>WNFK01197192.1_pt1 | contig 15756 bp, 13 predicted proteins | sample 5400281 | NCBI WGS metagenome assembly WNFK01 (sample SAMN13153350, study PRJNA577476) | soil metagenome | isolation source: 20 cm soil on Douglas fir-dominated hillslope | place: USA:California | collected 2013-09-17 | reverse complement strand
TTGCGCTTGAGGAAGTCCGGCTCCTGGAGCTCGCCGTGATAGCCCGGCACCACCGGCACGCCGGCCTTTTCCATCAGCGCCTTGGCGCGGTCCTTCAACCCCATGGCGCGGATCGCGGCCGGCGGCGGGCCGACGAAGCAGACCCCCGCGGATCCGCAGGCCTCGGCGAAATCTGGATTCTCGGACAGGAAGCCGTAGCCCGGATGGATGCAGCCGGCGCCGGCCGCTTTCGCCACCGCGATCAGCCTGTCGGCCGCCAGATAGCCCGCAGGTCCGAGCGCATGGGCCTCGTCGCACAGGCGCACATGCAACGCGTTGGCGTCGGCCGGAGAATAGACCGCGATCGTGCGCAACCCCATGCGGCGCGCGGTGCGCGCCACCCGAACGGCGATCTCGCCGCGGTTGGCAATCAGGACAGAGGAGAACATGCGTGCGAAGCCGCTCCGGGCATTTCCGCCGCAGTGGTACCGGTTCGCCGATGAAAATGCGACCGAATCAACGATTTACCGTCCGGCCGCCTGGTGATGACGCGGCGGCGCGGCGCCGGCCGTCACTGCATGGCCGGAGCAGCCGGCGCAGTCGGCGGCGGCGCGGGCGGGGCGGGCTTGGGCGCCGGGCGCGAGGCCGCCTGCTGGGGCCGGCGCGGCGGCGTCGGCGCCGTGGCGGGCCTGGATTCGGGCTTTGTTTCCTTGATGTCGGGCGGCATGCCGGGCTCGGGATTCATGATGCTGACCGGCGGGATCGAGGCCGCCGAGGGGAAATCGTATCTGGCCGACAGCGGCGTGGCGACGGGCGCAGGCGCGGCCGGGGTCGAGCCGGTGACGATATTGCCCGCGCCTTCGGCGACCGGGGGCCCTGGTTTTTGGGCGCGCGCCGCCCAGTCGGCGGCGTAGCGTTCGACATAACGGCTGAACACGCGCTCGCGCAGATTGGCCTGCACGCGGCCGGCGTCATGCAGCAAGGCGTAGCTGTCGCACAACAGCGGCGTGCAGCTGTCGCGCACCGAGAACACATGGGCCACGATGCCGAACCGGTCGGTCTCGAGCGCCAGCCGCAGGGTCGTGAGCGCGCCCTCATAGTTGCGGTTGGAGCGCCGGGCGAAGTCGGCGCCGTCGGCCAGCAAGGCGAGGCGCGCCGAGACGTAAGAGACCGCCGCCGCGGTCGATTCCGGGCTTGCGAATACCGCCCGCTCGCAGGCGGTCTCGACCGCGTCGCCCGCCACGGCGTCGAGACAGGCGAGCGGCGAGCCCGACGTGAGCGCCCGCCCCGTGAGGTCGGCGGCACGCTGATCGAGCGCGCGCCGCTCGGCCGACCGCTCGTGTGATTCGGTGCGATCGAGAAACAGCCAGACGGCGGCGAGGCAGACGACGACGGCCAGGAGACGCACGAGCGTGCCCGCCAGGGGGGCGCCGGCGCGCGTCAAGGTGAGCACGCCGATGACGATGAAGAGTGCCGCCGCCGCGCCGGCCGCCCAGGCCGGCAGCGCAAATGTGCCCATGGCAAAATCAAGATTCGGCATGCCGAGATTTTCCCCCGCTCACGTCCCCCAGTCGCGACCTGTCGCCGAAGAGTCGCCGCAACTATGCCGCAGACCGGCCCACATGGCCACCGACAAGATTTGGCCACCGACAAGATTTGCATGGGCGGTCCCAAGCGCTCGCGGTTCGCCAGAGGTACAATGTAGCTGACTCGTGCGCTCGGCGGTGGGGAACAACGCGCGATCGCCAAGCGGCTTTCCCTCGGCGGCATCTTTCGGGTAGGCTCGGCCGGTCAAATACTTCTCATGGAACAATAATATGAATGTGCATGCGACCTCCGGGGCGCCCCCCACAGGCGGACCGGTCGACCCGTCGGTAATCCAGGACCTCGTCTACGCCAACCACATCTGCGCCGAGCAGGGCGTGCTCGACGGCTATGGCCATGTCAGCCTTCGCCATCCCCATGCGCCGAACCGCTATTTCCTGTCGCGCTCGCTGTCCCCCGCCGTCATCACGACCGACGACATCATGGAATACGACCTCGATTCGAACCCGGTCGACCAGCGCGGCCGCCTGATGTATCTGGAGCGCTGCATCCATGGCGAAATCTTCAAGGCGCGGCCCGACGTCAACGCGATCGTGCACAGCCATTCGCCCGCTGTCATCCCGTTCGGGGTCGTATCCAAGGTGAAGCTGCAGCCGATCTGCCACATGTCGGCCTTTTTGGCCGAAGGCGTGCCGAATTTCGAGATTCGCGAAGCCGCCGGCATGACCGACCTGCTGATCCGCGACAATCGGCTGGGTCGCGCGCTGGCCGAGACGCTGGGTAAGAAAAGCGTGGCGTTGATGCGGGGCCACGGGAATGTCTGTGTGGGGCCGAACATCATGACGGCGGTCTATCGCGCGGTCTACACCGAGGTGAATGCCAGGCTGCAGGCGCAGGCGATCGCGCTCGGCGGCGAGATCACCTTCATGGACCCGCAGGAATGCGCGCTGATCACGGGCCGCAAGGATCTGAATTTCGATCGTCCCTGGCGGATGTGGAAGGAACGGATCGGGGCGAAGTGATGCAAGGGGCGGCGCGATCACGGATGCCTGGGATGGAGGAAGCTATGGTGGGGAATTTCTCTCGTATGGCGCGCGCGTGCTGCGTCGCCGTGCTCTGCGCGGGGCTGGGCGCGGGCGGCGCCGGCGCCGATCCGCTGCTGACGCAAGGAATCGGCACATCGAATTGCGGCCGGCTCGCGGGCGACATCAAGCCGGGCGAAGGGCTCACCAATCCGGTCAACCTGATGGCCTATTCCTGGGCGCAGGGCTATCTCAGCGCCGCCAACATCGCGCTGGTCGAAGCGGACGCCAAGCATGTCGACATGGGCCAGCTCGACGAGAACAGGGTGCTCAATCTGCTGCTGAATTTCTGCAAGGCCAATCCGGACAAGCAGCCGCTCGGCGCCCTCAACGACTACCTGCGCAAGACCTCCAAGGTGCATATCAAGTGGGAGAAGGGCACGATCGACTGGAACCAGTGAGCGCGCGTTGCGAATGGCGAATGGCGAGTAGACGACGGCCAAGCCGGATTCGCTATTCGCCCTCTCAGCCACCCGCGCGCCGTTGAGGTCGGGCGTTGCGCGATGACGATCGATCGTGCTGCTTGCGCAACGCCTCGGCCGAGTGACAAACCACCTCGGAAATTTGCAGGAGCTGTCTGGCCAGAGGACTCGTCTTGCGCCAGATCATGCCGATGGTTCGCGCGGGTTGCGGATCCTTGAAGCGAACGACCGATACCGACGCCGAGCGTGTCTCCACCGCCACGGCCATTTCCGGGATCAAGGTTACCCCCATGCCGGCGCCGACCATTTGGACGAGCGTCGACAGAGAGCTCGCGTCCAGCACCTCCCGCGGCAGCGACGACCGCATATTGCAGAACGACAGGGCCTGATCGCGAAAACAGTGCCCCTCTTCCAGCAGAAGCAGCCTCATCTCGCGCAGCGTTTCCCGGCTGGGCACCGGCGTTCCCTCTGCCTCGCCCGGCCGGACCAGCAGGAATTTTTCCGCAAACAACGCGACCTCGGTGAGCGAAGGCTCGGACACCGGCAGAGCGACAATCGCCGCGTCGAGCCGACCTTCCGCGAGCTCTTCGATCAGCTTCGCGGTCAGCGCCTCACGGATGTGAATGTCGAGCTCGGGATGCATGCGCGTGAGGTTCCCGATGACCGTGGGCAGCAGATAGGGCGCAATCGTCGGGATCATGCCGATGCGCAGCCGGCCCATGAGCAGGTCGCGCGACGCCCGCGCGAAGTCGCCCAGCTCGTCGACCGAGCGCAGGATATCGCGGACGCGTTCGGCGAGCCCTTCTCCGAACTTCGTGAGCGCGACCTGGCGTGCGTTTCTCTCGAGCAGCACGCCGCCGAGCGCCTCCTCCATTTCCTTGATCTGCATCGACAAAGCCGGCTGTGAGATCGAACAGGCTTCCGCGGCGCGGCCGAAGTGACCATGCCGTACCAGCGCATCGAAGTAGCGCAGCTGCCGAAGCGTGATGTTGATCATAAGAATATCTTATCGCAGCAATCATTAAAGTCAATTTCATCTGATGGAAGCGGTTGCGTAGACTGTCCCCACACTGCACAAGGCGGACACCAGATCACGGCAGGAGGAATTATGGACGACGTAACCAAGTGCCCGTTCACGGGCGGAGCCCGCCCACGCACGAACCGAGACTGGTGGCCGAACCAGTTGAGCCTGGGCGGTCTTCACCAGAACTCTCCGCTGTCCGACCCCATGGGCAAGGAGTTCGACTATGCCAAGGAATTCAAGACCCTGGACCTGAATGCCGTGATCAAGGACCTGCATGCCTTGATGACGGATTCGCAGGCGTGGTGGCCGGCCGACTTCGGCCACTACGGCGGGTTGTTCATCCGCATGGCGTGGCACAGCGCGGGCACCTACCGCATCACCGACGGCCGCGGCGGCGCCGGCGGCGGCCAGCAGCGCTTCGCGCCCCTCAACAGCTGGCCGGACAACGCGAACCTCGACAAGGCGCGCCGGCTGCTGTGGCCGATCAAGCAGAAATACGGCCGGAAGATCTCCTGGGCCGACCTGATGATTCTCGCCGGCAACGTCGCCCTCGACTCGATGGGCTTCAAGACGTTCGGTTTCGCCGGCGGCCGCGCCGATGTCTGGGAGCCCGAGGAGCTCTTCTGGGGTCCCGAGGGGTCGTGGCTGGGCGACGAGCGCTACAGCGGCGAACGCGAGCTTCACACTGCGCTCGGCGCGGTGCAGATGGGCCTGATCTACGTCAATCCGGAAGGGCCCAACGGCAAGCCTGATCCGGTCGCGGCGGCGAAAGACATCCGCGAAACCTTTTTCCGCATGGCGATGAACGACGAGGAAACCGTCGCGCTGATTGCCGGCGGCCACACCTTCGGCAAGACCCACGGCGCCGGCGATCCGTCGCTGATCGGCCCGGAGCCGGAAGGCGGCGCCCTCGAGGATCAAGGTCTGGGCTGGAAGAGCAAGCACGGCACGGGCTTCGGGGCCGACACCATCACCGGCGGCCCGGAAGTCACCTGGTCGCAGACGCCGACGAGATGGAGCAATCATTTCTTCGACAACCTGTTCAACAACGAATGGGAGCTGACCAAGAGCCCGGCCGGCGCGCAGCAGTGGCAGGCCAAAGGCGCCGCCGCCACGATCCCGGATGCCCACGACAAGTCGAAGAAGCGCGTGCCGACCATGCTGACCACCGACCTCGCGCTGCGGCTCGACCCGGCCTACGAAAAGATCTCGCGGCGCTTCTACGAGCATCCGGACCAGTTCGCGGACGCGTTTGCCCGGGCGTGGTTCAAGCTGACGCACCGCGACATGGGCCCGATCGCGCGCTACCTCGGCCCGCTCGTCCCGAAGGAGACGCTGATCTGGCAGGACCCGATCCCCGCGGTGAATCATCCGCTGATCGGGGAGCAGGACATCACCGCTCTCAAGGCCAAGATCCTCGCGTCCGGCCTGTCCGTCTTACAGCTCGTCTCGGCCGCCTGGGCGTCGGCGTCGACGTTCCGCGGCTCGGACAAGCGCGGCGGAGCGAACGGCGCGCGCATCCGCCTGGCGCCGCAGAAAGACTGGGAGGTCAATCAGCCGGCTCAGCTCAAGACGGTCCTGCAGAAGCTCGAAGCGGTTCAGAAGGAGTTCAACGCAGCGCAGTCCGGGGGCAAGAAGGTCTCGCTCGCCGACCTGATCGTTCTCGGCGGCTGCGCGGCCGTGGAGAAAGCCGCGAAGGACGCCGGGCAGAACGTGAAGGTTCCTTTCACGCCGGGACGCATGGACGCGTCACAGGAGCAGACCGACGCGCAGTCCTTCGCCCCGCTCGAGCCGATCGCCGACGGTTTCCGCAATTATCTCCGCGGCAAGCAATTCATGGCCCCTGAGGAGGCGTTGGTGGACCGGGCGCAATTGATGAGGCTGACGGCGCCCGAGATGACGGTCCTGGTCGGCGGCCTGCGCGTGCTCGGCGCCAATGCCGGACAGTCCAAGCACGGCGTCTTCACGAAGAAGCCGGAGACGCTGAACAACGACTTCTTCGTCAACCTCCTCGACATGAGCACGCAATGGCAGCCCGCCGGCTCCGACGGCCTGTACGAGGGACGCGACCGCAAGACCAACGCGGTCAAGTGGACCGGCACGCGGGTCGACCTGATCTTCGGCTCGCACTCGCAGCTGCGCGCCCTCGCGGAGGTCTACGGGTGCGCCGACTCGAAGGAGAAGTTCGTGAAGGACTTCGTGGCGGCGTGGGACAAGGTGATGAATCTCGATCGCTTCAACCCTGCCTGAGCCCGGCGGAAAGACCTTCGCGGGCATCTGGGGCGCGGCCGCGATGTCGAAGCCGTCGAGGCCGGCTTGAGCCATGGACAAGAAATCAGGGCGGCGTTTCAAAACAGCTTGAAACGCCGCCCTGACGCCGTTTTGGCCAGGACGGGTCGGGACGAGGAGTTGAATCGCCCCAGCTGCGCCGCAGTCTCCGACCCGTGAAAGGGTCCACGCCCTTCGCGGCCCGCTCCCGCGGCCCGCAAACTCATGCTTCGTTTACCCTTTTCTACGACTGTAGCGCGACGCAGCCGACGATCGTCCAATCACGGCCGCTGTCGTGGAGCAATTTTCGGTGGAGTCTTCACGAACGAAACAAGCCGTAGTTGCGGCGGCATTCTTCACGGCCCTCAGCGTTATCGCGATGGCGACGCTTCAGGCGCAGCCGCGCGACGGGACGCAGGTGGCCGCCGTCTTCCCTCCTTGGATGGACGGAGAGCATGCACTCGCCCGGGTCGCGCAAGCGGGCGGACTGGTTGTACGGCGCGGGGTCATCGACGCCATCGTGGTGGTGCAAAGTGACGATCCCGGTTTGATCGATCGACTCTACGCGGCGGGGGCCTGGGCCGTGATCGATCCGGCGACCTTGGGCGGCTGCTTGGCGGGCCGGACAGATCCTGCGGGATAGCCGGACCGAACGGGAGGGGAAATTGCAGAACCAGAACCTTTGCCGTCTCCGCATCGTGGTGGGACGATTTTTCGTCATCTGGCTTTGGGCGCATGTCGCCGTGCTGGCACTCGTCGGACTCGCCAATGGCAGCCACTGGCTGGCCGCCACGGTGACCGGCGCGGGCGCCGCCGGAATTGCGACGGCGGCATGGCTGTATGACCGCGAAGGCCCGCTGGCGCGCTACGCGATCGCGATCGCCCAGGTCATGATGGTGTCCCTGCTGGTCTGGCTGGGACACGGCCCGATGCAAATCGACACGCACATGTACTACTTCGCCACTTTCGCCATGCTCACGGCATTCTGCGACTGGCAGGTCATCGTGCTGGCGGCCGGCGTGACGGCCCTCCACCATCTCGGCCTCAATTTCCTCATGCCGCTCGCCGTGTTTCCCGACGGCGCCAATTTCGGACGCGTCGTGCTGCATGCGGGCATCGTCGTCATCGAATGTGCGGTGCTGATCTGGCTCACCGTCTACCTGGCGAAACTCCTGAGCAACAACGAGCACGCGCTGGCCGCGATGGCCGAGGGGCAGCGCCGCACCAATGAGCTCACCGTCGAGCGTCAGCAGCTCGAAGAGCGCACGCGGACCGAACGCCAGACCGCGACGATCGAGATGGCCCGACGTTTCGAGGTCAGCATCAAAAAGGTGGTGGACGCCGTGTCGGCGGCGGCCGAGGGATTGCGCAAGACCGCTGCGTCGATGTCGGCGACCGCGGAACGCACCAGCGACCGCGCATCCACCGTCGCCATGGCGGCGCAGCAGGCCAGCTCCCATGTGCAAACCGTGTCGGCAAGCTCGGAGGAATTCAACGCATCGCTCGACGAGATCGGCCGGCACGTCGTGCAGGCCTCGCAGGTCGCGAACCGCGCCGCCGAGGACGGCGACCGCACCAATAAGACGGTCATCACCCTGGCGGAAGCCGCCGAGAGGATCGGCAACGTGCTCCAGCTGATCGAGGACGTGGCCGCCCAGACCAACCTGCTCGCGCTCAACGCCACGATCGAGGCGGCGCGCGCCGGCGAGGCCGGCAGGGGCTTCGCCGTCGTTGCGGCCGAGGTCAAGAGTCTCGCCAATCAGACCGCCAAGGCCACCGAACAAATTCGCGCGCAGATCACGGGTATCCAGGGCGAGACGCAAACCGCGGCCGCCGCGATCAGCGGGATCTGCAAGACCATCGGCGAGATCAACAGCATTTCGGCCAAGGTCGCGGGCGCCGTCGAGCAGCAGAAGGCCGCGACCCAGCAGGTCGCGCAAAACATCCAGGAGGCGGCCCTCGGGACCCGCGAGGTCGCGGAAAATATCGGGGTCGTCACCTCGGCGGCCAACGAGACCGGCGCCTCGGCGACGCTGGTGCTGAACTCCGCGTCGGAGCTCGCACGGCAATCCGAATTGATGCGCGACGAGGTGGAAAACTTCCTCGCCACCCTTCGCGCCGCCTGACCGGCGGCCGATTCTCCGACATCGCGAGGACTTGCATCCGGACGCGGCTGCGGCCAATACCGGGCGCATGCTCGTGATCGAAGACCTCTCGGTGCGCATTGCCGGCCTGAGCCTGCTCGACGGCGCTTCCGCCCGCGTGCCCGCCGGTGCGCGGGTCGGGCTGATCGGCCGCAACGGCGCCGGCAAGTCGACGCTGTTCCGCGTGATTGCCGGCGATATCGCGCCGGAGCACGGCACGATCGAGCTCCCGGCCCGCGCCCGCATCGGCCGGCTGCCGCAGGAGGCGCCGGACGGACCCGAGAGCCTCATCGAGATCGTGCTCGCCGCCGACCGCGAGCGCGGCGCGCTGCTCGCCGAGGCGGAGCGCGCCGGCGATCCCCACCGCATCGCCGAAATCCAGACCCGGCTCGCCGACATCGGCGCCCATGCGGCGCCGGCGCGCGCGGCCGGGATTCTGGCGGGCTTGGGCTTTTCGCATCAGGACCAGCAGCGCGCCTGCCAGGAATTCTCCGGCGGCTGGCGCATGCGCGTCGCGCTCGCGGCGGTGCTGTTCGCCGAGCCCGACCTGCTGCTGCTGGACGAGCCGACCAACTATCTCGATCTCGAAGGCACGCTCTGGCTCGAGGCGCATATCGCGCGCTATCCCCACACCGTGATCGTGATCAGCCACGATCGCGACCTGCTCGACAATGCGGTCGATTCCATCCTCCATCTCGACAACCGCCGGCTAACCTTCTACCGCGGCGGCTATACGTCCTTCGAGCGCCAGCGCCGCGAGCGCCAGGCGCTCGACCAGAAATTCGCCAAGAAGCAGGACGCCGAGCGCAAGCGGATCATCGCCTTCGTGGACCGCTTCCGCGCCACCGCCAGCAAGGCGCGCCAGGCGCAGTCGCGCCTCAAGCTGCTGGCGAAGCTCGAGCCGGCGGCGGCGCGCGTCGCCGACGAGGTGCGCGAGATCGTGATCCCCGAGCCCGACCGGCTGCTGTCGCCCCCGATCATCGCCTTCGATGGGGTGGCGGCGGCTTACGAGCCGGGCAAACCCGTGCTCCGGCGCGATCGACGCTCACCAAGCTGATTTCGGGCCGGCTGGCCCCGAGCGAGGGCCGCATCACGCGCGCCGACCGGCTCAAGGTCGCCTATTTCGCCCAGCATCAACTCGACGAGCTCGATCCGGCCGGGAGCCCCTATGATCACGTTCGCCGGCTGATGCCGGACGCACCCGAGGCCAAGGTCCGGGCGCGCGCCGGCGCGATCGGCTTTCCGGGCGCCGCCGCCGACACGCCCGTCGCCAAGCTGTCGGGCGGCGAGAAGTCGCGCCTGCTGCTCGCGCTCGCGTGTTTCGAGGGACCGCATCTGGTCGTGCTCGACGAGCCGACCAACCATCTCGACATCGACAGCCGGGCGGCGCTGATCGAGGCGATCAACGGTTTTGCGGGCGCCGTGATCCTGGTGTCGCATGATCGCTATCTGCTGGAGGCCTGCGCCGACCGGTTGTGGCTGGTGCAGAATGGCGGCGTCGCGCCCTTCGAGGGCGACCTCGACGACTATCGCCGGCTGGTGCTCGCGACGGCCGACGATGAGGGGCAGGACGGCGCCTCGAAATCCGGCGAGCGCCGCTCACGCACCGAGACGCGGCGCGCCGCCGCCGAAAGGCGCGCCGAGCTCGCCCCGCTCAAACGCCGCATCGCCGCGCTGGAGGCCGAGATGGCGAAGCTCGGCAAGCGCGTCGGCGAGATCGACCAGACGCTGGCCGATCCGAAGCTGTACGAGCGCGATCCTGCGCGCGCGGCCAAGCTCGCCAAGGAGCGCGCCGATGCGGCCGGCGCCCTGGCGGGCGCCGAGGAGCAATGGCTGGAGCTGAGCGGGGAATACGAGAGCGCGGCGGCGGCGCCCTGAGAGCCTCGCCGGAAATCGACCGCGGCGCCGAAAAGCGATCCTCAAACGGGCCGCGGCACGCCCGGACGGCCGATCCCGCATTCGAGCGCAGCACGGTCCCAATGGCCGGCATCGGCGGCCGCCGCATAGGTGCTTTGAAGGAAGGCCAGCAGCGCCGCATCGGGATCCGGCGCGGCGCGAACCGCCTCATAGGGGAGCAGAAACTCGCCGATGGCCGCATTGTAGACGGCGCCGTCCGGCGCGACACGCGATGTGCGGAAGCCGGCGGGTTCGGGATAAGCGTAGGAATAGAAGGCCGCGTAATCGGTGGCGCCGCCGCCCGGCCAGAATCCCGCGCTGCTCACTTCGTGCGAATAGGCTTCGCGCATCACCACATCGGAGAGGCCCGGCGCGCCGCCCGGGTGCGGCGGCGCACGCCGGCCGGAAAAGCGCGTCACCGCCATGTCGAAGCTGCCCCAGAAGAAATGGACCGGGCTGCTCTTGCCGATGAAGCCGGTGCGGAACTGCTTCAGGACGCGGTCGACGTCGAGCAGCACGCGCCAGAAGCGCCCCGCATAGTCGGCGTCATAGGAATGGTGGATCCGGTCCTGGCTGAACCGGACAGCCCCCGCGATCTCGCTCGGCAATTCATTGATCTCGACCCGGATCCCGAGCTCCGCGAGCGCCGCCATCACCAGCGCGTAGAACTCCGCCACCGGCCGCGGCGCCAGAGGGATCTGCTTGCGGGCGCCGTCGCTCACCGAGATGTCGAGCAGATGATCCCTGAAGTCGAAATCGATCTCGAAGGAGCGGTCACGCCAGGGAATCGGCGAGGTCGTCAGACCGCGCGCCGTCACATAGAACGGCACATGCCAGGAGTGATTGAGCCACGGCGTGAAGGCGAGCCGGATTTTGCCGACGATCTGCGTCCACAGATGCAGGGTCACGCAGGTGTCGGCCCAGGCACTGTAAGGAAGATCGGGCCAAGCTTCACGGTGCGGGGTGGGGGTCATGCGGGTTCCCGACGAATTCAGGAGGCGGTTTTCCGACGTGCCAGCGCGCGAACAGGCTTTGCCCTACTCCCCGTTCTCCGCCTTCAGGGCGGCGCGAAACAGCGCCTCGGCGTCGTCGTGCAACGCGCGGCGCGAAGCATCGCGATTGTAGAACATGTGGCCGCCGCCATAGACCGCGAGCTTCAGCCGCTCGGGCGAGCCGTAGGCCGGCAGCTGGTCGAGCAGGAGCTGGCTTGCGAAATAAGGCGTGACCAGATCATTCGCCCCATGCGCGACCAGCACGCGCACATTCGGATCGCCCGCGAGGTCATTGCGCAGATCGTCCACCACCTCGGGACCGGTGCGGCCGCGCCCCCAATCCCAGCGCGAGCTGACCTCGCGGTTGAGCAGCTGGTAGGGCTGCTCGACCCGCCAATTGAGGACATGCTGGTAGAGATCGGTCATCGCGGTGGTGAGCGGCGCGCGCGTGCCGTCGAGCACCGGGTCGGAAAAATGCGATGTTGGCGAGGTCGGGTATGGATCATAGGCCGTGATCGTGGGGTCATACATGCTGCCGACCAGGCCTTGGTCGCGGTAGGCTTCGCGCTGGAAGGTGCCGCTGTCGACCCGTCCGGCAAGCCGCCTCACCAGCGCGGGATCGAGTCCCGTGAGCGCCGCGTAGCGCTCGACCTCGCGCAACGCCTCGCGATCGAATTTGCCCGCGCGGTCCATCGCCGCTGCCGCCATCGAGGGCAGATGCGCCACCCATGACATCGGGACGTGCCGCCGCTCGCCAAAGCCTCCGAAGTCGATGACCGGGGAGATCATCACCAAGCCCCGAATGCCGACGCCCTGCTCCTGCAGCTTGCGTGCGACCTTGGGCGCACGAAAGCCGCCATAGCTTTCGCCCGCGATGAACTTGACCGACCCCTGCCGTCCGGCCTGCTCGATCCATTTGCGGATGAAGACCGCGAGCGCCTCGGCGTCGCCGTCGACCGACCAGAAGCGGCGGCGGGCATCGTCGCCGCTCGCCGCGATCCGGCTGTAGCCGGTGCCGGGCGGATCGATGAAGACCAGATCGGTGAAGTCGAGCCAGGTTTCCGCATTCGGCTGCAGCGTCGGAGGGGTCGACACCGTGAGGCGATCGGAGGCCGCGCCCGGCCCGCCGTTGAACACGAAAGTGACGGGCCGTTGCGTGTCGCCGCCCATCGCATAGGCCACATAAGCGACCTCGGCCTGCAACGCGCCATCGCCGTCGTTGAGCGGAATCGAGCCCGCGGTCGCCTTGAAGCGCAGCGTGCGCCCCGGAAGCTCGACCGCCTGGTCGGTGGTGGTGTCGGCCGGCAGCTGGCGTGCGGAGCGGGCCGGACGCGAGCTCTGGCTGTCTCCCGCTTGCGTCGCCGGCTGGTCCGTGCGTTGGGCGACCTGCCCGCCCGCGGATGCGCCGGCCATGCCGGTGCCAGCGTCGGCCGGCCGCGCCGGACGTGAGCCGTGGCCGTCTCCGGTCTGCGCCGCCGGTTGTTCCACGCGCTTGGCGCGTTGCGCCCAGGCCGGCGGCGCGCCTGCCGTGCCGAGGCTGACCGCCACCAGCGCCGCCATGAGCGCGCGCGCGAGGCGGCGCGGGAATCCTGCAGGATCAAGCCGTCGATCGGTCATTACACGAGGGTCCAGTGGCCCAAAACGCCGGTTTCAATGCGAAGATCTCAGGGAATATGGACCCGCGCAGACCCGTCCGCCACAAGGTGCGACCGCGGCGCGACACCCCAAGGGGTCAGGTGGCGGGCTGCTTCCTGGTCTGCTGCTTGGCGCTCGCCGGCTTCTTTTTGACCGGCTTTTCAGGCTGTGGCGGCTCGGGCCCGCGCTCGAGCGCGGTCAGGCGGCCGGCGACGAACTCATAACTCCCGGCACGCTCGTTGTTCGCATAGGTCATGACCACCCTGCGGTCACCGCGCTCGTTGCTTCCGACATCGACCCTCTGCGGCTGTCCGGCCGCGCGGACGACCTCGCATTCGGTCATGTCGAGACCGACGGTGCCCGGCACTGCCGGTGGCGGCGGGGCTGCGGCTCCCCCCGCGTCGGAGCCGGCCGCAACCTCGGCGCCGGTCGCCATGCCGGGACAGAGCCCCTGCGTGTCCACCAGATCCTGGGGCCCGACCGGCCTGAAGGCACGCGCCGACGCCGGCGGCACATAGGTGTCCGAATTGGACGGCAAAAAGGAGCTGGGACTGGGCAGCTTGAATTGGGAAAAATCCGGCACCGAGGACGTGCAGGCTGCAAGCGCGCCCGTCCCGGCGAGCAGCCCCGCGCGCATCACCCTGTTGAATGTCATCAGCCGCCTCATCCCGATACCCTATCAAACCCACCCTTACGGCTCAAATCGGGCGGATTTTGCCGCCTCCCGAGAAACTCGGCAAATCCTGGCCGATGCCCCGCGGCCGGCACGTCATGCCTTCTTGACCCACCGCCCGTTTTCGTCGGCCTGCCAGTAGGTTGCTTCGAAACCTTCGGCCTTCACGGCGCTCCAGCGCGTGCGCGCATCGGCGACCGCCTCATCGTCTGCGCCATCGAACATCAGTACGATGCGTTGATAAGACTTGGCGTCCGCCGGCACCGGGGCACCGTCGATCAGGAATCGTATGGCGGCGCCGTTCGGATTGTCCTCATTGACGGTGATCAGAATCGGCTGCTCGGCCGCGGTCGCCTCCCGATGGGTCCCGTGCGGCAGGAAGCTGTCGTCACGAAACACCCAAAGCTGCGCATCGAGCGCTTCGACGCGCTCCTCGGAGGAGGATTGGACGATGACGCGCCAGCCGCGGTCGAGCGAGCGCTCGAGCAGGCTCGGCAGCACCCGCTCGAGCGGCTGGCCCTGCAGATGATAGAACAGCACTTCGGTCATGCGACGCCCCGCGGCCGCGCCCTGTCAGCGCTCGTAATAATCCTCAACCAGCCGATCGAGCAACTGCACGCCCCAGCCGGCGCTCCAGCTCTTGTTGATCTCGCTCTGCGGCGAGCCAAGCGCGGTGCCGGCGATATCGAGATGGGCCCAGGCCGTTTTCCCGACGAAACGGTGCAGCAGCTGCGCCGCCGTGATGGCGCCGCCCCACCGTCCCCCGGTGTTCTTCATGTCGGCGAATTTGGAATCGATCATCTTGTCGTATTCGGGCCCGAGCGGCATGCGCCACACCCGCTCGCCGGTCGCCTCCCCGGCCTTGCCGAGCCGCTCCGCCAGCTTGTCGTCGTTGGCGAACATGCCGGCATATTCCTGGCCGAGCGCCACCATGATGGCGCCCGTCAGGGTCGCGAGATCGATCATGAATTTCGGTTTGTATTTCGTGTTGATGTAATGCAGCACGTCGGCGAGCACGAGGCGGCCCTCGGCGTCGGTGTTGATGATCTCGATGGTCTGCCCGGACATGGTGGTGACGATGTCGCCCGGGCGCTGCGCCTTGCCGTCGGGCATGTTCTCGACGAGCCCGATCGCCCCGATGGCGTTGACCTTGGCCTTGCGGGCGGCGAGCGCCTGCATGAGCCCGACCACGCAGGCCGCGCCCGCCATGTCGCCCTTCATGTCTTCCATGCCGGCCGCCGGCTTGATCGAGATGCCGCCGGTGTCGAAGCACACGCCCTTGCCGATGAAGGCGACCGGCGCCGCGTCGCGCTTGCCGCCGTTCCAGCGCATCACGACGACGCGGCTGTCCTGCGCCGATCCCTGGCCGACGCCGAGCAGGGCGTTCATGCCGAGCCGCCGCATGGCGGCGACGTCGAGCACGTCGATGCTCACGCCGAGCCGCTTGAGCGCGCCGGCCCGGCGCGCGAACTCGACCGGAAACAACACGTTGGCCGGCTCATTGATGAGGTCGCGGGCGAGCACGACGGCGTCCGCAAGCCCGCCTTTGTGGCTCCAGGCGGCGCGTGCGCGCGCCACGTCGGCGACGCCGATCACGACCTTGAGGGCGCGCGGCTTCTCGTCCTCCTCCTTGCGCTTGGTCTTGTAGCGGTCGAAGGCGTAGCCGCGCAGCCGCACGCCGAGCGCCAGCGCCGCCGCCTGCTCGGCCGACATCGCCTTGCCGGGCAGCTCGGCCACGATGGTGGCGGTCGCGGCCCGCGACGGCACCTTGCCCATGGCGGTGCCGCCGAGGTTGACGAAATCCTTGCGCTTCATGTCGTCCGGCTTGCCGCAACCGACGACCACCAGCCGCGACAGCTTGAGATCGCCCGGCGCCACGAGCTCGAGCGAGCTGCCGCGTTTGCCTTTGAAGCGGTCGGCCGCCGCCGCGCGTCCCACCAGGGCGGCGGCCGGCCCGAGCAGGCGGCGCGTGGCCGGCCCGAGCCGCACGGCATCGTCGCAGAACACGACCAGAACGCCGTCGGTGGGCGTCGCAAAGGGGGCGAATCCAACAGTCGGGCCGTCGGCCATGAGGCGGTCCTCTCGAGCGGGAGTTG
>WNFK01180656.1_pt1 | contig 15765 bp, 14 predicted proteins | sample 5400281 | NCBI WGS metagenome assembly WNFK01 (sample SAMN13153350, study PRJNA577476) | soil metagenome | isolation source: 20 cm soil on Douglas fir-dominated hillslope | place: USA:California | collected 2013-09-17 | reverse complement strand
CCCGCCTCCGACGCCGTCCAAGTAGATCGCTGCACCGTACCTGAGCCACTCATTGTTCTCGTTGTGATGGTACGAGAGCCAGTCGACGAGACTCTCGTGCTCGATCAGACTGAAAAGTCTCGACTTCCAGGTGTAACTCACGTCGTTGGCGATCAGGGCCAGCCCCTGCGTGCCGCGCGCCAGGATTCCGACGCGATAGCCGCGGATCCGGGCGTTGAGGATGCGCACGTTGCGCCCACCTTCCACGCGGATAGCGACGCCGGCGGCGCGATCGGGGTCCGCGTCGGGCGCCATCCCCTCGAGCGTCGCACCCTGGAAATCGACGGTGACGTCGTCGCCCTTGATCGTGAGCACGGCCGAATCGAGCGAGGCCGGGGCCGCGAAGCGGTAAGTCTTGCGCACCACGCGCGCCGACTGGGTGATGACCATACCGGAGCGTAGCTCGACTTGAGCGGCGACGGGATTGACGACCGCGACCAATCCAGCAGATAGGGCCGCACCGAGCAAGCGCTGTCGAAGCACGCTGGAAACGTTAGCACTCTCCCTGCACCGCTGCTTAACGGTGATTTGCCTCACAGGACGGATCATGCAATTGTGCTACTCAAGAAGCGATGATTACGCCCCTGATTCACCGTGCGCTCACGCGCGAGGACCTGGCCCAGCTCGTCGCCGAGATCGGCCGACTGGACCAGGCCGAGGCGCGCGCCGCTGAGGAGGCCATTCAGGCCGGCGCGGTGGATAGTGTGCTGGACTCCCCGGTCGCGCTCGACGCGGTGCGTGGCCGGGGCGGCGCGCCGGCGGCGGTCCCCCTGTCCATCCTCTGGTACGTCCCCGTGCGCGCGGCCCTGCGCGCCCGCGGCGTCACGGACGTGGAGCTCGCCGATTACGCCGCCACGCTGCCCGTGGTGTTCGCGACCTGGCGCTCCGTGCGGACCGTCGCGCGCGGCGAAAACGGCATCGACGTCTGGTGGCGTTACGTGGCGTCGCTGCCCGACGGCACGACGGCGCAAGCGGAGGGCGCGGCCGATGTCGCGGCGCTCGCGTTGTGGTGGGCGGGGTGCTTCCCCGAGTGGGTGAGCCGGCGGATGGCTGGGCGGGGGATGCTCCGCGCGTACGTGACGTTCGCCGCGCAAGCGCTGACGCTCGCCGCCCGCCTCACCCCCTTCACGCCCCTGTGGGCGCGCGCGGCTGGCGAGACCGAAGCGCTACAGGCCGCGCTCGCCGAGGCTCGACGCGACTACCTCGGCCGGGACGTGCATAGCGCGCACAGCCGCCTGGAGCGGTTTCTAGGTCGGCTGAATTAGGGTTAGGCGGGCCTCCCCCGCCCGCGCCGGCCAACGCGGCGTGTACGAGTAGCCCTGCACCGTTTCCTCAAATCCGCTCTCTGATCGGGAGACGGTGGCGAAAGCCACCGGCGTCAGGTCGAGATCCAGCTTCCGCGACACGGAGATCTCCGTGCAGAAGAAGGCGTCTGGTGGGAACGCGCCTGGATCCCAGCGGTAACTGACGGTCAACGCCCCCGAGGGGCCGAAGGTCATGCGTTTCTCTAGAGACCCGGAGCGCAACACCAGCTCCACCGCCTTCGCGGTCGCCGCGACGCTCACACCAAACTCCGCTCCCGCCCACGACGCGACCTCGCGCGCTCCGTCAGCAGTGACGACTCGATCCACGAACAGCGCCCGGTTCGTCTGATCGACGGGCGGCAGCTGGTGCAGGCGGCGGGCGTGCTCGAGATCGTGAATGCTGGGTGTGCCCTCGGCCGCAGCGACGGCGTTCGCCTGGTCGGCCTTGATTTCGTGATAGACCTCGCGCCGGCGCGTGAGGACGTCGGCATAGTTGACGCCGGATTCGAACAGCGTGTACTCCTCGATCACACCGCCCCGCTTGGGACTCACCAGGGCCGAGAAGGCCGAGGAATGAACCCAGATTTCCATCTGCCCGTCACAATCGAGGTCCAGCTGTTCGAAGGCCAGCCTCTCCCCGCGCCGTAGGTCTTGCTCGGCCTGGGCCAGGTTCTGCCAGATCGCGGCCCGCAGGTGCGGTAGATACAACCCGCCGAACACGCCGTGCCAATAGGCGTCGTTGCACTGGGCGCGGCCGATCGCGCGCCGCGCCGCCGGCGGATCGCCCCGGTCGCGGCACAGCGCCGACAGCGCCAGCATCTTCTTGTGCATGCGATTCGATTCCGGGTACTTCACCAGGAAGTTGCGCCAGTGGCCCCCGCGCACGAGCGCCCCGTCGGGCCCCTCGATGCGTGCCTCGCCGAGGTCACGCTCGAGTGTCGCGAGCCGCGCGGCGGCGGCGGGTGGTAGGGCCCAGGTTTCCATCTCGCGATACGACGCCGTGGGGAGATACACGAGGCCCGCGCTCCGCACGGTGTCGAGCGCCGCGCCGGGCGTCGTGAGTTGGACCTCGCCGCCCGTCACCTGAGCCGCCATCGCGTCCAGGAACTGGTCGAGCCAGCCGCGTGTGTAGACCCAGTCCTTGGTGCCGGGCCAGCCCCCGAATTTTTCGCCATCGTCGACGAATACCGCCAGCGGACGGCCGGCACCCCGCAACTCGCGGAGGTACTCCGCGATGCTCGCCGGGGGCTTGAAGGGAATGAGATAGCGCAGCCGCTCGTCGATGGGAAACACGGCGACTCGCTTGCCACCGCTCTCCGTCCAGAAGGGCGCGTGCAGCGTTTCGCGCTCGAAACCGCTCACCAGGAAATGGCGGTCGTCGACGAGGACGTAGCGCACACCGGCGTCGGCCAAATCGCCGGCGAGATCCGGCTCCCACACGCGCTCGGTGAGCCACAAACCGGTCGCGTCGACGCCAAAGCGCCGCTTGATCGTCTCTTTCATCCAACCGATCTGCTCGATGCGGTCGGCGCGCGGCAACGAAGCGAGCACCGGCTCGTAGAAGCCTGCGAGCAGCAGCTCGACGTGGCCGTCCGCCGCCAGGCGACCGAGCAGGTCCAAGTACTGCGTGTCGTGGGCCTCGAGCCACTCGAGCAGCGGCCCCGAAACGTGGAGGGCGAACGGAAAGAATCGGTGCGCCGCGAGACGCTCGATGAGGGGGCGATAGACGTCTTGAAGGTGTTGCTCGAAGACGTGGTCGAAGTTTCCCACCGGTTGGTGCAGGTGCACGCCGAACACGAAGCGGACAGGATCCATCTCAGGCCTTCACGCGCTGGAGATAGAGCTCTCGCCCCGAGCCGATGGCAGGATCGTTGCTTGGCGCCAAGGCGAGACGCTCGAGCAGTCCCGCCTCGAGCCGCGCCTGCTCCGGAGGAGGACCCGCCAGCTCGATCGCGCGGGCAGCCGAGCGCAGCACGATCACGGACTCGATTCCGGCGATGTCGTCGAAGAACCAGCCGCACGAGGTGAACATGCGCAGCAGCTGGTGCTCGAGCTCGGTGGGAAGCGCGCGGGCGTTGCGCTCGAACGCGCCGCGGATCTCCTCCGACAGCCAATCGAGCGCCGCGCGCAGCGGTGCGCGCCAACGCTGCTGCGTGGCGCGCTCGGGCGCGGCGCGGCAGCCGCACTCCGCGCGCCACCGCTCCACCCCGTGCGGGCAGCTCCACGAGCTCGGCGACACCAGGCGCACCTCTTCTGCGGGGGGCCGGCGGGCGAGAAAGGAGGCGAAGGTCTCGGTCTCGACCCTCTCCAAGACTCGGGCGAGGGTCACGTCGCCGCCCTTGTGGTGGTGCCCGTACGTCTCGCCGTCCGTCGCGATCGACACCAGTTCGCCCGATGCCGATGTCAGACGGTCGACCCAGGCGCCGGCGTCGTTCACGAGCGGGCCGAACGCCACGCCGTGCGAGAGGGACCCATCATAGATGAAGAGCGCGATGCGGCGGCCAGTGGCCGTCTGATACCAGCCCGGGAGCCCGCCGGCCGGCGCGCGCTCCACCTGATGGGGCGCGAGGATCGTGAAGCGCATCCCTTCCTCGGCCAGGACGTCGAGCGTCTCATGATCCACTGCCGTCTCGGGCAGCCACATGCCCTCCGGCTCGCGGCCGAAGCGGCGCCGAAAATCGGCGATGCCCCAGCGCACTTCGGTTGTTTTGTCGCGGCGTGGGCAGAGCGGCAGGATCACGTGGTGGTACGGCATCGCCACCGCGCCGCCCATCCAATCGAGCAACGTGGGACCGAAGTCGAAGCTGAGGGACGCGAGCGACGGTGCGACAGGCGCGTAGCATTCCCGCTCGATGCGCTCGTTCCAGTCGTGGTAGGGCGCGGCGTTCGCCTCGAGCGGAATGGTGCCTGTCCGCGGGTCGTCGCGCGGCGGCTGGTAGAAATGCCCGTGGATCACGACGGACCGCGTCAACCGCCCAGGGCCTCTGCCACCTGCGCGAGCACATCGGGAAAGAGATCGTCGCGCTTGGCGAGCTCGTCCGCGATGCGCGCCCCCGATTCGAGCGACCCCTTGGACGCGAGCGCGCCGATCAGCCGCTCGGCGTCGTCACAGTGCAGCGTGAAGCGACGCTCCGCGTAATCGACGACGGCGCCGGTCGAGATGATGAACTGCCAGTCGGACGATTGCGCCAAGAGCAGCTCTCGCGCCGCCTGCGCCAGCACGGCCCTGGCCTCCGGCTTCTTGAGCGCGGCGGGCGCCACGTTCCAGAAGGCGGCCTCCAGGCGGCGCAGCCGGTCCCAGGTCCACGCGGTCTGCTTGTTTCGCCACATGCTGTGATCGCCGTTCGCACCCCAGGAGCCTTCCGCCAACTGTAAGGCCACGCGCGGCGGATGGGCCTCGAGGTGCTGCGACGCCGTCACAGGGCGCACCCCGCGGCCGCGCAGCGCGCGGTAGGTTGCCGACAAGAAGTCCGCCCCCTCGAACCACCAGTGGCCGAACAGCTCCGTGTCGAAGGGCGCGACGATAACGCCATCTTTGTCTTTGGGCTTCCCGTCCGGGAGGCTTTCCAGCAGATGCTTGAAGTGCGACGCATGATCGACCGCCCGCGCGAACGCGACCGAGGGCTCGTAGGGGCGCTTGGCGCCGAGGTCCACGTCCGCACCGGTGACCCGCCAGAGCTTGAGCCCGCCGGGCCAGCGAATCTTGTGGAACTCGAGATACGATTCGTCACCCGGGTAGCCCTGGTGCCGGCTCCAGATCTGCATCGAGGAGCGCGGGTCGCGGACCAGCGCCGAGACTCCTTTTTTTTTGGAGACGCGATAGGCGCGGTACGGCGACCGCGCCGCTTTCCCCGGCTTGAAGTACATGTCTTCGCCGTAGCCGACGAGCGGCGTGCCCGCGTGGGCGAGATGGGCGTCGGTGAAGAAGTAACGGAAGCCCGCGTCCGCCAGGAACTTTTCGATCCCGGGGCGATAGGCGCATTCCGGCAGCCAGCACCCTTTCGGGGCGACACCGAACAAGCGGCGGTGCTCGGCCTGGCCCACCGCCAGCTGCAGCCGGATGCTCTCGTCGCGCGTGAGCAGGGGGAGATAGCCGTGTGTGGCCGCGGATCCGATGATCTCCAGCAGGCCGCGCTCTTGGAGGCGTCGAAAGGCAGAGACGAGATCGCCGTCGATCTTCCGAAACAACGCTTGCAAGCGCTTGAAGCGCGATCTCCAGAACTCCACGAGGGGCCCGACGGACGGCGGAACCTCATCGCAGGCGGCGAGACGTTGGGCGAAGAACGCCTCCATCTCACGAACAAAGACGGGGCTCGCCAGCTGGTTCGCGAGGACGGGGGTGAAGCCGATCGTCACGGGCGCCGCCGTCCCCTCGGCCGCCAGCGCCTCGAGCTCCTCCAACAGCGGGAGATAGGTGTCGAGCGCGGCCTCGCACAGCCAGTCGCTGCCATGCGGCCAACGGCCGTGGTTCAGGACGTACGGGAGGTGACTGTGGAGCGCGAGAACGAAGTCCATTACGGCTGCGCGAGCGCTCGACGATACAACGCCAGGTAATGCTCGGCAGACCGATCCCAGCCGAACTGCCGCGCCATCGCCGCGCGGACGAGTTTGCGCCACACCGTACGATCGGCGTAGCTGTCCACCGCACGGCCGATGGCGTCCGCGAGGGCCGCCGGTTCGTACGCATCGAACAGGAACCCCGTCACGCCATCGTCGATGCTATCGGAGAGCCCACCGACGCGGCGCGCGACGGGCACGGCGCCGTAGTGCTGCGCCCGCATCTGCGTGAGGCCGCACGGCTCGTACTGCGACGGCATGAGCAGCGCGTCGGCGCCGGCGAGAAGACGGTGCTCGATGTGATCGGTGAACGCGAACTCGACCGCCACTCGGGTCCCGTCCGCGGCGGCAAGAGCCCCCAGTGCCTCGTGGTAGCGATGCTCTCCGGCGCCCAAGAAAATGAATTGCGCGTCTGTGGTCCCCAGCAGATCGGCGCCGAGCACGAGGTCCAGGCCTTTCTGCGACACCATGCGCGCGCTCATGCCGAAGAGCGGCGCCTGCGGCTCGAGCGCCAGACCATACTCCTTCTGGAGCGCGGCCTTACAGCGCCGCTTGCCGGCGAGGTCGTCACGCGAATAGTTCCCGGTGATCTCGGGATCCGTCGCCGGATTCCAGAGGATGGGGTCGATGCCGTTCAGGATGCCGGTCAAACGGTCGCCCATTCCAATGAACGTTTCCTGAAGGCCGAAGCCCCCCTCCGGCGTGCGCAGCTCTTTTGCGTGCGTCGGGCTCACAGTCACGGCAACGTCGGCGTGGGCCAGCCCGCCCTTGAGCATGTTCATGCGCCCGTACCACTCGAACACGTCGGGGTTGTACAGCTCGGGCGGGAAACCCAGATCGGCCACCGTTTCGGTGGGGAAATGCCCCTGGTACCCGGCGTTATGCACCGACATCACCGTCGAGAGCCCGTCGTGGAACGCCTGCCCTTGGAACGCCGTGCGCAGGTACACCGGCGCGAGCGCCGTATGCCAGTCGTGGGCGTGCAGGATCTGCGTGTCGGGCGCGATCTCCGGGAGGGCGGTGAGCGCGGCGACACAAAAGAAAGCGAAGCGCCGAGCGTTATCCGGATAGTCGCCCCCATTGTCACCGTAGATGCCCGCCCGATCGAAGAAGTCCGGGTGCTCCACGAAGAAGACGCGCGGGCCCGCGGCGGTCGCCGGAATGCGGTAGAGCCACGCGTGTTCGGTGCGTCCGCCGAAGGTCACCGTCAGGGCCTGCCCGGCGCGTTCGATCGAGGGTGTCGTTTCGCGTACCCGCTGATAGAGGGGCATGATCACGGTGGTGGGGTGGCCGGCGGCCGCCTGCACCGTCGCTAAGCCGCTCACGGCCTCTCCCAGGCCGCCGGTGCGCGCGAAGGGCCAGTACTCGGCCGTCAGGTGCGTGACGCCGATCCGCTCGGCGGCAGCGACCTGCGCCACGGCAGGCGCGGCACCGGCCGCGCGACGCGGCCGCGCGGTGCCCCGCCGCTGCGCCTTCGAGGTGGGCGTCGTCATGCCGTGGGCGGATCGTCGGGCATCTGGCCTCGGATCGCGGGCACGTAGTACTCGGTCAGGTACTGTCGCACCATGCGTTGCGCGGTGAATCGCGCGCCGGCGATGTGCATCGCGTGCTTCATCTTCTCCACCCAGCCGTGCGGGACGCCATGGGCATCCCGGTCGTAGAATAGAGGAACGACTTCATTCTCGAGCAGCCGGTATAGCTGCTCCGCGTCGGCCGCATCGTCCTGGCCCGGCTGAATCGCCCAGCCGTTCGAGCCATCGTAACCTTCACTCCACCAGCCGTCCAGCGTGCTCAGTTGCGGCACACCGTTGAGCCCGGCCTTCATGCCGCTGGTGCCGCTTGCCTCGAGCGGCGCGCGCGGCACGTTGAGCCACAGGTCCACGCCCTGCACCAGGCGGTGGGCGACGTGCATTTCGTAGTCCTCGATGAACGCGATGCGACCCTCGAAGCGCGCCTCCCGCGTGAACGCGTAGACGCGTTGGAGAATCTGCTTGCCGGGTTCGTCGGCCGGGTGAGCCTTCCCGGCGAAGACAATCTGGACGGGGCGCCAAGGGTTGACGAGCAGGCGCTGCAGCCGGTCGGCGTCGCGGACTGGTCGAGCAGCGTCCCCGCACCGACCAAGTGCAGGGCCTCCTTCCACTGGTCCGCCCAACGGCGCCGCGCCTGCTCTCGGATGTGGCGCATCAACGTGGACTTGAGCTCGTTGTGCACCTTCCACAGGCCCGCGTCGTCCGCCTCCAGCACCTTGTTCCAGAGCGCTGGCTCGTCGAGCTGTAGCAGCCAGTTGGGACCAAGCTGCGCGTCGAGGAACGTCACGAGCGGGTTCGCGATCCAGGTGGCGGCGTGGACGCCGTTCGTGACGTACCCGATCGGCACGCGCTCGACAGGGCGATCGGGCCAGAGGGGCGCCCAGATGCGGCGGGACTCTTCGCCGTGGCGGCGTGCCACGCCGTTCACCCCAGCCGAGAGCCGCATCGCGGCGACGGGCATATGGAACAGGCCGTGGTCCTGGACGGGGTGGTGGCCGAGGCGGAGCAGCTGCTCGCGCGTAACCCCCATCTCTTGCCACAACGGCCCCGTACACTGCTCGAGCTGCTCGGGCGAGAAGGTGTCGTGCCCCGCGGGCACGGGCGTGTGGGTGGTGAAGACGCTGCTCGCGCGCACCTGGCGGACGGCTGCGTCGAACGGCGTGCCTCGCGTCACGAGCTCGCGTGTGCGCTCGACCAACATGAAGGCGGCGTGTCCTTCGTTGGCGTGCCACACGGCCGGGTCGTAGCCGAGGGCGCGGAGCACACGCACGCCGCCGACGCCGAGAATCCATTCTTGGCGCAGTCGCAGATCCGGCCCGCCGGCGTAGAGGCGGTTCGATAGTCCCCGGTCGACGGGGTCGTTCTGCTCGAGGCCCGTATCGAGCAGGAAGATGGGAACGCGGCCGACCGTGAGGCGCCAGGCGCCGATGCTGACGACGCGGCCCGACATCTTGACCGTCGCGAGGCAGGGGTCGCCCTTGGGCCCCCGCACCTGCTCCAGCGGCATCGACGCGATGTCGACGCGCTCTTCGGCATCCTCCTGCCAGCCGTCGAGCCGGAGGCGTTGGTCCGCGTATCCTTTGGTATAGCATAGCCCGACGCCGACGAGGGGCACGCCGAGATCCGACGCCGCCTTGCAATGATCGCCGGCGAGGACGCCGAGCCCGCCGGAGTAGATCGGTACCGAATTGTGCAATCCGAATTCGGCGCAGAAGTACGCGATGCGCCGCTCAGCCAAGTCCGGGTACGACGTTTCGAACCAGGTGCCGTGCGTCGCCGCCACGAAGCGGTTCCACTCGACGATCGTGTCGTAACCCTTCAGAAACTCGGGGTCCTGCGCGCAGGCCGCGAGGCGCGCCGGGTCCACGCGCCGCAGCAGCTCGATGGGATTATGTCGGGTGAGGTGCCAGAGCGCCTGATCGATCGAGCGGAACAGCGCGCGAGCATCGCGGTTCCAGCTCCACGACAAATTGGCGGCGATGCTCGAAAGGCCCTTGATGCGTTCCGGGAGGCTTGGTAGGGCTGGTGTCATTGCCCCACAAAGTAACAGGGGCTGGGTGAGGTCGTGGCCGTTAAAACCCCGCGGCATGGCCGCGGGGTTCGCTACCCTGGTTAGCTACGCACCCATCCTGAGCAAGGCTCCCTCATGCTCCAGGAGCCAGCGCTTCCGCTCGAGGCCGCCACCGAACCCCGTCAGGTCCCCGTTGGCGCCGACCACGCGATGGCACGGCACGACAATGGGGATCGGGTTCTTCCCGTTGGCCGCGCCGACGGCGCGGGTGGCGCTGACGTCGCCCAAGCGACGTGCCAGCTCCCCGTAGCTCGTCGTGGTCCCGTAAGGAATCGTGCGCAGGGCGTTCCAAACGCGGTGCTCGAACTGCGAGCCCAGCGCCTCGAGCGGCAAGTCGAAGGTGGTGCGCGTGCCGTCGAAGTACTCGGTGAGCTGCTGCGCCGCGCGCGCGAGCAATGCGCTGGCGGGTCCCTGCCCGTTGGTTTCGATCCAGCCCGCCTGGTGTATCGGCGGCGGGCCGCGCCGGGAGGTCGGGAAGTAGACGCCGGTCAGGGCGGTATCCGAGGCCGTGAGCAGGAGCTCGCCGACCGGGGTCGCGAGGCGTGAATAGATATTCAAGGCGTGTAAATGTAACAGAAAGGCCTAGCTGCGTTTTCTTGATACCGGACGGCGCCGAACGTATGGTTAGGATGTTGCCGGTATCCCTAGGGGAGCGCATGTGCCGGTCACGGCGAAACTGTCACGCAAGTTCTACGACAAGCTCGGTGACGACGTCACGAACGAGCTCGTGGAGTGGTTCAACCTGGTCGACGCCACCTATCGGTCGGATCTGAAAGACCTGAACGAGCTCAACTACGCGCGGTTCGACGCCAAACTCGAGCAGCGCGCGGCGGAGCTCGACGCCAAGATCGACGGGCGCGCCGCGGAGCTCGACGCCAAGATCGACCTGCGCTTCGGGGAGTTTCGGGCCGACATGGCGGTCGGTTTCGCGCGCGTCGATCAGCGCCTCGCGGAGATCGAGGCCAGGCTCACGAAGCGGCTGTTCGGCTTCTGGATTGCGCAGTCGGCGACGACCGTCGCGCTCGTCCTCGCGGTCGTGAAGCTCGCGGGGCGCTGACCGGAGGCTACCGGTGTTATCCGTGCCCTAAAGGGCCGGCTCGGCTAGTACGCGCGTCCTAAAGGACGTACTATCCTCGGTCCCGATCCCGAACGGTGTTCGATGCCCCCGCAGCCCCCGCGTCCCTACATCCTGAACGAAGTCACGTGGAAGACCGTGAAGGAGACGCGCTACCAGGTCGCGGTGCTGCCGTGGGGCGCGACGGAGGCGCACAACTACCATCTGTCGTACACGACCGACAACATCCTCACCGAGCGGATCGCCGCGCTGGCGGCGGGACGGGCGTGGGAGCGCGGAGCCAAGGTGGTGGTGCTGCCGACTGTGCCGTTCGGCGTGAACACAGGTCAGCTCGACATTCCGTTGTGCGTCAACATGAACCCGAGCACACAGGCGTTGGTGCTGCGTGACGTTGCCACCTCGCTGGCGGGCCAAGGCATCGGGAAGCTCGTGATCTTCAACGGGCATGGCGCCAACGATTTCCGGCAGATGATCCGCGAGCTCCAGCCGACCGTGCCCTTGTTCATCTGCACCGTCAACTGGTATCAGGCCCTCGACCAGCAGCAGTTCTTCTCGGACTTGGGGGACCACGCGGGCGAGCTCGAGACGAGCGTGATGCTGCACCTGGCGCCGGAGCTGACGCGGCCCCTCGCCGAGGCGGGGCCTGGACGCGCGCGCCGCTTCAAGCTCGCCGCGTTGCGGGAGAAGTGGGCCTGGGCGCCGCGGCTGTGGCGCCAGGTGACCGAAGACACCGGCTCCGGGAATCCCGCGGCCGCGACGGTCGAAAAGGGACGGAAGTACGTGGACGCGCTGACGGAGAAGCTCGCGGGCTTTTTCGTGGATCTGGCGAAGGCCGATACGAAAGAGATGTACGAGTGAGTGGGGACCACGCCCCGCTCCCCCAGCAACGCTTAGCCATCGAAGCACCACTCGGCCCCGTGCTCGTCGTCGCGGGCCCGGGCGCCGGCAAGACGTTTTGCCTCATCGGTCGTATCAACCACCTGATCACGCAGCTCGGCTTCGACCCGGCGCGCATCTGCGCGGTCACCTTTACGAACAAAGCGGCAGAAGAGATCGCCGACCGGCTGCGCTACGACGTCACGCGCGGCACGATTCACGCGCTGTGTCTCGGCATCCTGCGGGAGTACGCCGAGGCGGCGGGGCTCCCCAAGGGATTCGGCGTGGCCGACGAGCCGTACCAGAACACCATTCTGGCGCGCCTCAAGGTGCCGGCCGCCTGGCGCGGCTCCGTGCTCACACGCTTCGGCCGGCACCGGCTGGCGGAGTATGCCCTGACGAGCGACGAGGCGCGTCTCTTCCGCGAGTATGCATCGTACCTCGCGCGGCGTCACATGATCGACTTCGACGAAATGATCGTTAAGACGGCAGGGCTTCTGTCGAACCACTCTGCCATCGCCGATGCGTTGGCGGCGCGCTGGGACTATCTGCTCGTGGACGAGTTTCAAGACGTCAACGCGCCGCAGTACGCCATCCTGAAGCGCCTCGTGGAGCCGAAGCACAACTTCTTTGCGGTGGGGGACGACGAGCAGTCGATCTTCTCCTGGACGGGGGCCGACCCGGCCGTGCTGGAGCGGTTCCGGCGCGACTATGGGATTGAGCGCCCCATCATGCTCGACAAGAACTGCCGCTCATCGCACCAGATCTTCGAGACGGCGCGGCGGGTGCTGGCGAAGAACCCGCGGCTCTTCGAGAAGCAGCTCAGCGCCGACAAGCACTCGGACCACGAAGTGCGGGCGGTGGCGTTTCGGGACGAGGACGCAGAAGCCACGTGGCTGATCGAAGACATGCGCACCGATCGCGCGGCCACGGGCGGACTCGATTGGAGCGACTACGCCATTCTCTACCGCAAGCACGAAGTGGGGCAGCATCTGGAGGGCAGGCTGCTGCGCGCCGGGATCCCGTGCCGTCTGGCGCGGGGGCGGTCGCTGATCGAGGACGTCGTGATTCGCTACGTGATCACAGGGCTCCGGGTGGTCCGCAACCCCGACGACCCGGTGGCGCTGGAAGGCTTCGCTCGCGCGGTCTTGTCGGATCACTTTCTCCAGGAAGTCTTGGCGGCCATGGAGGGCGACGAGTTCCTCGAGGGCGCCCGTGCGCTCGCCGGCCGCCGTCCCAAGCACGATCCCGACACCAAAAAGTTGTGGCGCTTCGTGTACCAGGTGGAGAACCTGCGGGCGCTCGCCCGTTCGCGACACTCCGTCGCCGCGCTGGTGGACGAGATGTTGTCGCAGACAGCCGGTCCCTACCGCAATCTGTTGGAGGAGCGGCACGACGAGTTGAGTGATCCGGCGGAGCTGCCGGAGGCGGTGCAGCTCGCGGGGCGACTGCGCGTGGCCATTGCCGAGGAGCGGAGCATCGCGATCGAGCCGCAGGGGGGGCTCGAGATTGCGCTGCGGGGGATGCTGGTGGCGGCGGGGGTGCGAAGGGTTCGGTCACCCCGGGGCGCCGCCCCGGGGTCAGCCGACCCTGCGGAGCTGTTGACGCGCGCAAACGGCGGCGAGCACGGCCTTGCGCTGACCCTGTTCAAGGCGCTTCAGCTCCTGAACACTGGCGAGACCACACCTCTCGAGCGCTTCGTCACGTTCGACTTCGAGACCACCGACAAGGACCCGGCCACGTGCGGGGTGGTGGAGATTGGGGCCGCCCGGGTCGTGAACGGCGAAATCGTCGATCGGTTCCACACGATGGTGAACCCGTACCAGCCCATCTCGGCGGAGGCGACCAGGAAAGCGCACGGCTACACGGACGCGGACGTCAAGGACGCGCCGTCGTTCGCCGAAGTGTGGCCGCAATTTCGCGCATTCGTCGGCGACGACATCTTGATTGCGCACAACGGGCAGCGCTTCGATGTCCCGGTGCTCCGCCGGCTCGCGGCCGGCAGGGACGGAGTGGAGAGTCTCGTGTTCTACGACACCTACCCGCTGGTGCGATCGCTGTCGCAGGACAGTCCCAGGCAGGAGGACATCGCGGCGCGGTTCGGGATTGCCGTGGGCCGCGCGCACCACGCGCTCGACGACGCGGTCACGCTCGCGAAGATCTATCGGGAGCTCGAGAAACAGCGCGTCGTCAGAGCAAGAAAGGCAGTGCTCGTGAATGTCCTTGACTACCTGGGGCTGGCCTTAGCGTTGGAGCAGGGAGCAGGGAGCACGGAGCAGGCGATGCTGTTCGATCGGGCGCGATATTACACCCTCGGGCGCTACAGCGATGCCCTCGAGTTCTACGAGACCGAGCGCGAGCGCACCGGCGCCGAAGCGCCGACGGTGGAAGACGTCATCGACCGGCTCGGCGGGCAAGGACTCAGGGCCAAACTCGCTGCCGAGCCCGACCCTGCGGAGCGCTATCCCGCGGCGCTGGCGCGGCTCCGGGCATTGATGGAGTCCTCAACCCCTGAGCCCTCACCCCCTGACCCCCTCTCCCCGTCGGGGAGAGGGGGAACCATGGACGGGATCGATCGGCTGCTCGAGCGCGTGGCGCTGTCGGCGTCGGGGGGAAGCGTCAACGTGGGGCGCGATCGGGTGACGCTGTTGAGCCTCGAGTTCTCGCGGGTGTACATCGTGGGCGTGGAGGACTACGAGCTGCCCGGCTTCCGCGCCACGCGCGACAAGATCAAGGATGAGGTCGAGGAATCGCGGCGCCTCCTTTACGTGGGGATGACGCGGGCGCGCGACCGTCTAGTACTCACGCGCGTGGATCGGCGGTTCGGACGGGACGCCGGGGGAAGTGGATTCTTGGACGAAATGGGGTTGGACGTCGAACGAGTCAACTAGGAGGAACGCAATGAATTGGCTGATGATCGTGCTGCGTCTCATTCACGTTGGGGGTGGAGCGCTGTGGGTGGGGATGATGGCGTTCGTCACATTCTTCCTGACGCCCGCGCTCAACGAGGTAGGTCCCGACGCCGGCAAGGTGATGCAGGCGCTGCAGAAGCAGAAGATCATGATCGTCATGCCGGCGATCGCGCTGCTCACGATCATCTCGGGGGCCTGGATGATGATGCGATTGTACGCCGGGCCGAGCGACTTCGCCGCGTCGCGCATGGGGATGGCCATCAACCTGGGCGCGGCGGCCGCGATACTCGCGTTCCTCCTCGGTGTCGTGTTCATGCGGCCCTTGATGATGCGCGCGATGACGGCGACCGATCCGGCGGAGGCTCAGCGGCTCAGGGCGCGCGGTGCGATGCTGAGTCAGTGGGTGGCGCGGATGCTCCTGTTCGCGCTCGCGGCGATGGCGGTGGCGCGGTACCTCTAGGCTCAGAGTCTCACGCCGAGTCCCAACTTGATCGAGTGATGACTGAATGAAGTGCGCGTGCGGGGCAGCGTTGCCGAGGAATCGGATGTGGTAAACGGGCCCGCCGCCATCGAGCCGACGAGCTGGGACTGGACGGCGATGTCGGCGAACACACGCCTGCGCTCCGGGATACTCAGGCCGGCGTGGAACGTCATGCCGATCTTCGTTTGCCGCCAGTGTCCTCCCTGACCATCCGTGCGCTCGATCTCCGGCCGACACAGCGCAGGTCCGGCTCCCACGTGCAGCCCTCCGGCGCTGACGACGAACAAGGTGGAAACGGACCTCACCGACTGTCGCAGGAACAACCAGCCCGCGGGTGCCCGATAGCCCAAGGTCTCGCCCAGATCCGCATTGTTCCATTGCAGCCGCAGCGCGTATCCGGGACGGAATGCGTAGCTCACGGCGAGTGTGCCGGTGGGTCCGCCGCTGTACGTCACTGGGTGAGGAATGGGCCCACTACAGTAAATGATGTAGCAGCCTGCGGGGAGTGTACTGTTGAATCCCGCGGCGGACATGGCCGCCGCGATCTCGCGGGCCGAGCCCCTTTTGCTGGCACCGACTATCCAGCTGATCTCCCAACGACGAGGTGGTGTCTGGGCCGTCAGGACGGTGTCGCCACATACAGTGGCGATCGTGAGGAGTGTCGAGATCAGCGGTCGCATACTTGCCCCCAGGTTTCAAGTCCCGGGGGAATTCTGGGGCGATGCCGTCAAGAACTCGTCAACACTAGCAACGTCCTTCAGGACGAGCGATCTGGCCGAGCCGGCTCTTTAGAGCACGGTAAAAACACGGACATCGGACCTTGTTGATCTCGATTTGAGGATCGCAAGGCCCCACGCCAAGCAACGTCCTTCAGGACGAGCGATCTGGCCGAGCCGGCTCTTTAGAGCACGGTAAAACACG
>WNFK01229252.1_pt1 | contig 15802 bp, 16 predicted proteins | sample 5400281 | NCBI WGS metagenome assembly WNFK01 (sample SAMN13153350, study PRJNA577476) | soil metagenome | isolation source: 20 cm soil on Douglas fir-dominated hillslope | place: USA:California | collected 2013-09-17 | reverse complement strand
GTCGATGAACTCACGGGTGATCTGCGGGAGATCGTCCTGGACCTCGAGGTGACCATGGATCCTGAGGATCGGCTTCGAACCCGGCTTCAGGTGCAGGTCCGACGCCTTGCGCTGCGCAGTTTCCGTCAGCAGCTGCTGCAGTTCCATGGGCTACCCGCTCCTACTTGGCCACCTTCTCCGGTGCCGGCTGCGACACCCCCCCAACCGGCTTGAGGCCAAGGGCATCGCGGACTCTGACTTCCAGGTCGGCCAAGATCTTGGGATTGTCCTTCAGGTACCGCTTGGCGTTCTCCCGCCCCTGCCCGATCCGCTCACTCTTATAGGTGTACCAAGTGCCGGATTTTTCGACAACATTGTGATCGGCGGCCAGGTCCAGGACGGACCCCTCCTTGGAGACCCCCTCGCCGTAGATGACGTCGAACTCGGCCTCCCGGAACGGCGGAGAAAGCTTGTTCTTCACCACTTTAACCTTGGTCCGGACCCCGATGGCCTCGGTGCCGTTCTTGATGGTGTCCTGCCGCCGGATGTCCAGCCGTATAGAGGAGTAGAACTTCAGCGCCCGCCCGCCGGTGGTCGTCTCGGGCGAGCCGAACATGACGCCAATCTTTTCGCGGATCTGGTTGATGAAGATGACCGCCCCGCCGGACCGGGAGATGGCGGCGGTGAGCTTCCGCAGGGCCTGGGACATGAGCCGCGCCTGCAGGCCCGGGAGCGAGTCGCCCATGTCGCCGTCCAGCTCCGCCCGGGGCACGAGCGCGGCCACCGAGTCGATCACGATCACGTCCACCGCGTTCGAGCGCACGAGGGCCTCCGCGATCTCGAGCGCCTGCTCGCCGGTATCCGGCTGGGAGATGAGCAGCTCGTCGGTGTTGACCCCGAGGTTCTTGGCGTACTTGGGATCGAGCGCGTGCTCGGCGTCGATGAAGGCGGCGGTGCCCCCCATGTGCTGCGCCTCCGCGATGATGTGGAGCGCGAGCGTGGTCTTGCCGGAGGACTCCGGCCCGTAGATCTCGGTCACCCGGCCGCGGGGAATGCCGCCGATGCCCAGCGCGACGTCGAGCTGGAGCGCTCCCGTTGGAATGACGGAGATCTCGTCGAAGATCCCACCCTGGCCCAGGCGCATGATGGCGCCCTTGCCGAACTGGCGGTCGATCGCGGTAATGGCCAGTTCCAGGGCCTGGCGGCGGTCGCTCTTGACGTCAGCCATGCGTGTCTCCTCGTGCTGGAGTGTCGAATCGGTGCGCTCAGGTGTCCCGAGCACTGTGGAACGCCGGCCCGACGCTGTCAAGCGGGACCGGTGAGAAACCCGAGAAAATCCGATACACCCGCGCCGGCGTCACGCCCCTGACAGCGGGGCGAGACGACGCACGTGATAGCGGGCGCCCGACGGCGAGAGATCGCTGCGCATCAGCGCCAGCTCCGTCACGCGCTGCGTGCCAAACGTGGTGGTGGCGACCTGCGCGAGCGCGCTGCGCAGCGGCGGTCCCGCCTCACGGCGCCAGCGACGCTCGTCGTGGACGCGCCCGATGGTGAGATGCGGATGCCACGCCCGCTCTTCTCGGGCGAACCCGCGCGCGGCGAGCGCGGCCGTCACCCGCGCCTGCAGGCGCCGCGCGTCGAGCGCGCCCTGGGCCAGGCCGACCCAGAGAATGCGCGGGCGCTCGAGCCCGGGAAACGCGCCGACGCCGTGGAAGGTGACGTCCAGCGGCGCGCTCCCGACCGCGGCGTCGGCCAGCGCGGCCTCGGCCTCGACGAGGCGCTCGTCGCTCTGCTCGCCGAGGAAGTGCAGCGTGACGTGGAGATTCCGTGCCGGCACCCACGCGACCGCCGGGCCCAGCGGGCGCAGTCGCTCGATGGTGGCCGCGATGCTCGCCCGCAGCGCTTCGTCCAGGAGCAGCGCGACGAAGGCGCGGGTCACGCCCGCGCGAGGAGGGCCCGGCGGAGCATGTCGAGCGCGGCCTGCGAGGACTGCCACTTCACCGCCTCCCGGCCGCCCGCGAAGCGGAATCGCCGCACCTCGATGCGCGGCGGTCACCGCGATCCCGCAGGCCGAGCCGGAGATGCGGCAGATCCCCGCCGCCATCGCCTCCGCCACCGGCGCGCTCACCGCGCCGTGCGCGCGCAGCAGGTCCTCCGGCACGCCCAGGAGCTGCTCCTTGGCCTGGTTGGAGTACACGACCACGCCCCGCTCGACGTAGCGGGAGGAGCCCGCGATGTTGGTCAGCCGGTGGCCGACCAGCCCACCGGTGCAGGACTCGGCCATGGACACGGTGAGCCGGCGGGCGAGCAGGAGCCGGCCCACCACGATTTCGAGGGTGTCCTCGTCCTTGCCCCAGCAGTCCGGCCCGAGGGCCTCCCGCACCTCTCTCTCCACGGGGTCCAGCGCCGCCTCCGCCGCGCCGCGGGAGGCCGCCCGCGCGCGGAGCTGCACCCACACGTCGCCGTCGACCGGCACGCAGGCGACGGTGACCGCGCCCTCGACGCCGAGCCAGCGGCCGAGGCGCTCCTCCGCGTCGGCGGGCGAGAGGCCGGTGGTGTGCAGCGTGCGGAGCACCGTGCTCTCGCCCGCGCCGAGCCGCTGGCGGGCGAGCGGGCGCAGGTGCGACTCCACGAGCGAGGCGAGCATCGCGGAGCCCGCGGGCAGCACCGCCACCGCCGCGCGCCCGGCCTCGAGCACCCACGCGGGTTCCCCCGCCGCGGGCCAGAGCAGGGCGCCCTGCGGCAGCAGCGCCAGGCGATCGAGCCGCCGCGGCATCGCCTGGCCGCGCCGGGCGAAATCCTCCTCCATCGCGGCCAGCAGCTTGTCGTTGAGCACCAGCCGCGCCCCGCCGAGACGCGAGAGCGCGCGCCGGACCACCTCGCCGCTCGAGCCCCCCGGCTGCGCGAGCACCACCACCAGCGAGGCTGCCTCGACCGCGCCGCGCAGGGCTTCCTCCACCGCGGTCTCGTCCTCGTCCACGACCTGGCGCGAGGCCACCGGCACGCCCTCGGCCAGGAGGGCGCGGGCCACCATCATGCCGGCCGGGTCGTCGGCCGCGCCGAGCTGCGCGGCGCCCACCGTCACGATCCAGGCTCCGCTCACCGCCGCCTCACGCGGGGACGCCGAAGAGGGCGCGCGCTCCCAGCACGAGCACCAGCGCGTAGAGGCCCGCGATGAGATCGTCTACCATCACGCCCACACCGCCGGTGAGGACCTGGCTCTCGCGGGCCGGGAACGGCTTCCAGATGTCGAAGAGCCGGAACAGCAGGAAGGCGGTGACGAGCACGGGAATGGTCCGCGGCAGCAGGATCACCGAGAGCAGCATGCCCGCCACCTCGTCGATCACGATCACTCCGGGATCCTTGCGGCCCAGCACGCGCTCCACGCGCGAGCCGGCCCAGATGCCGATGAGGGTGACTACCACCAGCGCCACCGCGATGCGCAGCGGGGTGAGCGGCAGGAGCCAGATCGCCACCAGGGTGACGAAGCTGCCCACCGTGCCGGACGCCACCGGGGCGTAGCCCGCGCCGAAGACGCTGGCCAGCACGAAAGCCAGGCGATCGCCCGGCCCGAGTGGCTTATTCCCCGACGAGCTCGTAGCCCTCGACCTCGACGATGGAGACCTCGGCGAAGCGCCCCGGGGTGAGCGCGCGGTCGCGCAGCAGCACCACGCCGTCGATCTCGGGCGCCTGGCCGGCGGTCCGGCCCTCGAAGCGGAACGCGGAGTCCGCGCTCGGCCCGTCCACCAGCACGGTCTGGCGGGTGCCGAAGAGGGCCTTCTGGCGCGGCCAGGCCAGCCGGTCCTGGAGGTCCTGCACCTGCTGGGCACGCTCGGCCATCACCTCCGCCGGGACCTGGTCGCCCATGTCGGCGGCCGGGGTGCCCTCCTCCACCGAGTAGGTGAAGACCCCGAGCCGATCGAAGCCCGCGTCCTCCACGAAGCCGAGCAGGTTCTGGAAGGCGGCCTCGGTCTCGCCCGGGAAGCCCACCAGCACGGTGGTGCGGAGGGTGACGCCGGGAATCGCGTCGCGCAGGCGGGCCACGATGTCCTTCATGCGCTGGGCGGTGACGCCGCGGCGCATGGCGCGCAGGATCCCGTCGTCGCCGTGCTGGACCGGCATGTCGAGGTACGGCACCACGCGCGCGCGCTGCCACTTGGCGATGAGCCGCTCGGTGACGTGGGCGGGATGCAGGTACATCGGCCGGATCCACGGCATCGGCGTGTCGGAGAGCGCCAGCAGCAGGTCGCCGATGTCGCCGTTGCCGGCGAGATCGCGTCCGTACGCGAGCGTATCCTGCGAGACCAGGATGGCCTCCTGGATCCCGCGCCGCGCGAGCCCGTTGACCTCCGCCACGATGTCGGCGAGCGGCCGGCTCCGATGCTTGCCGCGGAACTGGGGGATCGCGCAGAACGTGCAACCCATATCGCAGCCCTCGGCGATCTTCACGTACGCGTAGGGCACCCGGCCGGTGAGCAGCCGCGGGGTCTGCGCGTCGTACAGATAGCCGGGGGGCGCCGCGCTCACCCAGGCCTGGCGCCCGTCGGCCTGGTTCACGAGATCCACGATGCGGTGCAGCTCCGAGGTCCCGAGGATGGCGTTGATCTCGGGAATCTCGGCTTGGATCTCGCCGCCGTACCGCTGGGTCAGACAGCCCGTCACGATGAGAGCCCGCGCCCGCCCCCGCTCCTTGAGCTGGGCCAGCTCGAGGATCGTGTTCACCGATTCCTCGCGGGCCCGGTCGATGAACGCGCAGGTATTGACCACCAGGCAGTCGGCGCCCTCGGGGGCCTCCACGATCTGATGCCCCGCCTGGGAGAGCATGCCCAGCATCAGCTCGGAGTCCACCTGGTTCTTGGGGCAGCCGAGGGTCGTGAAATGGACTTTCATCACGGGGGCTTATGATCCCACAGGGCCTCCGGCCCCGTCAACGAGCCGGCCCCCACCGTTTCACCCTCCTCGTGCGCCCGCTCCTCCTTCACGAGTTCGGCGCGCAGGAGGTCGCGCATGAACTCGCTGCGATTGCCGTAGCGCCGCGCCCGGCCCTCGACGCTCCGGTTCCAGGCCCGGAACCTTCCTTGACGTCGCCGGGTTGAGTGGTTACCTTGTCGCGTATGCTGCCGGTTCGTCGCGTATCCTTGGCGCTCCTGGTGGTGCTGGCCGTCCTGGCCATCGCGGGCCCGGCGGCGGCTCACGCCCCCGCGCCGGTGCTTTCCGCAGCGACGCCGGCGGCGGCCCCGGCTCCCGCGATCGTCCCGATCCTGAGCGCCGCCCCCGCTCCGCCCGCGCTGCCCTGGTACCTGCCCGCCGCGCTGGCGCTCGTGGGGCTGACCGCCTGGCATCGGCCACGGCGGGCCCTGGTCGTGACGCTCGCCGTGCTCCTCTGCGTCTTCGCGTTCGAGAACGCGCTGCACTCGGTGCACCACGGATTCGATCCCAAGCAGCAGGAAGAGTGTACGCTCGCCGCGGCGTCCGCCCATCTGGCGGCCGTCCAGGTGGACGATCCCGGCCTCGCCTCGGTCATGCTCCCCGTCGTCGGCCGGGCGGAGGCCGCGTCACCGACTTCCACGCCGACCCGCTTCCTCAGCCCCGACCAGGGGCGCGCGCCTCCCTCCGCGATCCTGTAGCTCCCGGCGGTTTCCCGCGGCCCGCGCGCTCCGTGCGTCGAGGCCGCGAGTGGGAAATCCCGGTCGGCGCGGTTCCAATTCTGGCTCCTGGGGAGGGAAGCGTTCGTGCTCAACGAGCTGTCGTGGTCGCGTGCGATGCCGATCGGCCTGTCCTGCCTGCTCCACGTGGGGCTGGTCACCGGTCTCATCCTGGGGCAGTCAGGGGTGACCAGCGTGGTGGCGCTGCAGCCGCCGGTGCTCCCCATCCAGCTCGTCACGCTCGACGCCGTGGAGCCCCCGCGAGATCCGGCGCCCGCCCCGACGCCCCGGCGTGAGCGCGCGGCCCCGATCCGGCGGCCGGAGCCCCCGCGGCCGCGGGAGGTCGCCGCCGCGAAGATCGAGGAGCCCGTCCCGCAGCCGGTCGCGCCGGCCCCGACGCCGGCGCCCGCGCCCGCGGAGACCGCGCCCGCCCCGGCCGCATTGGCTGCGACCCTGCCCGCGATCAGTGAGCCCGCGGCGGCCCCGGGCCCGTCGGCGCCCGCGGCAAGCGGCACCACGATCGCGCTTCCTCCCTCGGCTCCCGTCGTGGCCGCGAAGCCGCCCGCCACGGCGCCGGAGGGCGTCACCCGGACCGCGCGGCCACAGGGCGGCTACCAGGTACGCCCCGCCTACCCGTCCGCGCCGCGCCGTCTCGGCATCCAGGGCACCACGATGCTGCGCGTGCACGTCCTGGCGGACGGCCGGATCGGCGACCTGCTCGTGGAGCGCTCCGCCGGCCACCCCGATCTCGATCAGGCCGCGATGGAGGCGGTGCGGCGCTGGCGCTTCGAGCCGGCCCGCCGCGGCGCCGACGCGGTGGCCATGTGGGTTCTGCTCCCCGTCGAATTCCGGCTCACTCAGTAAGGGAGATCCATGCGTCCCATCATCATCCGGGCCCAAGTGCTGATCCTTGGGCTGGCTCTCGGCGTCACGCTCACCCCCCTGGTCGCGATGGCCCAGCCCCGGCCGGAGACCACGTTGCCGCCGGTGGTCGTCGAGGGCAGCCGCTCGCCCGACGAGCGCACGCGGACCGAGACCGAAGCCCGCGAGGAGCTGCGCCGCGTGCCGGGCGGCACCGAGGTGGTCGGCCAGGAGAAGATCGAGCAGTCCCGCGGGGCCAATCTCAAGGACGCGCTCGACTTCGTGCCGGGCGTGTTCGTGCAGCCGCGCTTCGGCGCGGCCGACGAGAGCCAGATCTCGATCCGCGGCTCCGGCCTCCGCAGCAACTTCCACCTGCGCGGCCTCAACATCCTGATCGACGGCTTCCCGTACGGCAACGCCGACGGATTCGGCGACTTCGAGTCGCTCGAGCTGCTCACGACCAAGCGGATCGAGGTCTACAAGGGCGCCAACGCCCTGCGCTTCGGCGGCTACACCCTGGGCGGGGCCATCAACCTCGTCACGAAGACCGGCTACGACACCCCGCTCATCGAGCTGCGGAGCGAGGCCGGCTCGTTCGGCTTTCTCAAGAACTACGTGGGGACCGGCCAGGTCTACGGGCCCTTCGACCTCTACGTCGGCCTGAGCCACACCGAGCTGAACGGCTACCGGCAGCACGGGGACCAGACCCGACGCCGCGCCTACGCGAGCCTCGGCTATCGCCTCCCCGGGGGCACCACGGTGCGCCTCGACCTCGGCTATGTCCGGAGCGAGGAGAACCTCCCCGGCGCCCTCACCCAGCCGGAGATGGACCGCAATCCCCGCCAGCGCAACCCGGCCAGCAGCGCGTTTCACGAGGAGCGCAACTACAACTACACCCGGGGAGCCCTGACCGTCCGCACCCCGCTCAGCGAGAACCAGGTGCTCGAGTGGTCCACCCAGCTCAACTACCAGGACATGGATCATCCGCTGTCGTTCGCGATCATCGACGACACGACCTACAGCTACGGCACCGAGCTGCGCTACGTGCTGACCGCGCCCTTCCTCGGCCTGGCCAGCCGGCTCACCGCGGGCTTCCAGTTCTTCGGCACCCGCCAGATCGACGTCAACTTCGCGAACAACCTGGGCAACCGCGGGGCCAAGAGCAAGGACCAGTTCAACATCGCCAACAACATCGCGGGCTACCTGGAGGAGCAGCTCGATCTCACCTCCACCTTCACCGCGGTGGCGGGCGGCCGGGCCAACTACGCGACCCGGGAGGTCCGCGATCGCTTCGGGGCGGACGGCAACCAGTCCGACGCGGTGGACTTCTTCTCCGCCTCGCCCCGGGCCGGCTTCGTCTGGAAGGCGGCCCCCAATATCCAGGTCTTCGGCAACGCCAGCCACGCCTACGAGCCGCCCGCGCTGCTCGAGCTGACCGCGCCGGGCCAGCTCGGCGGGAACCTGGGCCAGCTCGCGGCCCAGAAGTCGTGGCAGTTCGAGGTGGGCACCCGCGGCACCGTGGGCCAGCGGCTCGCCTGGGACGTCGCGGTCTACGACGCCGAGCTGTGGGACGAGATCCAGAACGTGAACGTCCAGCCCTTCCCGGGCGCCGCGTTCACGATCCCGCGCTACCGCAACATCGACCGCTCGCGCCACACCGGCGTCGAGGCGGGCGTGGACCTGCTCCTGGTCAAGGACATCCTGGCGCGGATGGGCCTCGGCCGCACCGGCGACACGCTGCGGGCGCGCGCCGGCTATACCTGGTCGCGCTTCGTGTTCGTGAACGACGTCAACTTCGGTGACAACGACCTGCCCGGCGCGCCGCGCCACTTCATCCAGACCGAGCTGCGCTATGATCACGGCTCCGGGTTCTGGATGGCGCCCGGCCTCGACATCGTGCCCAGGGCCTACTTCGTCAACAGCGAGAACGACGCGCGCAACGATTCCTACACGCTCGTGAACTTCAAGGCCGGCTTCGAGCACAAGCCGACCGGGATCGGCGTGTTCTTCGAGGCCCGCAACCTGGCCGACACCACCTACTCGGGGGCGGTGGCGACGGACGACGCGAACCGTCGCTTCTTCTTCCCCGGCGACGGCCGCTCGTTCTACGGCGGCGTCTCCTGGAGATGGCGATGAGCGCGAGACGGATCGGGCTGGCGGTCGCGCTCGTCCTGGCGGCCTCCACCACCACGCAGGCGGCCGAGCTGACCCTCGGGCCGCGCCTCGAGTACAAGCACGTGAGCCGGGGTCACGAGTTCAACCTCTCGGGCGCGGCGGTGGCGGCGGGCCCGGACGGCCGGCCGCTCCTGGCCTGGGCGGCCCAGGAAGGTCACGCCAACCAGCTCTACGTGCTCCAGCTGGGCGACACGCCGGTGCGGGTCAATCCCGAAGGGCTCGCGGTGGAGGCGCTCCACCATCCGCCGCGGCTGGTGGTGGCCCCGGGCGGGCCGGTCTACGTCTCCTGGTCGTCCGAGAAGGCCAAGCCGGAGGGCACACTCTTCGCCTCCGACCTGCAGCTCTCCCGCTCGCTCGACGGCGGCCGGCGCTTCGAGCCGCCCCTGCGCGTGAACGAGGACCGGCCCATCTCGCATTCGTTCGACGGCCTCGCGGTGGCCCCCGACGGCACCGTGCTGGTCACCTGGATCGACGGCCACGAGGGCCGCAAGGATCCCGCCACCTGGGTCGCGCGGGTGACCGAGCGGGGCACGCGGGTCGAGGGCATCCGCAAGGTGGGCGACGACACCTGCGTGTGCTGCCGAGTGGATGCGGCGACCGGCGCGGGCAACCTGGTCGCGCTCACCTGGCGGCGGGTGTTCCCGGGCGACGTCCGGGACATGGTGATGGCGGTCTCGCGAGACGGCGGGCGCACCTTCGGCGATGCCACGCTGGTGAGCGCCGATCACTGGAAGATCAACGCCTGCCCGCATCGCGGGGGCGCGGTGGGCCTGGACGCGAAGGGGCGCGTGTACATGAGCTGGTACACGGAGGGCAGCGACATCCGACCCGACCTGAAGTTCGCGGTCTCGACGGACGGCCAGCGCTTCGGGCCGCCGAAGCGGCTGCACACCTCGGCCACCTCGATCCCCGACCAGGCGCGCATGGCGGTCGATCCGGCGGGCCGCGCGGTGATCGTGTGGGAGGAGTCCACCGCGGTCCGCCGGCGCATCCTGCTGCGCTACACCCTCGACGGAGGGCGGACCCTGAGCCCGGTCCGCGTGCTGTCCAGCGCGATCAAGGCCTATTCGCCCGACATCGCCTTCGCGCCCGACGGCTCGTTCCTGGTGGCCTGGCACGAGGAGCAGTTCCCGTTCCTCAAGACGATCGTGCAGCCGGTCGTTCTCCCGAAGACCCGATGAAGCTCGCGATCCTGGTCGTCCTGGGTATGATCGGATCATGCCTCTGGGGGCTCCCCGACGCGGACGCGCACGCCATCATCCTCGAGTCCGCCCCGCGCCACGAGGAAACGCTGTCGACCCCGAAGCGAATCGTCCTGCGCTTCAACAGCCGTCTCGAGAAGCCCCTCTGCTCGGTCCATCTGGTGGGGCCGCGCCAGAAGACCATCGCGCTGCTTCGCCAGGACCCGGACACGCCGGCCGACACCCTCGCGTACGCCCTGCCGCCGCTCGATCCGGGCGCCTACCAGGCGCGCTGGAAGGTGATGGCCGCGGACGGCCACGTGACCGAGGGCACCGTGCTCTTCACGGTCACCGCGCCGGAGCCGGCCGGGAAGAAGTGAGGACCTCCGCCCCATGAGTCGCGCGCGGAGGTGGCGGCGCGCGACGCTGGCGGCGGCGCTCCTCGCGGGGCTCCTCGGCCTCGCTCCGCCAGCGGGGGCGCACGCCTCCCTGGTGCGGTCGACGCCGGCGCATCGTGCGGTGCTGGGCCAGATGCCGGAGCGTGTGCAGCTCTGGTTCAACGAGCGGCTCGAGCCGGCCTACAGTACGGTGTCGGTGTGGAATGAAACGGGCGCGCAGGTGGACGCGCGCGACGTGGCGGTGGGCCCGGACGACCCGCGGCACCTGTCGGTCACGGTGGAGACGCGGCAGTCCGGCCTCTACACGGTCAAGTACCGCGTCCTCTCGGTGGACGGCCACATCGTCGACAGCCGCTTCATGTTCACAGTGAAAGCGTCACGGTGAAAGGACCACGCACATGACACGACCTGATAGCCGGATCCGCACGTTCCTCGTGATGGCGGTCGCCGCCGCGGTGGTGGGCCTCGGAGCCGCCGCGGGCTGGGAGGCGGTGCGGGCCCAGAGCCACGCCCACATGCACGGGGCGATGGACCAGGGGGGCTGGTACAAGCGTCTGTCCCCCGATGCCCGCGCCGCCGCCATCGAGCGGCAGTTCGGCGGCTTCGCGACCGCCATGGCCGAGGTGTCCTATCGCTACACCGAGATGTACTTCGGCGCACTCGACGGCAACTGGGACTACGCCGGCCACATGGGCACCACGATGGCGACCGCGCTGGCCAACGGCCTCGAGCGGCGGCCGCCACTGCGGAAGAACGCGGACGCGCTGTTCCTCAAGGGGCCGTATCCGCAGGTCATGGACGCGATCCGCGCGAAGGATCTCGCGCTGTTCAAGCAGCGCATCGAGGCCATGCGCGCGGCGTGCACGGCCTGCCACGCGGCGGAGGCGCATCCGTTCATCAAGATCGGGGTGCCGACGGTGCGGCGGAATCCGGTGGGGAACGAGTAGCGTCGCGCTCTCGAGGAACCACCCCTCACCCTGCCCTCTCCCCTGAGGGGAGAGGGCGGTGAGGAGCGCGCCGGGCGCGGTCTCAGAACTTGTCGGGGAACTGGGTGACGATGGCCTCGGCCAGCGGGTCCGCGATCATCTGCATGTGACCGGCGCCGGTGCGCAGGGCGGTGAAGGCCCGGCCCTGATCCTTGGCGGCCTGCGCGTCGATCACGTCCTTCAGCGTCACCACGTGGTGCTTGACCAGGTCGGCCACGACCGACTTGGCCAGGTTCGGATTGGCGGCGGCGAGGAACGCCCCGAAGTCCTGCGTGTAGCCGATCAGCTCGCTCACTGCCTTGTCCTGCTTCGCGCGGTCGCCCGAGGCCGCGCCCACCGTATAGTCCACCACCATGCCGATGTGCTTGCGCCAGAGCGGCAGGAAGGCCGTCTCGGCGTCCGGCCCATACACCGAACCGATCGCCTTCGCGATCGCGATGGAGTTGGCGTCCAGCGCGCCGGCCGCGGCCTTGAACTCCGCGTCGCGCCCGCCCAGCGCGGCGCCGGTGGCGGCGGAGGCGAGGTAGACGTGCTCGCGCATGGCCAGGTTGAGCGCGGTCCGGAGCGACGCGGCCTGCGTATCGGTCGCGCCCGCGATCCGGCCCGGGAACTGCTTGACGATCGCGCCCGCGAGCGGGTCGGCGATCATCTGCATGTGGCCGGCGCCGGCGCGCAGGGCCGCGAACGCCTTGACGTCGTCCCGGGCGACCTGCGCGTCGATCACCGCCTTGAGGGTGAGCACGTGGTGCTTCACGAGGTCGGCGACGACCGGCTTCGGCAGGTTCGGGTTGGCGCCGGCGAGGAACGCCCCGAAGTCCTGCGTGTAGCCGACCAGGTCGTCGACCGCCTTGTCCTGCTTGGCGCGGTCGTTGGTGGCCGCGCCCGTCGTGTAGTCCACCACCATGCCGATGTGCTTGCGCCACAGCGGCAGGAACGCCTTCTCGGCGTCCGGCCCGTAGACCGAGCCGATCGCCCGGGCCACGTCCACCGAATTGGCGTCGAGCGCGGCGGCGGCCGCCTGGAACTCGGGCTGCCGGTCGGCGAGGGCCGCGCGGGTGGCCGCGGCGGCCAGGTACACGTGCTCGCTCAGCAGCGCGTTGAGCCCGACGCGCAGGCCCGCGGCCGGCGTGGCGGACGTGGGCTGGTTGAGGCGCGCGGCCCAGACGTCGCCCACGCCCATCGCGGTGACCGCGAGCACGGCCAGACCTCCGATCAGTCGAACCATCGTGCGTTTCATGGCTGTCTCCTTTCCGGGGTCGAGAGGGTTCACTTCACGCGAATCTCGCCGCGCATGGACTGGTGCCGGCGGCAGAAGTACTCGTAGACTCCGGGCGCTCCGAGCTCCACGGCGGCGGCGGCCCCCTTGCCCTCGAGCCGCACGTCGAAGCGCCCGTCCGGCTGCTCCGGCGTGCCCGAGGTGACGGTGTGGGCGATGTCGTCCTGGTTGGTGAAGGCCAGGCGCGTACCCGCCTTCACCTCGAGCTGGCCGGGCCTGAACTGGAAGAGCTGGACGCTCACGCCCGACTGCGCGCGCCCGCCCGCGGCCACGCCGAGCATCAGGCTTGCCACCACCAGCGCCATCGCGGTCTTGCCGATCCGGTGTGTGCTCATCGCGCCCTCCTGCTCACGTCTACGCGGCCGGCGGGCGTTTGGATTGCGCGGGCGCGCGCGGGGAAAAACGAACGGCGGCACGGGCGCTTGGCCCGTGCCGCCGGATGGGGCGGAGCGACGCGGAGCGTGCCTAGTTGGGGAGCACCACGCGATCGATCACGTGGATCACGCCGTTGGACTGGTAGACGTCGTACGTCGAGATGCTGGCCACCGCGCCCTTCTCGTCCTTGAGCACGATGTTGCGGTCACCGTTCATCATGGCCCACAGCATGCCGCCGCTGGCCGTCCGGAGCGTGGCGGTGCCGTTGCCGGCCTTGATGGCCTTCTGCAGCGCGGCCGCGTCCATCCGGCCGGGCACCACGTGATAGGTCAGCACCTTGGCGAGGCCCGCCTTGTTCTCCGGCTTGAGCAGGCTCTCGACCGTGCCCGCGGGCAGCGCCCCGAACGCGGCGTTGGTGGGGGCGAAGACGGTGAACGGGCCCTGCCCCTTGAGGGTGTCCACCAGACCGGCCGCCTTGACCGCGGCCACGAGCGTGGTGTGGTTCGCCGAGTTCACCGCGTTGTCCACGATGTCCTTGCTCGGGTACATCGCCTGTCCTCCAACCATCGGCTCGCTCTTGGCGAGCGCCACGACGGGGAGGACGGCAAGCAGGCCGAGCAGCGCGAATGCGATTGTCCGCTTCATATCGTCCCATCCTTTCCGGCTAGAGTTGCCCCGGGCGGATACGGCTGGAGGGATGGGGCGGATCTACGTGGAGCGGTAATTCGTGAACTGCAGCGCGATGCCCAGGTCCTTGGCCTTGAGCAGGGCGATGACCGCCTGCAGGTCATCACGGTTTTTGCCCGCGACCCGCACCTGCTTCTCCTGGATGGAGGCCTGGACCCGGATCTTGGAGTCCTTGATCAGGCGCACGATCTCCTTGGCCTTCTCCATCGGCACGCCGTCCTGCAGCGTGATCTTCTGGCGCACCACGCCGCCGCCCGCCTGCACCGGATCGTTGATGGTCAGGGCCTTGAGATCGATGCCGCGGCGGTGGAGCTTGGACTCCAGGATGTCGAGCACCGCCTTGACCTTCATGTCGTCGGTGGAGGAGATCGTGATGTCCATCTTCTCGATCTCGATCTCGTTCTTGGCGCCCTTGAGGTCGTAGTGGTGACCTCCTGCATGTCGATCTTGCAGGCGACGTCGAAGCTGTTCTCGGCGGCCATGGCGAGGTCCTCGGCTAGCGCGGGTCGAGCGGCACCACCGCCGCGTCCTTCGGGGGCGTGAAGACGAAGAGCGTATCGCTGATCCCCGGATTGATGGCGACCCGGGTGAAGGTCATGGTGACCGTGTTCTGGAACTGGTCGTAGAGCACCGCCTGGCGCACGACGTAGTCCTTGGGATCCACCGTGATCACGAGACGCGTGAGGAGCGGAGTCGGCTGCTTGGGGGTGAGGTCGAGCACCGGCCGGCCGGTGCCGTCGCGCGGGCTCGCCGGATTGAGGAAGCGCACCGTGAACTCCTCGCGCAGCTTGCCGAGCCCGGAGAGGAAGCTGCCCGCCGGCCCCGCCAGGGCCTTGGGCGCGTTGCCCTTGTTCACCTGGTTGAGCTCGGGGGTGTACACCCAGAGCGAGGTGCCATCCGAGACGATCTGCTGCGGCGCGGGACTCTTGTAGTCCCAGCGCATCTTGCCACCCTTCTTGAGCAGCACGGTGCCCTCGGCCTTGATGTCCTGGCCGAGGCTCTTGTTGCGCGCGGTCTGGGTGAACTCGGCGCGGAGATCCACGATCTTTCCGTAGGTCGCCTCGACCCCGTTGACCACCTCGTCGAGGGTCTGGGCCCCGGCCGGGACCGGCGCGAGCAAGAGGAGGACGAGCAGACAGAGGTTTGGGAGGATATTCTGGCGCGCTCCTCTCTTCATATTACTCGCCTCGCCTTCGGCTTCAGCTCGCACTGCGTCTCTTTTGCAGATACTCGGGCCCGACCAGGATCTCGCGCGGCTTGGCGCCGTTGCCGGGGCCGATGACGCGGTCCTGCTCCATCATGTCGATGAAGCGCGCGGCCTTCGGATAGCCCAGGCCGAGCCGCCGCTGCAGGAACGAGATGGACGCGGCCCGCTGGGCGATCACCAGGTTCACCGCGTCCCAGTAGATGTCGTCGCGGTCCTCCCCCCCGCCGCCCGGGCCCGCCTCGTCGGCGGGCAGCTCCACGTGCTCGTACACCGCGGAGCCCTGGGTGCGCAGGAATTCACACATCGCCTTCACTTCCTTGTCGGAGACCCAGGCGCCGTGCACGCGCATCTGCCGGCTCGCGCCCGGCGGGACGAAGATCATGTCGCCGCGGCCCAGGAGCTGCTCGGCCCCGTTGCCGTCGAGCACGGTCCGCGAGTCCACCTTCGACGCCACCTGGAAGGCGATGCGCGTCGGGAAGTTGGCCTTGATCAGGCCGGTCACCACGTCCACCGACGGCCGCTGGGTCGCGATGATCAGGTGGATGCCGACCGCGCGGGCGATCTGGGCGAGGCGGATCAACGAGTTCTGCACCTCGCCGGCCGAGACCATCATGAGGTCGGCGAGCTCGTCCACCACCACCACCCAGTAGGGCAGCCGCTCGTCCGGCGGCACTTCCTTGTTGTAGCCCTCGATGTTGCGGACCGCCTTGGCCTGGAGCTGCTTGTAGCGGGCGTCCATCTTGCCCACGATCCACTTGAGCCGCGCCGAGGCTTCCTTCGCGTCGGTGACGACGGGCGCGAGCAGGTGCGGGATCTTCTCGTAGATGCCGAGCTCGAGGCGCTTCGGATCGATCAGGAGAAAGCGCACGTCGGCCGGCGTGGCCTTGTAGAGCAGCGAGCAGATCATGGTGTTGAGCCCGACCGACTTGCCGCTGCCGGTGGACCCCGCGATGAGCAGATGGGGCATCGCGGCCAGGTCCGCGACCACCGGGTTGCCGGTGGTGTCCTTGCCGAGGGCCAGCGGCAGCCGGC
>WNFK01142792.1_pt1 | contig 15814 bp, 8 predicted proteins | sample 5400281 | NCBI WGS metagenome assembly WNFK01 (sample SAMN13153350, study PRJNA577476) | soil metagenome | isolation source: 20 cm soil on Douglas fir-dominated hillslope | place: USA:California | collected 2013-09-17 | reverse complement strand
CGGCAATTTCATGCGGCGCGAGATCGGGGAAACGCGCCCGCAGGGTTTCCGCTGTCGCGGCTCCGTCCGCGAGCGCATCGCGAACCGCGGCGAGTTGGGTGGCGCCATCGAGCCGCCGGGCGTGAGCGTCGGCTTCCAGCATGACAAGCCCGAGCGCCTCAGGTGACACCGCCATGATGCCGGCCAGCCAGGACGGGTGTGTCGCCGCCGACACCACGTTACAGCCCGCGCGTCGGCGGAATGCTGATCAGCGCCACCGGTTCGCTCGCGGTGAGCCCGTCGAACTCGCTGCGGGTAATGGCCAGCGCCTGGTCGATCGAGTAGACACCGGACAGATCGATAATCTGGCTGCCGATGATCACGAACATATCCGGCGTGATGACGCTGTCACCGTTGTAGATCGTGGTATCTTCCCACAGCCGGCGGACGTCGGCGAAGCCGGTACGCGCGGAAGCCGAGCGCACCACGCTATGACTGCGCTGCACGCGGATGACGCCGTCAAGATCGACCGCCCGAACCGGGCTGCGGCGTTTGGTGAATATCCGCCACGACCGCTCCTCCACCTCGCCCTGGAACACGCGCATCCGCGGCGTGGTGGCGGCGAGCGTCACGCGCTCCAAGCCAACGCCCATCGCCTTGGCTGCAATTTCGCGCGCCTCGACCTCGCCGATCTCGTCGCTGCGCTGGCGGGCGCGCATCTCGGACGCACCCATCGCGGTTGCGCGAACGCGGTGGGTATGTTGATCGACCTCGATCGTTACCTCGACATTCTCGGGCGCGGCCCCGAGCTTGACCACGGCCTCGAATGCCTCGCGGCGGATCCGCTTCAGATCCTCGGGCGTCGGATTGGGGATCACGCGCTCCACCACGTCGCGCACCAGGGCGAGCGCGACGCCGATCGAGGAAATCACCTCCGCGTCCTTGGAAATCACGTGGTGAAGACCGGTGCGGCTTGAAGCATGGGGAATCAGCGCGGCCGCGCCGCCACCTTCGCCGACGAGCACGGCTTGATCGCGATCGAGCTTGTATTCGCGGATCAGATCGTCGACCACCGGGATGACCTTGTCGGTGGCGATATCGAGAATGGTCCGTGCGGTGTCCTCGATGGATTTGCCGACCCAGTCCGCCAGCGCCGCCATGGCGCGCTGTGCAGCCTCAGGGTTGCCGTAGGCATGCAGCCCCGGTTTGGCGTAGCCCAGGACATTGGCGGCGCAGGTGTTGGTGATGGCATAGCGGGTGCCGTTGGCGACGCGTACCGCGACGTAGTCGTCGGGATCATCGGGCTTCGGCTGAAACAGTTCGATCCGGGGATCGACGATATCTTCAGGGTTGGCGAAGGCGGCATAGGGCAGGCCGGCGATATGGGCGCTGCGCGGCCCGACGTCGACAAGCCTGTGATCTCTGACCCGGACCATGCTGCCGCCGGCGATACCGATCACGCGCACATCGAGCGAGCTGACGTAGGTCTCGTGGCCGCCGACCCGCGCATATTTGACCGTGGGACGTCCATTCCGGATCACCCCGATATTGGTGCTGGTGCCCCCGACCTCGAAGTAGATGCCGTCGGACACCCGCAAATGCATCAGCGCGCCTGCGACGCTTGCGGCGGGACCCGAGAGCATCGTCATCGCCGGGCGACGGCGCATCTCGCGAATGTCCATCACACCGCCGTCGCCACGCATGATCATCAGCGGCGCCTGGATCCCGGCCTCGCGGACGCTGGCCTCGGTCATGTCAGCGGTGTCGATCATTTTCGGCAGGATACTGGCGTTGATCACCGCGGTGCGGGTCCTGGTGGTCAGGCCATACAGCTTGGTGATCTCGTGACCGCAGGTGGCGGCGAGTCCGGCGTCCACCACGAGCCGGCGTATTGTTTCCTCGGCGTCGCTGTCGTCGACGCCGAAGGCTGAACTCGCGACGATGACTTTGGCGCCCTCGGCTTTAAGCTCTTCGATCGCCTTGCGAGCGGTCTCGTCGGTCAGCGCTTCCTTGCTGATAAACCGGTTGACCGGCTTCAGATGGCGTCCGGGCGCGAGCTCGATCGGCTTCATCGCGCTCTGGCCCTTGGCAAGCAGCGATTCCATGCGGGTCGCCATGCCGATCACGCCGACGCTTGCCACGTCGCCTTCGAGCAACGCATTGGTCGCCTGCGTGGTCGAATGGGCGAGAAAAATCACCTGCTTCGGGTCCACGCCCGACTGCTCAAGAACGTTGCGAAAAACCTCCACCACGCCTTTTGCGACCCCGCGCGGGTCGGCGTGCGTGGTCAGCACCGAAAAGCGGCCTACCACCTCGTGGGTCGCGTTGTCGATGAGCACGGCCTTGGTGAAGGTCCCGCCGACATCGATGCCGATGCGGTAGGCGCGGGCCGGCGGTGAGGTTTGGGTCAACGTCTCGTCCTTAATTGAGCGAGCCCAGCATCAGGTAGCAGATCAACGAGTTGACCGCGACCATCATGCAGCCGAAGGGCAGCGCCGTTTTGAGGAATTGCCCATGGCTGACCTTGGTGTACCCGATCGTCCACAATGTCCATGAATTGGTCGGGTCCATGCTCCCTTGCAGCACCGTCGGCGCCAGCCAGATCGAGTAGAGATACGGAATCGGGATGTCCTTGTTGGCAAGAATGATGGCAAGCAATGCCGCGCCGGTCCCGATCACCACCATCGGCCCCCGGTAGATGCTGGCGACACCGCCGATCAGTCCGAAGAATACCGCGGCCTGCAGCGGCGTGTGCGGCAGGATCGGCGCGAAGATCGGCTTTAAGGCGCCGGCGACTTCAGGCGTCTGGCCGGCAACGATGATCATCCCGCAGATCGTCCACAGCGCGGCGATGGTCGCGATATCCGGAAACGCGTCGAAGAAGGTCTTGTTGAACAGATTGATATGACCCTGGAACGTGCGGTCGCGCGCCGTCAACACCAGCGCAAGCACGATCGAGAGGATGAAGGTTGGAATGATCTCCCATTTCAGGATCATGATCATGAGCACCGGAAAGATCGGCACGATATAGGTGTAATAGGGCGTCCGCTTGCGGACCGGGGCGTCTCCTGCGTCGGCAACGTCGACCGCGGCCATTCGGCGTGCGCCGCCATTGCGCAGATAGAAGGCTGCCAGCAGCCACGCCGCCAGAATGTAGACGCACATCCCGACCGCCCAATATGTCAGATGGGGCGCCTCGTATTTGATGCCGGGAAACAGCTTCTGAAACGTGCCGAACTGAACCAGGTTGACGAATGTGCCGGCCCCGATGCCCATGGTGAACGCCGGTGCGGCGACGTGCGGCGGGATCCCCTGACCCATCATGATCGGCAACGCGATGACGCCGATCGCGATCGCGGCTCCGACGCCATACATCGACGAGAACAACAGCGCTGTAACCAGCGTAATGGTCATCGCAGTCACCAGCGGCCGATCGCCTGCCAGTTCCACCGCCGAACGGATCACGCTCTCCGCGATTCCTGTTTGAATGAGCACTTGAGCGAACCAGGCGCCGAACACGATGATGATCACCGCGCTCGCAAATTGAACGCCGCCAGCCTGGATGATCTTTTTCTGGATATCGTCGATGCCGATGCCGGCGATGGCAGCCCAAGCCACGGCAAGCAACAACAGCATGATGATCGGACTTTGCCCGCGGATGATCAACACGACCACCACCAGAAACGCAACCAGCAGCGCAATCCCTGTCCCAAGGTCCATGGTGTTTCCTTCCCCGTTTTGCCGGCTTTTTTTGATCGCGGCCTTTTTTTGCGAAATAAGTCTGGCACAACAGACCGGTGCTGGCGAGGACAAGAAGCGACCAGGGACGCGTCAGCAACACACCGCTTGAACGTGCAAACTGTTTAGAGTTCGCGTGCTGCCAGCTGCCGCGTCGCAATATGCGCGATCTCAATCCGAAGACGCCGGCGGAAATTTCAAACTTCGAATTCCCGCATGCGCGCTCTATAGTTCGCGGCGATCCGATCTCGACGAGGAGAATGAGGATGCGACCCCGCGCGGCAAGCCGCTGGCATCATCCGGCGCTGCAGCCTGGCTGGATCGACCGTCGGCATCAAACGCTGGAACTCGGCGACCTGCCGCTCGAAAGCGGCGAAGTCATTCGCGATTTTGGGATCAGCTATGTGACGCACGGGGCGCGCGCCCCCGCCGATGACAACGTCATCCTGGTCTTGACCGCGATCGGCTCGACCCATCACCGCCTGGATTTTCTCATCGGGCCCGACCGGCCGCTCGATCCGGACCACCACTTCATCATCTGCGCCGACGCGATCGGCAACGGGTTGACTACTTCGCCAAGCAATAGCCCCGCGCAACCCGATTTGGCTTTCCCGCGATTTACCATCCGCGACATGGTTGAGAGTCAGCGCAGGCTGCTCGACTCGCTCCGCATCCGGCAGCTTGCTGCTGTTGTCGGGGCCTCGATGGGCGGCATGCAGGCGTTACAATGGGGCGTCAGCGATCCCGATCGTATGCGCAGCATTGTGGCCCTTGTGCCGATGGCGCGAACCCGTCCCTGGTCGGTGGCGATGAACGAAGTCGCCCGCCGCATCCTGATGGCCGATCCGGGCTGGCCATCCGGTCCCTATGGCGGCGGCTTCGACGCCTGGGCAGCGCTTTCGCGTGTCATCACCAATCGCACGCCTGGTGCGCTCGAGTCTGTGGCCGCCGACGCTGTACCCGGCCTCGTCACCGAGGCCATCGCCATGGCGCGCAGGGCGGGTCCGGATCCGGTCGACTGGATCTATCAGAGCTGGGCCTATGATGCGCACAATGTCGGGACGACGCCCGGATATGGCGGCGACACGGCGGCTGCACTGCGAGCAATCCGGGCGCCAACGCTGCTTCTTGTTCCCGAGCTGGACCTCTACAATCCGGTCGACGAAGCGGTGGAAGCCGCCGAACTCATTGCGAACGCCACGCTGGTACGGCTGGGCGGCAGCGCCGGTCATGCGGTTGCGGCCGACAGCTCGCCACAACTGGCAGACGTCCGCGGCGCCATCAACGAATTCCTGATTAAAGTTGCGGCCTGAACCATGCGGAAATGCGATGCCGCCCCGGCAGGCCGCAGTTCTTGACAGCGCTGGAGGGTGGGGTCACCCTTGATCCAACACTTGGTTCGCGGTTCGCGCCTTACAATGAAAAGCAAGAATATTGGAGGAAACCATGCCAAAATTGTTGAGCGAGGATGACGTCGCTCGTTATCGCGACCGAGGCTACCACTTTCCGATCGATGCGCTGAGCGCGAGCGAAGTGGCCGAGTTTCGCCGCAAGCTCGAGGATTATGAGGCCCGGAGCGGCGGCCCGATCAAGGGCGAGATGCGCCACCGCAGCCACGTGCTGTTCACCTGGATCAACGAGATGGTGCGGCACCCGAAAATCCTGGATGCCATGGAGGACCTGCTCGGGCCGAATATCCTGTGCTGGAACACCAGCTTCTTCATCAAGGAAGCACACGATCCGGGTTTTGTTTCCTGGCATCAGGACGCGACCTATTGGGGCCTCAGCTCGTCCGATGTTGCCACCGCCTGGATCGCCATGTCGCCAGCGAACAAGGTTTCCGGCTGCATGAAGTTCGTTGCCGGGACCCACAAGAGCCAGGTCCAGCACGAAGACACCTTCGACCAGAACAACCTGCTCACCCGCGGTCAGGAGATTGCGGTCGATGTCGACGAGTCGAAGGCGGTGTTCGTTGAGTTGAAGCCGGGCCAGGCCTCGCTTCACCATGTGCTGCTGTTCCATGGATCGGAGCCGAACCGTTCCGATGACCGGCGCATTGGCCTCGCCATCCGCTACATCCCGACCCATCTGAAGCAGGCTGTCGGCCAAAGAGATTGGGCAACGCTGGTGCGCGGCAAGGATACCTACGGCAACTTTCAACCCGAATATGTGCCGAAGCGCGACCTCGAGCCGGAGGCGTTGGCCTTTCACAAGGCGGTATCGGAAGAGCAGGTGCGCGTGCTTTACCGTGGCACCGACAAGACCGCCTATCGCGCGTGACGCCGACCCAACTAAAACCGGTCAAGACCCTGCGGATCCGGACGCCCTTCGGAATACGGTGTTGGAGTCGGCGACGTCGGGTCGGTCATCCGGCTCGGATGCCGCGGCTTGTCGCATCACAGGAACCAGCAGTCGACAAATGAGACCTTCGGAGCGCCAGTCGAACAAGGCCTGGCCTCCGAGTTGTGACTCAATGCTGGCGATCACGCTTCGGGTTCCGAATCCTCGCGACTTCGGTTGATGAACCAGGGGGCCGCCGCTCTCTTCCCACGTCAGCTGGAGGAATTCGCCCTGCATTTCCCAGCCAATGGACAGGCGGCCGGACAACGTGGAGAGGGCGCCATACTTCGCCGAATTGGTGACCAGTTCGTGCAAGGCGAGCGCCAGCGTTTGCGCTGTCGAAGGCTGCAACTGAACCTCTGAACCGCGGAATTTGATCTGGCCGGCCTCGAAATATGGCGCGAGCTCCTCGTCGACCAGCCTGCCGACTTCCGCACCCTGCCAACTCGACAATGAGAGAATGGTATGAACCCGAGCGAGCGCAGTGATGCGGCCTTCGACCGCCTGAATGTAGGCGCCGACATTCGGGGCCCGTGTCAGTCGAACGATTGATTGCGCCAGCGCCAACGCGTTTTTCGCGCGGTGGTCGACTTCCCGGCTCAGGAGATTTTGACGTTCTTCCGCACGTTTGCGTTCGGTAATATCGACGGTGACGCCGCTGACACGGACCACGCGATCGCCCTTGTCGACCGTTGCAGCTGCCGTTCCAACGCACCAGCGCACTTCGCCATCCGGCCGAACGATTCGAAATTCCGCCTCGTACGATCTTGTGCCTTTTTCAAACTGGGCTATCGCCCGGCCCAAGGCCTCGTTATCGTCAGGATGAAGCAAGGCCTGAACGTTCTTTGCGGTCACTTCAAAACGCTGCGGGTCGACTCCAAAGATCCGATATTGCCCTTCGTCCCACATCCAATCGCCATTGCCCCAGTCCCAATCCCAGGATCCCATTTTTCCCGCTGCGATCGCCATGCTGCGGCGCTGTTCGCTTTCGACAAGCCTGGCCGTCGATTGCTCCAGCTCCGATGTTCGAGCCCGGACGCGATCTTCAAGCTCGGTATTGAGCCGCTCCAGCTGCCGGGTCTTGCGATAAAGCTCCGCGAAAACTCTTATTTTTGCGCGCAGCACCTCCGGTATAACCGGCACCGGAACATAGTCGACCGCGCCCATTTCGTAGCCACGAAGCCGGTCAATGTCGCTGACCTGAATGGCTGAAATGAAAATCATCGCCGTTTTCTGGAAGCGGGGATGCTCGCGGATCATGGCGGCGAGCTCGAACCCATCCAGTTCCGGCATGCAAACGTCGAGCAGAATAATCGCGACTTCGTTCTTGAGCAGGTATTCAAGCGCTTCCCGGCCGGAAGCGGCGGCAACGAGATTTTCTCCAAGTTCCTTCAGGATAACCTCATAGGCGAGCAGCTTCGCCGGCTGATCGTCGACCAGAAGGATGTTTACTTTTTCATGGTCCATCATCGAGCGCCAATCAACGGTGTAGCCACATGCGGATGGCAAGAAGCAGCTGCTCGGTGTTGACCGGCTTGGCCAGATAATCGGAGGCGCCTGCCTCCAGGCACTTCTCTCGATCCCCTTTCATCGCTTTGGCTGTTAGGGCGATGATCGGAAGGCGGCGAAATGACGGGTTCTGGCGAATGAAACCTATCGTCTGGTATCCGTCCATATGCGGCATCATGATATCCATCAGGACGATTGCGATCTCGGGGCTGGATTCGACGAGCGCGACGGCCTCACTGCCCGTGGTGGCGGTCAGCACCTTCATGCCGCGCCGCTCCAGGACACTGCTCAACGCGAAAATGTTGCGGGCGTCGTCGTCCACCAACAATGCGGTCTTGCCGATGAGATCCTCATCGGAACTATTGAGCTTTTCCAGCATTCGCTGCTTCTCGATCGGCAATTCTGTGATCACACGGTGCAAAAACAGAGACGTCTCGTCGAGCAGGCGTTCCGGCGACTCCACTCCTTTCACCACGATGCTTCGTGCCATGGTGTGGAGTTCCGCGTCTTCCTCGACCGAGAGCTCGCGGCCTGTGAACACTACGACGGGTACGTTGGACAGCGAGTCGTCGTTGCGAATTTGGTCAAGCACCTCGAAGCCGCTCATGTCGGGGAGACGCAAATCCAGCACCACGCAGTCGCATGGACTGTCCCGCAGCGTGGAAAGCGCGCCGGCGCCGGTATCCGTTGTGACGATCTCGATGTCCTCGTGATCAAGCAGCGCCCGGATGCTTAACTGCTCCGCCGCGTTATCTTCCACGATCAGCAGGCGTTTGCGGCGCGGTTTGGCGTACTCCTTGATCTGGGATAACGCCGCGCTCACACCTTCCGTCGTCGTCGGCTTGTTGACATAGGAAAACGCACCCCGCGCCAAGGCGTGTTGCCGGTCTTCGTCCAGTGTGATGATCTGCACCGGAATGTGCCGCGTCAGCGGGTTATGTTTAAGCTGGCTAAGCACGGTCCAGCCGAGCATGTCGGGCAGGAAGACGTCGAGCGAGACCGCCGCCGGCTGGAATTGCTTGGCGAGCTCCAGCGCCTCCGAGCCGCGCGTGGCGACCAGGACTTTGAAGCCCCTGTCCCGGGCGAGATCGATCAGCACCCGCGCATAATGCGGGTCGTCTTCAACGATCAGAAGAATGGTGTCTCCCGGCTCGAGATTGAGCCGGTCGTCCGACAGCTGTTCGATGACCCGTTCTTGCGCCACGACCTGAAGTACCGGCGTCGTGCCATAAGGCGAGGGCGTTGCGACTCGCGGCGCGACCGTCGGGCCTGAGTATTTGAGCGGCAGATACAGCACGAACGAACTGCCCTTGCCGGGCGTGCTGCGCAGATGGATTTCGCCACCGAGCAGGTTTGCAAGCTCACGGCTGATGGCGAGGCCGAGGCCGGTACCGCCGTATTTCCGGCTGGTGCCGGCGTCCGCCTGCTGAAACGCTTCGAAGATCAACTTCTGCTTTTCCAGCGGAATGCCGATGCCGGTGTCGGTGACCTCAAAGGCGATGACCGCAGCCGCTTGGTTCAGGATCGGATGCTCGGCGCTCCAGCCTCCGACCGCCGCTGACACGTCCAGCCTCACCCCGCCCTCGGCCGTGAACTTGAAGGCGTTCGATAGCAAGTTCTTCAGCACCTGCTGAAGCCGCTTCGAATCCGTGACGATGCTCCGGCCCAAATTGGGGTCGAGATTGATGCTGAACGACAGCTGGCGATTGTCGGCTTCGTGCCGGAACGGCCGTCCAACTGTTTCGAGCAGGCTTGATGTCAGGATCTCTTCCGCGTCTACCGTCACGGTTCCGGATTCGATTTTCGACAGGTCGAGAATATCGCTGATCAGGTTGAGCAGGTCAGTGCCCGCGCCGTGGATGGTTCGCGCAAACTCGACTTGCTTTGCCGACAGATTGCCGTCCGGATTTTCGGTGAGTTGCTGGCCCAGAATCAGGATGCTGTTGAGCGGCGTACGCAGCTCATGCGACATGTTGGCAAGGAATTCCGACTTGTATTTCGAGGTGAGAGAAAGTTCCGTCGCCTTCTCCTCGAGCGCGCGGCGTGCCTGTTCGATTTCCTGGTTCTTTCGCTCCACTTCAACGTTGCGTTCGGCGAGCTGTTGAGCCTTTTGCTCAAGCTGCTCGTTGGTCTGCTGCAGTTCCTTTTGCTGCGTCTGCAATTCGCCGGCCAGTTGTTGCGACTGCTTCAGGAGCCCTTCGGTCTGCATCGTCGCCTCGATGCTGTTGAGCACAATACCGATGCTGTCGGTCAGCTGTTCGAGAAAGGTCATTTGCGAGGTCGTGAACGAACTGATGGAAGAGAGCTCGATAACGGCCTTGACCTGGTTCTCGAACAAAACCGGAAGCACGACGATATTTTTCGGTCTGACGCGCAGCAGCGCCGAATTGATCGGGATGGTGTCGGTTGGGATATCCGAGAGCAGCCGCTGACGCTTGTCCATGGCGCATTGACCGATGAGGCCCTCGCCGAATTGCACGAATTGCGCATGAGGGTTGGATCCGTCGCCCGCATAGGCCGACAGCAGGCGCAATTGCGGATTGTCCTCATTTTCTACCTGGTAGATGACACCCATGTGAGCGTTCACCAGCGGCGTCAATTCGGTCAGAAGCAGCCGGCCCATGGTCGTAAGGTCGCGCTGGCCCTGCAGCATGTTGGTAAATTTGGCCAGGTTGGTCTTCAGCCAGTCCTGTTCGGTGTTCACGTCGGTGGTCAGACGCAGATTGCCGATCATGGTGTTGATGTTGTCTTTGAGCTCGGCGACTTCGCCGCGCGCATCGACCTGGATCGAGCGGGTGAGATCGCCCTTGGTGACGGCGGTCGCGACCTCGGCGATGGCGCGCACCTGGGAGGTCAGGTTGGCGGCCAGCAGGTTGACGTTGCCGGTCAGGTCTTTCCAGGTACCAGCGGCGCCCGGCACGTTCGCCTGACCTCCCAGCCGGCCTTCCACGCCCACCTCGCGCGCCACGCTGGTGACCTGATCGGCGAACGTCGCCAGCGTGTCGGTCATGTTGTTGATGGTTTCGGCGAGGGCCGCGACTTCGCCTTTGGACTTCACGGTCAGGTTCTGCTTCAGGTCGCCATTGGCGACGGCCGTCACCACCTTGACGATGCCGCGCACCTGTTCGGTCAGGTTGGCCGCCATGAAGTTCACGGTATCGGTCAGATCCTTCCAGGTACCGGCCACGCCGGGGACCTGGGCCTGTCCGCCGAGCTTGCCCTCGGTGCCGACCTCGCGCGCGACCCGGGTCACCTCGCCCGCGAACGCGTTCAATTGGTCGACCATGGTGTTGATGGTGTTTTTCAGTTCGAGAATCTCGCCCTTCACGTCGACCGTGATCTTGCGCGACAAGTCGCCGCGCGCGACCGCCGTCGTGACTTCGGCGATGTTGCGGACTTGCGTGGTGAGATTGGCCGCCAGCAGATTGACGTTGTCGGTGAGATCCTTCCAGGTGCCGCCGACGCCGGGCACCACGGCCTGGCCGCCGAGCCGCCCCTCGGTGCCGACCTCGCGCGCCACGCGCGTCACTTCGGCGGCGAACGAGCGCAGCTGCTCGACCATGGTATTCAAGGTGTCCTTGAGCAGCAGGATTTCGCCGCGAACGTCGACCGTGATCTTTTTGGAAAGATCGCCGCCGGCGATCGCGGTTGCCACCTCGGCGATATTGCGAACCTGGGCGGTCAGGTTCGATGCCATGAAGTTGACGTTGTCAGTGAGATCCTTCCAGGTGCCGGCGACTTCCGGCACCTCGGCCTGACCGCCGAGCTTGCCTTCGGTGCCGACTTCACGTGCCACGCGCGTCACTTCGGAAGCGAACGCGTTCAATTGATCGACCATCGTATTGATGGTGTTCTTGAGCTCCAGAATTTCGCCCTTGACGTCCACGGTGATCTTGCGCGACAGGTCGCCGCGCGCGACCGCGGTGGTCACTTCGGCGATGTTGCGAACCTGGGCGGTCAGATTGCCCGCCATCGAGTTCACGCTGTCGGTGAGATCCTTCCAGGTGCCGGCCACGCCCGGCACGTTGGCCTGACCGCCGAGGCGGCCCTCGGTGCCGACCTCGCGCGCCACCCGCGTCACCTCGCCGGCGAACCGGTTGAGCTGATCCACCATGGTGTTGAGGGTTTCTTTCAGCTGCAGAATCTCGCCGCGCACGTCGACGGTGATCTTGCGCGAAAGGTCGCCGCCGGCGATGGCGGTCGCGACTTCAGCGATATTGCGGACCTGGGCGGTCAAATTGCCCGCCATCGAATTGACGCTGTCGGTCAGGTCTTTCCATGTGCCGGCGACGCCGGGCACCTCGGCTTGGCCGCCGAGCTTGCCGTCGGTTCCGACTTCACGCGCGACCCGCGTCACCTCACCGGCGAAGGCGTTGAGCTGATCCACCATGGTGTTGAGCGTTTCCTTCAATTGAAGAATTTCGCCCGATACGTTCACCGTGATTTTCTTGGAGAGATCGCCCTTCGCGACCGCGGTCGCGACTTCGGCGATGTTTCTGACCTGGCCGGTCAGATTGCTCGCCATCGAATTGACGCTGTCGGTCAGGTCTTTCCAGGTGCCGGCGACGCCGCGCACCAGCGCCTGGCCGCCGAGCTTGCCCTCGGTTCCCACTTCGCGCGCGACCCGCGTCACTTCACCGGCGAAGGCGTTGAGCTGATCGACCATCGTGTTGATGGTGTCTTTCAGTTCCAGAATTTCCCCGCGCACGTCCACCGTGATTTTTTTCGACAGGTCGCCATTGGCCACCGCGGTCGTCACTTCGGCGATGTTGCGAACCTGCGCCGTCAGGTTGCTGGCCATGGAATTGACGCTCTCGGTCAGATCCTTCCAGGTGCCGGCGACGCCCAGCACGTTGGCCTGACCGCCCAACCTGCCGTCGGTGCCGACTTCGCGCGCGACCCGCGTCACCTCACCGGCGAAGGCGTTGAGCTGGTCGACCATCGTATTGAGCGTTTCCTTGAGCTGAAGGATTTCGCCCGACACGTTCACGGTAATTTTCTTGGAGAGGTCGCCGCCCGCGATTGCGGTGGCGACGTCGGCGATGTTACGCACCTGCGCGGTCAGGTTAGAGGCCATGAAGTTGACGTTGTCGGTGAGATCCTTCCAGGTTCCGGCGACGCCGGGGACTTGCGCTTGACCGCCGAGCTTGCCCTCGGTCCCCACTTCACGCGCCACGCGCGTCACTTCCGAGGCAAAGGAATTGAGCTGGTCCACCATCGTGTTGATGGTGTCCTTCAACTCCAGAATTTCGCCGCGGACATCCACGGTAATTTTTCGCGAAAGGTCGCCGCGCGCGACCGCCGTCGTGACGTTGGCGATATTGCGAACCTGCGCGGTCAGGTTGCCGCACATCGCATTCACGGAATCGGTCAGGTCTTTCCAGGTTCCGGCGACGCCGGGAACGATCGCCTGGCCACCCAGCTTGCCATCGGTGCCGACTTCACGGGCGACGCGGGTGACTTCGGATGCGAAAGAGCGCAGCTGGTCCACCATGGTGTTGATGGCTTCCTTCAACTGCAGAATTTCACCGCGCACGTCGACGGTGATCTTTTTGGACAAGTCGCCGTTGGCAACCGCGATGGTCACTTCGGCGATGTTGCGAACCTGGCCGGTAAGGTTGTTGGCCATCGAGTTCACGCTTTCGGTCAGGTCCTTCCAGACCCCCGTCACCTCGGGAACCTGCGCCTGGCCTCCGAGCTTGCCCTCGGTTCCCACTTCGCGCGCCACGCGCGTCACCTCGGAGGTGAACACGCTGAGCTGCTTGATCATCGTATTGACGATGTTGGCCGACTGCAGGAACTCGCCGCCCAATGGGCGGCCGTCGACATCCAGTTTGACGGTCTGCAGCAGGTCTCCCTGGGCAACGGCGGCAACGGCCCGGGTCACTTCACGCGTCGGCCACAGCAAGTCGTCAATCAGCGTGTTGACCGAGCCTTCCATGTCCGCCCATGAACCGCTGGCAAGGTCGAACTTGACGCGTTGCCGGGTTTTTCCTTCTCTGCCGACGACTTGGCCGACATGCTCCAACTGCTGCGCCATTCTCTGATTGGCGGCTACGATTTCATTGAACGTGTCGGCGATCTTGCCCTCGATGCCGAGGTGATCGCCGGTCATCCGCACCGAAAAATCTCCGCCTCGCATCGCCTGAAGCGCATGCAGCAGATCCTGCAATGAATCGGGTATCCCGTTCGGGGCTGATTTGCGCTTTGCGACACGACCAAGGGTTGGTTGTGGTGCAGGATCGATATCGCTCATGGCGTTCCCTTAAAGACAGTGCTTGGCCGAATCTGAACGCGCGCAACCGAATTAGCGCCATAGAAGCGCCTCCAAAATGTCAAATCAAGCAATAAGATAGCCTACACCCAGGGATTGCGGATGTGCGGAACTCGGCCGGACAATATCAATTCCGAACATGGGAACTTGTTCCCCTCGGGCGAAAGTTCCAGGATCGACCCCGCCAGTACGGCGAGCACGCGTCGGCGTGGGGCAGCAGCCGTGCAGCTGTAAGTCCGGCAGCGGACATTCATGGCGAGCGGCCAGACGCAGCTTGGAGACCGACCGGGAATGCCATCAGTGGAACTAATCCGTACTTCCCGCCATTGCGAGAGGCAAAGCGACGAAGATTCCAGGACCACGCTTTCGTCGTCTGCGAATGCGCGTGCTGGATCAATTGCGGAATTTGCCCGCGCGAGACAACCTCCTGCGTCGGGCAGCGTTAGAGCATGATCCGGAAAAGTGGATACCGGTTTTCCGAAAAGATCATGCTCCAACAAAAAGATAGAGCGGGATGACGATTCGAAGAACAGTCATCCCGCTCTAGTGCAGCTCGCTCGAGATAGAACGCGGTGGTGGATGAGGCGCCAGTGCGCTAAGTAGCGTCGGCACATATTTCATATTTGGAGAACAGCATGACCATCCAGCGTTTCGAAGCCGGGCCGCGCATGAGCCAGGTCGTCGTGCATGGCGACACCGTCTATCTCGCGGGCATCGTGGCGAAAGCAGCGGCCGGCGAAAGCGTGACAAGGCAGACGCAGGAGATTCTCTCGATCATCGATGGCCATCTCACCAAGGCAGGCAGCGACAAGTCAAAGCTCCTGACCGCCACCATCTATCTTACGGATATGAAAACCTTCGCAGAGATGAATGCGGCGTGGGACGGCTGGGTGTCACCCGGCAACACACCGGCACGCGCCACCGTCGAGGCGGGACTCGCGGCGCCCCAATATGGCGTCGAAATCATGGTGACCGCGGCGCGATAATGCGCCGACGGTCCCTGCATGCCGACTCTTCACCCGGTGTGTATGCGGCCACAGCCGGCCAGCCGCTTACCATCAATGTCCGGCGGCGCTTTTGGCCGCGGCGTTGTTGAGAACGATCAGACCATCGACGGCGACTCCGGTCTTGGTATTGATCAGGAACGGATTGACGTCGATCGACGCGATGCGGGTGCCGGCGTCTGCCATCAGGTTGGACAGGCCGACGATAGCCTTCACCGCCGAGGCCTCATGCAGCGCCGGCTTGCCGCGATAACCCTTCAGCTTCACGCCGGCTTTGGTCCGGCTGATCAATTCTTTTGCGTCGGCTTCGTCGAGCGGAGCGCCGGCCAGGGCGACATCCTTCATGAGTTCGATATCGACGCCGCCGGTGCCGAACAGCACCACCGGGCCCATCTCGGCGTCAAGCGAAGCGCCGACCACCAGCTCGAGCTCGGCCTTGACCTGCTGCGCGATCAGGATGCCCTCGAGTTTTGGTTTGTTCTTGAGCTTCTTCACCCGCGCGGCGATGTCATTGAAGGCTTTCTTGACGTCGGCGGTGCTGTTGATGTTCAGCACCACGCCGCCGATGTCGGATTTGTGCAGGATGTCCGCGCTGACAACTTTGGCGACAACGGGAAAGCCGATTTTTTTGGCGATCTTCACGGCTTCCACCGCAGTCTGCGCGATCTCTTCCTTTGAAACGGGAATGCCATACGCCTTGAGCAATTTTTTCGACGCGACTTCGTCGAGCGCGGCACCCTTGGCGCTTTTGAGCATCCGCTCCAGCATCGCGCGCGCCGAAGTGCTGGAGCTCGATACCACCTCCGGCACTTCCTTGCGCAAGGATGCGTAATCGATCAGCGACTTGATCGCGCCCACCGCGCGATCCAGACCCTGCATGACCGCGATATGCGGCAGCGACTTGCGCAAGCCCTTGGTGAATTCCGTAAACCCGATCGACATCGTGCTGATATAAATGACCGGCTTGCTG
>WNFK01168922.1_pt1 | contig 15818 bp, 18 predicted proteins | sample 5400281 | NCBI WGS metagenome assembly WNFK01 (sample SAMN13153350, study PRJNA577476) | soil metagenome | isolation source: 20 cm soil on Douglas fir-dominated hillslope | place: USA:California | collected 2013-09-17 | reverse complement strand
GAGGAAAAGCCGATCCGCAAGATCGGCTACGCCGTCGCCGTCCCCGGCTTTAACATGTATCTCGGGACCGGGGCTTATCTCGACGATCTCGACACCAAGCTCAGGCCGATCGTGTGGCTGCTGGGGCTCTCCATTCTCGGCATCGCGGTGGTTTCAGGCAGCATTGCCTGGATGATCGGCCGCAGCATCAGCCGGCCGCTCAATCAACTCGGCACCCGCATGCGCGAACTGGCCGATGGCTCGCTGGAGGGGGACATTCCCGGTATCGGTCGCGGCGACGAGGTCGGCGCGATGGCGGCCACCGTTCAGATCTTCAAGGACAATGCGTTGCGTATTCGCGGCCTCGAAAAGGTCGAAGCGGAGACGCAAGCGCGCGCCGCGGCCGAGCGTCGCGCAGCCATGGAAAGTATCGCCAGCGACTTCGAGCGCAGCGTCACCGGCATCGTCCGTTCGGTTTCGACGGCGGCGGCGGGAATGCAGACCACCGCGCAATCCATGACCGCGACCGCGAGCGACGCCAGCGCCCGCGCCGCGACGGTCGGGGCGGCATCCCAGAGCGCCTCGAACAATGTCGGAACGGTCGCAGCCGCGGCCGAAGAACTTTCAAGCTCGGTCACCGAGATTTCCCGCCAGGTGACGCGATCAAGCGAGATCGCCAGCAAGGCGGTGGGGGATGCCGAACGTACCAACGCCACCGTCCAGGCCTTGTCCACCGGTGCCGAGAAGATCGGCGAGGTGGTGAAGCTGATCCACAGCATCGCAGCCCAGACCAATTTGCTGGCGCTGAACGCCACCATCGAAGCGGCGCGCGCCGGCGAATCCGGCCGAGGCTTCGCCGTCGTTGCCTCCGAAGTGAAGGCGCTCGCCAATCAGACCGCCAAGGCCACCGAGGAAATCTCCGCCCAGGTCGCAGCCATGCAGGCGTCCACCAGCGATGCGGTCGTCTCGATCGGCGGCATCACCGAAACGATCGCGCAGATGAGCGAGATCACGGTCAGCATTTCCACCGCGATCGACCAGCAGGGCGACGCCACCCGCGAGATCGCGCGCAACATCCAGTCGGTCGCAGCCGGATCAAACGAGATCAGCGCCCATATCGGCGGCGTCACCACGGCGGCGGCGGCAACCGGAACGGCCGCCTCGGATGTGCTTTCGAACGCCCGCGAACTCGACAATCAGTCGGGCAAGTTGCGCGGCGCCGTCGACGAATTCCTGGCCAAGGTTCGCGCGGCGTAACGTCAGCCGTCATGCCCCGCTTTCGCGGACGATGACGACGTCAATCATTGGCGCGGGGCCAAATCCAACTCGTCATGCCCGGGCTTGTCCCGGGCATCCACGTCTTGGCCTCCTGCGATAAAGAAAGACGTGGATGGCCGGGACAAGCCCGGCCATGACGGAAAGCGAAAGCTGCAGCGTCAGCCGCGAGCTGCTCCTTCAGGAACGCGTCGAACTCTTCCGGCGTACCCGAGAACGCTTCCATGCCGCGTTCGGCGAGCTGGTTCTTGATATCCGGCCGCTCGACGATCTTGCGGATTTCGGTGTTCAGCCGCGTGACGATGTCCTTTGGCATGTTGGCCGGGCCGAGGTAACCCTGCCACGACGTGATGTCGAAACCCTTCACCGTGTCATCCATGGTCGGGAGATCGGGCAATAGCGCCGAACGTTTTTTTGTCGTGACCGCGAGCGCCCTCAGCGCCTTGGCATTGACGTGGGGCAGGCCGGTCGGAACGTCGATGAACATCATGGAGACGCGGCCGGCGATCACGTCGGTGAGGGCCGGCGGCGAGCTCTTGTAGGGAACGTGCAGCAGATCGAGGCCGGCGAGGCGGGCGAACGTCGCGCCCGACACGATCGCCGAGGAACTGCCGCTGGCATAGGAGAACTTGCCCGGCTCCTTCTTGGCAAGCGCAATCAGTTCGGCGACGGAATTTGCCGGAATTTCCGGATTGATCACCAGCATGAAGGGCAGATCGCCGGTCCGCGCGATCGGCGTAAAATCCTTGATCGGATCGTAGCTCATGGTCTTCAGCAGATACGGATTTGCCGAATGCGTCGTATTCGTCGTCACGAACAGCGTGTAGCCATCCGGCGCGGAGCGGGCGACATAGCTCGCCGCGATCGAGCCATTGGCCCCCGCCTTGTTGTCGATCACCGTATTCACGCCAAGCGCTGTGCCGAGTTCTTTCCCGATCAGGCGCGTCGTGGTATCGGTGCCGCTTCCGGCCGCGAACGGCAGCACCAGCGTGATGGTACGGTTAGGGTAGGCGGTCTGCGCGGAAGCCGCGGATACCAAGCCGGCGAAGATCAATGCGAATAAGGCAACTGCACGCAAGTGTTGTGTCGGTAGCAAAGTCATTCTGTTCCGTCTCCCGGGGGCTTCCTGATCGGTTTCTTGACCAGTTTTCTTGGTCGGGCAAGCTAGCCTGTCCAAAACCAAAGCGAAAGCCGATACGGCGCCGCAGCCGCGAGAGGTCACGCCGCGGCCGACGCCTGCCGCGACGCGATCACCACGCCCGCCAGCACCAGCAGATAGCCGATGAGATGAAACAGCCGCGGCTGCTCGCCGAGCAGCAGGATCGCCATCGCCGAGCCGAACACCGGCACCAGGTGAAAGAACGGCGCGGCGCGGTTCGGCCCGATCAGCGCGATGCCGCGGTTGAAGAACAGATACGCCAGCGTGGACGGAAAGATCACGACATAGACGAGCGTCGCGATTGTCAGCACGTCGAATTTCAGCGTGTAGCCGGTCGAGAATTCCCAGACCGAGAACGGCAGCAGCAGCAGCGCGCCGCAACCGGTGGTGAAGCAAATCAGCGATAGCTGATGCGTCTTCGGCCGGCGCGGCATCAGCGCCGAATACAGTCCGAATGCCAAGAGCGCGCCTGCGAACATCACGTCGCCCTTGTTGAACTGGATGCTGGAGAGCGCGCTGATGTCACCGCGCAGGATGATGGTGAGCACGCCCAAAAGCGAGATGGTGATGCCCGCGAGCTGGGCCCAGGTCAGCCGTACGCCGAACAGCGTCAGCGACCACAGCGCCACGAACAGCGGTCCCGACGACTGGATCAACAGCGCGTTGAGCGCCTGGGTGTATTGCAGCGCCCAGTAGGACAGCGCGTTGTTGATCGCAAATCCCGTCGCCGACAGCACCACGATCAGCGGCAGCCGCGCCCGCAAGGCCGGCCAGTCGCGTTTCAGATGCGGCCAGGCGAACGGCAGCAGCATGAAAAACGCGCCGATCCAGCGCACGCAGGACAGCGTCATCGGTGGCACGTGGCCGGCGACGTAACGTGCGAACACGATATTGCCGGCCCAGAACAGCGAGGTCAGGCTCAGGAGCAGATAGGGCTGGTTGCTGAGCCATCTGATCGGATCGGGAGCGGTCGGCGGCGGCGCGGGAATCGTCATTGCTTCACGGGCAGTTGTGCCGGTTTCACGCCGCACGACAAGTCCCGCGCCCGCAATGCTACAATGTCCCGATCTCGTCGAACGCAACACAAGGAGCCCGCCATGGGCGTGGATTTACTGAATATCAAAGGCCTCAAGGAACTGGATCATCAGGGACCGGTCGTGATGGTGAACCTGATGCGCTTCCATGATCGCTCGCTCGATGGCAATGGCTCGGGCTGGGATGCCTATTTGCGCTACAGCGCCCTGACCGTGCCGATGATCAAGGCGCGCGGCGGCACGCTGCTGTGGACCGGCGATGCCAAGGCGGTCGCGCTGGGCAAGCAGGACGGCGATCAATGGGACTATCTGGCGCTGGTATGTTACCCTGACGTGGCTGCATTCATCGACATGATGACGTCGACGGATTACGAGAACCAGTGCGACCCGCACCGCCGCAACGGCTGCGCCGAGCACCTCATCATCGCGACCGCCGAGGCCTACAGCAAATTCAAGATCGGGTAGCGCGTGTTCCCTCTGCCGTCATGCCCCGCTTCAGGCGGGGCATCCAGTAATCCGCTAGTTTGCTCGCACGATATGCAACGCCTGGATCGATCGGTGGGTGAACGTTAGCGCGACAGCGGGTCAGCGGCAGCGCGGCAGGCCGATTGCAGGAGACGGCGGACCTCACTCATGGGACGGCCAGGGCTCAGCATCGCGAACATGGCGTGGCTCGTGAGCGCAAAGATCAGGTCGACGGCATCCTGCCGCGCCCGACGTGATGCGGTTTTTGCAGCTATACGCTCGACGATAACCCGGACCAGCTTTCGCCGCCGCTCATTGCGCTCGATCAGCGCCTGGGCGAATTCCGGGTCGGTCGCCATCGCCTCGTGGAGGCGGCCGACGGCGGGATCCCTGTTCCAGAAGGTGCAGAAGATTTCGACCACGCGGTCGAGCGCCGCGCACGGGTCCGGCATCGCCATCGCGTCGCCTAGTCCCTGAAGCCCGCCCTGGCGCGCGATGTCGTCGAACACGGCCTCGAGCAATCCTCGCCGCGATCCGAACTGATTGTAGACGGTGAGCCGCGTCACGCCGGCCGCCTTCGCCACCGTGTCCAGCGAGAAGCTCGCAATGCTTGCATCCTCGCGCAGCGATCGGGCAGCGGCTTCGATGACGCGTTCGCGCTTCTCTGCCGCGGCAGCCGTCCGAACGGAACTGGTGTAGGAGCGCGCCGGCATTCTGGCCTCTCGCCATCCTTTTGCCAAATTAACTATACATGTTGTATATCTAATTACAACCCAATCCTGGAGCGATGCCATGCAGATCGCACTCATCATAGCCTTGTCACTTCATATTCTGTCCTCCGTGTTTTGGGCGGGCACGAGCTTTGCACTGGCGCGAACCGGTGGCGTCGGCGGCGAACAGCTTTTTCGCCCGCAGCTTGGCGCGGCGGTGATCGCCGTTCTGACCGGCGGCTATCTCGGGCACCTGGTTCATGCCGGTGCTTTCGGCACGGCAGAGAAAATCCTGGCGGTCGGCGCTCTCGCGGCGCTCGTCGCCGCGGGTGTTCAGGGCGCCATAGGCGGTCCTGCGATCAGAGGCTTGCGTAGCGGGACCGACGAGGCCGGCGCGCGGTCCCGCATCGCCACGGCCCAGCGCATCGCCGCCGCGCTGCTCGCGGTGACGGCTGTGTGCATGGGTGCCGCGCGTTATGCGTGAGGCCAGAGCCTTTTCCGTTCCGATTGAATCGGAACGGGGGCTCTACTTCTTGTTTTGACGCGTTTTCTTCACGCGAACCGGTACGCACTTCGCTGGAAAACGCTTTAGCTGATTTCCCTGCGCACGGTCGCAGCCGCAGCATCGCACATCGCCTTGAGTTTGCCGAAGGCGATATGTCGCGGCATGTATTTCATGCCGCAGTCGGGTGCAGGTATCAGCCGGTCCGCTGCCACGTATTTCAGGCCGTGCCGGATACGATCGGCGATAATGTCAGCCGTTTCGATTTCCGGGTTGCCGAGATCGAGCACGCCGAGCATGATCTTCTTCGATGACAGATCCTTCAGCACGCCGAGATCGAGCCTGGGCTGCGCCGCCTCGATGGAAATCTGTTCGGCGTTGGTGTCGGCCAACTCCGCCAGAAACGAATAACCGGCGGGCTTTGTCGAACCGGGCACCACGGCCGCATAGCCAAAGCACAGATGCACCACGGTCGGCACCGCGATGCCGTGCAAGGCGCGGTTGATCGCCTTCACCGCATAGCGCTTCGCGGCTTCAGGATTATTGCGCACCCAGGGCTCGTCGAGCTGGATGACATCGGCGCCGGCCTTTTGCAGGTCCAGCGCTTCCGCATTGACGGCTTCGGCGAATGCCATCGCCAGTTCTTCGTCATCGGCATAGAATTCGTTCTTGGCCTGCTGGCTCATGGTGAACGGGCCCGGCAGCGTGATTTTTGCCGCGCGATCGGTGTTGCGGCGAAGAAACTCCATATCCCGCAATTCGACCGGGCGGGTCCGGCGGATGTTCCCGACCACGCGGGGCACCGGCGTTTCCTGCCCCGAGCGCGAAACGATGATCGCGGGCTTGTCGGCATCGATGCCCTCGAGCGCCGTCGCAAAGCGGTTCGAGTAGCTCTCCCTGCGGATCTCGCCATCGGTCACGACGTCGATGCCGGCGCGCTCCATGTCTCTGATGGCGACAATGGTTGCGTCGTCCTGGGCTTCCTCGAGATGTTGTTCCGGAAGCCGCCACATCTCGTGCATCCGGGTGCGGGGAACGGATTTCGACAGCATGGCGCGGTCCACCAGCCATTCCGGCTGCGGGTAACTTCCGACCACCGTTGTCGGCAAAAGATGCTTTGGCATATTCACGATGCTCTCCTTGTTGTTGTGATTTGTCGCTTCAGGCGGCTTGTCCAACCGCTTTGGCGACTTCGTCCTTGACCGGATTGCGTAGGATTCCGATGCCGGAAATCTCGACCTCGACCACGTCGCCTTCCTTCATCCAGAGCGGCGGCACGCGATAGGCGCCGACCCCGCCGGTGGTGCCGGTGACGATGACATCGCCGGGCACGAGCTCCGTGAAGGTCGAACAATAGGCGATCAGCGCAGGCACATCGAAAACGAGATCGGAAATCGGCGCGGCCTGTACCTCGACGCCCTTGAGACGCGTGGCGATGGTTTGCCGGCTCACATCCGGAATCTCGTCCGTCGTCACCATCCACGGCCCGAAGCCGCCCGTCGCCACGAAGTTCTTGCCGGGGGCAAACTGCGAGGTATGCCGCTGCCAGTCGCGAATGCTGCCGTCATTATAGCAGGCATAACCGGCGACGTGGGCCAGCGCGGTCTCACGCGAAATGCGGCGGCCGCCCTTGCCGATGATGACGGCCATCTCGCCCTCATAATCGAAGCGCTCGGATTCGAGCGGCCGGATCATCGGCTGGCCGCTGCCGACCTGGCTGTTGGCGAACCGCGTGAAGATCATGGGATGTGGGGGCGTGGGATGACCGCTCTCGGCAAGATGCGTGGCGTAGTTGACGCCGATGCAGAAGATCTTGTCGGGATCGGGAACCGTCGGCAGCAGTTCGACGGCCGAGAGGGCGTGGTCCGGCCGCTCGCCTTGCAGCTTCTTCAGCTCATCGAGCGAGCCATGCGCCAGCAACGACTTCAGGGTCGGAAAATTCTTCAGCCGGCGTCCGGCATCGACGATGCCCGCGTCCGTCACGATACCATAGCTTGCAACCGCGCCAGCCCTGTAACTTGCAATCTTCATTATGCAACGCCTTCCTCGATGGTTGATATGTAGGGCTCGATGGGCAGCACGATCCCGCCGGCGCGGATCGGAACGCAATCCGGCGGAAATTCTTGACGGAAGCGAGCGCCCGCTTTGCCGGCGGAATCGAGAAACGTTTCGAGATGGCGCATGGCGCCGGTTGGAAGGTCGTGCAGGACCATGAGGCTCCATGGCTGCGAGCGGCATTGCGCCAGCGCGCGCTCGACCCAGCCTTCGGGATCGTCCCAATCATGCGGAATCGAATTCCACAATACGCAGCTATATCCGCCCGCGGATAAATGCTCGACGACCGAGGGTTTCAGGAGGCGGTCATCGAGATTGCCGCCGCCGCCGAACGGCCGGAACCAGCGCTGCGGGTGGGCGAGGTCGTCGATCAGGTCCTGGGTGCGCGCGATCTCGTGCTTCGCTGTATCGGGATCGCGCTGCAGGCCGAGTGGCACCGAATGCGTATAGGTATGGTTGCCGATCCAGTGGCCTTCTTGATGCGCCCGCTCCGATAGCCGGCGGCGTTCGGGACGCCTGAGCTTTTCCCCGATGACGAAGAAGCTGGCCTTGATGCCGCGCTTTCCGAGGGTATCGAGCACGCGCGGCGTCACATCCGGCTCGGGCCCATTATCGAACGACAATGTCAGATCGAACACGAAAGATCTCCGTCAGGTCGCCGGCTGCATGGCGCCGGCAGGAATGGCTTCGCTCGCGCTCTGGCCCGCGCGCGTCCCGGTCTGCCAGATCGATGCCTTGCGCTCGATCCACTTGATCGCGGCGTTGAAGGCGATGGCCATCGCCAGCACCAGCAGCACGCCTGCGAACACGTGAGGACTGTCGAGAATGGTCCGGTAGCGCGAAATCAGATAGCCGATGCCGGCCGACGAGATCAGCATTTCGGACACCACGACGCCGACGATGACGAGCGCGCCGCCGACTCTCAGTCCGGACAATACGGTCGGGATGGCCGCCGGGATGATGACGCGAACCAGCCGCTGGCTCAACGTAGCGCCCATGCTGCGCGCAGCCAGCACCAGTTGCGGATCGATGGTCTGGATGCCGGCGGCCGTCGCCAGCATCGTCGGCAGAAAACCGTAAATCGCCGCGAAGGCGATCTTGGATTCCGAGCCGATGCCGAGCCATACGGTGAACACCGGATAAAGGATCACCAGCGGCACCGCGTAGATGCTGGAGATCATCGGCATGATCAGGACACGTGGACGCGGCAGGCTGCCGACGACGGCTCCCGCCACGATGCCGCCGCCGCAGGCGAACACCATGGAGATCGCGACCTCATACAGCGTCACCGCCAGCGCGTGGCCGTACTCGCCGGCTTCGTTCCAGCCCGCAGCAATGGTCGAGGACAGCGAGGGAAGGAACAGCTCGGGAATAAGCCCGGCGCGCGGCAGCACTTCCCACAGCACGATGAGGGAAATGACGATCAGGCGGCGCAGCGTTGTTGACGACATCGAGATGCTCATGCCGATTTGCGGATATGACGCCAGATGCGATCGCGCAGCGTGCCGAAGGTTTCGCCGCTGAGCATCTCGTAGGTGCGGGGACGCGGCAGCGAAATCGTCAGATGATCGACGATGCGGCCCGGCCGAGCCGACATCACCACGACCTCATCAGCCAGATAGACGGCTTCGGTCAGGCTGTGCGTGACGAATACGACGGTCTTTCCGGTTGCCGCCCAGATCCGCAGCAATTCGTCTCCCATGGTCATGCGGGTCTGCTCGTCGAGCGCGGCGAAAGGCTCGTCCATCAGCAGCACCGGCGGATCCTGCACCAGCCCGCGCGCGATCGACACCCGCTGTTTCATGCCGCCGGAAAGCTCGTGCGGATGCCGCTTGCCGAAACCCTCCAGCCCGACGAGCTTCAGCGCATCCTCGGCCTTGGCGCGCCGCTCGGGTTTCGCGACGCCGCGCAGGGCCAGCGGGAATTCAACGTTTTCCTCGGCCGTGAGCCAGGGAAACAGGCTCGGCTCCTGAAACACGACGCCGACGCGGTCCGGATCGGGCTGCGGGATCGGCGCGTCGTTGATCAGGATGGTGCCGGCCGTCTGCTGGCGCAGGCCCGCCATCATCATCAGCAGCGTCGATTTTCCGCAGCCGCTCGGTCCCACCAGCACCACGAAGCGGCCGGGCTTCACCTCGAGCGAGACGTCCGACAGCGCCTCCACGTCCTGCGTCGAGGTCCTGAAGATCTGGCCCACATTGCGGACGGCAATCGCACCGGCGCGGGCTGCCGGCTTGAGCGGGGTTACGTTCGCCAATGGCTGCATCGTGTTTCTACCGATCTGACCAGTTCGTTGAATGTCATGGCAATCACGGCGATCATTACGACGCCGGCGAGCAGTTGCTTCATCTGAAAGTTCTCGCCCCAGGTCGCGATCTGATGGCCGATGCCATCGCGCGAGGCATACATCTCCGCGAGAATGACGCCGGTGAGATTGAAGATCATCGAAATCCGCAGCGCTTCCAGCAGCACCGGCAGCATGCTCGGCAGATAGACCCGGAACGCGGTTTGCATCGGCGTCGCCCCGTAGGAGCGGGCGACGGTGAGGTGTTCGACCTTGACGGATTCGACGGCCGTGGTCGTCGACATGATGACGATGAAGATCGTCGAGAAAAATCCGAACCCGACCTTTTGCGAGAAGCCGACCCCGAACACCAGGATGAACATCGGCAGGAAGATCGATTTCGGGATGCTGAATGCGAAGAACAGCAGCGGCTTCGCCACTTCGGCAAAGTAACGGTTCTCCGCGATCAGAAATCCGATCAAGGTCCCGCAGGGGACGGCCAAAATGAATGCGGTCAGCACCTCGCTGGCCGTCACCACAAGATCGTTGCGCACGCTGGCGCGCTGCAGCAGTTCGGCAAGCGTGGCCAGCGTATCCGAAGCCGAAGGCAACAGGCGCGGATTGACGATGCCCGTCCGCGACAGGATTTCCCATATCGCGAACAGGGCCACGACGATAGCGATGCGCGCTGCCTTGATTCCGAACGTACTTGCAAACGTACTTGCCATCGCTTCTGTCTCAGAACTTGGTCGGAACAGGCTTGAACTGCGTCGAGAGGATTTCCTCCGCAGGCGCAAGATCCTTCATGCCGCCGAGTTTGGCCAAATCGAGCGCGAGCTGAAGCTGTTGCAGCGTATTGGGAGCGCTCATGCTGCCGTCGGTTTCCAGCTTCATGATGGTGTTCTCGTATTCCAGCGCCGCGATGTCAGCCGGAATTTCATAGAGATCGGCGATCAGCTTGACGGTCGTGTCCTTGTTGCTGCGCATGAACGCCAGTGCGCCATACAGCGCATTCAGCGTCTTCTGCACCATCTGCGGCTTCTCCTGGGCGTATTTGTCGGGCGTGATCCAGCCGGCCGTGAGGTTGGGCGGCGCATCCTTGGCGTAGTCGAGGATGGTGCGCGCCTCACCTGACTTGGTGATCTGGAAGCTGAGCGGGGAATACACCACGGCGGCCTCGACATTGCCGGCCAGCAGGTTCGGCACCAGTCCGCCGCCGCCGACGGGCACGCGGGTGAAGTTGATCTTCTTTTCCTGAATGGTCCACAGCGCCAGCAGATCGGAGCCGGAGCCTGCGGAGGTGATGGCGACCTTCTTGCCGTTCAGGTCCTTGACGTCGAGCGGCGACTTCGCAAGCACCATCAACTGCCAGCCGAAGCTGCCCATGGCGGCATTCGCCACGACTTTCGACATCACGCCTTTCTTGCGGCCCGCGGCCGGCAGCGACGTCGCGTCGAGAATGACATCGGCGGCGCCCGCCGCCATGGCTTCGAATGTTTCCGCGCCGCCACGGTAGATCGTGAGCTCCGCGGCGATACCTTCCTTCTCGAACAGCTTCTGTCGCACCGCGGTTTCGGCGATGGTGGTCGGCCAATAGGTTTTTGTCGGCAGGCCGATGCGCACCGTTTCCACGGCCTGCGCCATGCCGGGCATGGCAAGCAGGGTCGATGCGGTCAAGGCTGCCAGTATGTGGCGTCGTGTGCTGTTCATGGTGACGTTTCCTCTGTTTTTTTGTTGAGTTCTGCCGGCGTCTTCGCGCTTCGGTTCAAGTCGTTTCGCTGATCTCCGAGATTTTGGGTGCCGCGAGTTCGACGAGATGCATCGTCGTCAGGAAGTGCTGTGAGAGGGCCTCGACCGCGGCATCGGCATCGCGCCTGAGAACGGCGCGCACGATCGCGGCGTGTTCGGCTTCCACATCCCGCGACACGCCGGTTTCGCGGCGGACTGAAAGCCGGCGATAGCGTTCGCTTTGCTCGTGCAGGATATCGCGAAAACCGAGAAGCCACTGCGAACCGCATGCATTCACCAGCGCTCGGTGGAAGATGCGGTGACGAACGATCCATGCCTCATTGTGGCTTTGCGGATCGTCCGGATGACGATAGGGAACGGCGCTGAGCGCCGCGAAAGCCTGCTCCACCGACGCCAGCCATGCCTGGTCGCCGCGCTCGATCGAGCGGCGCAGCGCGAGACTTTCGATATCGATGCGGGTGTGTGTGACATCCTCGAGGTCGGCTGACGATACCGGGCTGACCCGGAAGCCGCGCTGGTCCGACGCCTGCACCAGCCCGTCGGCGACGAGCCGCGACAAGGCTTCACGCACCGCCGTCAAGCTGACCGAAAACTGTTTCGCCAGACCTGCAATGTGGAGCTTCTGACCGGGAACAAGCTTGGTCGAAAGGATGTCGGCGCGCAGGCGCTCCAGCACGGCGGACGTCAGGGTCCTGGGCCCTCCGCCTCCCTGCACATCAAAGCCGACCGCAATACCGTCCATGGTGGGCACGATGGCAGGGGCCAAAACAATCGTCAATCGAAAATCGATTTTTCCAAGAGGGCGCGTCGCCATGCCGCGATCAGCCTCTGCCGCCACACAGTCAATGCGCATTCGCCGGTTTCCGCGATGCAACGAAAACGCCGGTCAGGACCAGCGCAAAGCCGATGAAGTGGAATGGCTGCGGATGCTCGCCGAGAAAGACGATCGACATGACCGTGCCGAACGCCGGCACCACGTGAAAGAACGGCGCGGCACGGTTGGCGCCGATCAACTGCACGCCGCGATTGAAGCACAGATAGGCCAGCGTCGAGGGAAACACCGCGACATAAAGCAGCGACAGCAAGTTGGCCGTATCGAGCTGCATCACCGGACGCGAGAGCAGCTCCCAGATCAGCAGCGGAACAAGCGCCGCCGCGCCGCAGCCGAAGGTGAAGCCGACAAACGACAGGCCGTGAATTTGCGGACGCTTCAGGGACAGCACGGAATACAGGCCGAAGATCGCCAGCGCCACGATGAAGATGACGTCGCCCTTGTTGAACTCGATGCTGGCGAGCGCGGTGAGATCGCCGTGCAGCAGGATCACCAGTACGCCTGTCATCGACAATAAGACGCCACCGGCCTGCGCCAGCGTCAGCCGCACGCCGAGCAGGATCAGCGACCATACCGCAACGAATAGCGGTCCGGCCGATTGCAGCAGCAGCGTGTTCAGCGCCTGGGTGTGCTCGAGCGCCCAGTACTGCATGGTGTTGAAGGTGGCGATGCCGGTCACGGAGAGAAAGATCATGGTGCCGAGCCGGGCGCGGATCGCAGGCCAGTCGCGCACAAGATGCTTCCAGGCGAACGGAAGAATGATGAGGAACGCCAGCGACCAGCGCAGGAACGACAGCGTCACCGGCGGAATATGTCCCGCCGCGAGGCGGCCGACGATGGCGTTACCGGCCCAGCACAGCGCGGTGATGGAGAGCAGCAAATAAGGCTGGTTGGCAAGCCAGTTGCCGGAGGAAGCGGCGCCGGAGGTGCGATCGGAGGCAGACATGAAGCGGTGGTTCTTGGCCCGGTTGCATAGCGCCGCGGCCCGCCCGGCGTGCGGCGCCGGGCCGGAATCTCGACCCGGCCTGCCTCACAGACACGGATTTTCACCTGGCATCAATGGGGTGGATGCATCGCGACCATGCGTGGGGAGGCCATTGTCGCCGGCTGGCCTCGTTTCACTGCCGGCTTGTCCGATCGAGGGCCTGGCCGGCCTTATCCGGCATCGCCGCCACGATTGTTCTGCCGTTTGACAATCTGCTCGGCCAGATGGACCAGCATCCGCTTTGTCCGATGATCCCGCAATTCGCAAAAAGCTCGCAGCAGCCGCAATCCGAGAAACGACTGCAGCGAATCGAGACCCGGTGCCGGTGCAAGGTTGCTTTCCGGCTGCTCGGCTCTTGCGTGTTGGCGGCAGCAGAATTCAAAGGGGATGTCGAGTGCATCCGCGATCTGCATCAGGCGCGCGCGGTCAACTCCATTCGACCCGTTGCCGTTTTCCGGCGGTTGCTGCCTGCCTTCACGAGCTGGTCGACTTGTCCGTCGGTGGGCGTGTATTCCGTCATCGCTTCGGTCTTCTTCGGCCGGAAGACACCCGGCCGGCTTTCGGGTGCGATGCTTTCTTGAACCCGGCAAACAAATTCACCAGCGGCTCGGTTTCCTTATAGGCCTTCGGCAGATCCTTCGGATGGACGAACTCGTCGCGGAACCATGGATATTTGCGGCCATCGAAGGCCTGGACGGTCCAGTCGATCAGTTGCTTGACCCGCGCTATCTTATTCGCGTCGGCATGATAGGCGAGCCAGATATCGAGTTCGAATTTGGAGCCGATATCGAGCGGTATCAACGGATCGCCAAGCATCGGCACATAGGTTGGCAACCAGCCGATGCCGGCGCCCTTTGCGATCGACCAGAAATGCGCGGTGCTGACATTATTGCGCATTGCGACGAAGCCGAGTTGTTCGCGGCCCGCATATTTGGCGTACATCTCCTTGCCTTTGGTCTGCTCCGCATCCTGCAGGACGATCCGATGATTTTGCCGGATATCGTGTTCGTCTTTCGGCATGCCATAGAGGTCGACATAGGACGGGCTCACGAAAGGCATAACGTGGAGTCGTCCGATTCTGATTCGCTTCAGGTCGGGCTCGGTCGGTTCCACGAGTTGCACGGCGACGTCAGCTTCGAGACGAAGTACGTCGGCCGAACGCATTTCACATTTCAGATCCACCAGGAGGCCAGGATAGGCCCGTTGAAATTCGACCAGTCTCGGCGCGACCCAGAACGTGCCCAACCCTTCGGTGACCGAAAAACGAACCTCGCCGCTCAATGCCGGCGCTGTTCGATGAAGCGCGCGGTCCAGACCAAACGACGCTTCTTCCATCCGCTTGGCCGCCTCGAGCACCTGTATCCCTTCCGGCGTCAGCCTGATACCATCGACATGTCGGGTCATCAGCGTGGTGTTGTAGGCTTTTTCCAGCAGCGAGATTCGCTTTTTCAGAAAGTTCGCAGACGCCTTGAGTTCCGCGGCGGCTGCCCGGAAGCTGCCGATCCGGGCGACTTCCAGAAATATCCGCACCGAATCCCAATTCGCCATCCGTCCGGTTGAGTGCGCGCCAGCGTGCGCACCCATGCTCTCAAACGATCGCATGCCAATCATCCCGTCCGGCTCGTATTGTTGCCAGAGATAGGATGACTGCGCAATCAAGAGGCGGTCCGTGACCGCGTTTCAACTTCGATGTGTCGCGCAAGTTCCAAAGAGCGCGCGCGCTACGCTGGGAGCTCTCGCGTCCATTCGTTCGATCGAATCGAATGTAACGACCAGCAGCGCCCGAAATGACGCGACGTCATCGTCGACGCGATGCTTTGGGCGCAGACCCAGTCGAAATGAATTTGGAGCAGCAATATATTACTCGACCGTCAGCGCCTGCACCACCGCATCGAGGGCGCTGACGGCGTCGTTGGGATCGAGCTCGACCTGCAAGCCGCGTTGTCCGCCGTTTAGATAGACGCTTCGCTCGGTCAGCGCGGCCGCGTCGATCGCCACCGGAACCCGCTTCTTCTGCGCGAACGGGCTGATGCCGCCGACATGATATCCGGTCAGTCGCTCGGCATCGGCCGGGCGCATCATGTTGGCGGCTTTGCCGGCAAACGCCACAGCGAGTTTCTTCATGCTGACTTCGCGGTCTGACGGCACCACGACGCAGACCGGCTTGCCATCGACCTCCGCCATCAACGTCTTCAGCATGCGTCGCGGCTCGATGCCGAGCGCCTCGGCGGCCTGCAGGCCGATGCGGTCGGCGTCAGGGTCGTAGTCGTAAGTGTGCAGCGCGAATTTGACGCCGAGCTTGGCCAGCGCCAGCGTCGCGCGGGTGGTTTTCGACATGGCGCCATCGCTCCTTCGGCGCGTTGCACGCCTGACTTCGACGATAGCAATTTCGCAGGCTGGTCGTCACGCCCGCCCGGCACATTCCTGCGCTGAGCTAACGCTCAGGTTGAGCTGACGCTCAGACCGAGTTAGCGCTCAGGTTGAGCTGGCGCTCAGGCATAGCCGAGCCAGCGCCAGCGCGATCACCGTCAGCGCCAGACCGGTGCGCACGAAATCCTTTGCCTCGAAAGTCTCGGTGCCGTAGGCGACCATGTTCTGCGGCGCATTCACCACCAGAATGAAACCGAAGCTGACCACGAATTGCAGCAGCACGGTCGTTCCGACGACGTTGCTGCCGGGCGTCGCGACGCCCTGCAGCACCGCGATCACCATCGGGATCATCGCGGACGCCAGCGCCGTGGCGCTGGCGAAGCCGAGATGAATCAAGGTGAGGAACAGGCTCAGTGCCG
>WNFK01178123.1_pt2 | contig 15819 bp, 16 predicted proteins | sample 5400281 | NCBI WGS metagenome assembly WNFK01 (sample SAMN13153350, study PRJNA577476) | soil metagenome | isolation source: 20 cm soil on Douglas fir-dominated hillslope | place: USA:California | collected 2013-09-17 | reverse complement strand
GGCAATGGGTGGGATCTCGTCCTCGCTGACGGGACGGTGTATGTGTTCGGCGAGAATGCGCCGCTGCAGGCCATTCGCGATCGCTACGGCAATACCGTCAGGATCTCGCACGCGAACGGCGCCTACGGCACTATCACGCAAGTGACGTCACCAGGCGGCCGATGGATCTCGTTCACGTATGATGCCGGGAGTCGAATTACGCAGATCAAGGACAACATCGGACGGACTGTCGGTTACACGTATGACGCCAACGGCAACCTAGCGACGGTCACCGATCCCGCGACCAAGGTCACGACCTACACGTACGACCAATACCATCGCATGCGGACCATCAGGGATGGCCGGCAGATCACGTACCTGACGAATACTTATGTCGTGGCCAACCCGGCGCAGACCGACGGCCGTGTGGCCTCTCAGGTGCTGGCGGACCCGTTGGCGACCTACGGGTTTACGTACACGACAGACCTCTCGGGAAACATAACGCGCACAGATATTACGGATCCGAAAGGGCACGTCGAGCGGCTGCTGTTCAACAGCGATCATTTCCTGACCAGCGATACGCAGGCGTTTGGCACCTCGCTCGCACGGACGACGACCTTCGAGCGTCAAGTGGGCACGAATGTCGTTACCGCCATCGTCGATCCGCTGAACCGTCGAACCGAGGACACCTACGATTCGACCGGCCGCGTGCTCACGACGACGCGGATGGCGGGCACCTCCGAAGCGGCGACCAGTACCTACACGTACGAACCGGCCTTTCATCAACTTGCGACGGTGACCGATCCGCTGCAACACACGTGGACGCTGGGCTACAACGCGCAGGGACGACTGACGAGCTCGACCGACCCGCTCTCGCATCAGAGCACGATCGTGCTGAACGGAGCGGGACAGGTAACAAGCGTCACCGATCCGCTGACGCATCAATGGCAAACGGGTTACCTCGGCGGCGATCGCCTCTCGACGACGAACCCGCTGGGCGCCGTGTGGAAGCAGTTTGTGGATGCCGGTGGACGCGTGCGATCGTCTACGGACCCGCTCGGCCGCATTACGAAGAACGATGTGGACGCGTTGAATAGGCCGACCACCATTACCGACCCGTTGGGCGGCCAGACGCAGTTTGCCTATGACGAGAACAGCAATCTGCTGACGCTGACCGATGCGCTGACGCACGCTACCAGCTACACGTACGACAATTCGGACCATGTCGCGACGCGGACGGATCCGCTGCAAAAGCAGGCCTCGTATGCCTACGACAAGAACGATCACCTCACGCAGGTGACGGACCGGAAGCAGCAGGTCACCGGCTACCAGTACGACGATCTGGATCGGCTGTCGGTGGTGACGTTCCAGGACAGTTCCACGATTACATACACCTACGACGCCGGCGATCGGCTGACGCAGATTGCGGATTCGGCGAATGGGACGATCACGCGCGGCCACGACAATTTCGATCGGCTCACGTCGGAAACGACACCACAAGGGAGCATCAGCTACACGTACGATGGGGATGGCCGGCGGGCAACGATGACGGTCGCGGGCCAGCCCCAGGTCACGTATGGGTACGATGACGTGCATCGCCTGACGTCGATCACGCAGGGAACGTCGGTCGTGTCGATCACCTACGACAACGCCGACCGGCGCAGCACGGTGGCGTACCCGAACGGGATCGTGGCGACCTACGGCTATGACAATGCCAATCAGCTCACGGGCCTCGTGTACACGCTGAACAGCAATCCGGTGGGGGACCTCACCTACACCTATGATTTGGCGGGTCAGCGGATCGCCGTCGGTGGATCCTGGGCACGGACGGGACTGCCGCAGGCGCTCACAGGCGCGACGTACGATGCGGGCAACCGGCTGCTGACGTGGGGCAGTCAGGTGTTTAGTTATGATCCAAACGGGAATCTCACTTCCGATGGCCTCACCAGTTACACTTGGAACGCCCTGAATCAGCTGGTGGGGCTGAGCGGCGGGGCGAGTGGGAGCTTTGCTTACGACTCGCTGGGACGTCGGCGGTCGAAGTCGATCGGTGGTGCGACGACCAACTTCCTGTACGACGCGCGCAATATCGTTCAGGAGTTGACGAGCGGCGGCACGCCGACGGCGAATCTGCTGACGGGCCGCGGGATTGACGAAACCTTCACGCGAACGGATAGCAGCGGGACGAGTACGCTCCTCACAGATGTTCTTGACAGCGGCCTTGAGATCGCGGACGCGTCGGGCACGCTGCAGACGCACTACACGTTTGAGCCGTTCGGGGCCACGACGACATCGGGCGCGGCGAGTACGAATGCGCAGGCGTTCACCGGCCGGGAGAACGACGGCACCGGGTTGTACTTCCATCGGGCGCGGTACTACAGCCCGCAGCTTCAGAGGTTTGTCTCGGAAGATCCACTCGGGTTGCTCGCCGATATCAACGTTTATCGGTATGTGGGAGATGCCCCGACCCAGCTCACTGATCCGCTTGGATTGCAGGCGTTGAATCGGAGCCCTGTTCCCGTCTGGGGGAAGCCGGAACATGGAGAGAAACCTGTGTGCATTCCGCCAGGCGGCTACTATCCCGACCCGCTCGACGGCATTTCCGTTCCTTCCACCAACCCTGATTCGGTTTACAAGATTCCGGATCACACCGGCGTGATCATCGAACCCGTTGGCAACCAAGGATGGCCGGTGACCGTGTTTCCGCCACCCACGGCGGGTGGTGAGGCATCGGTCACGATATTCATCCCACCGGTTCCGGGAATTCCAGGGACCACGTTTCCGGGATACGGCTGGGTGCCTTGGCCTCGCATGCTGAGAGATCATCCCGATTGGCAGCCGTTGCACGACGCTCCGCCACCATCACCGCCAAGCGGTCGAAAGGATCCGCCGAAATGTCCTGGCCAATAGGTCGATCGTTTCGCACAGCCTGAGTCAGTTATGAAGAGAGTCGCTTTGGGTGTCGTCGCTGTCCTGGTGGCAATTGGGGCGTGGTCTCACTTCGCCTCCCTCGATGGAGCCTCTGGATTGGTCCTGAGATGGATCCTCAGGGACGATACCGAATTCGCACGCGGGTACTCCGATGCGGCATTTCGCGCGGTGCACGCCGGCATGAGCGGTGAAGAGGTCGCAGCCCTGCTGGGCCAACCTCTGGGTGAGGTCTGGATGATCGAGCCGAAGAACAGCGACCGCTGCCTGTCGGTGTACTTCGAGAGCGACCGAGTCGTGCACGGCTGTGAGAGCCGAGGTGTTGTGCGAGGAATGCTGAAAGCAGACGTCACGAATCGCATTGGTCGCGTCACCGCGGTGTCGTGGCTGTACAGCAGAAGCCCACACGATACCCATTACAGGATGCGAGTCGTGCACTTGGATCAGGGACGAACCACTGACGTCCTGAGCGGGTGGTATTTCGACTGACACACGCGAATCAACGCGATGCAGTTGTCTTCCGCGGCGTAGCGGTCCAGGACGAACGAAGCATTTTCTCCTGGAGATAGATCTCAGGCGCCATCGCGCCGATTGGCAAGAGAGGGGGTCGACAGGGGGCCGAAGCCGGAAACCCCATTCGGCCCCGTAGTGTTCCACCACTCGGCCGACATCTGTCAGACCTGCCGATGATATAGGCTCGACCCAGCGATCGACCCCGCGGCGCTGCAGATGGTGCTGGGCGTGCTGACCGGCTGGCTCGAGCGCCGGGAGCGGGGAGCCGATCGCCTTGTACTTCTGAGACCGGGCGACAGACTCGCTAGACGGCTAAGATGAGCCGCAAAGCCGTCATCGCCTGACGCGGTCGGAGCTGTCCCTACTGAGAAGTCCATCCGCACTGCAGGCGGCCGAGTTCGGAGTCGCACGCGAATGTCTGACGAGCCCGTAGTGTTCCACCACTCGGCCGACGTCTGTCAGACCCGCGATGATATAGGCTCGACCTCGTGATCGACCCCGCGGCGCTGCAGATGGTGCTGGGCGTGCTCACCGGCTGGCTCGAGCGCCGGGAGCGGGAGGCCATCGCCTACCTGATCGAGGAAAACCGGCTCTTGCGGCGCCAGCTTGGGACCCGGCGGCCGCGCCTGACTGACGACGATCGCCGCCAGCTGGCCGCCCGTGCGTACCGGGTGGGCCGGGCGGCCCTCCGGGAGATCGCCACGATCGCGACGCCGGACACGCTGCTGCGGTGGCATCGCCGGCTGATTGCGCGGAAATGGACGTACGCTCGGCAACCCGGCCGGCGCAGCGTGTCGAGATCCGGCACTTGGTCGTGCGGATCGCGGAGGAGAATCCGACCTGGGCTACACGCGGCTCCAAGGCGCGCTGAAGAACGTGGGGCACCGCGTGGGACGATCGACGATTCGGCGCATCCTGAAGGCGGCGGGCCTTCCGCCAGTACCGCAGCGGCCGACCTCGTGGCAGACGTTCTTGAAAGCGCACTGGGGCCGCATCGCTGCCGATTTCTTCACGACAGAAGTCTGGAGCTGGCAGGGTCTCGTCACGTACTACACCGTCTTCATCATTGATCTCCCGTCCCGCCGCGTGCAGATCCTCGGATCCACGCCGCATTCCAGGCGCGTTCATGCAGCAGATCGTCCGGACGCTGACGATGGCGGAGGCGGGTGTGGTGAGCCGACGGCAGGTCTTGGTCTGCGATCGGGATCGGAAATGGAGCCGTGATGTCCGGCGTCGGCTCCGGGACGCGGGCATCCGCGTGGTGCTGATCCCCGAGCGCGCGCCAAACGCCAACGCGCACGCCGAACGTTTCGTGCGGTCGATCAAGGAAGAATGCCTGAATCGCCTCGTCCCCCTGGGTGACCGTCACTTCCGTCTTGTGATCGCCGAGTACCTCGAACACTACCATCGCGAGCGGAACCACCAAGGGCTCGACAACGAACTGATCACCGGTGCTGCCGCGATGCGGACCATCGGTCCTGTCCGTCGCCGCGCCCGACTCGGTGGGCTTCTCAACTATTACGCGCGAGCTGCGTGAATGGGACTTCGGCTGACGGATGGGACAGTACGACCTTCGACGCGACCAGCGGGAACGTCCTGGGGTTTGGCGCCCGAGACGCCGGTGTCGACATACTCGCCCGCCTCCCACCCGCGGGCGCGCACGTACCGGCGCAGTTCCTTGAGCTGGTTCTCCGGCTACTGGTCGAAGGTGCTGACGCGTGCGTAGAGACCGGCCTTCACTGGCCGGCCTCCGCGTTGTCGACTGCCCCTGCCTTGCGGATCAGCTCGTTCGGCTGCGGCAACGCAACGACGAGTCAGCCCTCGCTCAGAAGATGATCAATGGCCGTCCGGAGCGCTGGCAAGTCCTTCTCGACCACTGCCCAGACGATGTCGAGATTGACGCCGAAATAGTCGTGAATAACCTTGTCGCGCAGGCCGGCGATCTGCTTCCAGGGAATGTGCGGTTGCTGGGACTTCCGGATGTTGGAGAGATTCTTGACCGCCTGGCCGATTATCTGGAGCTTCCGAATCGTAGCGTCCTGCCGCATTCGCTCGGCGAAGAACGCGTCACGGCCCGCGCTCGCGTAACTGGCAATATCATCGAGCGCGTCGCGAACGTGTTGCAGGTACACACGATCGTCTTTCACAGCGAAGCGGCTTCGGCAAGGATCCGCTGTTGCAGGTACGGGCTTAGACCTCCGTCGGTCAGTACCTCCACGTGTCTCCCGAGAAGCTGCTGCAGGTCCTGCTCAAGGGCGATCACATCGAGCAAGGTCCGACCTGGCTCGACGTCGATAAGCACATCGACGTCGCTGCCCTCATGATCATCACCGCGCGCTACCGAGCCGAACACTCGTACGTTGCGGGCCCCGTGACGAGCCGCCACGTCCAGAATTTCTCGGCGGTATCGACGGAGCGATTCGAGCCCCATGGTCTTCATGATAGCCATGGGGAACTCCGCCGACCACGCCTACCTCGAAAAGAGCCGGTCGCTGCGTGGTTGCTGGAGGCGGCGGAATGAGGCCGACGGCTTCAGCCGGGCCAGAGTTTTAGGCCTGAATTTGCGAACTTGGGGAAGGAAATGCTCACGGAGGAAATTAGGCTAGGTACAGCCGCGAATTTCGCGGCTGTATCTTGTTGAATCCATGACGCTTAGGTGGTGGAGGCGGCGGGAGTCGTTCTGCCGCCGACCTCAGATTCTCTAATAATTCAGGAATATCGAAGCGCTCGACCCGCCAGAAACGCCAGAAAGCCTTGGTCCAGGTACAAAACAGGTACAGTGAGCCGGCGCCGTCAGACCGCCCCCAGGCGCCTGTGTGAAGCCTGTGTGAAGAAGGGGGGACTCGAACCCCCACAGTATTGCTACCGCCAGCCCCTCAAGCTAAAAGCAGTGAACGCCGATCGAAGCCGACCCCGGAAAATCGGGGTCGGCTGTTCTTCGTTTTTGCCGACTGAGGTCGATCGAAGCACTCCGCGGCCGATAGTCTTGCAAATTCTCGCAAAGGTGTCACGATGATCACCGATCGCGCCTTCGATGTGGCCGTCGCTCCACTCGTGAACGAGCACGGTGAAGTCGTTCGCGGCGTCACCGTCTGACCGAGCGCAATTCCGCGCTCAAATCCCTTACCAAAAAAGTAGCGCGAGCAAAGAATCCGCTGTTTCTCGCGGTAGTCAGATGAGCGCAACCAGTCCTGCGCTCGAACAAGGTCCGCGAATAAGGAGGTTATCCATGACTTGCCGCGTATGGATCAATCGAGCTGCGCTCTCCTGGCGAATTGCCGTGGCGTTACTTGTGGCAATTGCCGCAGCGACGGTTCCAGCTGCCCAATCCGACATCGGGTCATCGAGTGACTTCGTCGCGCATACGAACGGTCACGTCGGTGAGCCCGGGAAATTCAAAGTCGGTCACACGATGATCGAGATCGTGCACACCAGTTCCACAGGTCAGCGCCGGCCGCTTGACGTGATGGTGTGGTACCCGGCCGACGCCGAGGCTTGGCAGACCGCCGCCCCAAGCATCTACCGCCCACGTCTGTGGGGCGTTACCTTGATCCCAGGGACCTGGGATCCTCTGGGTTTTCAGATAGAGTCGAAATTGGCCCGCGACAATGTGCCAATTGCCAGCGGCGAAAAGGCCTTCCCGCTCGTGATCCACTCACACGGCAATCTTCTGGACCCGTTCGTTGCCGCCGACATCATCGAAGTCATCGCGAGCCACGGGTATGTCGTGGCAGCTCCCTACCACACACGCAACACCGCCGACGATGGCAGGACCGACGTGGTGAACAGAACTGCGGGGCGGCAGGTGCTCGGCTGCCTCGATGGCCGGCCGACGCCATGCTCGGAGGCCAACGCGGGCAAGGACATCGCGGACCGCGTGCTCGACCTTCAAGCGATCGCGGACAACATCGGCAGCTATCTTGGCGACGGAGTGGACAGTTCGAGGGTCGCGTTGTTCGGCCACTCGCGTGGTTCCGCGACCGCACTGGCGGCGGCCGGCGGAAGCGCGACATTTGGCATCGCTCCGTTAGGCGACCGCCTGAAAGGTATCGTCGGCTGGTCGGGTGCCCAGCCGTCCATTCTTTTCAATTTGGATCTCGCTAACGTCACGATCCCGGCGGTCGTGATCACTTCGTCTGGTGATCAGGCAGTTCCGGCGGCGGTGATGCAGCAGGCCTATTCGATGCTGTCGAGCGCGGACAAAGCGCTCTTCGAAATGAACAACGCAGTGCACCTGTCTGTGACGTCCGGGTTCTGTCCGGCCGTGCAGTCGGCAGGAGCTATTGTGCTCGCGAACCCGAGGGCATTCCTGGACCAGCGAACGCTGCTAAACCGTCTCACGGAGAGCGTCAATGGCCCCGCTTACGACTTCTGCAACTATTCGGATTTCACGACGCCGATTGATATTAGGAGTCTTGTGCAGTCGATCGGCGGGTTTGCCGTGACGCCCACCAATGTTCCGAGGAGCTTGAGCGCCGATGACGTGGTTCGGGTCGCCAACGAGTTGACGGTGTCGTTTTTCAACGTCGTCCTCAAGGGGTGCGGTCATTTCTCCGACGGCGGCTATTTGAATCCGGAGTTCATGTTGAAGAAGGAACGGAACGCTGTGTTGGCGGCTGAAGCGACTTACGTCCCGAGCGATCAGCACAAGACGACCGCCTGCGATCCGAGCGAGAAGAACTGACTTACCGCGTGCGGTACTTCTCCAGCAATTCGCGAGCTGCGGGATCGGACCGGATCACTGACCAATAGGCGCCTTTTGCGTGGAGGAGAAAATCAGCACACGCCGGCTCTTTTCGAAGGCCCGCTTCGAGATGGGGAAGCGCTGGTCGGGGCAGCTTGGCTTCAATGTACTGGCGCGCCACCTCGATGCCTGTTGCTCCGGCTTTCTTGAAGCCTTCCGCGGCAGCTTCAAGATGGCCGCGCTTCAGCTCGATGCCCGCAAGATACATGAGGTCGTTGCCACGGATCCCGCCATCGGCAGCCGCCTCGCGAAGCATCTGCTCGGCTTCGTGGAGGCGGCCGACTTCCAACAGGATCCATGCTCGCTGACGGCGAACACCGCGGGCCGTGGGCTCCCGCCGCAAACCCTCGTCGGCGAATCGCAATGCCTCCTCGAACTGTTTGTCGTATTTCAGCGCATTGATCAGAGCTCCGGGTTTGTGATCGATCGAATACGCCCGCCGAAATAGAGCGATTGCGACAGCATCGTCTCGATCGTGGCCGCATCCCCACCCACTGGTCTCTGAGTACGTCTCGGCCAGTGCGGCATAGGCTTCGGCAAACTGCGGTCCGAGTTGGATAGCCTTGCGCGCCGCCGCTCGCGACAAATCGATCTGCCTCAAGTCGCGACGCGCTACCGCGAGCGCAACGTTCGCTTCATAGGAGGATGGATCGAGCTCCATCGCGCGCCTCGCGGAAGTCAGCGCATTTGTGCGTATGTCTTCGATCGACGCACCGGCGGGGAGTCCGGGAGGCGAAGCCAATCGCGCGTAAACCTTGCCGAGCATCGCCCAGGCCTCTGCGTATTCCGGATCGAGATCCGCGGCCCGCTTCGATGCCTCAAGAGCGGCTTCCCAACGATTGGCGGTGTAGAGACCGGCCGCCTCGGTGACGGCCCGATACGCTGCCAGCGAGTTCCCTTGCAGAGGTCCGCGAGGCTTCCGCAAGGATGCAAATGGCGACGCGCTCGATCCCGTGGGATCCTGGACAAGCGGGCGTGCGGCGATGGCGTTCGGATCCGTTTCGTGCCGGGCGCGCACATCCTTCCACACAACCGCTATCACGACGGCGATCGCACCAAACGCTGCCGTCGCCGCCAGCGCACGTGACGGCAGCCGGCGGCGTACGCGAATAACCGCTGCACGATCCGAGGTCTGGAGTCGATTCAGATCGTCGCGCAGCTCCGACATGCGCTGGTAGCGCTGCGAGGGATCCTTTGCCAACGCTTTGTCGACCACACGCGAGAGTCCGGCCGGCAATCCGCCTCGCACCGATGCGACCGGCTTCGGCTGCTCGTGCAGCACCGACGCGAGGACCTCGATTGGCGTCGCACCACTGAAGACGCGTGTGCCGGTCGCCATCTCGTACAACAGCGCACCGAAGGAAAAAATGTCGGTTCGCTCGTCGGTCGTCCGACCCAGCACCTGTTCCGGCGACATGTAGGCCGCGGTGCCCACCACCAAACCTGCGGCGGTGTGGCTGATGGTGAACTCGAGGCGAGATTGGTCGTCGACCGAGAGGACTTTCGCGAGACCGAAGTCGAGCACCTTGGCTTCGCCGCCGTCGGCGATCATCACGTTGGCCGGTTTGAGGTCCCGATGCACGATGCCGCGCGCGTGCGCATGCGCGATCGCGTCGGCGATCTGAATGCTGTACCGGACGATGTCTTCGAACGGCAGACCACCGGCGTGAATCAATTGATCGAGCGGCTTGCCTTCGACCAGCTCCATCGCGATGTACGCATGGCCATCGGTCTCGCCGACTTCGTAGATCGTGCAGACGTGAGGATGATTCAACCCTGCGGCAGAACGCGCCTCGCGTAACAACCGGACATTCCCGTCGGGAGACGTTGCGGTCGAGAGCACTTTGATCGCGACGTCGCGGTTCAGTCGCGCGTCATGTGCCCGATACACTTCGCCCATGCCACCCATGCCAAGCAGTCCTTTGATCTCGTAAGAGCCCAGGCCTGCACCCACCACGAATGTCGGCGTCGTGTCGCGTGATGCAATGAGTGGCGTATCGCCGAACCCTGCGGCGGTGGCAGAACAGCGCCGTGCGCCCGACGACGTCGCGTCCCCGTGCGAGGTGAAAGACCTCCGTGATTCGTTTCCACCGTTCAGGCGTCATGGCTGCGTTGTCCCCGAAAGGGCCTTGAACAGCCACGCGCGGGCCGCCTGCCAGTCGCGCTCAGCCGTCGCGAGCGAAATTCCGAGCGCCTCGCCGGTCTCCTCGAGCGACAGGCCGGTAAAGAAGCGCAGCTCGGCGATTTCGGCTTTTCGCCGATCGAAGGTGGCCAATTCGGTGAGCGCAGCGTCCAGGTCCAGCACGTCGACCTCGCTCGGCTTGGTGATGATCTGCAGTCCCTCGAGCGTTATCCGCGACCACTGACCGGAACGCTTCGACGACCCGCGCGCCCGAGCGCGGTCTACGAGGATCCGCCGCATGATTTGCGACGCGAGACTGAAGAACTGTCCTCGGTTGCGCCATGGAGCGCGCTGGTTGACGAGCCGAAGGTAGGCCTCGTGGACGAGCGCGGTCGGCTGAAGCGTGTGGTCGCGACGCTCTCGTCGGATGTAAGCCGCAGCCCGCCGCCGGAGTTCCTCGTACATGAGCCCGACGACCTGGTCGCGCGCACGGATATCGCCGCCATTCCAAGCGTGTAGAAGCTCGGTTACGTCGTGGGTGGACATGCCCAATATTCGCCTCGGAAAGCGCAATCCTGCGCCCTCTGCTACCGCGAGTCAAGCATCACTGAGCAAGAAAACTGGCGTTTGCGCGGTTAGAATACCGAGGACTGGCGGGGACTGAGGCGGACAACGACAAGCTCGTAAACAGTTGGAACTCGAACCCTTAGCACCAGAAGTCGCGCGCCATCACCAAGTTAGAAAAGCGCGGTCGTAGGGTTCGAATCCCTGCCTCCCAGCCACGAAATTTCACCTGTGGTTGCAACAAGTTGCAGCGCAGGGTGATTTCACTATAGAACTCGCGCTCACCGATCGGTCAGTCTCAGCACGTCTTCGGGAAGTCGAGCTCCCTGGACGGTGATCTTCGAAGCGGCCTCGTTGATGTCCCGAAGGTCGGGCGGACGGCAGCGATTACATCCGTAGCTGACGTTTGAAAAGGACGCCTCTGATCCCTGAGACTGTGGGAGCCATCCTGAAAGCCGACCCCTCGGTACACCATCGTGAAATCAATGGCGCCGCGACCCTTTTTGCCACAGCTGAAGCAGTTGAACCGGCCGTCCTGGTGAAACGAAAACCTGGTGTTGTTCTTCTTCGCTTCGTGCAGCGGGCACTTCCCTGACCATTCCGAACCGCCTTTGCGCTCCTTCCAGGGCGTGGACACGCCCAGCCACGGAATGACAAGAACAAGCGGGAGACTACGCAGATCCGCGTACTGGTCCATCTGAATCCTCCTTGTGAACTCGCGTCGTTCGCGAGGCCGCAAGAAGCATGAAGTTCGCGGATTCCTAGCACAGTCCGCTCGGTCCACGCCACTTCATATTTCGAAGTGGCGGGGAGGATCCGAATGTGGTTTCTTGACTGTGGCGATTGTCCGGAAAAGGGAGATTTGAACGCATACGCTTTTCGGATTCATCGGTGTTTAACGACTAGGCTCGCCGAGTTCTCTGGATTAACGCGATGACAGACGTCGATATTTTTGCGAGGCTGGTGGAAGGACAGCCTAGGTCAAGGGGCCATAGTGACCTTGCTGGACACCGCAGTGTTCTACGCTTTTTGGGGAGAAAGTGGCGGAACTCGGAACGCCGACGCTGCGATATTGATGTAGCTCTTCTGATCCCTATTGCGGCAGCGGCGGTTTCCTCTTCGGCGTTGATGCGGAAACTCTCAAAGCGTTCGCTGGATACGGGCTGCCGGGACTGCTGGCCGTCGCCGTTCTGTTCCTCGCCTATCAGGCTATTAGGAGGGGCATTCGCCTGAAAATCGAGGCCGAAATCCCACCGAAGCAGGCGGGTGAATGAACGGCGAATCTGATAGCCTTTTACGCCTGAATGGCTCTCAAGACCTGCACGGTGAGTTTTCGTGACCCGGCCGGCATCACGCACTCCGTGGAAGTCACCGCGGAATCGCTTTTCGAGGCAGCTGCGAGCGCGCTGGCGGTATTCAAGAAGGACGGCTGGACGGATCCGCTAGGAGCTGCAACCAGGCTCGAGGTCGAAGTACGGGAGCCGAGTGCTAAGCACACCGTAACGGTTATGCAGATTCAGCGATGGCTCCAGGGAGCAACCCCTAGCCCCGCAGAACGGGTCAAGAAAGACAAGCTGCGGGAGCTGCTCGCAAGGCGGTAAGCGCGGCATCAAGTCCGCTTTCCCCTGTTCCGAATTATCTCGACGATGATGGCGCCGATTGCCGAGATGAGCGCGACAAGAACCGCGGCGTCAGGGCTGGACATGGAGCACTCCATTGAAGAAACCAATTCAACGAAGTGCCCAAAAGAATGTCCTCCAGATTTTTGCGAATGTCAATTTTTGGGTCACAAAACGATTCATCGGGGACTTCAGAAAACATCACGTTTATTAGGGTTTTAGAGCAATGATCTGCCCGTTCTGAATGATCTTGATCACCACATGGACCCAGCCCTGTTTGAACGCCTCCTCTACGAGGAAGAGGGTAATGCGCTCGATTTCAAGCGTGACCAGTACCCGTTTTCGAAGGCGACTAACGATGAGAAAGCAGAAATCCTCAAAGATCTTCTCGGTTTTGCGAATTCCTTTCGACGCGTCGATGCGTACATCCTGATCGGCGTTGAAGAAGTTCGTGGTGGCCGAAGCAACGTCGTCGGCATCACGGAACACGTGGCCGATCACTCGCTTCAGCAGTTCGTAAACCACCTGACGCAGAGCCCACTCCACTTCAACTATGAGGCGTTTGATGCCTCCGGACTCCAAGTCGGAGTGATCCGCATCGAGCTGCAGAAGCGGCCAATCTACCTGAAGCATGACTACGGCTTTCTCAAAAAGGGCGAGGTCTATGTCCGACGCGGGAGCTCCACCGATTGGAAGTCCCCCGCTTCGCCAGACGAGATTGCCAGGATGGGCCGTGACGACATGCCGGTCGTTACGCGCCCCGACCTGCTGGTCCAATTTGGCGACCCGGACCGGCTTGTTCCGCTTGGCCAGGAGACGTCTTGGGCGGCCGTCGCTCTGCATTTGCCGGAGCGGGACAAGATTCCTGCGTATCAGAAAACCGGCGGAAGTTACGGCGGCCTCACAATACCGGGCGACCCGACAGAGAATCGAAACTACTACAGGGATTTTGCGAAATACCTCACTTTTTTGGCACTGCACCGCCCCGTCCGCCTTGCCATCAGCACCGGGGCCGTTGCTGCAACGGACGTTCGCGTGGAGCTTGAGGTGTTGTCCGACGCCGGCATCAGCCTCGCTGAGGTGAACGAGATGCCCGAACCTCCGGATCGGAGATTCTTGATCGGCTTCGACTCCCCTGCCCTTCGCGGCGTCCGTTCCATTCACCGGCACCCAGGCGAAATCGACATCACGACCCTTAGCGATCGAATTCAGCTCGAAGCCAACTGGCAGAATCTTCAGCCCGGCCGGACGGTCTGGTCAGACAAGTTCTTCGTTGCGGTCAACGAGAGCGGCAAGTTCTCCCTGAAGGGCCGGGTGTTTGCCGCAAACCTGGACGTGCCGAAAGAGTTCACCCTGACAATCGATGCAGACATTTCAGACCGCGAAATGTCCGTGAGCGAGCTGCTTCAGATGGCCGATTCCGACGAATCGAAGCGCACTCGCAGGAAGAAATAGCGCCGGCGTCAATGTCGAGAACGGTCCGTCCGTACGTGGCGGTCCGCTGCACCGTCAATGGCTACGCTGTCGAGAGTCGTGATCGACGCGTGACCGAGGCTGTCGCTCCCGACAATCGTCGTATGCTCTCTCAGTCCGCGAGCAACCTCTCAAGCTGTTCAAGCAGCGCAACATGAACTGAGGTCTCCAATCCAGCGATCGACCAGTATTTGTTTTGCGCGAAGGGATGGTTGGCCTTTCGCTCAAATCTGAAAGTGGGTTGGGCGCCCGTCTCGCCGCTGAGTGCCAGCGCACTTAATTGGAACGGGATGCCAAATGCCTTAGAAACGGCTTCGGAGAATGCCTGCATTCCGGAGTTTACGTTTTGCAGGTTCTTTTCTGAAAGCAGATTCAATTCGCTAACGTACGTCTTGCGATACACCATCGAGTCGGCAAACGTGAGATTCAACTCCTTCGCAGCCGCAGCGAGCGCATCGGCTAAGAACGCATCCGTGTCACTGGTCGAGGAATGTGTTTCGCCCACGACTCCGTCGTTGTAAATCCTCAGAGTTACGTCGATTGGCTCGTTTGCTTGCGTAACGAATCGCCCGTTAAGGAACTCCCATGAGTGTTCCACCTGATCACGGGCGTGGGCGGGCGCCTTCGCGAATCGATAACGCTCCATCAGCCAAGGGAAGAGCTCATCGTAGAGATAGCGACCAGTAGGATTCATGTCCTGCAAGTCAAACAGCCACACAGCCCGCGCGGCAGCGACACTTGTGACGATCACCTGGACACCGCTGTCATCGCAGCAGCTGAAGTGTGTTCGGCAACTTTCACCCGTGGCCGGGGAAATTCATGGACGGTCGCAGCTTGAGCAGTGAGCCGGGGCGCGGTCAACCTGAAAAGGGCTTCGACCTTTCCGGGTTGCTGTGTTCCAACAAGTGCCTCTCTCTTCGCACTAGGTCGCGTGTTCTCCGTGACAGTGGCAGCTGGTTCAAGTCCTTCGAATGCCCTCGCGTGATCTTCTGCCTCGAAGGTCGGCACGTGCGCTGATTCGTCGAGCCGATCCAGCCATCGCGTCATCTCGCTAAAGGGCACGAACCTACCCACGAACGCCACGTCAAAACCAGCCGCGACTCTTACCAGAGTATTGAGCGAGAGATTTCCATACATCGGACTGGCAGCGCGTGAGATCACTCCTTGCGACAGCGCTGAGCGTTCCGCGAGCTGCGCTTGCGTTAGCCCCTGCGCCTTCATCAAGGCACGGATCTGATAGGGAATTGCCTGTTTAACTTGGGAGGCGACGAAAGCCTCTCGGTACCGTTTCTCTCTGAGCCTCAGCCACAGTTCTTTAAGAGCGTTCATGAATCCAACCCAGTCCTTGTTCGAAACGCGACTTCGCCCTCATAGCCTCCTCGAGGGCGTCAGCCGGGATGTAGTTCATCCCCCGTTCCTCGTAACCAACGAGCAGGACAAAATCTCCATGGCTCGGTCGATGAATTCCAATTCCTCGAAACCTGCGCCGGGTGGGGTGCTTACCAGGTCGAGGTTCATCGATATAGAACCGAATCTCGCTGAGACCCTTGTGGGCCTTGTGGAGATTTTTGAAATGAACGACCGGCGGTTGAACCCAATCCTCGGTAGCGCGCAGGATCTGCAGGGTTACGTCGAAGGCCGCTCGAACCTCGGGTCCCTGAGCCGCGTACCACTCGGCGCTGCGGTTTCGGCCATCGGTGCCTACGTAGTCGAAGAACCGCCACCGAACCATCGTAGACGTCCCGCCAAGCTAATGCAATATTGCATTTTCCGCTTGCGCCTGAATATGCGATATTGCATAATAGTCAAAATGCCTCGCCAAAACGGCTGGTGAGGCGGGTCGTACAACAGAACGGGCGGCACAGTGGATCAGACTG
>WNFK01106927.1_pt1 | contig 15824 bp, 11 predicted proteins | sample 5400281 | NCBI WGS metagenome assembly WNFK01 (sample SAMN13153350, study PRJNA577476) | soil metagenome | isolation source: 20 cm soil on Douglas fir-dominated hillslope | place: USA:California | collected 2013-09-17 | reverse complement strand
TCCTGGAACAGGCGGAGCACGTCGATGAAGCTCGTGCCGTTCACGGGGTCGCCGCCGATGCCCACGCAAGAGGACTGGCCGATGCCCCGCTGGCTGAGCTGGTGCACCACTTCGTAGGTCAGGGTGCCGCTGCGCGACACCACCCCCGCCGCGCCCACCTTGTGGATATGCCCGGGCATGATGCCGATCTTGGCCTGACCCGGCGTGATGAGACCGGGGCAGTTCGGCCCGATGAGGCGGCTCCCCGTGCGCGCGAGGAAGGCGCGCGTCCGCACCATGTCGGCGACGGGCACGCCCTCGGTGATGCACACCACCAGCGGCACCCCGGCGGCGGCTGACTCCATGATGGCGTCCGCGGCCGCCGGCGGCGGCACGAAGATGAGCGCGCAGTCGGCGCCGGTGGCCTTCACGCAGTCCGCGACGGTATTCCACACCGGGAAGCCCTCGTGAGTGGTGCCCCCCTTGCCCGGCGTCACCCCGCCCACGACCTGGGTGCCGTATTCCTTGCAGCGCGCTGCGTGGAAGGAGCCTTCCTTGCCGGTGATGCCCTGCACGAAGACGTGCGTGCTCTTGTCGACGAGGATGCTCATGGCTGCCGCGGCGTCCGGGCCAGCGCCACCGCCTTCTCGGCCCCCGACCCCATGTCGTCGGCGCTGGTGAAGTTGAGCCCCGACTCCGCGAGCATCTTCTTGGCGATCTCCACGTTGGTACCTTCCATCCGGACCACCACCGGGATCTTGAGCCCGAGCTTCTTCACCGCATTGATGAGGCCCTCGGCCAGCCGGTCGCAGCGGAGGATGCCCCCGAAGACGTTGATGAACACCGACCTCACCGAGGGGTCGGAGGACAGGATCTTGAAGGCGGCCTCGATCTGCTGCGGCGAGGCCCCGCCGCCCACGTCGAGGAAGTTGGCGGGGGCGCCGCCCGCGAGCTTGACGATGTCCATGGTGGCCATGGCCAGCCCGGCGCCGTTGACCATGCAGCCCACCTCGCCGTCCAGCTTGATGTAGTTGAGGCCGAACTTGGAGGCCTCCACGTCCAGCGGGTCCTCCTCGTTGAGGTCGCGGAGGGCCACGATCTCGGGACGGCGGAACAGCGCGTTGTCGTCGAAATTGAGCTTGGCGTCCAGGGCGAGCACGCGACCGTCGCGCGTGACCACCAACGGGTTTATTTCCGCGAGCGAGCAATCTTTGGCCAGGTACGCGCGGAAGAGGGCCAGGATGAGGCTCACCCCCGCCTTGAACTCGTCGCCGGCGAGACCGAGACCGTAGGCGAGGTTGCGCGCCTGGAAGGCCTGGAGCCCCAGCGCGGGGTCGGCCCACTCGCGAATGATCTTCTCCGGATGGGTGGCCGCCACCTCCTCGATGTCCATGCCGCCGGACGGCGACGCCATCACCGCATGCGCGCCCCGCGCGCGGTCCAGGGTGATGGAGAGGTAGAGCTCGCGGGCGATGGGCGAGGCCTCCTCCACCAGCACCTTGAGAACCCGGATACCCTCGGGCGGCGTCTGCGGCGTCTTGAGCATCATGCCGAGGATCTGCTTCGCCGCCGTCTCCGCGCCGGCGGGATCGTCGGCCAGCTTGACGCCGCCGCCCTTGCCGCGGCCGCCCGCGTGCACCTGGGCCTTGACCACCACCTTGCCCCCGAGGCGCTCGGCGATGGCGCGCGCCTGGGCGGGGGTGTCCGCCACCTCCCCGTTCGGCACCGGCACGCCGAACTCCTTCAGGATGGCCTTGCCCTGGTACTCGTGAATTTTCAAGGGCTAGGATTTCCCGGTGAGCTTGCGCGCGAGCCAGACGAGGGGGTCGTAGTCCTCGGTGACCACGCGCTCCTTGAGGGGGATGAGCGCGTTGTCGGTGATGTGGATGTGCTCGGGGCAGACCTCGGTGCAGCACTTGGTGATATTGCAGAAGCCCAGCCCCGCCTTGGCCCGCGCCAGCTCCAGCCGGTCGTTGACGTCGAGCGGGTGCATTTCCAGCTCGGCGATGCGCATGAGGAAGCGGGGACCGGCGAACTGCGTCTTGTTCTCGGGGTGGTCGCGGATCACGTGGCAGACGTCCTGGCAGAGGAAGCACTCGATGCACTTCCGGAACTCCTGGCTCCGCTCCACGTCCTCCTGCCACATGCGCCGCGTGCCGTCCGGCTCCTTGGGCCCCGGGGTGAAGGCGGGGATCTCCTTGGCCTTCTCGTAGTTGTAGGACACGTCGGTGACGAGGTCGCGGACGAGTGGGAAGGTCTTGATCGGCGAGACGGTGACGGTCTCGCCGGGCTGGAAGATATCCATCCGCGTCATGCACATGAGCCGCGGCTTGCCGTTGATCTCGGCGCTGCACGAGCCGCACTTCCCCGCCTTGCAGTTCCAGCGACAGGCCAGGTCGGGCGCCTGGGTGGCCTGGAGCGTATGGATCACGTCCAGCACCACCATGCCTTCCGCCGCCGGCACCTGGAAGTCCTTGAAGGCGCCCCCCTTGGCGTCGCCGCGCCACACCCGCATCGTCACGTTGGCCGGAGCCATCACTTCTTCTCCTGGAGCAGCGCCTTGAGGTCGTCGCGCAGGGGCGGGATCGGCTCCTGCGCCACCGCGAGGGCCTCGCCTTTCCGCCTGATCACCATGTTGACCGTTCCGTAACGGTCGTCGGCGAAGGGATAGTCGTCCCGGGTGTGCCCGCCCCGGCTCTCCTTGCGCTCGAGCGCCCCCAGCGTCACCGCCTCGGACACCGTGAGCATGGAGTGGAGGTCCAGCGCGAGGTGCCAGGCGGGGTTGAACGCGCGCCCCCCCTCCACCTTCACCCGCGCGAGGCGCTGCCGGAGGACCGCGATCTCCTCGAGGGCCTTGCGGAGCTCGCCCTCCGTCCGGATGATGCCGACGAGCGACTGCATGCACTCCTGCAGATCGGCGTGGATCGCGTACGGGTTCTCGGTGCCCTTGCTCGCAAACGGGGAGAGGAGCGTGCGGACGGCCGTCTCGACCTGACCTCCGTCCAGCGCGCCGGGGCCCTTGAGCGCCTTGACGTACTCCGCGGCATAGAGCCCGGCCCGACGGCCGAAGACCACGAGGTCGGACAGCGAGTTGCCCCCGAGCCGGTTGGCGCCGTGCAGCCCGCCCGCGACCTCGCCGGCGGCGAAGAGCCCGGCCACCCGGGTCGCGGTGCTGTCGGCTTCCACCCGGATCCCCCCGTTGAGGTAGTGGCAGGTCGGCCCCCCCTCCATCGCCTCCTTGGTGATGTCCCCCCCCGCCAGCTCCTTGAACTGGTGGTACATGGAGGGCAGGCGCTTCCTGATGTAGTCGGCCGGCCGCCGCGAGGCGATATCGAGGAAGACGCCGCCGTGCGGGCTGCCCCGCCCCGCCTTCACCTCGGAGTTGATGGCCCGCGCGACCTCGTCGCGGGGCAGGAGATCCGGGGTCCGCCGGTTCTTCTTATCCGCGTACCAGGCGTCCGCCTCCTGCTCGTTGTCGGCGGTCTCGCCCTTGAAGAACTCCGGGATGTAGTTGAACATGAAGCGCGCCCCCTCGGAGTTCTTCAGCGTGCCGCCGTCGCCCCGCACGCCCTCGGTCACGAGGATGCCGCGCACGCTGGGCGGCCACACCATCCCGGTGGGATGGAACTGGATGCACTCCATGTCGATGGCTTCGGCCCCCGCGTCCAGGGCGAGCGCGATGCCGTCGCCGGTGCACTCCCAGGAGTTCGAGGTGAACTTCCACGCCTTGCCCACCCCGCCGGTGGAGAGAATGATCGCCTTGCACTTGAAGGCGACCAGCTCGCCGGTGGCGCGCCAGTAGCCGACCGCGCCGCAGACGCGGTCTCCGTCCTTGATCAGGCGCTGGAGGTTGCACTCCATGTAGACGTCGATGCCGAGCGCGACCGCGCGCTGCTGCAGGGTGCGGATCAGCTCCAGCCCGGTGCGGTCGCCCACATGGGCGAGGCGCGCGTAGCGGTGGCCGCCGAAGTCCCGCTGGGAGATGAGGCCGTCCTTGGTGCGGTCGAAGAGAGCCCCCCACTCCTCCAGCTCGAGCACGCGGGCGGGCGACTCCTTGGCGTGCACCTCCGCCATCCGCCAGTTGTTGAGGAGCTTGCCGCCCCGCATGGTGTCCCGGAAGTGGACCTGCCAGTTGTCCTCCTTCCAGACATTCCCCATCGCCGCCGCCATGCCGCCCTCCGCCATGACGGTGTGGGCCTTGCCCAGGAGTGACTTGCAGACGAGGGCCACCCGCACCCCCTGGCGGTTTGCCTCGATGGCGGCGCGCAGTCCCGCCCCGCCCGCCCCGATCACGATCACGTCGTACTCGTAGGTCTGGTAGGCATCCATCAGAGGATCCTCAGGTCGCGGATGACGCCCACGGAGAGGAGCCGGATGTAGAGGTCGGTGAGGCCCACGCTGAAGAGCGAGAGCCACGCGAAGAGGGGATGCCGCTCGTTGAGGCGCGAGACGAAGCGCCAGACACGGTAGCGCAGGGGCGCCCCGTGGAACCGGTTCACGCTGCCGCCGCAGAGGTGCCGGCAGGAGTGGCAGGAGAAGGTGTAGCCGGCGAGGAAGAACACGTTCAGCCACATCACGAGCGTGCCCACGCCGATGCCGAAGCCGTCGGGGAAGCGGAAGGCGAGGATGGCGTCCCAGGTGAGCAGGCAGATGAAGACCACCGCCACGTACCAGGCGTACCGGTGGAGGTTCTGGAACACGAGGGGGAAGCGCGTCTCGCCGGTATAGCTCTCATGGACGTCCCGCACCGCGCAGGACGGCGGGGACAGCCAGAACGAGCGGTAGTAGGCTTTCCGATAGTAGTAGCAGGTCAATCTGAAGAGGCCCGGTCCCCACAGGATGAGGAAGGCGGGCGACACCAGGCCGATGATGGGCATCCGGATGTCGGGCAGGCCCACGCCGAAGCTCGGGTGCAGGCACGACTTCGAGAGGCACGGCGAATAGAACGGCGAGAGATACGGGGCCACGAAGTAGTGCGCGTTCTGGAAGGCGGCCCACGTCGAGTAGACGATGAAGGCCCCCAGCACGAGGACCACGGTGGCGGGCAGGAGCCACCAGGTGTCGGTGCGCAGGGCAGCGCCGGGAATGACCTCCCCGCGCTGGTTGCCGAGAATCGACCGGCTCATGATTGCTCCCGGGAATACTGCTTCATGCCGTCCTGATAGAGGTCCCCGCCGCGGCAGTCGTTGATCACGATGACGGGGAAGCCCTCCACCTCGAGGCGCCGGATGGCCTCGGTGCCGAGGTCCTCGTAGGCGACCACCTCGAGCTTCTTCACGAAGCCCGAGAGGACCGCGCCGGCGCCGCCGATGGCGCCGAAGTACACGGCCTTGTGCCGGGCGAGAGCGTCCTTCACCAGCTGCGACCGCGCGCCCTTGCCGATGGTGCCCTTGAGGCCCAGCGCGAGCAGGCTCGGCGTGAACTTGTCCATGCGGCCGCCGGTGGTGGGGCCCACCGAGCCGACCACGTGGCCCGGCCGCGCGGGCGAGGGCCCGGTGTAGTAGATGATCTGGCCGCGCACGTCGATGGGCAGCGGCCGGCCCGCGTCCACCAGCGGCTGGAGGCGGGCGTGGGCGGCGTCGCGCGCGGTGTAAAGCGTGCCGGTGATGCGGACGCGGTCGCCGGCGGCGAGCGCCTCCACGTCGGCGTCGCTGAGCGGCGGCGACACCTCCTTGATCCCGTCCGCCGCCGTCTGGATCACAGCACCGCTTCCTTGTGCCGGTGCGCGTGGCACTCGATCGTCACCGCGACGGGCAGGCTGGTGATGTGGCAGGGATAGGTCAGCACGTGGATGCCGAGCGCGGTGGTGTCGCCGCCATAGCCCTGCGGGCCGATGCCGAGGCGGTTGGCGCGCTCGAGCAGCTCCTTCTCGAGGGCGTCCGCGGCGGGTCTCGAAGGTGCCGCCCACGCCCACCCCGGCGATGAGCGGCGGGCAGGCGTCGGGCCCCGCCGTTCTGATGCACTCGAGCACCCAGGCCTTCACGCCCTCGACCCCCTCCGCGGGGGTGAGCATCTTGAACTTCGAGCGGTTCTCGCAGCCGCCCCCCTTGGCCATGATTTGAATGCGAAGCGTGCCGCCGGGGACCAGCTCGGCGTGGATCACGCCGGGGGTGTTGTCGCCGGTGTTCACGCGGTCGAAGGGGGAGCGGACGATGGACGCGCGCAGGTAGCCTTCGGTGTAGCCGGCGCGAATGCCCGCGTTGATGGCGTCGGTGAGGAGGCCGCCCTCGACGTGGACGTCCTGGCCCAGCTCGACGAAGCAGACCACGAAGCCCGTGTCCTGGCAGTAGGGGATCTTCTTCGTCTTGGCCAGCTCGGCGTTCGCCTTGAGGATCTCCAGCACCTGCTTCCCGGCGGGCGAGCGCTCGGTGGCGAGGGCGCGGTCGAATGCACGCAGGACGTCGGGCTCGAGCTCGTAGTTGGCGTCCATGCAGAGCTTCTTCACCGCGTCGGTGATCGCCGAGACGTGGATGGTACGCATGGAGGCGGCGGCGGGCTCCTAGAGCTTCAGCTTGTCGACGAGCTCGCGCACCGCCGCCGCCGACTTGTCGAAGGCGGCCTGCTCCGGGGCGGTGAGCTTGATCTCGATGATCTGCTCGACGCCGGCGCGCCCGAGCTTGACCGGCACGCCCACGTAGAGCCCCGTGGTCCCGTACTGGCCGTCGAGGTAGGCGGCGCAGGGGAGGATCTTCTTCTTGTCCTTGAGGATGGCCTCCATCATCTCCACCGCGGCGGCGGCGGGCACCAGCGCCTGGATACGCTCGGAGGGAAGGAGGTCGGTGATGGGGATCCCCGCCACCGTCGAGTAGCGAGGCAGCGGCACCATGGTGTCCCCGTGGCCGCCGAGCACGAAGGCGGTGACGTTCTCCACCGAGACCTGCAGCTCCTGGGCGATGAAGGTGCGGAAGCGGGCGGAGTCCAGCACCCCCGCCATCCCGATCACGCGCTGGTGCGGGAACTTGGACTTCTTCCACGCGAGCTGCACCATGGCGTCCAGCGGATTGGTCACGAGGATGAGGATGGACTGGGGCGAGCGCGAGACCACCTGCTCCACCACGCTGCCCACGATGTCCGCGTTCTTGAAGAGGAGGTCGTCGCGGGTCATGCCCGGCTTGCGCGCCAGCCCCGCGGTGATCACGACGATGTCCGAGTCCGCCGTCTCGTCGTAGCCGTTGCTGCCGACGAGCCGGCTGTCGTAGCGGTGCACGGGGGCGGCCTGGGCGAGGTCGAGCGCCTTGCCCTGGGGAATGCCCTCCACCACGTCGACGAGGACGACGTCGCCCAGCTCCTTCTCCACCGTGTACTGGGCGACGGTGGCGCCGACGTTGCCCGCGCCGACCACCGTGATCTTGGGACGCGCCGCCATCACAGCTTTTCCATGCTCTTGATGAGGGCGGTGCCGAACTCGGAGCACTTCACTTCCTTCGCCCCGTCCATCAAGCGGGCGAAATCGTAGGTGACCACCTTCTGCTCCAGCGTCTTCTCCAGCCCGGCGATGATGCGGTCGGCCGCCTCGTTCCAGCCCATGTAGCGGAACATCATCTCGCCGGACAGGATGACCGAGCCGGGGTTGACCTTGTCCTGGCCCGCGTACTTGGGCGCGGTGCCGTGGGTGGCCTCGAACAGCGCATGCCCGGTGTCGTAGTTGATGTTGGCGCCGGGCGCGATCCCGATGCCCCCCACCTGCGCCGCCAGCGCGTCGGAGATGAGGTCGCCGGTGAGGTTGCAGCACGGGATCACGTCGAACTCGTCCGGACGCGTGAGGATCTGCTGGAGGAAGGCATCGGTGATGACGTCCTTGACCAGGAGCTTCCCCGCCGGCGGCTTGCCGCCGCAATCGTCCCAGCCCACCAGCTTGTCCGAGAACTCCGCCTTGGCCAGGGCATAGCCCCACTTCATGAACATGCCCTCGGTGTATTTCTGGATATTGCCCTTGTGCACGAGGGTCACGTTCTTGCGGTTGTTCTCGATGGCGTAGCGCATGCTGGCCCGGATGAGCCGCTCCGAGCCCTCTTTGGACACCGGCTTGATGCCGATGGAGGACGAGTTGGGGAAGCGGATCTTGGTGACCCCCATCTCGTTCTGGAGGAAGGCGATGACCTTTTTCGCCTCCGGGCTCCCCTGCACCCATTCGATGCCCGCGTAGATGTCCTCGGTGTTCTCGCGGAAGATCACCATGTCGATCTTCTCGGGATGCTTGACCGGCGAGGGCACGCCCTTGAACCAGCGGACGGGACGGAGGCAGACGTAGAGATCGAGCTCTTGACGAAGCGTCACGTTGAGCGAGCGGAACCCCTCGCCGACGGGGGTGGTGAGCGGCCCCTTGATCGCCACCAGGTACTCGCGGATGACGTCGAGGGTCTCTCCGGGCAAGAGATTCGGCGGGCAGTCCTTCGCGTACACGACCTGCGCCTTCTCACCGGCGTACACCTCGGCCCAGGCGATCTTGCGCCGCCCCTGATAGGCCTGCGCCACCGCGGCGTCGAGGACGCGCACGGAGGCGGCCCAGATGTCGGGCCCGGTGCCGTCGCCCTCGATGAAGGCGATGATGGGGTGGTCCGGCACCCGCAGCTTGCCGTGGCTGATCGTGACCTTCTCGCCCGCGGGAACCTTCACCTTGCCGGCCATGAGGCCTCCTGACAATTATTTGAGGGCATTGAGCGCGGAGCCTGCCTTGAACCAGCCGATCTGCTCCTCGGTCAGGGTATGGAGGCACTTGATGGTGACGGTCTTGCCGTCCGCCTTGTGGATCGTCACCTCGACCGGCTTGCCGGGAGCCAGGAGGGCGAGCCCGGTGACGCTCACGCGGTCCGACTGCTCGAAGCGGTCATAGTCCTTGGGGTCGGCGAAGGTCAGGGGCAGGATGCCCTGCTTCTTGAGGTTGGTTTCGTGGATGCGCGCGAAGCTCTTGACGATGACGACCTTGGCCCCCAGATAGCGCGGGGACATGGCGGCGTGCTCGCGGCTCGAGCCCTCGCCGTAGTTCTCGTCGCCGATGACGATCCAGGAGATCCCCCGCGCCTTGAGGTCGCGCGCGATCTGGGTAAAGGTCTTGCCCGTCTCGCCGGTGATGGGGTTGACCCCCTTGCCCGCCTCGCCGGTGAACGCGTTCACCGCGCCCAGGAACATGTTGTCGCTGATCTTGTCGAGATGGCCTCGGTACCGGAGCCAGCTCCCCGCGGGCGAGATGTGGTCGGTGGTGGTCTTGCCCTTGGTCTTGACCAGGATGGGCAGCTCGGTGAAGTCCCGGCCGTCCCACCGCGGGAAGGGCTGGAGGAGCTGGAGCCGCTCGCTGTGGGGCGAGATCTTGACCTCGACGCGGTCGCCCTCGGCGGCGGGGGCCTCGAAGCCCTCCTCGCCCTGGGCGAATCCCCGCGCGGGCAGCTCCTCGCCCTCCGGCGCGGTGAAGCGGAAGGCACGGCCGTCCGGCCCCGGGATGGTCCCGTTGACGGGATCGAACTCCAGCGAGCCGGCGAAGGCCATGGCGGTCACGATCTCGGGGCTGGTGAGGAAGGACATGGTCGCCGCGCTGCCATCGTTGCGACCGGGGAAGTTGCGGTTGAACGAGGACACGATGGTGTTCACCTCGTTCGTGGCCACGTCGGAGCGCTTCCACTGGCCGATGCAGGGCCCGCACGCGTTGGCGAGCACGGTGCCGCCGATCTGCTCGAAGATGCTCATGATGCCGTCGCGCTTGATGGTCTGGTAGATGCGCTCGGAGCCGGGGGTGACCAGGAAGGGGGTCTTGGCCTTGAGCCCCGCCTTGAGCGCTTGGGTGGCGATGTGGGCGGCGCGCCGCATGTCCTCGTAGGAGGAGTTGGTGCAGGAGCCGATGAGGGAGGCCTTGATCGCGGTGGGCCAGCCTTCCTTCTTCACCTCGGCGGCGAGGCGGCTCACCGGCCGCGCGCGGTCGGGCGAGTGCGGGCCCACGATGTGCGGCTCCAGCTCGGACAGATTGATCTCCACCACCTCGTCGAAGTATTTCTTCGGGTCGGCAAGAACCTCCGGGTCCCCCACCAGATGCTCGCGGTTCCGCTCCGCGAGCGCGGCCTGGTCCGCGCGATCAGTCGCGCGGAGATAGGCGGCCATGCGGTCGTCGAAGTGGAACAGGGAGGTGGTGGCTCCCAGCTCCGCTCCCATATTGCAGATGGTGCCCTTGCCGGTGGCGCTGATGGACTCCGCGCCGGGGCCGAAATACTCGATGATCTTGTTGGTGCCGCCCTTGACGGTGAGAAGGCCGCAGAGGTAGGTGATGATGTCCTTGGCCGAGCTCCAGCCCGACAGCTTGCCGGTGAGGCGGATGCCGATCAGCTTGGGATCGAGCACCTCCCATGCCAGCCCCGCCATCGCCTCCCCGCAATCCGCGCCGCCCACCCCGATGGCCGCCATGCCCAGCCCGCCCGCGTTCGGCGTGTGGGAGTCGGCACCGATCATGAGGCCGCCCGGGAACGCGTAGTTCTCCAGCACCACCTGGTGGATGATGCCGGCCCCCGGCTTCCAGAAGCCGATGCCGTACTTCTTCGAGGCGGAGTGGAGGAAGTCGTAGACCTCGCGGTTCTCGGAGATCGCGCGCTCCATGTCCTCGCGAGCCCCGCTCTGCGCGCGGATGAGGTGGTCGCAGTGCACCGTGCTCGGCACCGACACCTGCTTCTTCCCCGCCTGCATGAACTGCAGCAGCGCCATCTGTCCGGTGGCGTCCTGCAGCGCCACGCGGTCCACCCGCAGCCGGAGCTGGGCCTTGCCGCGGCTCCACTCCTGCTTGTCGAAGTCGTCAGCGTGGGAGACCAGGATCTTCTCGGCCAGCGTGAGCGCACGGCCGAAGCGCCGGCGCGCTCGCTCGAGACGGGCGGGCATGGATTCGTAGAGCCGCTTGATCTGTTCTGCCGCCATGGTGGGCCTCCTCGCCGCCGCCGCTGCCGCGAACCCCGCGGAACACCTGCGCTTCCTGGCCTACACAGACGTATCGCCTCCCGCCCGTTCGGAGGGGAGGCGACGGGTCGAAATCCAGGCGTTACGCTAACATGGCGTCCGGGAGGAGGTCAAGGCAACGCCCGCCCGGAAGCCGGCGGTCTTGACTTCCTCGAGCCCCCCGGTATTCTCTGGCGCAGGAGGAACACGATGCGCACTTCGATCTACGTCTGGCGGACGCTCGGCGCCGTGCTCGTGCTGGCGGGGCTCTTGGCGGGAGGTCCGGCGCCCACCGCGATGGCGCAGGAAGTCCTCAACAACGAGTCGATCCTCTCCATGGTCAAGGGCGGGCTCAGCGAGGCGGTGGTCCTCGCGCGCATCCGCTCCAGCCCCGCCAACTTCGACACCAGCACCAACTCGCTACTGGCGCTCAAGAAGGCCGGCGTCTCCGACAAGGTCATCGAGGCCATGGTGAGCGCGCCGCGGAGCGGCGCCGCCGCGGCGGCCGCCCCCGCTCCCGCCCCCGCGCCGGCCCCGTCCACCGGGTCCGCGCCGGCGCCGTCCGTATCCGCGGGGGCGAGGACCAGCGCCGGCGGCGCGGCGGCGACCCTGCCCCGCGACTCGATCTATCACCTGAACGGCGCGAAGTACACCGAGCTCCAGCCCCAGGTCATCGAGATCGAGATGAACATGGCCTTCTTCTCGCAGAAGAGCGAGGTCGTGCTCGGCGGAGGGAAGGCGGAGTACCGCATCACCGACAAGCAGCCGCAGTTCTACAGCTACTACGCGCCCACCGAGGCACTCCTGGTGAAGCTCAAGCCCGGTGACAAGAAGAACGACCGCAACCTCAAGATGGGCAGCGGGGGCTATCACCCGTTCGGGGGGACCTCACGCCAGGGCGTCCGGAGCGAGGACCGCATCGCGGTGAAGAGCGAGCGCGAGGCGAATGGCTTCTACCGGATCACGCCCACCAGCCCGCTCCCGACGGGAGAGTACGGGTTCATCGTGCTCAGCGGCACCAGCGCCGGCGGCCGCATGTTCGACTTCGGCGTCGACTAGGCCCGCCCCGACGCGCGGCACACCGTTCAGCGGGGCGCGGGCAGGCCGGCCGGGGGCATGAGCAGGGCGTCCCACAGCGGCCGCGCCCGGGCCCCGGTCCACGGCCGCGTCCCCACCGCGCGCCCGACCACGCGGCCCTCCCGGTCGAGGAGCACCGCGGTGGGCGTGGCGGTCACGCGATAGTCCCCCGACACGTCGCCGTCCGCGTCGAGCAGCACCGGCATGCTCAGCCCGCGCGCTCGTACCCACGCCGACACCTTCTCGCGGCGCTCCTCGAAGTTGACCGCGAGCACGGTGAGGCCCTGGTCCCGGTAGCGCCGCTGCAGCCACTCGATCGTGGAGGGCAGCTCGCGGACGCAGTACGGGCACCACGTGGCCCAGAAGTAGACGAGCACCACCTGGCCGCGGAGCCCCGCCAGCGACACCGTGCGCCCGTCGAGATCGGGTAGGGAGAGCGCGGGCGGCCTCGCGCCCCTGCCGGGCACGAGCTGTAGCTCCGCGAGGAGCGCCTCGGACGGCGCGGCGGCGAGAGTCGGGGCGGCGGCGGTCAGAGCCGCGCTCAGCATCACCAGCGCCGCCACGGCGAGTCGGGCCACTCGCCTCACGGCTCGGGGAGCCGGTACGCGGAGGGGTCGGGCTTGAAGGCGCGCGGCAGCCAGAGCGGACGCCGCAGCCCTCCCGGGCCGGGGGCCGGCCGCGTCATCGCCAGCCAGCGCCGGTATACCTCGTGGGCGCGGTCGGTGTCGACGAACACGTCCCCGTAGCGCTCGTCGGCGGCGGGCCGGACGGCGCGGACCTTCTGATGCCAGCAGTGCTGGCCGCTCACCGGGTCCGGATGCACGGGGAACGTCAGGTTCTGGTGCACGCCCGCCTCCTCCCACCACACGCGCTGAGAGTCCGGATCCGCGCTCTCGAACGGCCGCACCCCGTGGAGATGCCGCATCCGCCATTTCCCCGGGGAGTCCGCACGGAGATCCACCAACGCGGTCGACCAGCGCTCGCCGCCCGTCGACTCCTGGAGGCGCCAGCGCCCGAGGTGGTGGGAGCAGGCGATGACGCCGGGGCGGATCGCCTCCGTCATCCACACGCGATCCACGAAGTGCCCGATCTCGGTCTCGATCTTGAGCAGGTCACCGGTCGTAACGCCGAGCCGGCCGGCGTCCTCGGGATGCAGCCACAGCGGGTTCGTGTGCGAGATCTCGTACAGCCACTTCGAGTTGCCGGAGCGCGAGTGGATCAGGTTCGGTAAGCGAAACGTCGGCAGCAGCAGCATCTCGCCCCGCGCGCGGTCGATCTCGGACCAGTGGACGTGGCTCCGCGCATAGGTCGGCACCGCGTGCTCGGGCCACTTCCAGTCCTTGAGGGTCCGGGAGTAGAACTCGAGCTTGCGCGACGGCGTCGGAAAACCGACCGCGGCGCGGCCGTCGATCTCCACCCCCACCGCGGCGCCGGCCTTGGTGACCACCCCGGTGACGGGATCGACCTCGGCGCCCTCGCGCTCCGCGGCGGACGGCGCCTTCTCATGGCTGGCGTAGACGCCCGACTCCACCAGGAAGGCGCCGTACTTGCGCATGTACTCGAGCGGCGTCAGCCCCTCCTTCCGCGCCGCCGCGGGGAGCCCCGGCACGCTGGACTCGAAGATCCAGCGGTAGAACTCCTCGATGCGCAGCTTCTCGCCCGGCCGGTAGGGCGACTCGAAGTACTTGCGGATGCCCAGCGACCCATCGGGATCGATGCGCCAGGACAGCTCGATCCAGAACTCGTCCTCCTCCCACACCTGGCCGAGCCCTGCCGCCTCGTGCGCCTGCCACGTCCAGTCGAAGCGCTTCCCCTGCTTCTCGAGCGCCACCCGCAGCACGGGCTGGCGGAATCCGATCCAGCGCGCGGCGTGCGTCTCCTGGCTCATGAGGTCGTGGCGCTCGGACGCATGCCCCATCGGCAGCACGTAGTCGGCGAAGTGCGCGGTCTCGCTCCAGATGGGCGTGAGGCAGGCGTGGCGCTCCACGGTGGCCTCGTTCGAGAGCATCTCCACCCAGGACATCCCGTCTGGATTCGTCCACACCGGGTTGTAGACCCGCGTGAAGTACATCGCCAGCTTGCCCCGCTTCTCGCGGAGGAAGTGCGGGAGCAGGAAGCTCATCTCGAAGAAGGCGAGCGGGTACTCGCGCGGCATGAGGAGCTCGCTCCACACTTTCCCGGGCGGCGGCATCATCGGCGGCGCCGGCACCGCCTTGTGGAAGCCCGAGGGCGCGGTGCCGCCCGGGGTGGCCACCGCGCCGGCGAGGACGACGAGGAGCTCGAGCGCGCGCGCGACCTCCCAGCCCCAGAGATTGCCCGCGGCGGCGTTACGCCAGACGTGGGTGGACACCGCTCCCCCCGCGCGGCCGACCTCGCGGGCGATCTCCTCGATGCGGGCGGCGGGCACGCCCGATTCGCGCTCGGCGAACTCCGGGGTGTAGGGGGCGTAGAGCGTCTTGAGCGCTCCCTCGAATGCCTCGAAGGTGACGGGCGACTCCGGGCGCTCCTCGCGGAGATACTCCTCCCAGTTCACCCAGCGCCGGACGAAGTCGCGGTCCCACGTCCCCTCGCGCAGGAGCACGTGGCACATGGCCAGCAGCAGCGCGGCCTCCGTGCCCGGCCAGGGCGACAGCCACCAGTCCGACATCGAGGCGGTGTTGGAGAGCCGCGTGTCGATGACACAGACCTTGGCCCCCGCCATCTGGACAGGAGCAGGATCACGCGCGCCTTGGCGTGATCGGGCGAGGGCCGGTCGAGCCCGTGCCAGAAGGCGTAGCCCGCCCGCGCCGACGCCGAGCAGACGTTGGTGTGGCTGTTATGGCCGTCGATGCCCCACGCGTGGAAGACGCGCTGGAGGTAGATCAGCTCGTGGCCCGGCCGCCCCAGGTGATACATCACCTCGTTGGGTCGCTTCTCCACCAGGGCGCGGCGGATGCGTCCCGCGATGTCGTCGAGTGCCTGATCCCAGGTCACGCGCTCCCACTGCCCCGAGCCGCGCGGGCCCACGCGCCGGAGCGGGTAGAGGATGCGCTCCGGGTCGGTGATCTGGTTGAGGGTGGCGGGACCCTTCGCGCAGTTGCGGCCCCGGCTGCCCGGATGCGCGGGATTGCCCTCGAACTTCTGGATCTGGAGCGTCTGCTTGTCCACGTAGGCGAGGAGCCCGCAGGCCGCCTCGCAGTTGAAACAGATGGTGGGGATGAGCGAGTACCGACGCTTCACCTTGCGGGGCCACGCCCGGGAGTCGAACTCCTCCCAGTTGTCCCAGAGCGCAGCGGGCGGGAAGCGGTGCAGGCCCTCCGCCGGCGCCTGCAGATCCCGCGCCACCGGGTGCAGCGGTTCGGACACGCGATCGGTCATGGTCTCCCTCAGCTCAGCGGGATCGACTGGCCCGCGCGGACCCAGAGGTCCTCGTAGATCCACAGGCCGAGCAGCGCCAGGACGGCGCCCGCCGTCCAGGCCACCGGCGAGGAGGTGGCGAGCAGCGCGGCGGGCAGCGCCACCCCCGCCCCCACCACGCCCACCCACAGCACGGGGGCGAGCGGGCCGCGGGCGAGATGCCGGGCGGCGCGGCTGGCGTCGCGCGTGGGATGCGAGCCGAACAGCTCGGCCACGAGGATCACCGCGGTGGCGAGCAGCGCGCCGAGCAGCACCAGGCGGAGCCCCCAGGGCGCGCCGAGCCCGCTCCCCATGGCGCGCGCGACGAGGAGCAGCGCCGCGCTGCCGGCGGCCAGCGCCGCGACGAGGAGATGCGGGAGGAGGAGCGGGCTCTGCCAGAAGTCGCGCCCCTCCGCCTGCCCGAAGAGGAAGGCGCTGTACCCCGCGGCGGCGGCGGCGAGGACGATGACGGGCACCGCGAGCCA
>WNFK01255965.1_pt1 | contig 15845 bp, 14 predicted proteins | sample 5400281 | NCBI WGS metagenome assembly WNFK01 (sample SAMN13153350, study PRJNA577476) | soil metagenome | isolation source: 20 cm soil on Douglas fir-dominated hillslope | place: USA:California | collected 2013-09-17 | reverse complement strand
GGCCCCGTCATGGCCGGATGGAAAGCGGCCGGTCGGGTCCGCCTGCCAGGTCTCGAAGAGCGCGTCGTAGATCGGCGCGCCGTTACCGTCGAACACGCACCCGGTCAGCGTCATGCGATCACCGCGACCCGGGAAGAGGACGCTGCCGCCGTCCTTCCACAGGAGATCGCGCGCGAAGAACGGGCCGACCGTCTGCGAGGGCGTCGGCTTTGGCATCGTCACACTCCCATCGGCGTCGCGCGCGGTCCGCGCACCACCATGTCCCAGCGGTAGCCGAGGGCCATGCCCTCGATGCCCTGCTCGAGATCGAGATCGGCGATCAAGAGCTTGCGCCCGGCCTCGGGGACGCTCTGGAAGATCGGATCGATCGCGAGCAGGGGATCGCCCGGGAAGAACATCTGGGTGATGAGCCGCTGCGCGTACGCATTGCCGAAGAGCGAGAAGTGGATGTGCGCCGGCCGCCACCCGAACGGGTGGTTCTGCCAGGGATAGGCGCCGGGCTTGACCGTCACGACGCGGTAACGACCCTCGTCGTCCGTCAGCACCTGGCCCTTGCCGAGAAAGTTGGGGTCCAGCGGCGCGTCGTGGTCGTCCACCGGGTGCGGATACTTCCCGGAGGCGTTGGCCTGCCACACCTCGATGAGCGCCCGCGGCACGGGCCGTCCGTCCTCGTCGAGAAGCCGGCCGACGAGCACCATCTTTTCGCCGAGCGGCGCGCTCGTGCCCCAGGTCGTCAGATCGGCCTCGCTCTCCCCGACGAAGCGTTTCGGGAACACGGGCCCCGCCGTCTCGAGCGGACTCGGCGCGACGCGCACCAGCGGCTGCGCCGGCGCCCGGAGCCGCGTGCTCTTGTAGTCCGGGTAGAGGTACGGCGGGTGGACGTCGACGGGGCGTGTCTCGGCCATCGGCTTCTCCCTCCAGGGCATTCGAGCGACCGCCAGCCGGTAGAGTCTACTCCTTCTCGCCGAGGGTCGGTTGTCGCCGCAGAGGCTCGTGCCCGCCTTGACGACCCGCCCGCCGGCGCTCATCATGCGCTCGCTCCAAGGAGGCTTCATGACCACCGCGCCGTCGGACCTGCGAGCGGTCGCGACCGTCCGGATCGACAACGAGCGTGTGCGGGTGACCGAGTTCCGTTTCGCGCCGGGAGCCAGTACCGGAGCGCACCGTCACGAGCTGGCCTACGTCGTGGTCCCGCTCACCACCGGCCGACTGGCGGCGACCGGACCTGCCGGCGAGGCGCTCAACGAGCTGGTCGCGGGCCAGCCCTACTTCCGGCCCGCAGGTGTCGAGCACGACGTCCGCAACGCCAACCCGTTCGAGTTCGCGTTCATCGAGATCGAGCTGAAGGATCAAATCCTGCCCGGGGCTTGACTCTGACCCCGGGGGGGGCGATCTTAGCCGGGATCTGAGGCAAGGGGAGAGGTAGGGCGGCGGCGACAGGGTTTCTGGAATTCCCATTCTGACAGGAGAGAACTCATGGCCGAAGTCGACGGCGCAACACTCGTAGCGAGGAACCTCAAGAAGCAGGGCGTCCAGTTCATGTTCGGGATCGTCGGCTTTCCGGTGCAGCCGATCGCCGCGGCCGCGCAGAGAGAGGGCATCACCTACGTCGGCATGCGCAACGAGCAGTCGGCCTCGTATGCGGCGCAGGCCGTCGGCTATCTGACCGGGCGCCCCGGCGTCTGCCTCGTCGTGTCGGGCCCCGGCGTCGTCCACGCCCTCGCCGGCATGGCCAACGCGCAGCAGAACGGCTGGCCGATGATCTGCATTGGCGGCGCGTCCGAGTCGTGGCGCAACGGCATGGGCGCTTTCCAGGAAGAGCGCCAGGTGTATATCTCGACGCCGTTCTGCAAGTTCGCGCATGCCATCGAGCACGTCCACCGCATCCCGTTCTACGTCGAGATGGCCGTCCGGAACGCGATCTACGGCCGTGCCGGCGCGAGCTACCTCGACATGCCGGATGACATCATCACCGGCAAAGTCGACGAGTCGAGGGTGGAGGAGGCGGCGCGCTGCCCCGACCCGCCCCGCACCCAGGCCATGCCGCAGGACGTCGAGCGCGCACTGGACACGCTCCGGTCGGCGGAGCGGCCGCTCGTCATCATCGGGAAGGGCATGGCCTACTCCCGCGCCGAGGACGAGGTGCGCGCCTTCATCGAGCGCACCAAGGTGCCGTTCCTGGCGTCGCCGATGGGCAAGGGTGTCATGCCTGATAACCACCCGCTGTCGGTCGGCGCGGCGCGCAGCCACGCGCTGCAGAACGCCGACGTCGTGTTCCTGATGGGTGCCCGGCTCAACTGGATCATGCACTTCGGTCTGCCGCCTCGCTACAACAAGGACGTCCGCTTCATCCAGCTCGACATCGCGCCGGAGTCGATCGGCCAGAACGCGCCGACCGAGGTCGCGCTGGTCGGCGACGGCAAGGCGATCGTCGCGCAGATCAACGAGTCGCTCAAAAAGCGCGAGTGGGTCTATCCCAAGGACACGCCCTGGCACACCTCGATCGCCGAGAAGGCCGCGGCGAACGCGGCGCAGATCGCGCCCCAGCTCGCCGACGACCAGGCGCCGGCCAACTACTATCGCGCGCTGAAGGACGTTGCCGCGTGGACGCCGGAAGACGCGATCATCATCGGCGAGGGCGCCAGCACGATGGACATCGGGCGCACGCAGCTGTTCAACTCGCGGCCGCGGCACCGGCTCGACGCCGGCAGCTACGGCACGATGGGCATCGGCATGGGCTTCGTCATCGCCGCCGCGGTGGTGCATCCTGACAAGCCGATCATCTCGGTCTCGGGCGACTCCGCGATCGGCTTCTCGGGCATGGAGATGGAGACGGCCTGCCGCTACAACCTGCCGGTCAAGATCGTCGTCTTCAACAACGGCGGCATCGGCCCCGGACACGCGAAGCACCCGGACAACCCGCTCAAGAACCTGAAGCCCAACGCGCTGATCTACGGCGCGCGCTACGACAAGATGATGGAGGCGTTCGGCGGCAAGGGCTGGTTCGTCGAGAATCCAAAGGATCTGAAGAACGCGCTGCAAGAGGCGACGGCCTTCAAGGGCCCGGCGCTCGTCAACGTCATGATCTCGCAGGAGTCGGCGCGCAAGCCGCAGCAGTTCCGCTGGCATAGCTGATCGGCTGACGCTTCGAGAGCCTCGGGGCCGCTCCGCAAGGGGCGGCCCCTTCTTTTTCTCCGACCCGTGGCTCTTGACACGTTCGCTCGGCCAGCGGAACATCGCGGCACCATGCGACAGATAGCCGAAGAGAAGCAGCTGCCCGCTGACATCGAGGCCGAGCCCCTGGTTCGGGCCGCCGCCGCACTGCAACCGGTCATCCGCAGCCATCGCGACGAGATCGATCGCGAGCAGCGGTTGCCGAAGACGCTGGTCGAGCAGTTTCACGCCGCCGGCTTCTACAACATGACCATTCCGCGCGAGCTGGGCGGTCGGCAGGTCGACCCGCTGACGTACCTGCGCGTCGTGGAGCTCCTCGCCGAGGCCGCCGGCTCGGTGGGCTGGAACCTGTGCAACAACAGCATCGCGCAGCTCGTCACGCTCGGGCTGCCGGACGAGGGCGTCCAGGAGCTCTACTCGCAGCGGCCCGACACGCCCATTGCCGGCACCGCCGTGATGGGCGGCGGGCGGGCCGTCGCGGTCGAGGGCGGCTACCGGGTCACCGGCCGCTGGCCCTTCGGCACGGGCTGCCAGGAAGCCTCCTGGATGCTGGGCAGCTTCCAGATTCTCGACGGCGGCGAGCCGCGCCGGAGCCCGGACGGCGGCTCGTCGTACTGGCGCGGCATCTTCAAGAGATCCGAGGCGCGGGTCGTCGACGGAAGCTGGGACGTCGCCGGGCTCCGCGCGACCGGCAGCTTCGACTGGACGGTCGAGGACGTCTTCCTGCCGGAGCGGCGCACGATGGTCCACGCCGGCATCCCCCTCGATAATCAGTGGAGTCGGTGGCCGGGAATCTCGTACGCGCTTCCGGCGCAGGCCTGGGTCGGGCCGCATCACAGCGCCGTGATCACCGGAATCTGCCGCGCCGGCATCAACGCGATGATCGAGCTGGCCGGGGCGAAGACGCCGCGCGGCCGGAGCGAACGGCTCTGCGACAACCCGCAGGTGCAGGACGCGATCGGTCGGGCTCTGGAACACCGTCGCGGCCGGCGAGGAGACCACGCTCGAGCAGCGCGCGCGCTGCCGGATGGCCGCGGCCAACGCCGCCGACAGCGCGCGCACGGCGATGGACCTGGTCTATCGCCAGGGCGGGAGCACGTCGTACAGGCGCGAGAGCCGGCTGGCCGAGTGCTGGCGCGATCTCCACGTGGTCGGCCAGGCGGTCACGATCATGCCGGAGTGGTACCCGATCGGCGGGCGGGCCCTGATGAACATGGACCCCGGCCCGCGGATGCGCTAGCCGGGCCCTCCCGAGAAGCGTCCCCACCGTGCCCGTCGAGATCATCGGCATGATCGGGGTGAAGCCGGAAGGCGCCGACGGCGCTGCCGTGCACGTGATCGGCGGCGCGGTCGACACCGAGTGGCTGCGCGCCTTCGCCCAGGCCCACGAGAAGGCCGACTTCGATCGTGTGCTCGTCGGCTACACCTCGACGTCGGCCGAGGGATTCGCGGTGACGGGCTACGCGGCCGCGCATACCGAGCGACTCTCCTATCTCATCGCGCACCGGCCGGGCTTCGTGGCGCCGACGCTCACTGCCCGCGCCGCGGCCACGCTGGACCACGTCACGAACGGTCGCGTCGCCCTTCACATCATCACGGGCGGCAGCGAGAGTACCTGACCGTGCTGCGCCGCATGTGGACGGCGCCCGAGCCGTTCGATCACGAGGGCGAGTTCTACCGGTTCGCCCGGGCGTTCTCGGAGGTCAAGCCGCTCCGGCCCGGCGGGATCCCGCTCTACTTCGGCGGCGCCTCGGGCGCTGCCGCAGGGGTGGCCGCGAAGCACTGCGACGTGTACGCCGTCTGGGGCGAGCCGCTCGCGGCCGTGAAGCAGCGCATCGCCGACATCCACGAGCAGGCCGCGACCTTCGGGCGCCGCCCGCGGATCAGCGTGTCGCTGCGCCCGATCATCGCGCCGACGGAGGCCGAGGCGTGGGAGCGCGCGCGACGCATTCTCGCCAGGGTGATGGAGACGCGGCCGAGCGTGGTCGGCGAGGGGCCGGGCATCCGCCCGCAGGCCGTCGGCGCCCGGCGGCTCGTGGAGTTCTCGCGCGAGGCCGAGGTGCACGACAAGCGCCTGTGGACGCCGATCGCCGGGGCCATGGGCGGCGCCGGCAACACCACCGCGCTGGTCGGCACGCCGGAGCAGGTGGCCGAGTCGCTGCTCGACTACTACGACATCGGCTGCACGACCCTGCTCATCCGGGGCTTCGACCCGCTGAACGACGCCCTCGACTACGGCCGCGAGCTGATCCCGCTCGTGCGCGCCGAGGTGGCTCGCCGCGACCGCGCGACCGTGGTCCGCGCGTGACGACGTTCCTCGCCGTCGTGGGCAGCGTCACGCCGCCCGGCCGCTTGAACGCCGCGATCGCCACCGCCGTGGACATGGCGGCGGCGCGACCGGGCGTGTCGGCGTCGCTCCTGAACCTGGCCGACTACCGTGTGTCGTTCGCCTCGCGCGTGGCCGGCGCCGACTGCGTGCTGCTGGCCAGCCCGGTCTATCGCGGCACGTTCACGGGCGCGCTGAAGAACCTGCTCGACCTCGCGCCGATCGAGGCGCTGCGCGCCAAGCCGGTGGGCATCGTGGCCATGGGCGCCACGCCGCATCACTACCTGGGGGTCGACTGGCAGCTCCGCGCGGTGCTGGCGTGGTTCGGCGCGCGCGTCGTGGCGACCAGCGTCTATCTGGAGTCCGCGCATTTTCGCGACGGCGCGCTCGCCGATCCGCCGTCGCGCGCGGCGCTGGCCGATCTCGTCAACGCGCTCCTGGACATGCCGACCGCCGGCGGCGGCGCGTTCGGACCGCCGCCCCTCGCCGCCGGGCGCGGCTAGGGGACCAGAGCGGCCCGATCCGAATCCCTACTGCCACGCGCGGTTGTCGACGGTGTTCTCGTAGGTCGCGCCGGGTACGGTCATGTTCCACTTCACCGTCCAGGCGTACCGCCGTGACCGTCGTCGGCGGCGAACTTGATCTCGTAGACGCGGCCGTTGCCCTTGCCGGAGCGCTCGGCGCGCACGAGAACCTCGGCGCGCACGAGAACCCACTTCGGCAGGATCACGGCATCAGGGCTCGTGTCCCCGTCGCCGTACCCGTTCACCGGCTCGTCCTGGGTGACGCCGAGGACGCTGATGACGACGCGATCATTGTCTGGATCGGCGACACCCTTGATTTTGACGGGGATCATTCGATGATTCGGCGGCCACAGAATGGGCGGCCACGCGCGCGCCAGATCACACAGCGGCGGACTATTCGTCGTGGTGACGTTGACCGCGACGCCGTCGGAAACGCTGGTCAGCTGCGTGTCGCTGACGCTGACGCGGAAGCTCAGCGTGGTCGTGCCGGCCACGGCAGGCGCGACGAAGCTCGGGGTGGCGCTGGTCGGGTCGGACAGTGAAACAGGCGGCCCGCTGGTCTGAGTCCACAGGAAGGTGAGCGCATCGCCGTCCGGATCGAAGCTCAGGCTCGCGTCCAGGGTGACGCGGGCTCCCGCCGCCACGGTCTGAGGTGGTCCGTCATCGGCGAGTGGAGCGTGGTTCACCTGCTCGACCGTCACTCGCGCCTCTGCGCTGTTACTGAGCGCGCCGTCGGACACGGTGAGGGCGAAGCTGAGAATCGCCACCGAGCCCGTGCCACCGGGCAGCATGGGGGCAGTGAAGGTCGGGCTCTCCGTGTCTGCGCCTGACAGGACGACTGGCGTGCCGCTGATCTGAGTCCACAGGAAAGTGAGCGGATCGTCGTCGGGATCGAAGCTGAGCGCGCCGGACAGCGTCACCGGACTGCCTTCGTTGACGCCCTGGTCGACCCCGGCGTGGGCCACGGGCGCGTGATTGACGTTTCGCACCATGACGTCGACGGTGTCCGTGCTCGATCCATCAGCGTTGGTCACGGTGAGCTGGAAGGTCAGGGTCTGACTGCCGAAACCGCCCGTCAGCGTCGGAGCCGCGAAGCTTGGGGTCGGGCTGCTCGCGTTCTCGAGCGCTGCCGGGGGACCGATTAGCTGCGTCCAGCTGAAGGTGAGGGCTTTGCCACTGCTGGCCGAGCCATCGAGGGCGACGGACGCTCCCTCGTCGGCCGTCTGATCGGGCCCGGCGTTCGCGATCGGGAGAGGATTACCGAACACGTACGCTGCGCCCCGTTGGCCGTCCTTGCCCGGTGCGCCGACGACAATGGTGTCGCCGCTCACCGCGACCGACGCGCCCAAAAGGTCGCCCTCTGCGCTGTCGGCGCCGACATCGAGCCGCTGGGCTTCGTTCGAATCGCGCCAACCCCCGGAAGGCCTTACGAAGACATACGCGGAGCCCACGAGGGAGAGGATGCCGGCCGCGCGGGAGGGGGTCCCGACGACGATGATGTCGCCTCCCACCGCAACGCTCTCGAAGATTGCCCCGTCGGAGGCGGTCAGTTTGGCGTTTTCGTGGCAAGGGTTGGAAGCAGGGCAGTTCCAGCCTCCGGCCGGCTTCACGAACGCGTACGTCACCGTCGATTGCTGAGGTGGGACAAATCCCACGACCGCGATGGTGTCGTCGCTCACCGCAAGACTTCCACCAAAAAAGTCAATGACCGGGGGGCCAGAGACGGTCAGCCTGGCATTTTCGGTGAGCGTGCCGGTCCAGCCTCCGGCCGGCGGCTTCACGTATACATATGCCGAGCCTGGGACCGGGTCCGTGGGAAAACCGGGTGCGCCGACAACGATGGTGTCGCCGCTCACCCCGAGGCTGGCGCCGAAAAAGTCGTTGACCGGGGTGCCGGCAACGGTCAGCCTGGCGTTTTCGTTGAACGTGCCGGTCCAGCCTCCGACCGGCCTCACGAACACGTAGGCCGTGCGCTGTCCGGCACTCGCGACGATGGTATCGCCGCTGGCCTGAACCAGATTGCCGAAGCCGCGCTGCAGGGCAGCGTCGGAAGCTGTCAGCTTCGCGCTCTCCGTGAGAGGGAGAGGCCCGCTCCAGCCTCCGGCCGGCTTCACGAATACATACGCGGCGCCCTGAGCGCCATCCGCGCCCGGAGCCCCCACGACGATGATGTCGCCACTGACCGCAACCGACTGGCCAAACATGTCCGAAGCCGTGCCAGCGAAGGCCGTCAGCTTGGCGCTTTCGGTCGGAGCTCCATTCCAACCTCCCGCCGGCCTCACGAACACGCGCGCCGAACTTCCTGTGCTGCTGGCGACGTCGCTCGCGGCACCGATGACGACGACATCGCCGCTTACCCCAACCGAGATGCCAAACTCGGTCACCGCCGCCCCGCCGGAGGCAGTCAACTTGGCCCGCTGAACGAAGGGATCCACCACGAGTGGATACTGCGCGTCCGTATCGTCCACCCGTAGCCGCAGCTCGCTCCCGCTGATCTGCACCCAGGCCCGGAGCTCGCGGCCCGTGGCGTCGTAGGCCGTCAATCCTCGATAGGCAAGTACTGGTGTTCCGTCGGCTCGGCTCAGAGCGACGTCCTTCCCGGTGGGATCAACCGACGCGGTCAAGTCACCCGAGAGGGTCAAGGCCAGCGTCAGCGGCCCGGCGGTCCTTTCCGCCGGTGGTTGCGCAAGGGTAAATCCCTGCTCTAGCCCGATGGGCCCGTTCAGGTACCACTCGGTCAACGCGCCGCGCTGATACTCCACACGGTTGGCCAAGGCCTGCGGCGCGACCGCGCTCACGGCCTGGAGCTCATCGCCATAGCCGTAGCCGCGCAACGCCAGGCTCCACGTCGCCGTTCCGACGCTGACCTTGACTTCCGATGAGGCGAAGTCGGCCACCAGGCTGTTCTTCGGATTCCCCACGCGGAAGCCTCCGCCGCGCGCCACCGCGTGGTAGCCCGAATGATCCCGGCCTATCGCCGCGGATATCTGGGCCTGCGCAGCCGGCGGCAAGTCGGAGAGGTTCGTCGACTCGGGAGCCGCCTTAGCATCGAAGCCGAACGGGAGGATCAGTGCCGCCAGGAAGCCCGCGATCAACCAGGTCCGAGAAGAACGTGGTGTCATGGTACCCGCCCTTCGGGTTCGGTCCACTGTGCGCGTGGAAGCCGGATCGCCGCATGGCGTCCGCACTCCGAAGTCAGGATAGACGGGGGACTCCGAGGTTAGTGCAAGATTAATCGGCGTCCGTCCGAGGAGGCGCTTCCCTGGCGCGCTCGGCGGGCCCGGTCGGCGCCGCTACGCCCACGCGCGGTTGTCGACGGTGTTCTCGTAGGTCGCGCCGGGCACGGTCATGTTCCACTTCACCGTCCAGGCGTAGGTGTCCTCGAATCGCTCGCGCGTGTAGGGCTGGGGGGCCGCGTGCAGCAGACGCCAGGGGTGTAGCTCGTGGGGCTCGAGCAGGCCGCCCGTCTCGCGCGCCAGGTAGTGCAGAAACGGCGTCGGGTCCTTCTCGAGCACCGCGACCGCCCGCGCCTGCGCGCGGAACATCCGGGCGAGCGTCGGGCCGTCGAGGTCGTCGCCGGCGGCCTCGCTGCGCGTCGAGTGTGACTCGATCAGGATGCGCATCCCCCACTTCTGCGCCACGCTGATCCACGGCTCGCTCAGGCTCGCCGCCGCGACCCGGCCGTCGCGCACCGCCTCGATGCGCTTGAGCATCGAGCCGGCGTTGGTCCGCTTGACGTGCGCGGGCGCGAGGAACCCCTCCATCATCTTCAGCGTCGTGAACTCCGAGCCGTTGTTCGGCGTTACCGCGATCTGCTTGTCCTTCAGCATTTCGGGCTCGTAGATGGCGGAGTCGCGGGCCACGACGACGGCGAACTTCGACATGGAGGCGCCCAGGGCGACGATCTTGCGCGCGCGCAGTCCCTGTGCGCCGGCTTCGACGGCCCGCTTCATGATGCCCCACTCACACATGCGGTAGCAGTCGATGCCGCCTTCGTTGTAGACCGAGTCGAGCGGGCGCTCGAAGACGGAGTCGAACTTGACGGTGTGCGTGGTCGTGACCTGGGCCATTCCCGGCGTCGTCACGAACTCGAGGTCGAGCCCCTCGTCGCGATAGAACCCCTGGTCGCGCGCGACGAGCACGGGCAGGTCGTGGACCGCGTTCATGATGGCCACCTGGGGCCTGGCGCGAGTCTCCGGAGCCATAGGGACCTCCTCGCTCAGCGCGTCCGACGCTGTCTCGTCGTGGCGTCAAAACCCCGTGACGTACGGTAGCTTCTTCGCCGCCGTCTCGATCGCCGCGCCCGCCTCCAGCAGCACCGCCGTGGAATCCCACGTACCGCCCACGAGCTGATTGCGCGGCCCGTCGGGGATGGTCGCCTTGATGACGCGGTCGCCGAAGCGGACCTCCTGCTTGTCCACGTCGACTGTCACGGCCGTCTGTGGCGTCCGGCCGACGGCCTTCTGGAGCCACTCCAGATCTTCCTGCGAGGCGCGCAGGCAGGGGATGCCCAGCATCACGCAGTTGCCGAAAAAGATCTCGCCGAAGGAGCCGCCGACGATGGCCGCGATGCCCCAGCGCATCAACGCCTGCGGAGCGTGCTCGCGTGAAGAGCCGCAGCCGAAGTTCTGGCCGACGACCAGCACCGACGCGCCCTTGAATGCCTTCTGATTGAACGGATGCTCGGGGTTGTGCTTGCGCGCGTCCTCGAAGGCGTGCTCGCCCATGGTCTCGAACGTCACTTCCTTGAGAAAGCGCGCGGGGATGATGCGATCGGTGTCGATGTCGTTGCCGGCCACGGGAATGCCGCGGCCCACGATCTGGCGCCGCCTGTAGTCGGTGCTCGTGCTCATTTCAGGATCTCCCTCACGTCGGCGACGGCGCCTGTAATAGCGGCGGCGGCGACCATCGCTGGACTCATCAGCAGCGTTCGGCCGGTCGGACTCCCTTGTCGACCAATGAAGTTTCTGTTGCTGGACGAGGCGCTCATCTCGCGGCCCACGAGCTGGTCCGGGTTCATGCCAGGCACATCGAGCAGCCGGCCTTGCGCCACTGAAAGCCGGCCGACATGAAGACCTCGTGCAGACCCTCGGCTTCGGCGGCCTTCTCGACCTGCTGCGAGCCGGGCACGATCAGCGCGCGCACGCCCTGCGCCACCTTGCCCTTCTTCGCCACCTCGGCGGCGATGCGCAGATCGGAGAGGCGGCCGTTGGTGCACGAGCCCACGAACGCCACGTCGATCTTGGCGCCCTTGATCGGCTGCCCCGCCTGGAAGCCCATGTGCGCGAGCGCCTCGCGGAAGGTCGGCCGCTCGGGCTCGGGCTGGGCTTCGGGCGAGGGGATGCGCTGGCTCACGCCGACCGACATGCCGGGGTTGATGCCCCACGTCACGACGGGCTCGATGGCCCCGCCGTCGAGGCGCGCGACGTCGTCGAACGCGGCGCCGGGCTCGGTCGCCACCGACTTCCACCACGCCGCGGCCTTGTCGAACGCGGCCCCGGCGGGCGCGTACTGGCGGCCGCGCAGGTAGTCGATCGTCGTGGAGTCGGGATTGACGTAACCGCAGCGCGCGCCGCCCTCGATCGACATGTTGCAAACAGTCAAACGCTCCTCCATCGTCATGCGATCGATGACCGATCCGGCATATTCGTACGCGTACCCCACTCCGCCTTTGACTCCCAGGTTGTTGATAATCGCCAGAATGACGTCCTTCGCGTAGACGCCGCGGGACAAGGCGCCCTCGACGCGCACCTGGCGGAGCTTGGGCTTGGCCATGGCCAGGCACTGGGTGGCCAGCACGTCGCGCACCTGCGTCGTGCCGATGCCGAAGGCGATCGCGCCGACGGCGCCGTGGGTCGAGGTGTGGCTGTCGCCGCAGGCGATGGTCATTCCGGGCTGGCTCAGGCCGAGCTCGGGGCCGATCACGTGGACGATGCCCTGCTTGCCGGTCGACATGTCGAAGAACGGCAGCTTGAACTCCTTCATGTTCCGGATCATGTGGACCGCCATCTCCTCCGCCAGCGGATCGGCGTAGGGGCGGGTCTGGTCGGTCGTCGGGATGATATGGTCGAGCGTGCCGAAGGTGCGCTCGGGCATGCGCACCGTGAGCTTCAAGTCCTTCATCATCTGGAAGGCTTGCGGCGTCGTCACCTCGTGGATGAGGTGCAGGCCGATCAGGAGCTGGGTCTGGCCGGACGGCAGCGTCCGGACCGTGTGCGATGCTGCCTCAGGCCGATTATGTAGTCTAGTGAAACATTCTGGGCCGAATGGTAAGTTGAGTTTAATGATTAACGCCGCGCTCTTTCCCGCGCTCGAGACGCTCCTGGCGGTGGCGCGCACGGGCTCGGTGGGCGCGGCCGCGCGCCAGCAGAACATCACCTCGTCGGCGGTGAGCCAGCAGATCCGGCGGCTCGAGACTCACTTCGACATCAAGCTCTTCGAGCGCGCCGGCCGCGGCGTGCGCCTCACCGCCGCCGGCGAGGCGGCGCTGCCCGTCGTGCGCGAGCTGTGGAACGGCGCCGAGTCGGCCTTCGGCCAGCTCGCCGAGTTGGCCGGCCGCCCGGCCACCACGCTGCGCGTGGCGGCCAGCGACTATCTCGGCAAGGGGCTCCTGGCGCCGGTCTTTCGCGACCTGCTCGACGAGGATCCGCCGGCGCGCTTCGAGATCGTCACGACGCACTCGCGCGCCGGGGTGCGCCTGGTGGCCGGCGGCGAGGTCGACCTCGCGGTGGTCACGGGCCAGGAGACGCCGCGCGGGCTCGAGGACCGGCACCTGTTCGATCAGCCCTTCGTCTGGGTGGGGCCGCGCCGTCGGCGCGAGCGCGCGCCCTTGACGGAGCGGCTGCGTCGCGAGCCCGTCCTGCGCCTGGCCGCCGAGAGCCGGGGGCGCGCGCTCCTCGACCAGTACCTGGCCGACGAGCGCATCCGCCCGGTCTCGACCATCGACGTGCCGAGCGTGTCGCTTCTGCTCGCCTACGTTTCGGGCGGGCTCGGGATCGGGTTGGTCCCGGCGCTCGCGCTCGCCGAGGCGCTCCCGGACCGGGTCGTCACGACGCCCGCGAACGTGCCGCCGCTGCCCGTCGCGCTGGTCTGGCGCCCTGCCGCGAGGCGCCAGCCCGCGCTGGCCCGTCTGGCCGAGCTGCTGGCCGCCGCCGGCGCGCGCGTGGGCGCGCGGCTCGTCCGCGCGCGGCGCCGGTAGCGGCGGCCGTCGTTACTTCGCTTTCAGCTTCACGTCCTCGTAGGGCGCCGAGTAGGCGTGCCCGGGGATGAGCCCGAGGCCGGATTCCTGCACGCGCGGGCCCTGGCCGTTGATGAACGCCAGCTCCCAGATCGGGATGTGCATCACCTTCTCGCGCATGAGCTGCTGGATCTTGTGCAGGAGCGCCTCGCGCTTCTTGCGATCGAGCTCGGCGGCCTGGTCCTTGAAGAGCGAGTCGATGTCCGAATAGCTGCCGTAGACGTACGTCCCGTCCTTGACGACGTACGATTCGATGCGCGTCGCCGCGTTGCCGAAGGCGCCGCTGGCCGTGTACGCCATGTTCTTGTACTTCTTGTCGGCGTAGGTGCTCCAGTGCGACGCCCGCTCGCGCGACACCAGCCTGGTGCGGATGCCGACCTGCTGCAGGTAGCCGGCGACCGGCTCCTGCACGGCGGCATACGAGATGTCGATGTAGTAGTCGCCGGCGTCGAAGCCGTTCGGGAAGCCGGCCTCGGCGAGCAGCTTCTTGGCCTGAGCGGGATCGAACTCGTACGCGGGCGGCTGCCAGTAGTAGTCGAAGGTGCTCGGGATGATGCTGTAGGTGAGCCGCGAGTGGCCGAGCGTGATCGCCTGGTTGAGGGCCTTGCGGTCGACCGCGAGGTTGGCGGCCAGGCGCACCCGGCGGTCGTGCCAGGGCGACTTCGGGTCCCACTGATCCAGCATGCTGACCCACTGTGGGGCCTGGATCACCGTCGGCTTCAGGGCGAGCCCGGGCGTCCGCTGAAGCTCTTCCGCCAGCTCGCCGCGGATCGAGTACACGATGTCGACCTCGTTGCGCTTCAACGCCGCGAGCCGGGTCGACTCGTCCGTGATGACCTTGAAGACGAGCCGCTTCACGCTCGGCGTCTTTCGCCAGTAGCCCTCGAACGCCTCCAGGACCAGCTCGACGCCCGGGTTGAACGAGACGAACTTGTAGGGCCCGGCGCCGACGGGCGCCTTCTTGAAGCCGTCGTCGCCGACCTTCTCGACGTACTTCTTCGGCACGATCCAGCCGGCGCCGCTGGCCGCGGTGTAGAAGGTCATGAAGTCGGGCCAGGGGTTCTTCAGCCGGAACCTGACCAGCAAGGGGCTCGGCGTCTCGACGGCGGCGACGCGGTCATGGATGGCCTTGGCGGAGGCGCCCTTGTAGCGCTCGAACGAGAACTTCACGTCCTCGGACGTGAGGGGGTCGCCGTTGTGGAACTTCACGCCCTTGCGAAGCGTGAACTCGTACACGCGGCCGTCGGGCGATACCTGCCACGATTCGGCCAGGCTCGGCGCCGTCGGGTTGCCGGGCATCGCCTTGGCGAGGGCGTCGTGCATCGCGTACATGACCATGAACGGCGTGATGATCCCGAGCGTCTCGGCGGGATCGAACCACGTCGGCGCGAGCGAGATGTGAACGCCCCACGTCATCTGACCTTCCGGAGCCGCCGCGGCCGGCGCGGCAACGGCGAGCAGCGCGAGAAGCGCGCACATTACCGATCGGAAATGGTGCATCGTCTCTCCCTCTTTGCAGTCAGGGTTAGAATCAAAGCCAAGAAGCTGGTGCTCAGGCGTCCGACCGCCGGGATCAATATCCCGATCGGGCCATGAGAAGTCAACCCGCCGGGTGTGGCGGAAGGTCGCGCCACGGCATACAATACCGGGTCTTCGGTTATACGACGACGGGCGGGAGACAACCAGAACTCACGGAGGAGCGCAACATGGCATTGCGGATCAACAGCGAAGCACCCAATTTCACGGCCGAGACCACCCAGGGGAAGATCAATTTCCACGATTGGATCGGCAACGGATGGGTCATCCTGTTCTCCCACCCGAAGGATTTCACTCCGGTCTGTACGACCGAGCTCGGATACATGGCCGGCTTGAAGCCGGAGTTCGACAAGCGCAACTGCAAGATCCTCGGGCTGAGCGTCGATCCGGTCGCCGATCACGAGCGCTGGTCCAAGGACATCCAGGACGCGGCGGGCCATGCCGTGACGTACCCGATGATCGGCGATCCCGAGCTGAAGGTGGCCATGGCGTACGACATGCTGCCGGAGGGCGCGGGCACCACGTCGCAGGGGCGGACTCCGGCGGACAACGCGACGGTGCGGTCGGTGTTCATCATCGGGCCGGACAAGAAGGTCAAGGCGATGCTGACGTACCCGATGTCGACCGGCCGCAACTTCGACGAGGTGCTGCGGCTCCTCGATTCCTGCCAGCTCACGTCGAAGCACAAGGTGGCGACGCCGGTGAACTGGAAGCAGGGCCAGGACGTCATCATCGTCACCGCCGTCTCCGACGACGAGGCGAAGAAGACGTACCCCGCCGGCTTCAAGACGGTGAAGCCGTACCTGCGCTTCGTCGCTCAGCCGAAGTAGCAGCGACCCGAACATCCCCGAGCGCGGCGCTCGGCGCCGACCTGGTGCCGGCCGCCGCGCTGGGCAGCCGTCCGCCTAGGTCGCCCTCGGATCGAGGGCGTCCCGCAGCCGGTCGCCGACCAGGTTGATCGCGAGCACGGTGAGAAGAATCGCGAGCCCCGGCAGCGTGGCCAGCCACCACGCCACGGTCACGAAATCGCGTCCGAGCGAGATCATCT
>WNFK01187774.1_pt1 | contig 15855 bp, 20 predicted proteins | sample 5400281 | NCBI WGS metagenome assembly WNFK01 (sample SAMN13153350, study PRJNA577476) | soil metagenome | isolation source: 20 cm soil on Douglas fir-dominated hillslope | place: USA:California | collected 2013-09-17 | reverse complement strand
CCGCCGGGGCCGCGTCGTGGCTTCTGGGGACGGATCACTTTGCCCTCCACCGTGCCCTCAGCCCTCCAAACGGCCCCCATTTCCACCCACTAAACCCAAGAGCACACTAGACGGCAAACGGACCACATTCGCGTAGAGAAGTGAAAGAGTTGGCCGACTTCCGCGGCGCATCGGGCTCGCAGGCATCGCGCTCTGTCAATCCAGAGGTCGCGGGTTCAATTCCCGCCGAGCCCGCCATAAAAACAACCGGTTGGAGCGGGGTGGTGTCTGCCACCCCCTCCAACTTGCGCTGTACTTGTCCCTTTCGCTACACTCACTCGGTCCGATCAGTCCCTGGGCCGGTGCTTTTCTCGTCCGTTCGGATTAGTGTGAGGATATGTGTGGACCGGGCAGCTCACCTGGCGCAACGCTGAGCGCCTCATCCGCGGAGGTCCTTTCATGCGCGCATCCCAGCTTCTCTCGCTCCTTCTCTCTCTGGCGCTGCTTGCCGGCTTCGTGACCGCGCCGGTCGTCGCCCAACCCTCGGCACCGGGCGCCGCCGTCCAGCCGTCTGGAGGCGCGAACGTCGCCGCAGGATTTGCCAACGTGTTCTACGTGCCCGGCAAGGTCATCACCTGCGTGGGCAGCGCGGCCCTCTGGGTGGCGATCCTCGGCATCACCTTCGGCACCCTCTACGAGGACGCCACCCAGGTCGTTGCGGGGGGCTGCGGCGGCAAGTGGACGGTGCAGGGCCGAGACGTCGAGCCCGCGCTCCAGTCCGCGGCGCCCTGACCGGACACCTCGGCGCTTGCCGACACGTTCTCCCAGACGCTGCCCCCCGGGATGGGTGTAGCAGCTCGACCTCGCGCTCTGTGTATCCGGAGGTCGCGTGGCTCGAGTCCCGTCGAGCCCGCCATCGCAACGAGGGCGCAGAGGTTACCGCACACTCTGCGCCCTTCGTCTTTTGGGTGCGGCTGGCAGCGTAGCTGAGGAGGCCAAGGCCATGGAGCGGAAGACAGCCGGCGAGTTCGACCAGGAGCTGCTGAACCTCTTCGACCTGTACGTTCACGGGGATATCGACCGGCGCGGGTTCCTGGAGCGGGCGGCGAAGTTCGCGGTCGGCGGGATGACCGCGGCCATGCTCCTCGATGCGCTGAGACCCAGGTTCGCGCAGGCGCAGCAGGTCGCGAAGGACGATAAGCGGCTCCGGATCGAGTGGATCGACTACGAGTCCCCGCAGGGCACGGGGAAGGTCCGCGCCTATCTGGTGCGGCCCGAGTCGGTCACGGCGAAGCTGCCCGGTGTCCTCGTCGTGCACGAGAACCGCGGCCTCAACCCGCATATCGAAGACATCGCGCGCCGCCTCGCGCTGGAGAACTTCGTGGCGCTGGCGCCGGACGCCCTGACGCCGCTGGGGGGCTATCCCGGCGACGAGGACAAGGCGCGGGAGGCGTTCGCCAAGCTCGACCCGACGAAAACGCGCGAGGACTTCGTGGCCGCCGCGGGAGTCTTGAAGAGCCGGCCGGAATGCACGGGGAAGATCGGGGTCGTGGGTTTCTGCTATGGCGGCACCGTCGCGAACATTCTGGCCACCCGGCTCCCGGATCTCGCCGCCGCGGTGCCGTTCTACGGGACGCAGCCCACCGCGGCCGAGGCCGCGAGGATCAAGGCCCCGCTGCTGATCCACTACGCCGACAACGACGACCGGGTCAATTCAGGCTGGCCCGCCTATGAGGCCGCGCTGAAGGCGAGCCAGGTCACGTACACGATGCATCGCTATCCCGGCACGCAGCACGGCTTCAACAACGACACCACGCCGCGCTACGACCGCGCCGCCGCCGCGCTCGCCTGGCAGCGGACGGTGGACTTCCTGAACAAGAACCTCCGCGCGGGCTAGGTAGAGCGTCCACACGATGCGCACGATCGACATCCACGCGCACCTCGTGCCGCAGGCGCTCTGGCGGGCCGCCGACGCCGGCAAGGAGTGGCACGGGTTCCGCCACGAGCCCGGCGAGGGCGTCGGGGTCATCGTCGGCAGCGGCAAGCGGCACGGCTTCGTGTCGCCCAAGGTGCGCTTCACGCCGGAGGAGCGCCTCCAGGACATGGACGCGCAGGGCGTGGACGTCCAGGTCATCTCGATTCACACGCCGTTCTTCGGGTATCAGCTCGACGTCCGAGAGGGGCAGGCGCTGGCCCGGGAGGTCAACGACGAGATCGCCGGCATGGTGCGCCAGTGGCCGCGACGCTTCGCGGGCCTCGCCACGCTCCCGATGCAAGACGTGACCGCCGCCATCGCGGAGCTGGAGCGCACGGTCACGGTGCTCGGGCTCAAGGGCGCCGAGCTCGATACCGTGGTGAATGGCGAGAACTGGGACGAGCCCAGGTTCCTCGACTTCTTCAAGGCGGCGGAAGCGATGGGGGCCGTTCTCTTCTACCACCCGCAGCCTTTCCACAACTTCATGGTGGAGCGCGCGGGGCGCTACGGGCTCAACAATAGCCTCGGCGTCATCGTGGAGGACGCGATCGTGGTCGCGGTCTTGATCTTCGGCGGCGTGCTGGAAGCATGTCCCCGCCTCAAGGTGTGCGTCGCCCACGGCGGCGGGCCGGCGTGCTACGCAATGGGCCGGCTGGATCGGGGTTGGCAGACGCGCCCCGATGCGCGACGGCACATTCCCCAGCCGCCCAGCGCCTATCAGCGCCGACTCTACTATGACAGCGTCGTAGGGAGCGAGGATGCCCTCCGCTTTCTGCTCGACCAGGTCGGCGCGGATCGCGTGGTCCTCGGCAGCGATTGGCCCTTCGTGCCCTGGCATCCGTCGCCGGTCGCCTGGATCCAGGGGCTCGCCACCATCACGGCGGATGAGAAGGAGCGGATCCTCTGGCGAAACGTGGAGGCGCTGCTGGGGCTATAGCCCGGCCCGGCCCCCTTCGAAGTGAGACGCGCCGGCCTATGTGGCCAGCGCCTCGCGCATCCGGGCCAGTGCCGAGCCGTACACGTGCTCGGGTCGCAGCACCATCGCGACACGCTTGTCCGCCTCCGCGATCCGGTCGTAGTCGTCCCAGTCCTTGCTCCGGCGTCGCGTGGTGGCGCTGAAGATGTGGCGGCGCGCGAGGCGAACCGCGTCAGGAGCGGCGTTGCCCGAGTGGGTAAGCTCGGCCTTGCCCTCGAAGACGAGGAACCCGGACCACCAGTCGGCGTGTGAGATCAACACCGAGCAGCGGGGGTCTCGCAGCAGGTTCTTGAACTTCATCCGGGTCTCGGTGATGGAGATTCCCACGCCACCGTCTCGCGGGTAGACGGTGACGATGCTGAGCTGGGGCATGCCGTTCCGTCGGAACGACGTCAGAACGCCCTGCGGATTGTCGTGGATGAATTGCTCGATCTGCGGCGCCAGGGGCGTGTGCGTCGGCATCGGTGCCTCCTTCGTGAAGTGAGGTCAGGTCTCGGCGCTTCCAGTGCCGCATTGTCGTTCGGCCGGACCGTGTCGGTCAACGGGCGTGGCTTGCACCCGGGAGGGCGGTTTGTATCGGGAGGTGAAGCAGTTAGACTCCTTCCATCGCCGGACGAGTCGGCGCGACCACGACGAAGGGCAGGGTACCAACCCAGCGCGGGAGGTCTCCATGACACAGACCGTGGCGGACGTCCTCGTAGGACGCATCGATCGTCTGGAGCGGCAGAACCGCCGCTTCCGGCGTGCCGCGACGGCCATCGCGCTCGGCGTCGCGGCCGTCTTCCTCATGGGGCAGACGGTCCCGAAGAGTCCCGCGGTGGAGACGCAGAAGCTCGTGCTCAAGGACAAGCGCGGCAAGATCCGCGCCGTGCTGGGCGCGTTCTCGGACGACGAGCCGTTCGGGCTGCTGGTCTTCGACGCGAACCAGCGGATCCGGGCCAAGCTCGGGCTCGAAGAGGACGGTTCGCCGATCCTGGCCTTGACCGACGACCGCGGGGTCGATCGCGTGACGCTGCATCCCGCGGTGGGGCTGCGCATACTGGGCGACGGCCCGAGCGTGACGCTCGGCGTGACCCACGGAAACGAGCCCGCTCTTCAGCTCAACGACAAGGACGGGTGGACTCGCGCCGCGCTCGTCCTCACCGCCACCAACACCGCGCCGATCCTCAAATTCCTCGACCCGCGGGGCAATGCGCGCGCGTGGATCGGCGCCATGAGCGACGGCAAGGCGCAGCTCCTCCTCATGAACCGCCCCCAGTCCACGCCGCCCGGGCCGGCGGGCGCTCCCTCCCGCCCGAATATTGCCGCGAGCGCGACGCTGGAAGTCGAGGCCGACGGCACGATGGGTCTGCGCTTCTTTCGCGACGGGACGATCTGGAGAGCGCCCTAGGAGGGGCCGAGCGTCGAGGTCAAGCTCGCTGACGCTCGCTCGAATCGGCGTGCTATGCTCCCGCCAGGCCGCGAGACCGTGGCCCGGAGGAGGACACGATGACGCCAGCATCCTGGGACCGGGTGTGCTCGCCGGCCATCCCCGCCCCGCCAGCGCCCAATCCGTCAAGTGGTCGGCAGGAAGCGAGGCGCCCAAGCTGAAGGCGCCCGCGAACGCCGCCGATTGCCACCACCATATCTACGACGCGAAGTACCCGGTCGATCCGAAGTCCACGCTGCGCCCGGGTGATGCCCTCGTCGAGGACTACCGCGCACTGCAGAAGCGAATCGGGACGAGCCGGAACGTCATCGTCCAGCCGTCGACTTATGGAATCGACAATCGCTGCACCCTCGACGCGACAGTGGCGTTCGGGCCGACGGCGCGGGCGGTGGTGGTCGTCAACGACACCGTGTCCGACGCCGAGCTCAAGCGCATGCATGGGCTGGGCGCCCGCGGTATTCGCTTCAACCTGGCCCAGGCGGGGGCGACGACGCCGGAGATGATGATGCCGCTGTCGAGGCGGGTCAACGACCTGGGCTGGCACATCCAGATCAACGCACCGCCGGCCAAGATCATGGAAGTGATGCCGATCCTGGACAAGGTGCCGTCGCCCATCGTCTTCGATCATCTCGCTCACGTGCCGGACGTGAATGATCCGCTCTTCGGCGAGATCCGGAAGCTGCTCGACAAGGGCCGCACCTGGGTCAAGCTGTCCGGCGCCTACGCCGACACCAAGGTCGGGCCGCCGACCTACGCCGACCGGACCGCGGTGGCGCGCGCCTACGTGGCGGCGGCGCCCGAGCGCTGTGTGTGGGGGAGTGACTGGCCGCATCCGACCGAGCACTCGAAGCAGCTCCCGGATGACGCGGTGCTACTCGACCTGCTCACCGAGTGGGTGCCCGACGAGAAGGTACGGCGCCGCATCCTGGTGGAGAACCCGGCGACGCTCTACGACTATCCGAAGGGCGCATAGAGTCGCGAGGCTATCGCTTCAGCCGCACGTCGTCGAGCGGCGCCGACCAGGGATAGGGATCGATCAGCATGAGGGCGGGCTCCGCCACCCGCGGCCCGATCCCGCTCGGCCAGACGTACTCGAAGATGGGCCCCATGCGCACGCGCTCGTGGATGAGCCGCTGGATCTGGTGGAGCAGGGCCTCCCGCTTGGCCCGGTCCGTCTCGCGGCCCTGCTGCTTGTAGAGGGCGTCCAGGTCGGGGTAGCCGCCATAGGCGTACGCGCCGTCGCTCGGCAAGACCTCGGACAGCCGCGAGGCCGCGTTGCCGTAGAGCGCACTCGAGCAGACGCAGACGCCCTTGAGCTTCTTGGACTGGACGGCGGCGAGGAAGGCCGCCCGCTCCATCGGCCGCATCCGCATCCGGATCCCGACCGCCTGAAAATAGCCGATGATCGCCTCCCCGAGGGAGAAGTAGGGCGGGAGCTGGTGGAACTCCCCCGCGTCGAAGCCGTTCGGATAGCCGGCCTCGACGAGGAGCGCCTTCGCCTTCGCGGGATCGTAGGGATACGGCTCGATGGGCAGCGCGAACTCGAAGGTGCGGGGCACGAAGTTGCCGGCGGGCCGGGACGCCCCGAGCGTTTCCGCCTCGCTGAGCGCCTTCCGGTCGATCGCGTAATTGGCGGCCAGCCGCACGCGTCGATCGTGCCAGGGGGACTTGGGATCCCACTGCTCGAAGAAGTCCAGGTAGAAGATCGCGATGCCCCCGGAGAACGCGATCCGCAGATTGGGATCGCGCTTGATCTCCTGGGCCTGCGGCGCCTCGAGGAGGTGCGCGATGTCCACTTCGCCGCGCTTGAGCATGGCCGCGCGCGTGGTCGGCTCCGGCACCATCTTCCAGACGAGACGCTTCACCGAGGGAACCTTTCGCCAGTAGCCCTCGTTGGCCTCCATGACCAGCTCGACGCCCGGGGTATGGCTCACGAAGCGGTAGGGCCCGAGCCCGACCGGGTTCCGCTTGAAGCCGTCCGCGCCGACCTGCTCGACGTACTTCTTCGGCACCACCCACCCGGCCCCGGAGACGAGGCTCCCGTAGTAGGTGAGGAAGTCGGGCCAGGGCTCGTGCAGCATGAACCGCACCCGATGCGGGCCCGCGACCACGACCTCGCGCACCCGCTCCTGGATCGCCTTCGCCCGGGCGCGGTGGAAGCTGAACTTCACGTCCTCGGCGGTGAAGGGATCGCCGTTGTGGAACTTGAGGCCCTCGCGCAGCTTGAACTCGTAGGTCTTGCCGTCCGGGCTCACCGTCCAGGACTCCGCCAGGTTCGGCGCCATCAGGTTTCCCGGCAGGGGCTTGATGAGGGCGTCGTGCAGCGCATAGAGGACCCAGAACGGCGTGAGCTGGCCCACCGCCTCCGCGGGGTCGAACCAGTTCGGCGACAGCGTCAGGTACAGCGCCCAGCGCATCTCGCCCTCGGGCCGGACGGGCTGGGCGCGCGCGGGCGTGTCATGGCCGCTCGCGAGCAGGGCGCACAGGACGAGGAGCGGTGCCAGGGCGCGCTTCATCGGTCACCTCCGCCGCCTACCGTATACCACGGCGCCCCTCGGCGAGAGCGGCGCCCTCGGTCTCCCGGCAGCGCGTGAATCTCGCGGCGCCGCGGCGCCGGCCGCGTCAGGCGCAGCCGACGCGCGGCGTGCCGGGGGCCTGGCGGGGCACGAGCGTGCAGGCGAACGTCGCGGGCTGCTGCCGATACTGATCGAGCGTGGCCCGGAGCCGGGCGAGGGTGCGGTCACGTTTCGCCAGGCCGATCCCGTAGATCGCCAGGTCGTTCACGAGCCGCACGTAGAACGCATGGGGCGCATCGCCGCCTGCGCCCATGCATGGGGTCGGCTTCTGGGCGAGGCGCAGCTGCGGACCGAACGCGGTCACGTACTCCGTCAGGATCGGCTCGTCCCGGAGGTCGCGAGGCACCTCGGGGAAGAGGGCCAGGAACTCGTCCACGCTCAGCGGCGTGCGCGCCGCCCGGGCGCCGTCATCGAGCTCCCGCGAGAGACGGATCTGGACCATTGCCTGGCTAGTATAACGCCCCGGGAAGTGGTGGGGGGTGGATGAGTTCAGAGGGCGCAGAGCCGATGCTCTGACTCTGCGCCCTTGGTTGTTCTGGCCCCTGTCGAGACGCTAGGGGAGGTTGACGGTGGTGGCGTCGCCGCTCGACGAGATGCTGAATGTGCCGGCCGCCGCCGAGGTATAGGCGTAGGCGGCCCAGCCGGCGGGAGGATTCGGCGTATTGGCCATGAAGGGGCCGGCGGTCTGGCCCTGGCTGTTCGCGGCGGCCGAGTTGAGGTCGCTGAGGGCCGCCGGCAGCGTGCCCACATGCGCGGAGTAGATGCTGACGGCGGAGACGAGCGTCCGGACGTCCGCCTGTGCCTTGGCGACGCGCGCGCGGGCCTGGATGTTCGCGTAGAGGGGAATGGCGATCGCCGCGAGGATGCCGATGATGGCGACCACGATCATGAGCTCGATGAGGGTAAAGCCACGCGTGCCCATGAGGCCGCGGAGCATTCGCTTTCTGAGTGCGAGCATGGAGACATCTCCTGTAGAGGTCGTCGGCGAGGGTGAGCCAAAGGGCGAGGCGAGGAGCACCGGCCTGTTGCGGACTAGAAGGTGTGCATCTTCGGTGCCAGCCGTCGAGGGCGCCCGCACGGCCCACCGCGGTCTCTGGACGACGGGTGCCGGGGGCGGTCCGGCTGGAATCCCCGAGCCAAGGCATGAGAATCGTTCAACTGGGGCGCGCGGGCTCGGATCGCCGTGTGCGATGCAAGCCCTCGGACCCTCCGAGGAGGGGGGACGCTCCTCCCTCAGATCAGAGGGGCGCGTCTCCAGCTGACGGAGCGGACGTCATGTTGCCGCGCGCGTGCCCCCGTAGGCCTCGCTGGGGCCGATGGCGCTGTCCTCGAAGATCAGCTTCGCGCGCTTGTCGGTGATGCGCGCCCAGTTGGCCAGCGCGGTGGGGCTCCACTCGGCGTCGGGACGCGGCTCGTCGTCGAAGTTGCCATAGGTGTCGACCCCGCGCAGAAGCATGGTGGCCTGGCGCACGCGCGGCGGCTTGGCCCAGGTGGGGAGCATCTCCACCAGGAGGAGGAAGCGGCGCTCGGGGCCGAGGTTGGTCCCCGAGCTGTGGATCAACGAGTTGTCGAACATCACCATCTCGCCCGGCTGGAGCTCGAAATCCACCCGCTTGGATTGATCGAACGGCTCGACGATGGACTGGCCGCGGGCGAGGATGCTCTTCGGATCGTCGCTCTCGTCGTGCTTGAGGACGCCCCACTTGTGGGAGCCGGGGATGCCGCGGAGGCACCCCTGCCGCACGCCGCACTCGGACAGCGCGAGCCCGCCGAGCACGACCGGCGTCGCGGCACCATAGGCCGAATCCTGATGCCACCCGGCGAAGGTCTGGCCGTCGGCCTTCTTCACGCGCCAGGCCATGCTCCAGCAGCGGATATCCGGACCGATGAGGTCCTCGAAGATGTCGAGGATGTGGGGGTCCTCCGCGATCTCGAGCACCCAGGGGCAGAGCAGATGCGACTTCGTCTTCATCTTCTTGATATCAGAGACCCGCGCCTCCAGCGCCTCGAACTTCTCCCGGTAGCCGCGCGCGCGCTCGGCGCTCATGGCGCGCACCGGCGAGAGACAGCCGTCGCGCTCGTACGTGCTGACCTGGGCCTCCGTCAGGACCTTCAACATGGGGTCATCCTCCTGCGGGGATGCTGCCTCCGAGGGCCGCGAAGGTCAAGGGGGCCCTGTGGTAAGGTGGCGGCGGCCGAAAGGAGGCCCACCCATGTCTCAGCGGCGAGATCAGTGGCGCGGAGCGCTCGTTCTCCTGTCCGTCCTTGTGTTCCCCCTGGCCGCCGGCGCCGCGTTTCCCCTGGCCGCCGGCGCGGCGCCGGCGGGCAAGGTGGTCATCGCCCAGGGTGTGGACCCGACCACGCTGGACATGATGAATCAGTCGGAGCAGCCGGCCTCCAACGTGGGCGCCCAGATGTTCGACATGCTGGTGGCGCGCGACCAGAGCCTGGCCCTGGTTCCGGAGCTCGCCGCCGAGCTGCCGAAGCTGGTGACGCCCACCACCTGGGAGATCAAGCTGCGCCGGGGGGTGAAGTTCCACAATGGGGAGGACTTCGACGCCGAGTCGGTGAAGTTCAGCCTCGAGCGGCTCGCCAACCCCGCCAACAAGCTCCGCGGCTCGCCGTCCTACGGTCCCGTCGACCGGGTCGAGATCGGCGACCCGTACACGGTGCGCGTGCATACGAAGAAGCCATGGCCGACCTTCGTGGCGCACATGGCGCTCCGCCAGGCCTCGATGTACCCGCCCAAGGAATACGCGGGGAAGGACGCGAACGCGATCTCGCGGAACCCGATCGGCACCGGACCCTACCGGTTCGTGCGCTGGTCGAAGGACGAGGAGATCGTGATGGAGGCGAACTCGGGATACTTCCGGGGCGCGCCCGGCATCAAGACCGTGGTCTTCCGCCCCATCCCCGATGACGCGGTGCGGGTGGCCGCGCTCCAGAACGGCGAGATCGACGTGGCGGTCAATATCCCGCCCCATCTCGCCCGCATCATCGAGAACCATCCCAAGCTCTTCCTGAGCACGGCGCCATCCATCCGGACCATCCAGCTCATGATCTACACCCACCAGATGGACGCCGGCACCCACAAGCCGACCGGGCCCTATGCCGGGCCCACCGCCGACAAGCGCGTGCGGCAGGCCATCAACTTTGCGGTGGACGCCGACGAGATCATCAAGGGCGTGATGGACGGTAAGGCGGTCCGGGTCTCCACCATGCTGACCAGCCTGCACTTCGGCTTCGACCCCGCGCTCAAGCCCATCAAGCAGGACCTGGCCCGCACCAAGAAGCTCCTGACCGAGGCCGGCTTCCCCAACGGCGTGGACATCGTGCTGAACGGCCCGCAGGGACGCTACGTGCGCGACAAGGAAGTCGCGGAGGTGGTATCCGGCCAGCTCACCAAGGCCGGCATCCGCACCACCATGCGCACGTTCGAGTTCGTCACCTACCTCAACAACATGGTGTACGTGCACAAGGCGGGGCCGGTGTGGCTGATCGGCTGGGGGCATCCGACCATGGATGCCGAGGCCATCTACGTGCCGCTCTTCAAGTCGCCGGGCCATGGACGAGAAGAAGCGCCTCGCCCAGTACCACAAGATCAACAAGCTCTGGGTGGAGGAGGCGCCCGCCGTTCCCCTCTACCAGCAGATCGATCTCTACGGCGCCAACCGGCGGCTGACCTGGAAGGCGCGCAGCGACGAGCTGATCCGCGCCTACGACATGGCGCTCAAGGACGGGAAGTAGGGCTCTGGCGCGGCCGGCGCGCGAGCCATATGGAGATTGCGCGATGAAGAACGTGGAGATGAAGGTGAACGGCGACATTCTCACCATCACCGTGGACCTCTCGAAGGAGTTCGGTCCCTCCTCGTCGGGGAAGACCATCATCATCGCCTCGACGGAGGGGAATGTCAGCGTGCCGGAGCGCGAGGTGAAGGTGGGGCTGAACGTCTACCGGAAGAAGTGAGGCGCGGGGCCAGGCTCAGGGAACGACGACGGAGGGGACGGGCAGACGGTCGCGGGTTTCGATGCCAACGCCGCGCGCGCTCACGTGGCGAATCTCCCCCACGGTGACGAAGGGCTCGCCCATCTCCGCCACCAGCTCCAGGCGGTAGGCCTTACCCACCCGGAGCGCGGCCGTCGGCGCCGTCGCCAGGCAGATGCCGTGCTCGCTCACGTCGATGGTGTTCCCCACGATGATCTCGTCAGGGGTCCAGATGCGGCCCGACCATTTCGCGAGAATACGGGGGTCACGGCGGCGTTCGTCCATTGGGAGGTAGCTCAACATGCCCGGGTCAGCAGCGCAAGGCCAGACCGAGAGGGGCGGGCTGCGGTACACTCCCCTACGCCGGGGCGATCGCCGGACCGGGTCGCCCGCCGGGTGGGGACCACTTCTACGTGCGAAGGGGGAGGAGATGCCATGAGCGATACCGCGCAGCGCTTCAGCGCCAGCCTGGCCAAGGACGCGGTGTACACGCCGGGACTGCGCAGCTTCATGGAGTACCGCGACCTGGGCATCGCCGACGCCACCCACGGGCAGTTCCGCGCCCACGTGGTGCGGATCAAGCAGGAGGCCGCCGGCGACCACGACCTCCACACCACCGGGCTCCACCGCCATCTCTGCGACTTCCAGATGTTCTACGTGCTCAAGGGCTGGATCCGGTTCATCTACGAGGGGCAAGGAGAGCACCGCTTCGGGCCGGGAGACTGCGTGCTCCAGCCGGCGGGCATCGTGCACAACGAGCTGGACTGCTCCGACGACCTCGAGCTGCTGGAGATCTACTCGCCCGCCGTGCACCCGACGGTCAAGGCGGAGACGGCGGACGCCGCCGCCGCGGCCGGGTAGGCAGCCCGATGGCCCGACTACCCGATCCGCTCGACACGCTGTCCCCCGACGCCAAGCGCGTCTACGACAAGATCAGCGCCAAGCGCGGCGCGATCCGGGGGCCCTTCGCCTCCCTCATGCACCACCCGGCTCTCGCCGAGCGCGTGGGAGATCTCGGCGAGTTCCTCCGCTTCGACTCGTCCCTCCCCGGCGACATCCGCGAGCTGGCCATCCTGATCACCGCCCGCGCGGTGAGCCAGACCTTCGAGTGGTACGCCCACGCCAAGATCGCGCGGACCGAGAAGCTGCCCGACGACGTGATCGAGCGGGTGCGCACCCGCGGCGATCTCGGCGCGCTGCCCGCGCGCTATCTCAAGCCCGCCCGCGTGGTCCAGCACGTGCTGGCCTTCGAGTCCATTCCCCCGGCGCTCCAGGACGAGGTCCAGCGCGAGCTGGGGATGAGCGGCCTCATGGAGCTGGTGGTGCTGGCGGGCCACTATCGCCTGATCGCGGGCGTGCTCTTCGCCTTCGACACCCCGCTGCCGCCGGGCGAAGCCCAGCCGTTTACATGACGCGGGGCTGACCATGGTGGAGCGCGACCGCATCGCCGAGTTCAAGGAAGTGGCCGAGATCATGCCCGACGATCCCGTCGTCCGGTTCGGCCTGGCGGGCGCGTACCTCGAGGCCGGGCAGGCGGAGAGCGCCGTCCTCGAATACGAGGAGACGATCCGGCTCAAGCCGGACTACTCGGCCGCCCATCGTGGACTCGGGCGGGCGCTGGAGCGGGCCGGACGCCGCGAGGATGCCCAGGCCGCGTACCGCAAGGGGCTCGAGGTGGCCACGCGGACCGGCGACCTCCAGACGAAGAAGGAGATCGAGGTCTTCCTCCGTCGGCTCGATTCCGTCGGCGGCTGAGGCGAGGGGAGGAGACACGCATGCAGCCGAACCGGGTGAAGCGGATCCTGCGCGAGGGCGGCCTCGCGCTGGGCACCTACGTGGGCGGCATCGCCGATCCGCAGATCGTGGAGCTCATCGGTCATGCCGGCTACGACGCGGCCTTCATCGACATGGAGCACACGAGCTTCGACCTCCGGGACGTGCAGCTCATGGTCCTGGCCGCCGAGCGGGTGGGCATCACGCCCATCGTCCGCACGCCGGGCTTCGATCCCGCCTTCATCCTGCGGCTGCTCGACATGGGAGTGCAGGGCATCCAGGTGCCGCACATCAACGACGCGCGCGCCGCCCGCGCCGCGGTGGCGGCGGTGCGCTACGCGCCCCTGGGCGACCGGGGGTCACCGTGGCGGTGATGGTCGAGGACCTGCGCGCGCTGGAGGAGATCGACGCCATCGCCGCCACCGAGGGCCTCGACATCATCGCGGTGGGGCCGTCGGACATGTCCCGCGCGCTGGGTGTGGGCGGCACCGCCGACCACCCGAAGCTCCGCGCCGCGGTGGACCGCGTGGCGGAAGCAGTGCGCAAGGGCGGGGTGGCGCGCCTCGCCCTGCCCATGAACCATCCCACCTTGCCGCGCAACGCGGCTCAGCTCCGGGAGCTCGGCGTGGGCTACACCAACTGCGCGCCCGCTCCCGAGGTGCGGATGCTGAAGTCCATGCAGGCCCAGGTGGCGGAGGCGCGCGCGCTGACGAAATAAGGTGGTGGTCGCGGCGGGCTAGGGCCCGACTGTCTTCGCGATGCGCTCGAGCTCCGCGCCCATCTCGGCGTCGGTCTTCACCGTCGCCGGCCGCACGAGGACGCGCGTGGCTCCCGAGTCGAGCAGGCGCCGGATCAGGTCGCGGTCCGCGGGCTGCCCATGCACCGAGATGGTGATGGCGTTGGGATCCCGGCCGGCGTCCTTCGCGAGGCGATCCAGCGTGGCCCGGCTCTCGCGAAGCTGGTCCGGCGTGATGCGATTCGGCAGCCACCCGTCGCCCCAGGCCACCACGCGCTCCAGCACGCGCTTGGCGCCGCCGCCGAGAATCACCGGCGGGTGCGGCTTCTGCGCCGAAACTCGGCCTCGGGCTTGGTCCACAGCTCCTTCATGGCCAGGACCGACTCCCGCGTCTGCGTCCAGCGGTGGTCGAAGTCCCCGCCCATGATCTCGGTCTCCTCCCGGAGCCAGCCCGCGCCGATGCCGAAGAGGAAGCGCCCGCCGCTGAAGTGATCGAGCGTGGACACCTCCTTGGCCAGGAGCAGCGGGTGCCGCTCGGGCACCAGCACGATGCCGGTCCCCAGCTTGATGCGCGTGGTGGTCCCCGAGGCCCGCGCCAGCGCCACGAACGGGTCGACGAAGTGGGAATAGCTCTCGGGGATGATGCCGTCCTCCGAGCCGGGAAAGCGGCTGGCCGACTGCACCGGGATGAACGGGTGCTCGGCGCACCAGAAGGACTCGAAGCCGAGCGCCTCGGCGGTCCGGGCCATGAAGCCCACGTCCACCAGATAGGCGGGCAGGGGAACCGAGACGCCGACGTTCATGCCCATTCCTCGCCGAGGCCGAGGGCCTCCCGGTAGCGGCGATACGGCTCCAGCGTGTCGCCGTACTTCTGGTGCCCCGCGGTGTGCTGGGCGCAGGCGAGCAGGAGGCGCTCGCGCTCGCCGTGCGGGTTGCGCCGGTAGTCGTCCAGCAGGCAGAGCGCGATCTCCTGATTGTGCGTGTCGTTGCCGTGCTTGAGCGCGTCGAGCGCCAGCATGCTCACCAGCCGCGCGCGATCGTGGCCGCCCGCGAGGTAGGCGCGGGTCCACGCCACGCTCTCGGGCGCCTTCATCGCGATCTGGGCGGCGTCGAGCCGGTGGAGGAGCTCGTCGGCCGACATGCCGTCGCTGCCCATCGGGGCGGGGGTGTCGGGCTTGCCGTTGCGCGGCGTGGCGCGCAGCCAGTGAGCGACCTGGCAGATGAACGAGCCCGCCACGTAGAGGAGCTTGAGCCGGTGCGGGTGCTCGAAGGTGCTGAGGAACCAGCGCAGCGTGTTCGAGTACTGGAAGCAGTGCTGCGGCCCCGAGAAGTCGCGGCCGTCCGTGGTCTCGAGGAGGAGCTCGGCGATGGCGATCTGCATGGTGTCGAGGATGTGCAGGGGAGCCTTGCCGGCCTGGAGGAGCGCCGAGATGGCCTCGATATAGGCCGGCTCCGGCGCCCGGAGGGCTTCGATCAGGCCCTGCGCTTCCGTGGGGGTGAGGGACCCGCGGTTGGCGAAGAAGCGCTCCTCGCAGATGATCGACGGGCTCGCCTCCAGCGAGGACTGGTTGCGGTGCTCGTCGTCGGCGAGATCGACCCAGCTCACCTGGCAGGCCATCTCGAAGGCGGAGTGCCAGCGCGGTCCCACCGCCATGTCCAGCGCGCCCGCGTAGACCACGTCGTGCGCGTCATCCCAGCCCACCGCGTTGCCGACGTCGATGGTGGCGCGGGCGCGGTAGGACTTGTGGCCCGTGGTGTAGGAGCGGTTATAGAGGATCCGATCCTGCACGTCGATGAGCCCGGCGAAGGCGAGCTGGGCGAAGAGCTCGCGGTGGTGCTCGCGTGCCTCGAAGAGGCCCAGGAATACGCGATAGGCCTCGATCACCTGACCCTGCTGCACCAGGCTGAGCCAGTGGTCGAGCCGGTCCTGGTAGGGACCGTCCAGGCGGAGCGGGGACTGGTCCGCCCAGTGCGCGACGGGCCCGGGGAAGGGCGGCGTCTTGCCGCCCTTCCAGGTCCGGCGGCCGTAGTGGCCCGGCGCGCCCCCGAGCAGCTGATTCCAGGGATCCAGCGCGGTGGGCACGTACCAGACCGTCTGGGCCATCGGCAGGTAGGCGAGCTCGGGGGCGACGAAGGCGGGCAGGAACAGGCTCGCCCGCGTGCTCGAGAGGCAGTGGTCGTTGTTGACGAAGCGGAAGAAGCCGCCGTCTATCCTCTGATGATACGGAACGTGGGTATAAGGGGCGTGGATCCGCACCGTCTCGCGGGCGATCTCGGGGAGCGGCCGGCCCGCCTTGACCAGCTCGTGGAAGACACCCGTCGCCCCGACCTGATCCCGGGCCAGGTATCGGTCTTCCAGCTTCGCGTACAGCGCGCCGGCTCCGTTTCCCGCGTTCGCCATGTGGGAGACCTCCGTTGGTCGACTG
>WNFK01044857.1_pt1 | contig 15867 bp, 19 predicted proteins | sample 5400281 | NCBI WGS metagenome assembly WNFK01 (sample SAMN13153350, study PRJNA577476) | soil metagenome | isolation source: 20 cm soil on Douglas fir-dominated hillslope | place: USA:California | collected 2013-09-17 | reverse complement strand
AGCGAAGCCCCCGGTCTTCGGCCGGCCTTCAGTCCAGCCGGGGCCATGTCCGACGCAACAATGGCCGAACCCGCGCCGCTGCCTTCAATCCTAACGGTTCCGCAAGCTCCAAAACCGGCGGTTCCGACGCCGCGCGGAAAGTCTGGCCTGTTGATTGGTTTAGTGGTAGTGGTTGTCATTTTGTTGTTCGCGGGTGTCGGAGGGCTTCTGCTTTTCAAATGGTCGAAAGCCAAAGCAGGCACTGGTTCGACAGCGACAGGGAGGAGTTCTTCCGCCCCGGTCACCGCTCCGAAGGAGATCAGTCGTTATTGGCTTGAGCTCGAGAAACCATCGGCAAAAGTTGCCGGGTTAGTGCCGATCGCGTCGGGTCAATCGCTTAAAATGCATTTTGTTTTCAGTGAAGATGGTTACGTGTACATAGTGGGCTTGGGCAGTGGGAATCAACCCGTCGCTTTTCTGACGTCAAAACCTGCTGCTATGTCTGGACTAGAAACCAATCGCACTCAACAAAACGCTGATCTTAGCCAGGGACGGAGAACTATACGATTGTTTTCTCTAAGACTCCGTTGGCGGCGCCGGCGTTCTTTAACGCACCCGCCGCCGAGAAAGCCTTAACGTCAGCAGAGCAGTCCGAATTCAAGGATTTTATCGCAAGTTATAAAGCAAAACCCCCAACGACCGAGCTCGATGAATCGAACAGTACGAGCCCATTTGTTCGTGTCAAAGTGTTGCCAGACCAGGCGGGTAATCCGATCGTCTTTGACGTTCGTATTCAACATAAGTAGTTCTGGGGCAGTGATTTGATCTAAGGAGATTTGAATGAGACTCAGTATCTTTCTTTTTGCGTCTACATGTATCTTTGCTGCGGTCATCGTGGCGTGGCCCATGGCCCAACAGGAGCAAGAGGATGTGCGCGGCGCATTCTTGACCTCGCGACCCAAGGAAAAGCCGGACAACCCGCCTGCCGGTACCAGGTCGAGCAGGAGAAGACCAAAAACTGCGACTCCCTCGCCTACTCCAAAGAACACACCCGGCCCGACAAATTCAAACCGCAAAACCAAGGCGCCTCCGCTGGGCGAGACCAAACCTGAAAGAATTAATACGGGACGCATCGGTCTTGGGCTGACACTGTTTACACGCGATTCGAATGGTCTGGCAGTGCGGGTCGATCCGACTCATACATTTCATAAAGGGGATCGCGTGCGTGTGTTGCTGGAGACCAACGGCGATGGATATCTCTATATCTTCAACACTACCGACGGCGGCCAGCCAGTGATGCTCTACCCCTCTCCCGACTTAGATGAAGCAGGTAATTACATCCAGGCGCATGTTCCATTCGAAATTCCGTCGAGCCTTGCTGCTCAGGAGAGATTGCGTTGGTTCGTATTCGATGAGCACGGCGGTAACGAGCGGCTGTATTTTGTGTTCTCGCGCGAACCACTCGCCGGCGTGCCGCTTGAAGATGATCTGATTACTTATTGTCGCGATGCCAAGCCTCCTTGTCCGTGGCAGCCTGCAGCTGCGGTCTGGAGCCAGATTCGAATGAAGATGGACCAACCGCTTCAGATCGATAAGGCTCAACGCTATGATAAAGCTCAAACTGACACGGAACATCAGGCAACCACTCGCGGTATTGGCCTTGCCAAAGACGATCCGCAGCCGTCGCTGATAATGATGGCGGCGTCATCGAATACTTCAATGCTGGTAACCACACTGGATTTGATCCACGAATGATGCCCAGTTGAAACTGAAAGACCGCGCCGGCTTGATCATGTTTCATACTAGGGACCTTGAAAGAAGGGATATAAAAAATGAGGTCCGCAATGATGAAATCAACTACGCTGCTTTTCGCTGCAGCCTTGATGATCGCTTCACTAGACTTTCCGTCGCGAGCAAATACTCCCGCGATGTCATTGACACCACCGCAGCAGACGGATCAAGCCGGCGCGGCGTTGCGCCAGGGCCGTCAACTTCTAAAACGGGGGCACACCGATCAAGCTCTAGTTCAGTTGCAAACAGCTCTGAATCTTTATACTGCTGCGAAGAACAACAGGGGCGTGGCAGCTGTCCAAAACGAGTTGGGCGATCTGTACCTGCGCCAGGGTCAGTATCAGGTCGCCCTTGATCATTATCAGAAAGCGCTAGAAGGTTTTCTCGGGGCGGACAAGAGACAAGAAAGCGTAAGCTCGGCCGTCCCAAATGCCGCCCTCGCAAATGCGGCCGTCGGACTGGCTGATGATAAGTTCAACGCCAATCTAATGCTCGCAAAAATAGGGGACGTCAACTTTCGTTTGGGACGAATGTCAGAAGCGACGGCTGCCTATGGCCGAATGGAAGCGAAAAAGCCGGAAGGCGCCGCAACAAAAGTGGGCCGTAGATTTGGTGGACTTGGCGCGATAATGGGCGGTGCTTCGACGGGGAATATTTCAGTTGCCGCTCCTACCAGCGCGCTTACTGTCGCTCTAGAGGCGAAGAAAGAACTCGACGAGTATCGAATCTCCATTGTTTATTCCAGTTATGAACTGGGTATGGGACGGATTGCTTATGTTGGCAACGACCTGGAAACGGCGAGGAAACATTTTCAGAATGCCCTGGATGCCGCAGGCAGTAGCATCGCCGGTATTGCTAAGCTTGGCCAAACCCGGCGCTTTCGAGCGGCCGCTCGCACCAGCCTGGGAGATGTCGCGTTGCACCAGGGCAAGCTTAAGGATGCGAGCAAGGCTTACACTGATGCGGCAAAAGGAGCGCAGGAAGATAAGCGCCTGGATCTAATGTGGCCGGCCCAAAGGGGCCTGGGACGCAGCTTGTGGTTACAAGCTGCCCAGGAGAAGGATCCCAAGAAAGCGGCAGCATTAAGAGAATCAGCCGTCGGTAACTACCGAGATTCGATTGGGACGATCGAAACGCTGCGAGAAGGCAGCTTGCGCGCAGACGAGGCGCGGACGACGTTTTTATCAACAATCAAAGATGTCTTTGACGAAGCAGGAAGTGCATATGCCGAGATGGCGCTACTGGCCGCACCTGCGGGCGGTGCTGCCCTGGATGGCAAAGCCCTCGAGTATGGCGTCGCAGCTTTCAAGGTTACCGAACAGTCACGCGCCCGATCACTTCTCGATCTACTCAGCGAAACTAATGCATCGGTAACTGAGGGTGTGCCCGTTGAGTTATTGAAACGGAAGCAAGAGAACCTCGACCGCCAGCAGGAGATAGCCGAGACCCTGATTGGCATCAATATTTCCACTGACGAGCCTAAAAAGAAACCAGCTGAACTCGATACAGAACTCGAGAAACTGCAGACCGAATTCGAGGAAATCGAAAACCAGATTCGTACTGCGAGTCCGCGGTATGCAGCACTCACTTCTAACCAGCCTCTGAGTCTTTCCGATGTGCAGCAGAACGTGCTCGACGAGCAAACAATCCTGCTGGAATATTCATTACAGCCGGATGGATCATACCTTTGGGTGGCGAGCAAGACTGGAGTAAATCTGTATAAACTGGCGCCGCGATCCAATCTCGACAAACTCGCTACCGATCTACGTGCCCAATTGATTCCCTCTAAACTGCAGCGTCGAATAGTCGGCATTGATGTCGCTGAACAAAGTGCACGAGGCTTGGGCATCGCTTCTTCCGCCCCCGAGGACGCGGCGGCGTTAGTGGCAGCGGCAAACACCTTGTACAAGGCAGCGATAGAACCGGCTGCAGGAGTGATAGGAGAGAAGCGCTTATTGATAGTAGCAGATGGGGCTTTGAACTACGTTCCTTTCGAGGTACTGCTTAAGTCTCCTGAGAGCGGGGATTTCTCGTCCCTGGGATACCTGATCAAGTCAAACGAAATCGTATATGCTCCCTCGGCATCAGTTGTGGCGGCAATCAGACAGCAACGTGGAAAGTCGGGAGGTCGGGCCATGCTGATCGTTGCTGACCCAGTATTCAACTCCAACGACGCTCGTGCCCGCACCACCACTACCACGACTGCAGCGGCTAATGCGGAGGTTCGGGGCTTGGGAATACAGAGCGCCTTGACCGATGTAGCGGGCCAGGGGGCTGTGTCGGCTCCGACAACCAAGATGGAGGGATTACCACTGGCGCGCCTTGCCGGTACGCGGGTAGAAGCCGAACAGATATCAAAGCTCGCGAAGTCGGCGGGAGGTCAGGCCGACGTATGGCTCGATTTGGATGCGAGCGAAGACAATCTGGATTCACGCGATATAGGGAAGTATCGCGTGGTCCATATTGCCACTCACGGTTTGCTGAACGCCGAACGGCCGCAGTTTACGGGGGTCGTACTTTCTCTCGTCGGAAACAAAAATCAGGACGGCTTTCTGCGCACTGACGAGATCTTCAATCTTCGTCTAGGCTCCCCATTAGTGATGCTTTCCGCATGCGAGACTGGACTCGGCAAGGAAAAACGTGGTGAGGGTGTTATGGGCCTCACTCGAGCTTTCATGTACGCGGGCGCCCCAACGGTCGGGGTTACTCTTTGGTCAGTGGCGGATAAGTCTACCGCTGATCTGATGACAGACTTCTACCGCCGCCTGCTTGCGGCAGAGGATACCTCCCCTTCGGGCGCCCTGCGCCAGGCGCAGCTATCTATGATCTCCGGTAAGAAATACAGTGCCCCCTTTTACTGGGCTCCGTTTGTGCTTGTCGGCGACTGGAGATAGCTGGCCCGGCAGCCATAAATCCAGAAAGATCAGGTGCGTTTCGTTCCTGTTCCCGTGGATTTTCTCCGGCACCCTCGGACTATTAGGGTCGTCAGACCGGTGCAAACCAGCGTTATTGTAGCTGGCTCCGGAATAGTAGTGGTTGATCCTTCAATTACTAAGTTGTCGATTCGATTATTACCGGTCGCCGTCGTTGCGCCATTGAAAACAATACGAAAGGCCGCATTGGGATTGTCGTTCAATGCGGTAATCCCGCTGAGGTCAAAAACGATCGGCATTGTTCCAAAGGCGACCAGTGGTACATAGGGTGGGCCAAAATCGACAAAGGTAATGCCGTCGAGACTGTATTGGAACTGGTTACTGCTAAAGCCTGTTCCCGTGCCTTGCGTGGCAAAGGTAACGACAATGTTCGCGAAACCGACTGTGCTGACGACGGCTGCGATGTTGCCACCATTGTTAGCATTCCCCGAACCACTCTGCAGTGAGAGAGCCTGTCCTGCCGGATCTCCCAACCGCGCATTGTTGGTAGTACCTGCCGCGAAGCCGATATTCGTGACGATGAAGCTACTGGTCAACGTTCCCGGGCCGTGGTCGACAACCAGGTTGGAATCGTTGAAATTCCATATTGCCAACGGATCGGCCAGCGCGGCCTTGGTCGGGAACAAAAGAGCTAACACGACAAGCGTGAGGTTCAACGGCCAACGTCGGGTGGGCCGTAGTTTCGATCGAGTAAACATAGTTTTCTCCTTTGATGAGGATATCGGACCTAGTTTGGCCACAATTGAGAAAGCAGGAGATCTTTTGTTAAGAGACGCGTGAGGCTAATAGCAGCCCGGCTCTGAGGTCAGCCAAGCTTTCTCGGTAGCGCACGCACCATATTCCGTTTTGGTTTGTCCGTCAATAGCAAAGATTCTGGCGACCAAGGCCGGCATATTTGTCCTGTTGACTTTCAGTAGGCTAATATCGGACTAGTTAAACAAAGGAATGGACGCACATGGGGATTAAGTTTCTGAAGACGGACGACGAAGACTTACTGGAAGATCTAATAACCAGTTCTAAAGACCAACCGGTCATTATCTTTAAGCACAGTAACTCCTGTCCGATAAGCGCCGCGGCCTATCGCGAAATGGAGCACGTGGACAATGATGTGCGTCTGGTAGACGTCCAAAGGTCACGGGAAGTGTCTCGTGAAATAGCAGACCTCACAGGAGTGCGACACGAATCGCCCCAGGTAATTGTATTGCGCAACGGGAAAGCCGTCTGGAATGCTTCCCACTTCGATGTTACAGCCAGCGCCGTCGCCGACGCGGTGCAAGCGAACAGTTGATTTTCTGAAAATGATGATATTCGATACTGCGGAAAAGCGGGGGCCGGCGATTGAACCACGGGAGATTAAGCATGAAGATGACTTCACGCTGCGAATTAGCTGGGCGGATAATTCTGAATGTCTCTATCGAGCTGCCGACTTAAGACGTGCCTGTCCCTGTGCGCAATGCGTTAACGAATGGACGGGAGAGCGAGTGTTGAAATCTGATACCGTCTCTGAGGAGCTTGAAATCAACGACATGAGTATTGTGGGGCGTTATGCTTTGAACTTTCGCTGGAGCGATGGTCACGAGACGGGAATTTATAGTTTTCGCTATTTGCGCGAACTTTGTGATAAAGCGCGCGCAGAGTCGGGTACATAGAACACAAGTTCACAGAATAGGATGTCCATGAACGAACGAGATTTTTTCAATGAAAAAGAAGAAGTAAAAAAGGCCACCTACAGTTGTCCTCATTGTCGTGAGCGCTCTGAATACGACGTTCGTTGGTTGAAGCGAACCAGAAAACCTCAAGCTCCGCGGGGAGCAAACGAGCAGGATCGAGCACGTTTTCAAAAGTCGCGGGATTATCTCGTTCGCATCGACGACATGCTGGCTTGCCGCAGCTGTCGCCGGCGTTTTGAAATCCCGAGTTCCCAGTCAGTAGTTTTCATTTGAGCTGAGACGCTTGTTCAATACCTATCAAAGGAAGAGTAGCTTTCTGTTCCTCACTGTCTCAGTAAATACCAAAAGATCTCTGGTCGTGTACCGTTTGCGAGCAAATTTTAAAGTGTTTCGGGTTCTGACAAAGCCAGGAGAACCAGCTATCGTCGCGTATTTGACTTGTGACGGCATAGCTGGGTTCTTTGGCCTGACCTTTGCAAGGTTCAACCCCAACTGACGTTCTAGATAAGAATTAGGGAACTGGATGGCGAGAATTTCGTTGGATACAGGTAAGCATACGAAGTTCAAAATAATAAAATGTCTGAGAAAAAAACAATTCGAGTTATCAAGAAGGGCGAGAAGAAGCGCCCAGTAAATACCGGTGCCAAGGTCAATCCCGCTCGTGAAGCGGCGCGTGAAATGGTACAAACTGTAACCAATTGGGTTGCCGAGTTTCAGCAGAAAAGACGTACAGAGACCACCAACGCGTTGAGAGTCCTCTCTGAAACTCCACGGGGTAGCGAAGCCTAGATCCCACTCTTCCTGGACCAATAAGTCCTCACCAGGGCGTGTCATTCTTTCCGATTTCCCGATTCTCTGGTTGGTTAGGACATTATTGACACTGCCTTGTCTGCGGCGCTAGCATCGAGGATGTTAAGAGTAAGTGAAATCTACATCCTTGGGGAGCAGGCTTAAATGCCCAGGAAGAATTCTCAAGGCAAAAGCTCCAAGAGGCAGCAGGCGAAGCCGATTTTCAAGAGTATTCGTAAACCCAACGCACCTCCGGGCCACCCCCTTACACAAGCAAAGCCCGAGGAACGCGCTAGCCCGGCGGGCCGCAAAGCGAAACATAAACGGCGGCCTGAACAGGCGACAGACGCCGAAGACCTCGATTAGATATTGCCTTAGTAACAGGTTTCTCTGTGAAAGATTACGGGTTGAACGAATCACTTCCTCCTGAATCTGAGAGTGTTGCGCGGGCATTCGTCGGGAGTGCGCTCGATTTCCTGGCGGGAGAATATCTGCCGAAGATTGAGCGTTGTCTCGAACAACTTGATGACCATCAAATCTGGTGGCGAGCAAATCCTGAATCTAACAGCGTGGGAAATCTGGTGCTGCATTTGTGCGGTAACGCGCGGCAGTGGATCATTGCCGGTCTGGGAGGAGAACCAGATAAGCGCCGGCGTGATGCTGAATTCGCCCAGACTGACGTGATTCCTCGGAGCGAGTTGCTCGAGATTCTAAGGACAACCCTAGTGGAAGTCGAAGCAGTTATGACCGCGCTTGATCCGGAGACGCTGCTGGAAAAACGGCTGATACAAGGAAAAGAAGTCGAGGTACTTCACGCCCTTTTTCATGTGACGGAGCATTTTTCGATGCACACCGGACAGATCATTTTGCTGACTAAGCTAATGACCGCATCCGATCCACATTTTTATGACTTTGAAGGGGATGCACCGTCGCAGCGCTGGCGTTCTGATTTGTCTTAAGGGTCTTAAAGGGTCGATCCTCGTCGCGCGCTTCACTTTCAACCGCGGCCAATCTTGATTGTTCCAGGTTTGTACCTTGACTTAAGGGAAACATATGCGAATAACTCGATTGTCTTGCTTGTTCATTCTCCTACGATTGGCTTGACAGTTTCGGCAGCGAACGTCATCGCCCAGCAGGACGCTTCCGCGCCGACAAGGCTGGCGTTGGAGGTCACCTTTTATCCGGGCCGAAGCCCTGCTTATGAAACCGTACCGGGGCCAGATTCCAAACCCAGTGGAGACGAGTTAAGGCTATTCGGAATAGAGCCATTTGAGGTAATAGGCGGATACGTACCCACTTTGCCATCCGATCAGCAAATACAGATCAAGGCCGCTGTGTTCGACGATGGCACATATGAGGGTGATGCAGAAACGGCCGCAGCCGTGAGGCGTTATCAGACCGGCGAAAAGATGGAGTTACTCAGGTTAATCCTATTGTTAGAAAACGCTTTGAATTCATCTAGGTTCCCAATCGTTGGCAATGAAGTATGCCGCAATAAATACTGTTCAACCCACCTGATCTTTCAAAAGTTGAGTGTTCATGTTTAATATAGTGTCGATAGAAGTGGGTGTACGCGTTGGAAGGATGTTAACGATCTCTCATACTTAGCTCACTCATGGCCCGAGGAGGCAAAACCTGAAATGACCTACACCGTTGCCGAACCATGCGTCAACTGTCGTTATACGGATTGTGCTTTAGTTTGTCCCGTTGAAGCTTTTCACCTGGATGATGACATGCTCGTGATTCATCCAGAGACCTGTATTGACTGCGATGCTTGTGTTCCCGAGTGTCCGGTCGAAGCCATCTTTCCTGAGAGTTCAGTCCCAGCCGAGTGGGCTCATTTCACTGCAATTAACGCCGAGCGGGCCATGAGTGGGTTGCCGACCATTACTGCACGGCTGGATTCGTTATGCGAGTAATTAAGACCAAATGAAAAAGCGCACCAAGCGTCTGATAGGTGGCCTGGCGGTCGCCGCGGGGGCCGTAGGGACCGCAGGAGCTTATATAAAAAAGAAAAATATGGGAGTAAGGAGACGACCTAAAAAAACTGGCGTGAATGTCTGGGCCAGACCCGGAATGGTAGTCACGTTTCGGGCTGAGTTAATGCCAGGAAGGGAACGGGAAGAAAGGACCTTTCGGGTCAAGGAGCTACTACCAAGTGGTCGCATTTCGCTCCAGGGAGCCGACGGCGAACATTCGGCAACAGAGTTCGAGTCTCTTCAGTAAGATAGTCTCGCCAGGAAAATCTTCAGACAGTTGTTACCAGGTATAAGTTCTTCCTGGTTCCATCACACCTAATTTTGGGATGTTCAGTGCGCCAAGTTCACGAATGATAAGTTCGCGATAGCTGGGCTTAAGATGGACGGCAAGAATGTCCATGCCGTTGTGGTTAAGTTTCTCTAGTTCCTTACCGAGGGAAGCGGGCGTAAAGTGGCGGGATACACTATTCACCGCCTCCCAAAACTGATCGGTCTCCGCGGTATCTGAACTGAAAGCCACGCTGCTTTGGCCATCCGAAACGACCAGACCCACCGTGGGCACAATATGATTTACGGGCACCGCAGTGACGCTTAAGTGGGCGACGGAAAATGCGCGGCCCAGAGGAATGGGCACATACTCCATAACTGGACCGTATTTGTTCTGCAGGCCGGAAAATCGTGGATATACGTTCCAGTTAAAAACATCGCGCTCGAGGAGTTCAATGACCTCCGGAGTTGCATGTACCCGGACCGGCTCTGTCAGAGTGGGATACAAATCATCGATAAATATCGGCAGACTCGCAATATGGTCCATGTGAGGATGAGTAATAATAATGTCTCGTACTTTGCTACGCTGATCGCCGGTTAGAGCTATCCCAATGCTGCCGCCGTCAACCGCCACACTGTCGTCGATTAGAAAACAGGTCAAACGCTGCTCAAGGGTTGCATGGCCCTGGGCGTCAAAAGTGCTGGGTAGAAGTTGGATTCTCACGAGGATCAGCTCTGGTGAAAAGACCGTGCACAGTCGGAAGTAGTATAAGCCAGAAACGATAAAACTCGCGAGATCTATTATTTTAGAGAAGTTGCTTAAAGCGAGCGGATCTCTTGTAGCAGATTCTGAAGCGCTTGCAGATAAGACGTCTCGCGTTGTCGCGGATCCTGGTTGGCTGGAAACACGCCGCGAGACACGCGGCTGCGATGAAACGCCAGTTCACTCGCCAGTTGATTGAAACGCATTCGTGCACGCCAGCGTCCGATGCCCCCTCCGGTAAACGCATTAAAAGAAGAGCCCATACGTCCTCGGATTGTGCAGAGCTGATCGTACTCCTGGTGTGTTAGGAGTCCACGTTCGCACTCTGTTAGCAGAAACTGGCGCACAAGCTGTCCTTCCCGTCGCAGCGCAAAAGCGATTACGACCAGCATGATCAAAAACGCGGGCACCATCACGATAATGTAAGTAAGTAGAAACACCACGCCGCCAAAGATAACTGCAGAACCGTTCCAGATGCTGTGCATGCATATTGCCATCAGGAGACCCAGAATGGGTGTAAGCATCTTTACGGCTGTGTGCCTGGTCTGTCGAGCAAGGCCCAGTCCAATTCCTGTCATGCTCGTGAAAAGGGGATGAGAAAAAGGAGCAAAAGCCCCGCGAACGATGAAGATCAAAGTCAGACCACCTCCACCTCCTGATAGCGCTGCTTTGCCGTAGTACTGAATGTTCTCCGTCATGGCAAAACCCAAACCTACCATTGAAGCGTAGACAATGCCATCAACAACGCCGTCAAACTCATCCTTCTTCCAAAAAAAGAAGATGAATAGAATTAGAGCCTTGGCTGTCTCTTCGACAATAGGAGCGGAGATCACTGCAGTGAAGGTTTCTGCAGCACTCAAACTCCTGGTCATTGCGGCCACTAACAGACCGCTGGCAGTGTTAAAAAGAAAAGCAAAGAATACTGCGATCAACGCGCCCCAGAAGAATGCAGTCGCCAACATCCAGAGCGGTTCTGACTCATAACGATCAATCCACAGCACGAGCCCTATATAGATGGGTACAGGAAGCGTGGCTGCAACAAACCCAACCAACAAAGCTACCGGTCCGGTTTCCGTCCCGATCACGAGCAGAACCAGCAAGCCCAGAAGCAAAGCAACGAGTATGGCAACAGCGCCAAGAGCCAATCTAATTATGCTCATCTGAGCGGAGGGCTTGGTGAGGGTAGGAAGGACCTCACCAGCGTTGATGGGATTCTGCAAAAAAGGATCATGAGGCATGTTCATTGGTGTCCACCATATTAACTCGGTTAAGCGGTTTAGTTGCTTGCGATAGCAATTCGACTTAACGGGCACAAGTCTGTGCTCGACCTCCGTCTATCGAGTAAGTAACGCCTGTGATCCAGGTTGCCTGGTCTGAAGCCAGAAAGAAGACCAGCGCGGCAATGTCGTCAGGTTGGCCCACTCTTCCGAGCGGGTGCGTCTGCTTTGAATGTTCCAGGAAAGCAGAATAATCCTCCTCGCTCATGCCGCCTCGTTTGTGAATTTCAGTGACCACCACTCCTGGATTTACCGCATTAATTCGAACCCCCTTCGTCGCGAGCTCGAGTGCGGCGCACCGGGTCAATTGGTCCAGGGCCGCTTTGGAAACGCAATAGGCGAGCACGCCGGGGAAGGCGCGCAAACCGGTTACACTCGAAATATTGACGATATTTCCCCGGCGTTGAATTAGACTCGGTAACGCCCTTTGCATCAGATTGAATACGGCGCGGACGTTGACATTTAGCATGTCGTCCCAAACCTTGAGCTTGGTGTTCTCAATCGTGCCGCTGCTGATGGTGCCGGCAGCGTTCACCAATACGTCGATTCCGCCAAATCTTTCAACGGTTCTCGAAATCGCCTCGTTCCCTTCAACGGCATTTGAAAGATCAGCCTGGATTGCCAGAGCTTCTCCACCGAGCCTTTGAATCTCCTCAACCGTTCTTTGCAAGCTAGATTCATTGCGGCCTACACACGCCAAACTCGCGCCCGCAGTTGCAAACTTGAGGGCACAAGCTCGCCCGATGCCCGAAGTGGCTCCGGTAATAAACACAACTTTGCCTGCAAATTGTTTGTCGTCCATATTGTTTGTCCTTCACAGCCAAATGATTTGTCCTGTACCAAAGATCCTGTGTTGACAGCACAATCCCAAAAAGCCGACTATTATGACCCTGAGAGCTTTGTGAGGCTACCACCAGACACGTTAATGGTTTTAACTGGGCGCAAGTTTAGCGGGTTGGCTTAACCAATCCCAGAGGAGATCGTTGGGACACAACTCAGCAGATCAGTTTTTTCCCAGAAACCCGCGATCACATTCGCGTTCGTCGGAAGAAGCGCGTGGACGAGTCTCCAGGACCAGAATGCCGTCCAGCATTGGTTACCTGTTAGCAGCGGTGATTACTTCCGCCGCACTCTTTTTTGTCTTATGGTGGATGTTGGTAAGCGGTGGCGATGAAGCCCCTTGGTTGCCCGCCGGGTTAGCAGCAAGTGTGGTCTTGCTGGTGGCACTCTCAGCGCGGGAAGTCGTAATGAGACGGGCTTGGACCAGATATCTTTTGGAGAACGGCATTCAGGGACATGCCACGGGCAATAGCAAGGAAATGGGCGACAGGCGAAAAAGGGGCTATTCGTCTTCATTGCATTCGGCCGCCCTACGTGCCATTCAAAAACAATCGAGCGCAGCGGACGCCATCGGGTCGTCACCAGACACTCATCTGGACGTAGCCCAACTTTGCCATGACTATTTAGCCAGTGCAGACGAAGCGCTGCGATCAGGGGGCTTTGCGAGCGACAAACGAATTACTTTGAAGGCCGGTCAGGATCGCGTTCGCGCCCTACACAAGCATCACTTGTTGATTTGGGCGCGGGATCAATCACGGACCTTAACGCGTGATGCGCAGCAACGCGCACGGACTTTTGACAAGATTGAAACTGCAAATCGCGCTTTGGAATGCATAGAATCGGCACTCAAGGCCTATCCGGACGAGCCTGAACTAAAGGAATCGAAGTTGGCGATTGGAGAGTTTATCGCCTCCGTCAAAGTGGCACATTGGGTCGAGCTTGCTGAACGGTCAGCCTTCAAGGGGCATTACCGTCGAGCTATTGACAGATACAAGGACGCTCTCTTTTATCTTAGTGACGGGGCAGTGAAGGAAGAGGTGCGAGCTGCCGGGACGGAGCGAATCCAAAGGGAGATCGAAAAACTTCGTACCGGTGTGAAATCCGGCAATGGTGAGAACAGAGGCCGGCGCGGTGGGGAACCTTTGGGGAAAGACAACGAAAGCAAACTATGATCCTGCAAAAGTGTCCCAAGTGCGGTAGTTCTAGAATCCGCAGAGGCTATAAGCGAACACCGCTTTTGCTGCGGCTGGTTGGCATCTATAACCTTTTGTGCGATCATTGCAACTTGCTTTTCGTAGGCTTTGCGGTGCCTGGCACTGTTAGACGAAGTCATCGAAAAGAGACCGCCCGGAAGCAGTCACCGAAAAATGCCAAAGTGCGAAACTTCCCCGCTACGGATTGAAATTGAAGATCTTGATTAAAATGTGCGAGCAACTCGCGCACTCTTGGAAGAATGTGGGTTCGAAGTTAGACCAGATCTGAGGCCGTGCTATGAAAATAAGGATTTTGTTCGTGTTTGCAATAGTCACTTGCTGGGTATTGGTTTCCATAGTTCAAGCGCAAGAACAAACGCAGCAAGCACCGCCTTCTTCCGGTTCACAACAGTCAGGAGTGGACACGCAGGGCATTAAGAATTATCTGCTTGGGCCAGGCGATGTGCTCGACATCAGGATCTTCGGACAGTCGGACTTGAATTCAACCGCCCAGATAGACAGTGATGGCAATCTGAGTTCACTGCCGTTTCTTGACAAGCCCATCCCCGCGAAATGCCGCACTGAAAAGGACGTACAAAAGGACATAGCCGCAGCCTACGCCAAATTCATAAATAAGCCACAAGTCAGCGTTCGCATCTCCGAACGAAACAGTCGCCAACCTGCTACGGTTTTCGGCGCCGTGCGCCAACCAACTCGAGTTCAAATGCAACGAAAGGTACGGTTGAACGAGTTGATGGCCGTCTCTGGCGGATTCACAGAACGTGCGGCAGGCACGATCCAGATTCTTCATACAGAACCGCTCATGTGCCCCGGACCTGGAGAAGAGGCTGAAGCTGCTCCCATCGACGGGACAAAGATTCCGTTGCAGATATTCAAAATCTCTGAGTTGCGCACCGGAAAACCAGAAGCTAATCCTATTGTCCGGCCAGGCGACTACGTTCTGGTAACAGAAGCAGAGCCCGTTTACATAACCGGGAGCGTTGTTTCGCCAACTGGAATTTACCTCCGAGATCAACTCACGCTTAGCCGTGCTCTGGCGATGGTCGGAGGCGTGCGCAAAGAAGCCAAAGTATCGGATGTTAGGATATATCGACAGAAACCCGGTGCATCAACCCAGGAAATAATTAAGGTGGATTACGCCGCCATTAAGAAGAACCAAAAGCCGGACGTAACATTGGAGCCTTATGACGTGATCGAAGTGGGAGAGGCCGGAGCTTTTTCTGGACAACGTATAGGATCTACTTTGCTAGGCGCAGTTACAGGTGGCCTTACAAGTGCATTTTCATCCACTGGTTCGTTTTTACCATCTCGCGTGCTTTACTGATCTGGTAGGGTGGACACTGAATAAAAACAATGAACGGAAGAAAAACATTGGCCGGCAATCGCCGGCGTAGAAAGACGATAACGGCTCTCTGGATGGCAGGAATTTCGCTCGGTGTGATCCTACTTATCTACTGGGAGATGACTGCGATTCTTTACATCCTCGCGACCTTAGGCGTTACTGCATTGCTGATCGTAGTTGCCTTATCGGACCTGGCTCACATGGACAACACCGCTGGTCAGATCTCCACAGTTGATGATGCAACAGCTATAGCAGATGGAATAACCCCAAGTTATAGAAAAACTCCCTCCAAGTAGTCAGCACGAACCAAAAGCCCCTCTCTCAGCTCAACGACTTGCCAGCAAAGTCGACCCCTTTTTCTGTGTGTTTCTTCTTCCTCTAAAATATTATGCGAAGGTTGAAAGTTTAGACGGACTGTTGCATAATCCCGCTGCGTTCACCTCCCCGGTGGACGAAGTGGTCGCGTGGGGTGAGGACACGTGGCCTTAGGGTGGGGGCTGTGGGAGGCCCCCGCCCGCTTTTTTTGCAAGTGAGATGCAAATAAGTTTGTTGACGTGCCGTTCTAAACGCGTAGAATTCGAAGACTAAAAGTATCGACTGCCGGGCACTGCCAGGGGTTACGCTGGCATGCAAATTCGACCACGATGGGTCTTTTCCAGAGATCAAGACGAAAGTTCAAGCTCTGGCTTTATAAGGGCGGAAGAGAAACACAGTCAGCGCAGGACCACCCTACCGCTCACAAGCAACACGCCTGGTGGCAGGTGATGTGTCTCACGGGTGTTGATTATTTTTCGACACTTGGTTACCAGCCAGGTATTGCCTTTCTTGCAGCCGGCGCGCTCTCACCGATAGCTACCCTCGTTTTAGTTCTACTTACTCTCTTTGGCGCATTGCCGATTTATAGTCGCGTCGCAGCGGAGAGTCCGCACGGCGAAGGCTCCATTGCCATGCTCGAGCGGCTCTTGTCTCGCTGGAAAGGGAAACTATTTGTCCTGGTGCTGCTTGGGTTTGTAGCGACCGATT
>WNFK01232807.1_pt1 | contig 15880 bp, 10 predicted proteins | sample 5400281 | NCBI WGS metagenome assembly WNFK01 (sample SAMN13153350, study PRJNA577476) | soil metagenome | isolation source: 20 cm soil on Douglas fir-dominated hillslope | place: USA:California | collected 2013-09-17 | reverse complement strand
GCGGGAACCGGCATCACGCCGGCGTTTGCAGGCCCGACGCCGCGCGGCAATCATGGTGGTTGGGGTGTTGGCAGCGACCGTTTCATCGGCACCGAGTTCCAGGCCCAGATCAGCTGGCGGTTCGCCGACGGCCTGGTGTGGGACAACCAGTTCGGCTACATGATGATGGGGCCGGCACTGGATGGGGTCACCGATCCTGCTGCGGGTGGGCGGAACACCAAGGACCCGTTCATGCTCACTTCTCGAGTCCGCTTCACGTTCTAGCTGGCGCGAGTGTAGTTGGCCTCGGGCCCGGGGGTCTTCCCCCGGGCCCGTTGTCTTTCCCCAGGTCTTTCAATGGTTTCTTGCCGCGATACGGGAGCCGACGTATAGTCACCCCCATGTACTGGGTCGTGTGCTTCGCGTGTGCTTCGAAGGTAGCGCGCCGCGAGACCAGAGCACGGGTCCCCGGTCTTCGCTGAGGGAATGAGGCCTGCCATGATGCTTCGACGTCTGTGCGAGATCCTGCCCGCCCTCCTGATGGCGCTCACGGTCGCCGGTAGCGCGCTGGCCCAGTCGGCGCCGCAGCCCGCCCAGCCGCCGTCCGGGCCCGTGACCTCCGCGCCGATGATCGCGCTGGTCGATCAGCTTCTCGATCTCTTCCCGAAGTTCGAGGGTGAAGTACTCGAGGTCCAGGACGGGACCCTGACCCTCGGCGCCGGGGTGAAGGCGGGGGCTCGGCCCGGCCTAGACGTCGAGCTGTTCCGGGAAGGCCGCGAGATCAAGCACCCACGCACCGGCGAGGTGCTGGGCCGTGCCGAGGACGCTCTCGGGACGGCCCGGATCACGCAGGCGCAAGAAGGCCTCTCGGTGGCCCAGGCGCCGGCCAGCGCCCAGATCAAGCCCGGCGACCGGTTCCGGGTGTCGTCGGCCAAGGTCAGCATCGTGCTCCTGCCGCTCCTGGGCAGCCTGCGCGAGACACTGGTCGAGACCGCGACGCAGGAGCTGGTGGAGCGGCTCTCCGCGACCGGGCGGTTCCGCGTCACCATGGGCGACACCATCAACGTCTTCCTCGCCCAGCAGCGACTGACCGCGGCGGACTTCCTCGCGGGCAAGGGTGTCCGGGAGGCCTCCGAGCGCTTCAAGGCCGACAACATCCTGGCCGTCCACTTCACGCGGGCCCAAGGCAAGCCGTTCATGGACGTACGGTTCTTCGCGGGGCCCCGCCCGGACCCGTCGATCACGACGTCGTTCTTCGTGCCGCCCTCGACCTTGCGGGCCGCCAACCCCGGCCCGCGCTTCTCGCAGGGCGGGCCCGCGAATCCGCCGCAGGCGAAGCCGCGGACGCTCCTGCAGCGCCTGCTGGGCGGAGACCTGGAGGCGGGTAGCTACTCCACCGGCGACAACTCGCTGCCCCTGCGCGAGGTGGCGAAGTTCAAGTTCCCGGTGCTGGCCATGGACATCGCGGTGGCGCCCAGTGACAAGCTCCCCCACATGGTGGTGAGCGACGGCGACCAGATCTACATGTACCGGATCGTGAACCAGAAGGTCGAGCCGGAGTGGACCAAGTCGGTGCGCAGCCTGGGGAAGGTCTTCTCGCTGCAGCTCGCGGACCTGAATGGGGACGGCCACCTCGAGGTGATCGGCAACCGCTACGCGCCGAGGGTCGGGCTGAACGCTTTCGTCATCGAGACGAAGGACGGCAAGCCGTCCATCGCCATCGAGTACGTCTCGGACTTCCTGTTCGCGGTCGACCTCAAGGGCGAGGGCGTGAAGCAAACCCTGTGGATGCAGCGTTATAGCCCGGAGAACTTCTTCACCATCGGCCAGGCCGACCTGGTGACCCTGAAGAATGGGAAGCTCAGCACCGAGAAGACCCTGCGGGTGCCGGCGTCGTTCCGGCCCATGGGAGCGGCGTTCTCGAACGTGATGGGCAAGGACACCCGGTCCCTCGCCCTCATCGACGAGTTCAACCGGCTCCAGATCGTGAACGAGGGCGAGGAGCTCTGGCGCTCCTCCACCTCGGTGGGCGGCGGGTACATGTCGATCGAGCTGGCCGACGCGATCCGGTCTTCCAAGACCGATCGCAGCAAGTTCTTCAAGATCGAGCCCACTCCGCTCGCGGTGGACCTGGACGGGGACGGGATCGACGAGCTGATCGTCCCTCAGAACCTGGTCCGGGAAGGGCTGCTCGCGGTCGTGTTCAAGGGGCCGGCCGGCTTCCGGCTGCAGTCCGTCAACTCGGGCTTCGAGGGCGGCATCACCTGCCTCGGCGCCTACAAGACCGAGGACTCGACCCAGCCGACGATCATCGCGGCGGTGGTGCGGTTCAGCAACTTCCTGCTGAAGTCGGCCGGCGAGACCCAGATCATCATGACCGTGCCGCAGGAGTAAGCCTCCCCTGACGAGCGAGCCCCGGCTCGACCCCACGCCGCCCCGCGGCATGCGGGACGTGCTGCCCGACGAAGTGGCCCTGCGCGACTGGGCCATGGCCCAGATCCTGGCCGTATACCGCCGCCACGGGTTCGTCCGCATCGAGACTCCCGCGGTGGAGAGCCTGCGCCTGCTCCTCCGGAGCGACGGCGGCGAGAACGAGAAGCTGATCTTCAAGATCTTGAAGCGGGGCGAGAAGCTCCAGGCCGCCGGTCGCCCCGATGACATGGCCGACCTGGGCCTGCGCTTCGACCTGACGGTGCCGCTCGTACGCTACTACGCCCACAACCACGCGCGCCTGCCCCAGCCCTTGAAGGCCATCCAGATCGGGCCGGTGTGGCGGGCGGAGCGGCCCCAGCAGGGTCGCTACCGCCAGTTCACCCAGTGCGACATCGACGTCCTGGGCGTGGCGTCCGAGGTGGCCGAGATCGAGCTGATCCTCGCGACCACCGAGGCCCTCGCCGCGCTGGGGCTCAAGGACCTGATCGTGCGGCTCAACGACCGGCGACTGCTGGGAGCCATGGTGGCCCACTGCGGGTTCGACCCGGCCCGGGCGGGGTCCGTGCTCATCGCGCTCGACAAGCTCGACAAGATCGGGCGGGACGAGGTCGCGGCCGAGCTGCGGGAGGCCGGCCACCCGGCGGACGCCGCGGGCCGGCTCCTCGAGCTCCTGGGCGCGGTCGCCACCCCCGCGGCGCTGCGGACCCTCCTGGGCTCGCGGGCCGACGAGGGCGTGTGGCAAGGACTGCAGCGCATCCTCGACACGGTCGCGGGCCAGGCCGCGGGGCGCTTCCGGCTCGCGTTCGACGCGGCGCTGGTGCGGGGGATGGGCTACTACACCGGGCCCATCTTCGAGATCCAGCACGGCGACGCCACCTCGTCGATCGCGGGCGGCGGGCGCTACGATCGGATGGTCGGCAAGTTCATCGGCCGGGACGTCCCGGCCACCGGCTTCTCGATCGGCTTCGAGCGGGTGATCGGGATCCTCATGGACCGTGGGTCGTCCACCGAGACCGACGGTCCGCGGGTGGCGCTGGTGTTCGACGATACGATGGACCTGGCCCCGGTGCTGGGCCTGGCCCGCGACCTGCGGGAGCAGGGCCGGCACGTGCTGCTGGAAACTCGCGGCAAGCGGCTCGGAAAGCAACTCCAAGATCTGGAGGCGCGTGGGTTCCGCCGGATCGGGGTGATGGGCGCGGACGGGACGGTCGAGTGGCGCGAGCCCCGGGCGGCCGGGACGGAGGAAACGAAAGCGTGACCGAGAGCCTGGGCGGGTGGCGGCGCACCCACAGCTGCGGGGCGCTGCGGAGCGAGCACGTGGGGCAGGCGGTGACCCTGATGGGATGGGCCTACCGCCGTCGCGATCACGGCGGGCTCGTGTTCGTCGACCTGCGCGATCGCGAGGGTCTCACCCAATGCGTCTTCAACCCCGGCGCAGGGGGCGGCGCCCACGCGAAGGCGGAGTCGGTGCGCGCCGAGTTCGTGCTGGCGGTGCGGGGGACCGTGGGGGCCCGTCCCGCCGGGACCGAGAACCCGCGGCTCGCCACCGGCGCGGTGGAGGTCCAGGTCACCGAGATCCGGATCCTCAACGAGTCGCGTCCACTGCCGTTCCAGCTGGAGGACGACGCGGACATCGACGAGACGCTACGGCTCAAGTACCGGTACCTCGACCTGCGCCGGCCCCACATGCTGCGCGCGTTCCAGATCCGCGACCAGGTCTGCCGCGCGGCCCGCGACTACCTGCACGCCCAGGGATTCCTGGAGGTGGAGACGCCGTTTCTCACCCGCTCCACCCCCGAGGGCGCGCGCGACTTCCTGGTCCCGAGCCGGCTGCAGCCCGGCAGCTTCTACGCGCTGCCCCAGTCCCCCCAGCTCTTCAAGCAGCTGCTGATGGTGGCGGGCTTCGAGCGCTACTTCCAGATCGTGCGCTGCTTCCGGGACGAGGACCTGCGCCGTGACCGCCAGCCCGAGTTCACCCAGATCGACATCGAGACCTCCTTCCTCGACCGGGACGATTTCCTGCCGATCGTCGAGGGCCTCGTGGCCGAGGTGTGGCGGGCGGTCAAGGGCGTCGAGCTGGCGCGCCCGTTCCCCCGCATCGGCTACGACGAGGCGATCGGCCGTTACGGCTCCGACAAGCCCGACCTTCGCTTCGGCCTCGAGCTGACCGACTGTTCGGTCCTGTTCGCGGGGAGCGAGTTCCAGGCCTTCGCCCAGACGGTGGCCGGGGGCGGCGCGGTGAAGGGTCTGCGCGTGCCGGGCGCGGGGGGCATGAGCCGCAAGGAGCTCGACGACCTCACCGCGGACGCCAAGCAAGCCGGCGCGAAGGGCCTGGTGTGGATCAAGGTGAGCCCGGAGGGCGTGCAGTCTCCGGTGACCAAGTTCATGACGAGTATCCAGGGCCGCCTGCTCGAGACATTGGGCGCCGCCCCCGGCGACCTGCTGCTGCTGGTCGCGGACGTCCCCGCGGTCGCGGCGACCGTGCTCGGGCGGCTGCGCGTGGACCTGGCGCGGCGGTTCGGCCTGATCCCGGTCGATCGCGACGTGTTCGCGTGGGTCATCGATTTCCCGCTCGTCGAGTGGAACGTGGACGAGAAGCGCTGGGACGCGGTTCACCATCCGTTCACCGCGCCGCGCGACGAGGATCTCCCCCTCCTGGAGTCCGAGCCGGGAAAGGCCCGCGCCAAGGCCTACGACCTGGTGCTGAACGGCCAGGAGGCGGCGGGCGGCTCGATCCGTATCCACCAGCCGAGCGTGCAGGAGCGGGTCTTCGGCCTGATCGGCATCTCAAAGGAGGAAGGGCGCGCGCGCTTCGGTTTCCTGCTCGACGCGCTCGAGTTCGGGGCGCCGCCCATGGGCGGCATCGCCTTCGGCCTGGACCGGCTGGCCGCCAACCTGGCGGGCCAGGAGTCGATCCGGGAGGTCATCGCGTTCCCCAAGACGCAGAAGGGCACCTGCCCGCTCACCGACGCGCCCGCGCCGGTGGACGCCAAGCAGCTCCGCGAGCTGGGGATCCGGGTCGTGGAAGGCCTCGGACCCGCGTGATATGCTGCCGGGCAGAGGCATGAGCGCTCGTTGACCGAAGCTACTGGCGTCACCCGGCGGATCGTCCTGCCTCCGGACCTCAATCACCTCGCCCTCCTCGGCCGCCAAGACGAACACCTGCGTGCGCTGGAGGCCCAGCACGACGTCCGCATCACCGCTCGCGGTCACGACGTCACCCTCCGGGGCGAGGAGCGCCAGGTGGTCGAGGCGGAGCGCGTCCTGCGCGAGCTGGTGGCGATGCTGCGTGAGCGCCCGTCCCTAGGGGCCGCCGACATCCGCTCGGCCCTGCGGATCGCGAGCAACGAGCCGGGCGCCGACGTCAAGTCGGTGCTGGCCGACGCGATCCCGGTGCCGTCGCGGCGGCGCTTCGTCACCCCCAAGACCGCCAATCAGCGGCGCTACCTGGAGGCGGTGCGAAGCCACGACCTCGTCATCTCGATCGGCCCCGCCGGCACCGGCAAGTCGTACCTGGCGGTGGCCATGGCGGTCTCCGCCCTGCTCAAGCGAGAAGTGGCGCGCATCATCCTCACGCGGCCCGCGGTGGAGGCGGGTGAGCGACTCGGCTTCCTGCCCGGCGACCTGGTGGAGAAGGTGCACCCCTATCTCCGGCCACTCTACGACGCGCTCTACGACATGCTGGAGCCCGAGAAGGTGGGCTCGCTCTCCGAGAAGGGTGCGATCGAGATCGCGCCGCTCGCCTACATGCGGGGACGCACGCTCAACGACGCCTTCATCATCCTCGACGAGGCCCAGAACACCACCTCCGAGCAGATGAAGATGTTCCTGACCCGGCTCGGCTTCAATTCCAAGATGGTCGTGACCGGGGACATCACCCAGGTCGACCTGCCCGCGAGCCGCACCTCGGGGCTGATCGAGATCCAGAGCGTGCTGCAGGGCATCGACGGCATCCGCTTCATCTACTTCGACGACCGGGACGTCGTCCGGCACGATCTGGTGTCGTCGATCGTGCGGGCCTACGACCGCGTCCGGAAGCCTCCCACGCGCGGAGCGGGCTGAGGTTCGGCCCGGCCGTGCCCGTCGCGATCTCCAACCTCCAGCGTCGCTCCCGCGTCTTCCCCGGTCGCCTGCGGGCGGTCGCCCGGCGCGCCCTCGCGGCCCTCGGCCGGGCGGACCGCGAGGTGCACGTGACGGTGGTCGACGACCGGCGCATTCGTGCCCTCAACGCGCGGTACCTCGGGACGCGGCGAGCCACCGACGTGCTCGCCTTCGACCTCGCGGGGCCGGGCCCGGGTCGGCTCTGGGGCGAGGTGGTCGTCTCCGCCGAGACCGCGGCGCGCCACGCCCGGCGGCTCCGGGTGCCGCTCGCGGTGGAGCTCGACCTGCTGGTGGTGCACGGCCTGCTGCACCTGGCCGGCTACGACGACCACGACCCGCGGCGCGCCCGGCGCATGCACGAGCGGGCGCGCGAGATCCTGGCCGGCCGCTCGACGCGCGCGGTGCCCGCGCGGCTCTGGGCCGGGCTCTTGGAGGCCTGATGCCGGCCGCTCACCGCGCGGGCTTCGTGGCCCTCGTCGGCCGTCCCAACGTGGGGAAGTCGACACTGCTCAACCGCCTGGTCGGCGAGAAGATGGCGATCGTCTCGCCGCGCCCGCAGACCACGCGGACGCGCATCACCGGGATCCGGCACCTGCCGTCCGCCCAGGTCATCTTCGTGGACACGCCGGGTCTGCATCCGGGCGCGGGCCGTCTCGGGCAGCTGATGTCGAAGACGGCGGAGCGGGCGGTCGAGGACGTGGACCTGGTGTGCTTCGTGGCGGAAGCCACCGAGGACCCCGGCCGCCTCGACCGGGAGGCGCTCGACCGCCTCAAAGCCTCCCGCGCCCCCGTCTTCTGCTGCCTCAACAAGACGGATCTCGTGAGCCCCAAGGCGCGCCTGCTCCCGCTGATCGCGGCCTACCGGGTCGCCCATCCGTTCGCGGAGATCGTGCCGATCTCGGCGGAGCGCGGCGAGCACTGCGCACGGCTGCTCGAGCTGATCGTGGCGACCCTGCCCGAGCGGCCGGCCTATTTCCCCCCCGACGCGCTCACCGACCAGCCGGAGACCTTCTGGGTCGCGGAGGCGATCCGGGAGAAGATCTTCCGCCTGACCCACCAGGAGGTGCCGTATGCCTGCGCGGTCCGGGTGGAGGAGCTGACCGAGCGCCGCCGGCCCGAGTGCCTCTACATCCGCGCCGTCATCTTCGTGGAGCGCGAGTCACAGCGGGGCATCGTGATCGGCAAGGGCGCGGCCATGCTCAAGCGCATCGGCGCCACCGCCCGCACCGACCTGGAGCGCTTCTTCGGCATCAAGGTCTTCCTCGACCTCACGGTGCGCGTGCGCGCGGAGTGGCGCAAGGACGACCGGGCCCTCCGGGAGTTCGGCTTCCTCCTGACCTCCTGATGGCGCTCTACAAGACCCGCGGGGTGGTCATCGGCCGGCGCGTCTTCGGGGAGAGCGACCGGCTCGTCGACTTCTACACCCGCGACCACGGCAAGGTGCGGGGAATCGCCCGCTCGGCCCGGCGCCCGCGCTCGCGCTTCGGGAGCGCGCTCGAGCTGTTCACCCTCGGCGAGATGGTGTTCTTCGACAGCGGGCGCAGCGAGCTGGTGCAGGTGGACCACTTCGACATCGTGCGCTCGTTCGTCGGGGTGCGGGAGCACCTCGAGCGGCTGGGGCAGGGGGCGTGGGCGGTGGAGGTGGTGGCGCGTCTCTCCGCCGACCGCGATCCGCAGCCCGCCCTGTTCGGGCTGCTGGTGCGAGCGCTCCAGGCCATGGAGACGGCGGCCCGGCCCGCGCGGGTCGCGGTCTGCTTCGGGCTCCGCGCGGTGGACCTGCTGGGGCACCGGCCCCGGATCGACCGCTGCATGTCGTGCGGTCGGCTCCACCCCTTCGACGACCCGGCTCTCGACGTCGCCGCGGGCGGCCTCGTCTGCGCGGCGTGCCGGCCGGGGGCCGACGCGATCCCGCTGTCCGGGGCCCTGGTGGGGACCCTCAAGCGCCTGCGCGCGCTCTCCTGGGACGAGGCCCTGCGGCTCAATCTCGCCTCCGATCTGGACGCGGAGCTGGCCGGCCTGCTCGAGGGGCTCCTCGCGCGGCTCATGGGGCGCTACCCGCTCTCGTCGCGCTTCATCACCCAGACTCGACGCGTGCCTCCGATGGTGTCGCTGCCCGAGCGGTGAGCTCCCGATCGCGGGCGTCGAGGCGCTCCCGATCGCGGATCCCGACTCCGGCCGATTCGCGATCCCCCGACCCGGTCCCGGCCGCCGCCACGGCTCCGTGGTGGTGGCGGGGGCTCGGTCCGCTCGCCATCGCGCTGATCACCGTCGCGGTGTTCTGGCCGGCCCTGGGGCACCAGTTCGTGGACTGGGACGACCCCATGAACCTCGTCGACAATCTGGAGTTCCGGGGGCTCGGCTGGCAGAACCTGCGCTGGATGTTCACCACCACGCTCGCGGGCCACTGGATCCCGGTCACCTGGATCTCCTTCGGCGTCGACTACCGGCTGTGGGGCATGAACCCGCTCGGCTATCACCTGACGAACGTCCTGCTTGACGCGGCGTCCGCGGTCGTCTTCTACTTTGTGGCCCTGCGGCTGCTGCGCGTCGCGACGGGAGCGGGAGAGCGCGTGCTCCGGCTCGGGGCGCTCGCCGCCGCGCTGTTCTTCGCGATCCATCCGCTGCGGGTGGAGTCGGTCGCGTGGGCGACCGAGCGCCGCGACGTGCTCTCCGGGCTCTGGTTCCTGCTGACGATCCTCACCTACCTGAAGGCGGTCGGCTCGAACGGGGCGCGCCGGCGCGGCTGGTTGGCGGGCTCGGTGGCGTGCTTCGTTCTCGCCGCGATGGCCAAGGCCATCGTCATGACCCTGCCGGTCCTGCTGATCATCCTGGACGTCTATCCGCTGAGACGGCTGCCGGCCTGGTGGCGCGAATGGACGACTCCGGCCGCCCGGTCGGTCTGGTGGGAGAAGGCTCCGTACGTGGCCGTCGGCATCGCCACCGCGGTCATCGCGCAGCACGCCGTCCGCTCGCACGGGGACATGATCGCCGCACTGCCCCTCGAGAACCGGGTGGCGGTGGCGCTCTACGGCCTCGCCTTCTACGTCTGGAAGACGTTCATTCCGATCCTGATCTCCCCCATGTACCAGCTGCTGACGAGCCAGGACCCCTACGACGGGCCGATGCTTGCGAGCGCGGCGGGAGTGATCGGCCTGACCTCCGTACTGGTATGGCTCCGCCGTCGGTGGCCGGCGGGGCTCGCGGTGTGGCTCGGCTACGTCGTGCTGGTGGCCCCGGTGAGCGGGATCATCCAGTCCGGACCGCAGCTGGTGGCCGCACGGTACAGCTATCTGCCCGGTCTCGGGCTCGCGCTGCTCGTAGGCGGCGCGGTGTGCCGGCTCGGCCGGTGGGCGGTGGAGCGACCACGCTCGCGTCGGTGGGCGCTGGCCGGCCTCGCGGTGGTGGTCGTCGGCTACGCCGGACTCGCCGTCCTGTCCTGCCGGCTCGTGTGGGTCTGGCGGGACTCCGAGACGCTCTGGGCGTACGCGGTGTCGCTCGAGCCCACGTCGCCGCTCGCGCACGGCAACCTGGGCTTCGCCTACCTGAACCGGGGACGCCTGCCCGAGGCCGAGCGCGAGACGCGCGTCGCCCTGCGCCTGGCGCCCGAGTGGGAGCTCGGACAGCAGAACCTGGCCGCGGTGCTGGCGCGGCAGGACCGGTTCGTCGAGGCGGGGGAGGCCCGGACCCAGCTCGGGTACCTTCTGCTGAAGCACCGTAAGTACGACGCGGCGGTCGCGCTGTTCCAGAAGGAGGTCAGCTTGCGGCCGGGTGACGCGGCCGCCCACAACAACCTCGGCGCGGCGCTCCTGCTCCGCGGCGACGTGGGTCCGGCCGTCGAGCACTTCGAGGAGTCGCTGCGCCTGGATCCGGGGCACGACAAGGCGAGGCGAAACCTCGCGGCGGCCCGCCAGCGCCGCTGACGCGGCCGGCCCGGCCGCGTGGCCGCTCCGCGGCCCTGTGCTATCCTGACCGCCATGGTTTCGATGGAGACGCTGGTCTCGCTCTGCAAGCGCCGCGGGTTCGTCTTCCAGTCGAGCGAGATCTACGGCGGCATCGGGTCGTCCTGGGACTACGGGCCGCTCGGCGTCGAGCTGAGGAACAAGATCAAGCGGGTGTGGTGGCGCGACTTCGTCCAGCGGCGCCCGGACATGCTCGGTCTCGACGCCTCGATCCTCATGCATCCCACCGTGTGGAAGGCGAGCGGTCACGTCGACAACTTCACCGACCCGATGGTGGACTGCCGCGAGTGCCGCCATCGGTTCCGGGTCGACCAGCTCGCAGAGACCCCGTGGGTGCACTACTGCCCGGCCACCAAGGGCAACAAGTTCACCATCCCGGCCGGGGGGGCGTGCTCCCACTGTGGCGCCGCGCGGACCCTCTGTCCGGACTGCGGCAAGGGGGAGCTGACGCCCCCACGCCAGTTCAACCTGATGTTCAAGACGCTCATGGGGCCGGTGGAGGAGGACGCCGCGGTGACCTACCTGCGCCCGGAGACCGCGCAGGGCATCTTCGTCAACTTCGACAACGTGCTGCAGTCGATGCGGCGCAAGCTTCCCTTCGGGATCGGGCAGATCGGCAAGGCCTTCCGCAACGAGATCACCCCGGGCAACTTCATCTTCCGGACGCGCGAGTTCGAGCAGATGGAGATCGAGTACTTCGTCAACCCCCACGAGACGGTGGAGGGGCGGCCGGCCGACGAGTACTGGCACGACCGCTGGATCGAGGATTGCCTCGCGTGGTTCCGCCGCTACGGCATCCAGTCCGACAACCTGCGGCTGCACGAGCACGCGCGGGACGAGCTGGCCCACTACGCCAAACGCACCGCCGACGTGCAGTACCGCTTCCCGATCGGCTGGAGCGAGCTGATGGGCATCGCCAACCGCACCGACTTCGACCTCAAGCAGCACGCCAAGTTCAGCGGGAAGGCGCTCACCTACTTCGACGAGGAGCGCAAGGAGCACGTGGTGCCCTACGTCATCGAGCCGTCGGCGGGGGTGGACCGGGCCCTGCTCGCCTTCCTCGCCGACGCCTACCGCGAGGAGGAGGTCCGGGGGGAGAAGCGGGTGGTGCTGCGCTTCCACCCGGAGCTGGCCCCGGTGTCGGTGGCGGTGCTGCCGCTGCTCAAGAAGCGCGACGACATCGTGCGCACCGCGCACGCCATCCGCGACGAGCTGTCCCGCGACCTCACCGTGGTCTACGACGACACCGCCGCGATCGGGCGGCTCTATCGCCGGCAGGACGAGGTGGGCACGCCCTACTGCGTGACGGTGGACGTGCAGACGGTGGGCGACAGCGACAAGGGCGAGCCGGCGGACGGCAAGGTGACGATCCGGGACCGCGACTCGATGGAGCAGATCCGGGTGGAGGCCGCGCGGCTCGCCCAGGTGATCGGCGACCTGCTGCGCGGCACCGCGTGGGCCGAGGTGGCCGCGGGGGCCGGGCGCTCCTAGCGCTTCTACGACTGCGGCGGTTGCGCGCTCGTGGACGGCGGCGTCGCGGGCGCGGGGGAGCTCGGAGAGAGACCCCCGGCGCGTAGCGGGCGGGGCCGCAGGCCTCCTTGGGTTCGGTGCCCGCGATGAAGGCCATGGTCACCGGGCGGCCGCACCCGCCGCTCGCATTCATGTCCACCGGCACCAGCACCACTCGCTCCGGGATCGGGAAGTCCTCCGGAGGTGTGCCCGCGAGCGCCTCCTGCATGAACGCGGTCCAGATCGGCACCGCGACGCGAGAGCCGGTCTCGTCCTTGCCCAGGCTGCGGGGCCGGTCGTAGCCGACCCACACCCCGGTCACCAGCTGCGGGGTGTAGCCGATGAACCACGCGTTCGAGTAGTCGTTGGTGGTGCCGGTCTTGGCCGCGGCGGGCCGTCCGAGCGCGCGGGCCGCGACTCCGGTGCCGCGCTCGATCGTTCCGCGCAGCATGTAGGTCATCACGTAGGCCAGCTCCGGCGAGACGACCTGCTTGCTCTGCGGGGTGTTCTCCTCGAGGAGCTTGCGCTGCGAGTCGAGCACGTAGCGGATCGCGGTGGGTCGCATCCACGCGCCCTGGTTGGCGAGCGCGCCGTAGGCGGAGGTGATCTCGAGCAAGCTGAGGTCGGAGGTGCCGAGGGCGATCGAGAGATTCTCGCCGAGCGGGCTCTCCACCCCGAGCCGCCGGGCGAGGTCCACCGTGCGGCGGACGCCGTTCTTCTCGAGCACCTTCACCGCGGCCACGTTCACCGACTCCTCGAGCGCCTGCTGGTAGGTGATCGGCCCGCGGAACTTCCGGTCGTAGTTGTCGGGCTTCCAGGGCTTGCCGTTGCGGCCGGTGGTGAACTCGACCGGCGAGTCGTCGACCACGCTGGCCGGGGTCTGGCCGGACTCGAGCGCGGCCAGGTAGACGAAGGCCTTGAAGGCCGACCCGGGCTGCCGGCGCGCCTGGACCGCGCGGTTGAACTCGCTCTTGAAGAAGTCGTAGCCGCCCACCATCGCCTTGATGTAGCCGGTCTGTGGATCGATGGTGAGCAGGGCGCCCTCGGGCCGCTCGGGCGCCGGCGCGGTCTGGTCCTTGGCCGCCGCGACCCGGCGCGACTCGAGCGACCTGAGCCCCTCGCGCAGGGCGCGCTCCGCCTTGACCTGCATCACGGGGGAGAGCGTGGTGTACACCTGCATGCCGCCCTTGAAGACGAGGTCGGCTCCGTACTGCGCCTCGAGCTGCTGCTGGACGTACTCGAGGTAGTACTGGCCGGTGGTGCGGCGGCGTTCGGGCGGGATCAAGCCGAGCGTGCTCTCCGCGGTCTTCTTGGCCAGCGGGGGCGCGAGCGCACCCACGTCCACCATGCGGGCGAGCACGGTGGCGCGCCGGCGCTTGGCCGCTTCCGGGTGCTCGAACGGCGAGTAGGTCGAGGGCGCCTTGGGCAGCCCGGCGAGCAGGGTGGCCTCGGGGAGGCTCAGCTCGGCGACCGACTTGCCGAAGAAGGTGCGCGCGGCCGCCTCCACTCCGAAGGCGCCGTGGCCGAAGTAGATCTGGTTCAGGTACATCTCGAGGATGCGGTCCTTCGAGTAGCGCCGCTCGAGCTCCAGCGCGAGTACCGCCTCCTTGAGCTTGCGCTCGAGGCTCTTGTCCGGGGTGAGGAAGAGCACCTTGGCGAGCTGCTGGGTGATGGTGCTGCCGCCCTCCACGATGCGCCCGCGCCGGAAGTTCTGGTAGACCGCGCGGGCGATGCCGGTCGGATCCACCCCGTGGTGCGAGTAGAAGCGCGCGTCCTCGGTGGCGATGATGGCGTCGCGCAGCGCCTTGGGGATCTGGGCGAGCGGCACGAAGATGCGGCGCTCGACGTGGAATTCGGTGATCAGCTCGTCGTTGTCGTCGTAGACCTTGGTGCCCTCGCTCGCGTCGAAGGTCTCGAGCTGGGCCACCGACGGGAGGGAGCCGGGCAGGATCGTGAGGACCCAGAACGCGGAGGCGGCCACTCCGAGGGCGCTGACGAGGACCGCCACCAGCACCGCCATGAGCAGCCAGCGGAGCCAGCGGCGGCGCCGGAGCGCGGCGCGTTTGGTGCGTCGGTCTCCCGCCATGGATTGCTATTATACAGGCGTGAACATGGCCCCCACCGCGGATCAGCAGCTGGCCCGCATCCGCCGGGGCGCCGCCGAGATCGTGGTGGAGGCCGAGCTGCGCGGCAAGCTCGAACGCTCCCTGCGCACCGGCACGCCGCTCAAGGTCAAGCTCGGCCTCGATCCGACCGCGCCCGACCTGCATCTGGGCCACACCGTCGTGCTCCAGAAGCTGCGCGACTTCCAGGACCTGGGCCACCAGGTGATCATCATCATCGGGGATTTCACCGGGATGATCGGCGATCCCACCGGACGCTCCGAGACCCGGCGGCCGCTCACGTGGGACGAGATCCGCGAGAACGCGGAGACCTACAAGGCTCAGCTCGGCAAGGTCCTCGACATGGCGCGGACCCAGGTGCGCTTCAACTCGGAGTGGCTGGGCCCGCTCAGCTTCGAGCAGATCATCCGCGAGACCGCGCACCTCACGGTGGCCCGCATCCTCCAGCGCGAGGACTTTGCGTCCCGCTACGCGGCGGGCCGCCCGATCAGCCTCCACGAGTTCCTCTACCCGCTCGCCCAGGGCTACGACTCGGTCGCGCTCGGCGCCGACGTGGAGCTGGGCGGCACCGACCAGACCTTCAACCTGCTGGTGGGCCGCGATCTGCAGCGCGCGCACGGGCAGGAGCCGCAGATCGCGCTCACCGTGCCGATCCTGGAGGGGCTCGACGGCGTCCAGAAGATGTCCAAGAGCCTGGGGAACTACGTGGGCATCAACGAGCCGCCCGCCGACATGTACGGCAAGCTGATGTCCGTCTCCGACGCGCTCATGTTCCGCTACTTCGAGCTGGCGACCCGCGTGCCGGAGGCCGAGCTGGCCCTACTCCGCACGCTGCACCCCATGGAGGCCAAGAAACGCCTGGCTTGGGCGGTGACCGCCATGTACCACGGAGGGGCCGGCGCGGCGGCCGCCGAGGCCCACTTCGCTCGAGTGGTTCAGGGTAGGGAAGTTCCGGATAACGTTGAGGAAATCAGGATTCCCACCCCGGCGGCGCAAGAGCCGCTCTGGAAGCTCTTGGCCAAGGCCGGCCTCGTCGCCTCGACCTCCGAGGGGCGCCGAATGATCCAGCAGGGTGCCGTCGAGCTGGACGGCAATCCGATTGTGAGCCTGGATTACAATGTCACCTCCTCCGGAGAGAGCCATCTGGTGAAGGTCGGGAAGCGCCGCTTCAAGAGATTCGTGCTCGAGAAGGAATAGCTTGACAGGGTAGGGCCCGGTCCGTATCATCACACCTTGCCCATCCTTCGGGTACTTCTCGAAGGGGGCGTTGAGAGATGTCAGCCGGTCCGCAGTAGTCCGCTGGCCTCGATTCAACCTGAGGGGTTCACACCCCGCCGCTCTTTGAAAATCGCATATGTTACTGGCTCACCGAAGAAGTGTGAGCACCATCCGTAACTACTGAGTACCTTGCGCTCGACCGAAGCAACATCTTGGTTGGGCTTTTAGGGACCAGGTTTCAAGTTTGTCGATTTAATCATGGCGAGTTTGATCCTGGCTCAGAGCGAACGCTGGCGGCGTACTTAACACATGCAAGTCGAACGAGGATCAGCGGGTTAGCAATAATTCGTTGGTCCTAGTGGCGCACGGGTGAGTAACACGTGGGTGACCTGCCCTGGAGCTCGGGATACCCCCTCGAAAGGGGGGCTAATACCGGATACGTTCCTCGGTCGAAAGACCGGGGAGGAAAGGTGGCGCAAGCTGCCGCTCTTGGAGGGGCTCGCGGCCTATCAGCTAGTTGGCGGGGTAACGGCCCACCAAGGCTATGACGGGTAGCTG
>WNFK01151571.1_pt1 | contig 15881 bp, 13 predicted proteins | sample 5400281 | NCBI WGS metagenome assembly WNFK01 (sample SAMN13153350, study PRJNA577476) | soil metagenome | isolation source: 20 cm soil on Douglas fir-dominated hillslope | place: USA:California | collected 2013-09-17 | reverse complement strand
TGATCACGGCGATCCCGACGAAGACCGCCAGGCCCGCCACGCTCCGCCCGTCGCGGTCGCCGCGGGCGGCCTGCCATCCTCGTCGTGCTGCGGCGTACGCGAAGAAGCCGAAGCAGGCCAGCAGCGGGATGCCGCCTCCCCAGAGCAGCCACGTGTAACCGCTCTCGATCCATACGTAACCCGTCGCCTGGCTCGCGACGGCGATGCGGGCGGAAGGCTCGATGCCGAGCAGGAAATTCCAGTGGGAGAACAACCTGGGCCAGAAGTAAGTCTGCAGATTCTGCAGTCTCCCGGTCCAACTCACGGGCAGCCCCGACGCCGACTGGAAACCGGACAGGCGGCGCTCGATCACTGGCCGCAGGGCGAGCCCGCCAAGCACGGCCGCGGGCAGAAATACCCACAGCAGCTTCGGCTTGCGCATGACGGTGGCGATGCCGATGACGCCGAGGAAGAGACCGATGGCGCTGGAGAACTCCCCGGCGGAGAGCGCCCCGAGCACAAGCAGCCCGGCCGCGCCTGCCAGGAGCGGCCGGAATCTGCGGTAGCGGATCCACAGGCCGCTCACGATGGCCAGGTTGATGATGGCCAGGTCCGCAGTCGCCGCGGGAAGGCCGAGCGTCGACCCTCCCCGGTCCGCGAACGCGTTGGTGTTACCGAACGGCGCGTAGTACTTGGCTAGCAACTCCGGGACGCCAAACAGGCCGAGCGACTGCAATATCGCCAGCATTGCCACGACGCACGCCGCAGTCACCGACAGCCACAGGCACAGCCGGATCTGGCGGTCATTGGTGACGCTGGTGCGGATGACGACGTACAAGCCCAGGTACTTCCAGAGCACAAGCGCGTAGAGAACATCGTCCTTGCTGATCGGCGTCTGCCGGACCGTCATCCACAGCAGCGGCACAACTGAGCTGGCCACAGCCATGAGCACAAGGGCCACTTCCAGCCGGTCCGGCCGGATCTTCGGCAGCTGTCCGGTGCGGAGCCGCACCAGACCCCGCGCCGCGAGCGTGGCCCGCCGTCACCGGCGTCAGCACGATGATGACGTAAGCAGCCAGCGCAGGCCATCTCCAGACCGCCGCCACGATTCCCGCGGCCAGCGCGGCGCCGAGCGTCAGCAACGGCCAGTGCGCGCACATCACGCCAAGCGCGACCGCCCCGGGGAGCGCCAGGACCGCCACCCAGCGGCTGGAGCGATGACGGAGCCCCTGGCCTGTCCATGGGAGGCTGGGCGGTAGGGGAATCAGCCGCCGGCGGCGTGTGGCAGGGCGCCGCGAAGCTGCGCCAGCCGCGGTTCTCCCTGCGATCCCGCCCCGGGCCGTCCCCCGCAAGTGGCCGAAGCCGTCAGCGATCCAGCCCAGTTCGGGGGTCCGCAACAGGGCCTGCACGGCCAAGAACACCGACAAGCCAACTAGGGCAGCGGCAATGATCGCGACTCGCGGGCCGAAGGGCCGTCCTACCCAGTGCGGGATCGAGGTTGCGGTGAGCCAGGCGGGCACCGCCATGATCCCGGAACCTACCGCGAACTTCAGTATCGACGGTGCGAGCCGCTGCGTGCCACGCAGCCGCTGCGTGTCGCGCCGGCCCAGGCCGCGCCACACTCGCGCGGTCAGGTGGCAGGCAGCCAATGCGACGGCGACCGACAAGGCCAACCCGAGCAGCAGCAGCACGGTCGGCCCATGGGCGAGCAGCGCGGCACTGACCAGTGCCAGGCAGGCAACGGCCTGTAGCAGCATGGATATCAGCGGAGAGCGGGTGTCCTTCCTTGCGTAAGACGCATAGGTGGCGATCATGAAGGCGGTTTGGCCGACCACCGCTACGGACAGCCCGGCGAGCGATACCGCGACCATGGTGACCGCGCCGGCGCCATCCATACGGCCGAACGAGATGGCACGGGCGAGCGGGAATGCCAGCGCAAGGTAGCCGACGGCGGCGGGGATGGTGATGAAGAAGCCGAGCGCAAAGCCACGCACCAAGGTCTCGCGGAACGCGGTCAGATCTCCGTCCAGGTGCATCCGCGCCAGCCTTGGCAGCAGGGAAAGCGCGACTGGCGTGGCTCCCAGCGCGATGGCCAGGTAGTAGAAGTTCAGGGCGATCTGGAAGGCGACGACCCCGCCAGGCAGGCGGTTCGCCACCACCAGCAGGGTCAGCACCTGGAACGCCAAGAGTCCCGCCTGGGCAAGCGACGGCAACGCTCTGGCGACGACAACCCGGACCTCGCTGTCGCGCCAGCCGGGCCGTGGCATGAGCAGCACTCCCGCGCGCCGGGCACCCCACCATTGGGTAGCCGCGTGAGCCGCGACCGCGCCGGTCGAGCCAAGCCCAAGTAGCAGCATCTCTCCGCTCGGGACGCTGCCAAGCTGCGTACCGGTGCCGTATAGCACTGCGACTGCCACCAGCACCGCGAAGTTCATCACTGCCGTGGCGGTGCCGACTACGCCGTAGAAGAAGATCTGCGGGATGAACATGACGATCAGCAGCCGCCCCACGTTCTCCTGAGCCGCGCCGACCACGGGTGACGCACCTGTGAGAGAGGCGAATCTCAGCACTAGCGGACCGAGGGTAATGGCTACCGGGGCAATAAGCAGCAGCGCCGCCAGGGTAATGCCGAGGAAGCCACCGGCCACGCGTTCCGATGCACGCCGGTCACCAGCGTCGATGTGGCGCACAAGGGCGGGGACAAGCAGCGAGGAGAACAGGGAGCCGGCGAGGAATCCGTAATAGACCAGATTAGGTAGGGAATTGGTGAACTGATAGGTGTTGCCAAAGAATGTCGGCCCGAGTACCGCGCCGATGCAGGCGAACTTGGCGACACCGGTGACGCGGCTGACAATCGTCCAGGCAGCCACGGTGATGGAATCACCCGCGGCTGCGGCGGCCGCGTCTGCCCCTTGCCCGGCTGCCACGGCGCGGAGCGGCTCAGGGAGCTGCACCTGAGTCATCTGGCCGCCCCCATCGGGCACATCCGGCCCGCCCGGCCGTGACGCCCTGGACTCATAGGGCACCGTGGGTGGAGAGCACGACCGGTATCGTCTTGAGCAGGATCCACAGATCGAGTGCGAGTCCTTGCCTGCGCACGTATTCCCGGTGCAAGTCATCGGGGCTATCGGCGTACATGGTCCGGAACTTGTAAAGGAGAAAGGGGCTGCTGTCCTTGCCTAGCCGGATCTGCCGGAACAGGGCCGGCCCTGGCGTGGTGAGCCTGATCAGCACCGCGACGATCCCAAGCAGTGGAGACAGCAGGGCCAGGCAAGCCGTCGCGACGGCGAGGTCCAGCAGGCGCTTAGCCAGCCGCGTCATACCTGTACGGGCGCTGCCAGACGCAGCGGCTGACAACCGCTGCACGGGCATGAGGGACTCATGCAACGCGATGCTCCCTTCCCCTTAGTGCCGCATGGACCGCGTCACAGACCCGTGTCACCTGGTCATCGGTCATGTGCGGGAACATCGGCAGTGACAACACCTCCTCTGCGCACCGCTCGGCTGTCGGCAACGGGCGGCTGGCGAACCGCCGGTAGGGTTCTTGCTGGTGGCAGGGGATGGGGTAATGGACCTGGGCCTGGACACCCATCTCGGCGAGGTGCTGCTGAACCCGCGTTCGCTCCGGCACCCGCAGCACGGCGAGGTGGTAGACCCCCCGCATCCCGGGGACTTCCGCCACCAGGCGGGCGGGGCACGAAGCGAACGCGGCGTGGTAGCGCGCTGCGATTGACCGGCGAGCCTCGTTCCATGCGTCCAGGCGGGCGAGCTTCGCGGTGAGCACTGCCGCCTGCAGGGCATCGAGGCGGCTGTTGGTCCCTACCAGCTCGTGCCGGTAGTGGGAGCCGACGGCCCGACCGTGATCGCGAAGTACCCTGATCCGGCCCGCCAGGCCCTGGTCCGTGGTCACCACCGCGCCCGCGTCGCCAAATGCCCCGAGATTCTTGCCCGGATAGAAGCTGAAGCAGCCGGCCAGCCCGATCGACCCCGCTCGTCGTCCTCGCCAGGTTGCCCCGTGAGCCTGGGCGGCGTCCTCGATCACCGCGATGCCGGCCTTGTCCGCGACCCGGCAGAGCGCATCCATGTCGGGCATCTGACCGTAGAGGTGCACGACGATGACAGCCCTGGTTCTGCGATTTATGGCCGCTTCGAGCAGTTCGGCGGTGAGCAGCAGGGTGTCCGGGCAGATATCGGCGAACCGTGGCGTGGCGCCGGACAGGACTACCGCTTCCGCCGTGGCGACGAACGTGTTCGTGGGCAGGACCACTTCATCGCCTGGCCCGATGTCAAGCGCGGTCAGGGTGAGCTGGATGGCGTCAGTTCCGTTGGCCACACCGAGCGCGTGCGGCACCTGGCAGTAGGCCGCCCACGCGGCCTCGAACTCCTCGACGGCCTCGCCGCCGACGAACCGGCTCGACTCGAGTACCCGTCGCCAGGCCGGCTCAACGCTGTCGAGAACCTCGCGCGTCATCGCGGCCACGTCAAGGAAGGGGATCTGGCTGGTCATGACATCTCCGAGCGGGTACGCACCGCCGAGGCAGCCACTGCGGCGGCCTCGGCGCCGTTAACTGCACGGGAAGCCGGCGCATACTGGCTGCCGCGCAGGCTGAATGGCTGCGTGAAGCGGCCATCAGAGCTGAGTTCCGCGAGCAGTACCGGGCGGCCGAGACGCCGCGACAACTCCGCGGCCTCAACGGCCTCCACGACGGCGAGCCCGTTCGCGCCGTCGGTCAGCGGCCGGGAGCCGGTTGCGATGCACTCGATGAAGTGCCGGTCCTGCACAGCGAGCGGCTCGTCCGGTGAGATGAACGGGACCACGATGTCGCCGTAGCGGTAGGACATCGGCGGCTGAGTCATATTGTCGCCGTCGGGCGGGAGGCAGACTCCCTTGTCCAGGACGCGAATCCGCTCGTCCACGGCCAGGTCGTCGTAGACGGCCATCTTCTGGCTGCCGACTGCCGTGACCCTCCGCACCTTGCATGGGTCGAGCCAGCTCACGTGGATGTTCGCGGACAGGCCACGGTCGTCGAAGAAGTCGTCGTAGAACAAGCGCAGGTAGGCGACGTCCTCGAATCTGCGGTGCGCGTGGCGGGAGGCCCAAGCCTGGGCCGCGATCGGCTTGCGGCCCAGCACGTGGTTGATGATGGAGATGTCGTGCGGAGCAAGGTCGAGGATGACGTTGACGTCGTTCTGGTACAGGCCCAGGTTGAGCCGGGCGCTGTCGATGTAGTACACCTCGCCGAGTTCTCCGCTCTGGATGAGCTCGCGAAGCTTCCGGACGGCTGGGTTGTACTCGAAAGTGTGGCCGACCATGAGGACGACGCCCGCTGCGGCCGCCGCACGTTCCAGACGGCGCGCCCCCTCAGAAGTTGGCGCAAGCGGCTTCTCCACCAGGACGTGCTTGCCAGCCTCGATCGCCTGCAGCGCCACGGCCACGTGCGTGCTCGGCGGGGTGGCTACTACCACCGCGTCCACCTGCGCGAGGGCCGGCTGCAAGTCCCTGTACCAGGGGGCCGTCTTGTAGCTGCGGCCCAGGTTCAGGACCCGGTCTTCACGTGAATCAACGAGAACTACCTGATCGACGCCGTCCGCGGCGTGCAGGACGCGGGCATGCTTCGACCCCCAGTAACCGCACCCGACCACGGCAACACGGCAACCAGTGCCCTTCGAGACTTCCGTCAATTGAGTCAGCGCCCCCCCAGCTAAAATCAGCTGCATATGGCAGCCGTTAGCGAGCGATCCATTTCTATTTCAGTAAATGCTGCGAATCGCAGCCTAGGCGCGCATGGCTGAGTGCGCATCCCCCATCTGTCGTAGCTATATTCAGCAGCATGAGGGTGTCGTTCCTACGTACGTTTAGGGAGTTCGCAGACTATTTTGAATGACCGCAATCGCGGCCCCTAGTCTCCCCGCTGGCTATATCCGCCCAGTCCTCGTAGCGGGGATCTCCTTTTATGGCCCGACATATGCTGGTCCTAAGCGCGAGGGGCGCGTTACATTGAGCAGCTCCGGAATAGGTAATGGCCCGACCGGCGTCCGACAGGAATTGCGAGCGCTCCGCCTGCCGCGCGGCACTATCCTCGCCTCCGAGCATGCGGCTGGCACATCCTCATCCGTCGTAGCCGCCCTGCGACCCCGCTCGTCAGCCCGTATCGGGCGGCACCTGCTCCAGATGGGGTCGGCTCAGCGCTACTGCCTCAAGCGTGGTGTGGACGCCTAGCTTTGCCATGAGATGCTGCAGGTGGGTACGGACAGTGTTGGCGGACAGGTGCAGCCGATCCGCCACCTCCCGCCGTCCCGCTCCCTCGGCCAGACAGGTCAGCACCTCCCGCTCGCGTGGCGTAAGAGCAGCGAGCAACTCGTCGTTCTCCCGGCGCTGCTCTTGATCCTGAAGCAGCATCGCCATGATCCGGCCCATCTCGGCCGGGGGCAGCCATGTCTCGCCGCGCGCGGCACGCCGGATCACATCCACCAGGTGCTCGAAGGATTCATCCTTGCGCACCCAACCCGCTGCACCCGCCCGGACCGCGTCTACGATCCGTTCAGCCTCTGAGGAGTTACTCAGGATAATGACGCGAGGGGCTTCGTCGCGCCAGCGCAGTTCCTCACACAGGCGGATCGCGGCGCGCTCGGGGAGGTCGCCATCCAGCAACATCACATCCGCTTGCCGCCCTAGTATCAGGCACTGGGCCGGCGTGCGCGCGTGCACAGCCGCCACAACTTCTACGTCGCTCTCGGCCTCTAGCCGAGCCGCAAGGGCATCAGCGAACGTGCGCTCCTGATCAACAACGAAGACATTAATCCCCATGGCTGGTGAGCGTTGCTCAATTCGCCGCCCTGGGGAACCCCTGCTTAACGTGGCGCGGCTACGCCAACTGAGGGAGTCCGGCTGCAGCGCGCTGTGGACACTGCGATGCCACCCGCTGGTGCCGGTCATGCGGGCAGCTTGGCGACCAGTCCCTCACGACTGGCCAGAGCCGCGGCCTGAAGTCTTGAGTGCGCACCGAGCTTGGAGAGGAGATTCTTCACGTAGGTCCGCAGGGTGCTGGTGGCGATGTTCATCTCGAGGGCCATCCGCTCCGTGCTCTGGCCAGCGACAATACGGCGCAGCACCTCTGTCTCCCGTGGCGTGAGGTCGTGCTGGGACCGTGCGCGCTGCGAAACCGCCGCATGCGCGTGGCTCGACAGGGCGGACTCAAACACGACTCCGCCGGAGGCAATCACCTCCAGGGCGCGCGCGATCTGCGTCACATTCTGATCCTTCGCGAGAAGTCCCGCGACACCTATCATTCGCGCCTCCCCGGCGACTGCCGGATCGAGCGCCCCGGAGAGCACCACCACTTTGGTACCTGGGCACTGCATGCGCATCTTGCGAGCCGCCGTGAGGCCATCTTCGCCCCCGGGGAAACGCAGATCGAGCAGGCATGCGTCAGGCATGTGCTCAGTCACCGCGGCGACGCCCGCAGCCGCTGACGTCGTGATCGCTACTGCCTGGTGACCCCAGGCATGCAAGGCCGCGGCCAGCGCTTCACCCAGAAGCCGGTTGTCATCGCAGAAGACGAGTCTCATGGCCCCCCTAATGGTCACCCACGAAAGCTTGATGCCATCGGCTGCGAGCCACAACGTCCTGGAAGCGATTGAGCGCTCAGGCCTCTGAGCGCTCAGCCGGCATAGTCGAGTGGACGCGACACTACCCCGACTAGCCAGCGCGGGCAAGGGGCGGGCGGCGTCGGCGCTGCCCGCCCCGACAGATCAGGTGCCTGGTCGCCTGCGGAAGAGCTCGGCGGCCGCGGCACGGTCTGCAACCTGAAGCTTCCGCACGATAGCGGCGATGTGCGCCCGGACCGCGCTTGCCGAAAGCACCAGCCTGTCCGCGATCTCCGCGGTTGAGCGGCCCTGCGCGAGCAGCTCAAGCACCTCCCACTCCCGGCTAGTCAGCCGCGGTTCGGCCGGCTCGTCCACGACGGGCGACCGCCACCGCGGTTCCCGCCCGTGAAACCGCTCCAGCACGCGTGCGACCAGTGCTCGCGGCATCGCCGCTTCACCGGAGCAGACACCGTCGAGAGCGGCCGGCAGCTGGTGCAGGCCCATCGTCTTGAGCAGATACCCATCGGCACCCGCGCGCAGCGCGGCGAAGAGGTCCGTGTCCTCGTCCGACACGGTCAGCATCACAATCTTCGAACGCGGCAGCCTTGCTGCGATCTCCCACGCTGCCGCGAGACCGCTGCCAGGCATCCGGATGTCAAGGAGGCAGATATGGGGCCGCTCCCGGACGGCGGCGGACACGGCCTCAGCGGCATCAGCCACCACCGCGCAGACGCAGAACCGCGCATCATGCTCAAGTGCCCGGCGCACGTCCTCGCGGGTCGGAGCGTGATCATCGGCGATCAGCACGCGCAGCCGTCTGTCCTGAGTGTTCAAATGGCGATCTCCACCTCGCTTCCCCGGCCCAGAGCGGAATGAATATGGAGGTCAGCGCCGACCGCGCGGGCGCGCTCACGCATCGCCGTGAGACCGAAACCTCGGTCCTGGACGGTGGTGTCGAAACCGCATCCGTTGTCGGTAACTCGCAGCCTTACCCGAGAACCTCGGCGCTCCATGCGGAGCGTCACGCCCTTGGCGCCGCTATGCCGAGCCGCATTGGTGATGGCCTCACACGCGATCCGTATTAGTGCCTCGGCCCGAGTAGGCGACAGCCGGATACCGGGTATCAGTTCGAGCACGAGCTCGATGCGGAATCGTTCTGCGACCTCCGAGGCCGCTTCGGCCAGCGCAACCTCCACGGCCTGGTCCTTCGCGGCGGCGAGCGTGTTGATCGCCCGCCTCGATTCAAGCCGTGCCCGCTCGACCGCCAGCTGCAGCCGCTCCACCGTGTCCGTGTTGGCCTCGCCGACCAAGAGATCAAGATGACGGGAGATGTATGCCAGCTCTTGTGCTAGCCCGTCATGGAGGTCACGCGCGATGCGGCGGCGCTCCTCGAGCACCGCTGTTTCCGATAGAACGCTCCAGTACGACCAGATCTCCCGCATGCAGCCGAAGAGAAGGGCGACGTAGAACGCGAAGCGGAAAATGTCGCCGGTGTACAGCATGGATTGGGAATACAGCGACGGAAACAATGAGTAATTGACGTGGGAAGCCACGGCCAGAACTGCCGCGACCGCCAGCCACCCGAAGAACTCGTCGCTAAAGCGCCTGGAGCGGCGGAGGAACCCGTTCGCCGCGAGACCGTAGAGCAGCGCGACCATCAATTCAAACGCGAAGAGTGCCGGATGCACATAAAGGGCTGGCTGCGCGACCGCCTGCGGCGTAACTGTAGCCGCGTATTTCGCCGGCCAGCGCTGGGAGAAAGCATGAACGAAAATGGCGGCCAGCGCTACAGCCGTGATGACGGCGGCTGCCGTCAGTGGTAGTACTTCCCCCGATCGCCGCATTCCGCGATGGGGCACAAACGCCGCGAGAGCGAACAGCAGCGCGCCCAGCGAGCGGGCGATGGGGGCGGCCCAGACGGTCAGGTCATCCGGTGCCCACCCGGCCATGGTCGGGACAGTTACGAACAGCAGGTTGGACAGAGCGAGTACGGCGAGCGCCGACGCAAGCAGCAGTTCGTCCAGGTAGGTACGCCGAAGGAGCCTGCCGAAGACCAGGAATCCTGCCACCAGCGCGATCAGCGAGCCTGAGGTCTCAAGCGCAAGGCGAACCTGCGGCCACGCATAGTCCAGTTGAACCTGCGGGAGCAGGGCCAAGGCGACCGTGGCGACACCACAGATCGCGGCAGTCGCAATCGCAACGGCGCCCGCCGTGCCGATCGCCATCACGCCGTCGCCGCGGCGAGCACACTGCCCGCCGTGCTTAGCCTGGAAGTGTGCGCTCACGGCTAGCCACCCCTGCGGCTCAGCCCAGGCTCGGTAGTTACTGCGCGCGAATCATCCGCGTCAGCCCTCTCCGCTGGCGATTCAGTGCGGGCGAGAGGCAGCGACAGGCTGACGCGCGCCCCGCCGCCCGGCCCGTCGCTGCATTCGAGCCTGCCGCCGTGCCTGATGGCATCTCTCAGCACCGCGGTCAGGCCAAGCCCGAGACCTTTCTGGATCTTCCCGAAGCCCGGGCCGGTGTCTTCCACGCACAGCCATGCCGAGCCGTCCTGCTGGCCAACCTCGAGGGTCACCATGCCAGATGGCCCGGCAGCACGCATCGCATTGCTGAGCAGGTTGGTGACCATCCGGCGAAGCAGTACCGGGTGGACTGAGGTGAACACCGGCCCCGCGGAAGCTACGAGCCTAGCCTCGCCCTCCCAGGTCACGCACTCGGCGGCGACCGCCTCATGCGCTAGCGCGAGCAGGTCGGTCTGACAGCTGCCCGGTGAACCCGGCGCTGCGTCATACAGTGCGTGCTTGATCAGATCGGCCAGCCACTCGGCCTGCTTGATGATCTCCTCCATGCGTGCGCACGCAGCCTTGGGGAGCCCGGGCTCGGCGAGCGCGGCCGCCGCCAGCGCGAAGACGCTGGCGACCGGTTGCCTCATGTCATGACATATCTCCTGTAGCCTCGGCGCAAAACCGGGCGTTATCTGCATTTCGGGACTCAACATCCGTGACACCTGACCCCCCGGCCAAGTGTCGCCGACATTCCAGAACCAAAGAACATCGCGACCATAGCCCAACCCTTGACTGCAAATGGCAGGTAAAACCCGCGTTAACTCTTAAGGGACGCACAGGTCTGCGGAAAGGTTGTCACCAATCCGGCGACGGTCCCCATTTACCTAGATGACCGACCTAAGTTAGATGTTCCGCGATCTTGAGTTACGCGTCTCGCAACCCTCCCCGCCGCGCCAGGCATGGCATCGGGCAGCGGCGCGGGCGTTGACCCAGGCGAAGCGCAGGCGTTCTACGACAACTGGGGATGTATGGCGGCATAGCACGCTGTGCGGGCGATCTTGGCGTGCTGTCTGCGTGACAGCTAGCCGAGGGGGGGCCGATCATTATCCGTCCGCGTCGCCTAGCGGCATGCAGTAGGGGAAGAAGGGGTGGGGGCATGGCGTCACGAGCCTGGAGCGAGCACCGAAGCCTCGCCGTACGGCAAGTGAGAAGCTGGCTTCGAGGTCACCGCCGGCAGGCATTGACGGGCTTCTCGGTCCTGATCGCCGCCGGCGGGATCGTGGTTCCCGCTGTGCCCGCGGCGGCCGTGGCGGGCACCACGGTGACGCTCACCTTCGACAACAACACCTTGAGCCAGTACGCGCTTGGTTACCAGCAGGCCTTGCAGCCGCATGGTGTGAACGCGACGTTCTACGTCAGCAGCGGGAGCGTGAGCAACAGTTCGTCCACCAAGTACATGTCCTGGTCGCAGCTTTCGGCGCTGTTGGCGGCGGGCAACGACATCGGCGGCAAGACAGTCGACGGCATCAGCCTGACGACCCTCACCACGCAGCAGCAGATCAGCGAGATATGCACCCGCGTTCAACACCACGATCCAGGCTGAGGTGCAGAACTGCGGCTACGGGAACGCCAGGACCGCGGGCAGCCTGTCGCCGACCGGTTCGGTGTACGCGGAGACGCTGCCGCCGAAGAACTGGCTGGCCCTGCGCGCCTACGCCCCGACCGGGCAGATCAGCCTGTCCAACCTGGAATCCCTGGTGTCGGGCGCGGCTGCGCACGGCGGTGGCTGGGTGCCGATCACGATTGGCAAGGTGTGCTCGCAGACCCTCGACCCGAACAACTACAGCACCTGTACCGCCTCCTCGGGCTGGATCGACCTAGGGGATCTGAACACGTTCCTGAGCTGGGTGCAGAGCGCTGGGCAGTCGGGTGGCGCGCCGGCCGGGACGGCGTTCTCCACCGTGCAGGGCACCGCCCTTTCGGCGGACACGGCCGCACCAGCCACGACGATCTTCTGCAGCGGGTCCCCGTGCACGTCCGCCACCTACACCAGCACCGTCTCGGTGTCACTCGCCGCCAGCGACCTCGGCTCGGGCGTTGCCAGCACCCACTACACCACCGACGGGACTACGCCGACGCTGTCCAGCCCGGCCTACACCGGCGCGTTCCCCCTGACATCGACGACCACCGTGCAATTCCGCTCATGGGACGCTGCGGGGAATGCGGAGACCGTCCAGTCCCAGACGATCCCGATCCAGGAGCCGCCCGATAGCACGCCGCCCACCACGACGATCTACTGCAACGGCGGGCCATGCTCGTCTGTCGGCTACACCGCGCCGGTCACGGTCGCGCTATCGGCGACCGACAACACGGGTGGCTGGGGCGTGGCCAATACTTATTACACTACAGACGGGTCCACGCCGACCACGTCCAGCACCGTCTACACGGGCCCGTTCAGCGTCAAGCAGAACACGACGGTGAAGTTCTTCTCAACCGACCTGGCGGGCAACGCCGAGCAGCCGAATTCGCAGGCGATCCCGTTCACCGTCGTCGTGTCACTAACCTTCGACGACGGCATCGAGAACCAGTACACGCTCGGGTTCCTTCGCGCGCTTCAGCCCCACAACATGACCGGGACTTTCTTCATCAACACCGGCAACACCGCGAACATCGACAGCGCGATGAGCTGGTCGCAGCTCACTACTCTGAACGACGCGGGGAACGAGATCGGCGGCCACACCCTCGACGGTATGCCAGGACCACCAGAACCTGGTCAGCCACTGCTTCTATCCAGTCAGCTTCGCCTATCCGTTCGGCGCCTATGACACGAATGCGGAAAGCATGGTGAGAGGCTGCGGCTACACCTCGGGGCGCGCGGCCGGCGGCATCGACGTCGGTGGCGTCGGCGCCGGGCCGATCTTCGCCGAGACCCTACCGCCCAAGGATGTGCTGGCCACCCGGACGGACTACAACGCGCCCACCGGAAGCCCGCCGAACGTTCCGCCGCTGTCTCTGTCGGACATGGAGGCCGCCATCACGGCCGCTTCGCAGCACGGCGGCGGCTGGGTTCAGCTGGCCTTCCACGAGATCTGCTCGCAGACCTATGACCCCAGCAACTACAGCACGTGCATCGCGAACTGGGGCCCGGTGGAACTGTCCACCCTGAACAGCCTGCTCGACTGGCTGCAGAACTCCGGGCAGCCGGGCGGCGCGCCCGCGGGCACCGTGATGAAGACGGTCTCCCAGGTCATCAACGGGCCGGATACCCAGGCGCCGATCACCACATTGGAGTGCGACGGACAGCCCTGCGGGTCCACGGCCTACAACGGCTCAACCACGGTCTCGATCTTCCCCAAGGACCCGGGCGGCTCCGGCGTGAAGGCGACCTACTACACCACCGACGGCTCCACGCCGACGACGTCGAGCCCGGTCTGGAACTACCAGCCCTTCACGATTAACTCGAATATGACGTTCAAGTTCTTCTCGGCGGACAACGCGGGCAACACCGAGGCCGTCCAGACCCAGGCCGTGCAGGTCCAGCCGAACCCCGATCCCGTCATCGGCTCGGCGGGTGACATCGCCTGCGACCCCACCGCGGCGGCGTTCAACGATGGCCTCGGCTTCGGCGGCGACTGCGTCGCCGCCTCCACCGCCAGCCTGCTGACCGGTGTCGATGCGGTGCTGCCACTCGGTGACGACCAGTACAACTGCGGCGGGCTGAGCGCCTTCGAGCAGGCCTACGGCCCGACCTGGGGAGTCAAGAAGTCCATCACGTACCCGGTGCCCGGCGACAAGGATTACACCACCAGCGGCGGCACCGACTGCCCGGCCCCCCCGGGCCTCGGGTACCAGCAGTACTTCAGCGGCAGCGGCGGGCTCCTTGGCTCTGCTGTGCCGTCGGTAGTCAACGCCAACGCGGCCACCGCCTACTACAGCTATAACCTTGGCAGCTGGCACATCATCGCCCTGAACACCGCACCGTGCGCCCTGAACGATCCGTTGTTCTGCGCGGCCGGCTCGGCGCAGGACGTGTGGCTGCAAAATGACCTGGCACACGACACGGCCTCGTGCACTCTGGCCTACTACCAGAACCCGCGCTGGGCCTCCACCGCGTCCGGTTCGGGCGGCAACAATACCATGCAGGAACTCTGGCTGGACCTGTACAACGGCGGCGCGGATGTCGTCCTGAACGGTGACTCTCACTGGTACGAGCGATTCGCGCCCATGAACGCAGCAGGCGCCATAAATAATTCGTTCGGCGTGCGGGAATTCATTGTGGGCACCGGTGGCGCTGGCCTGGAACCGCCGGGAACGGAAGGGCCAACCAGCCAGGTGCTGAACGCCACCACGCACGGCATCATCAAGATGACATTGCACAACGGCAGCTACGGGTGGCAGTTCATCAACAACGGCGAGAGCAGTTTCACTGACTCCGGCACAGGCACGTGCCACGCCAAGCCGTAGCTGTTCAGCCGGGCGTGGTGTACTCCTCGGCGCGTGCCGAGAGGTAGGCGATCTCGGCTGCGGCGGCGGTGTGACGTCCGAGTCTCGCGAGTGTGTGGCCGCGGGCGGCGTGCCAATGGTGCTGGCGGGCCAGGCCGGGTTCGTCGGCGAGGGCTTCGAGCTGGTCGAGGCCGGCCTGTGGGCCCTCATGCCAGGAGATCGCGATGGCTCGGTTGAGGGCGACGACGGGGGTCGGGGTCAATGCGAACAGCTCGTCGTAGAGCAGGCGCACCTGGCGCCAGTCGGTCTCCTGAGCAGATGGCGCCTCGTCGTGCAACGCGGCGATTGCGGCCTGGACGGACCAGCTGTTGGGTGGGTGGTGGCGCAGGGCCTGTGTTGTCAGCCTGGCGCCCTCGTCGATCATCGAGGTATCCCAGAGGCCGCGGTCCTGGTCTTCCAGCGAGACGGCGAAGCCATGGTCGTCGACCCTGGCCTGACGCCTGGCGTCAGTGAGCAGCATGAGCGCGAGCAGGCCAGTGACGCGGGGCTCGCCGGGCATCAGCCGGCGGAGGATACGGGCAAGTCGGATGGCCTCGTCCACCAGATCGCATCGGACCAGATCGTGGTGGCCGGTGGCCGCGTAGCCCTCGGTGAAGATGAGGTAGACGACGTGCAGAACCAGGCCCAGACGGCCTTCGAGCTCGTCCGGGCCGGGCACGCGGAAGGGGATGCGGCTCTGCTGGATCTTGCGCTTGCCGCGGGTGAGGCGCTGGGCCATGGTCGCCGGCGGGACGAGGAAGGCCTGTGCGATCTCAGCGGTGCTGAGGCCCGCGATGTAGCGCAGGGTGAGTCCGGTCTGCGTGTCCAGGTCGAGAGCAGGGTGACAGCACGCGAACATGAGCTGCAACCGGTCGTCGGGGATGTGCTCGTGCTCTGGGACCGGCTCTGTGCGGCGCGCCGGATCGGCATCGGCGTGCAGAGTGGCGAGCTTCGTGGCCAGCGTGGCGTCCCGCCGGATCCGGTCGAGGGCCTTGCGCCGGGCCGTGGTCGCCAGCCATGCCAGCGGCTCGCGCGGGACCCCGGAGCGTGGCCAGGTCTCTACCGCTGCCAGAAGGGCCTCAGCGGTAACCTCCTCGGCGAGATCGAGGTCGCCGAATCGGGCCGCGAGCAGGGCCAGCAGACGGCCGCGCTCCTCTCGGAACACTGCCTCGATCGGTTCGCCTGCCGGCCCCATCGCCTTGGACCTTAGAACTCGGCGAGCGGACGCACCTCGACGCGCCCGTACTTCGCGCCCGGACACCTGGCCGCCCAGTCAAGCGCTGCGTCGAGGTCGGGGACGTCGATGATCTGATAGCCGCCCAGGTACTCGCGGGACTCTGCGAACGGCCCGTTGGTCATCAGTCGCTCGCCAGCATCGTTGACCTGCACCTGAGTGGCGTCCTCAAAAGAGTGGAGCAATACGGAGTCAACCTGCACGCCGGCCTGTCCGAGCTCCTGCTGGTACTGCATGAACTCTTCCGCCGAAGGTACTCCGCTGGTCGGCGGCTGGGGCATGCCCTTGCCTTCGCGGAACCCCATGATCAGCAG
>WNFK01068953.1_pt1 | contig 15884 bp, 18 predicted proteins | sample 5400281 | NCBI WGS metagenome assembly WNFK01 (sample SAMN13153350, study PRJNA577476) | soil metagenome | isolation source: 20 cm soil on Douglas fir-dominated hillslope | place: USA:California | collected 2013-09-17 | reverse complement strand
GAGCCTGTCGAAGTTAAATCGCCTCAGCAGGATCCTTGCCGGCGATCTGCTGCAGACCCTTGTTGAAGCGTCCGGCGTGAGACTTCTCCGCCTTGGCGAGCGTCTCGAACCACTCCGCGAGCTCGCCGAAGCCCTCGGTCCGCGCGGTCTTGGCCATCCCCGGGTACATCTGCGTGTACTCGTAGGTCTCACCGGCGACCGCGGCCTTCAGGTTCTTCTCGGTCTTTCCGATCGGCTCGCCGGTCGCGGGATCGCCGACTTCCTTCAAGAAGTCCAGATGACCGAAGGCGTGGCCGGTCTCGGCGTCCGCGGTGTCCTTGAAGAGGCCCGCGATGTCCGGGAAGCCCTCGATGTCCGCGACGCGCGCGAAGTAGAGATACCGCCGGTTCGCCTGCGACTCGCCGGCGAACGCGTCTTTGAGGTTCTCGAAGCTCTTAGTGCCCTTGAGGCTTGCCATGTTTCCTCCTTCGTCGGGTGAGGGATGATCCGCTGCGCGGCCGGCGGCAGGCGCCGCAGCGGCCGTAGTACTCGGTCCGGTGATCGAGGACCTCGAAGCCGGCCCGTGCCGGCAGCCGGCGGCGCGCGCCCCGCTGGGCGGGCGCCGGAACGTCGTAGATCCGGCCGCACGTCAGACACGTGAAGTGATCGTGCGGGCCGGTGTTGCCGTCGAAGCGCATCCCGGCCTCGTCGGCGCGCTCGGCCAGGAACCCCTCGGCGGCCAGCATCCGGAGGTTGCGGTAGACGGTCGCGAGGCTCACGCGCGGCAGGCGGCGCCGGACCCGCCGGTACACGAACGCCGCGGTCGGATGGGCGTCGGTCGCGCGGACCACGTCGAGGATGATGCGCCGGGGCCGTGTCAGCCGGAGCCCGCGGTCGCGCAGCGTGTCGATCGTCTTGTTAGGAATCATTATCAATTACGACTCGAGGCGAAGCGTACACACCTCCGACGGCGCGTGTCAAGGGTCGGGCATCTGGCGCGGTCCCAGAACTTCCAGTAGACTACCCACCTCAGGAGGACCGTTCGAATGGCTCGGCCCCCCGGGCTTCGGATTCACGGAGCCCGACAGAACAATCTCAAGAACGTTTCGCTCGAGATCCCGCACGACCGCCTCACGGTCGTGACCGGAGTATCCGGCTCCGGCAAATCCTCCCTCGCCTTCGACACCCTCTTCGCGGAGGGGCAGTGGCGCTACATCGAATCACTATCCACGTACGCGCGAATGTTCCTCGACCGGGTCGACCGGCCCGATGTGGACAAGATCGAGCAGATCCGTCCGGCCGTCGCGCTGGAGCAGAAGAATCCGGTCCGCACCGCACGCTCGACCGTCGGCACCGCGACCGAGATCTACGACTACCTGCGGCTGCTCTACGCGAAGATCGGCCGCGTCCACTGCCCCGCGTGCGGCGCGCCGGCGGTCTCCCACTCGCCCGAGTCGATCGTGAACGCGCTGCTCGACGCGCACCCGGGCGCGCGCGCGATGATCACCTTCCCGCTCGCCGTCCCGGCCGGCCTGCCGCCCGCCGAGCTGTGGGCGAATCTCACGCGCCGCGGCTTCGCCCGCGTCCGGATCGCCGGGGACATCCTCGACGTCGCCGGCGCGCCGCCGGCCGATTTCGGCGATCGGAAGGCGATCGCGGTCGTCCTCGACCGCGTCGTGCTCGAGGCGGCCCATCGCGCGCGCATCGTCGAGTCGGTCGAGTCGGCGCTGCGCGAGGGCGGCGGACGGGTCACGGTGGAGATCGTCGGCGGAACGACGCGGGAATTCGGCGAAGACTTCCGGTGCAGCGGCTGCGGCGCCGCGCTCGAGCGCCCGCAGCCGCTCCTGTTCTCGTTCAACCACCCGCTCGGCGCGTGCCCGGAATGCAAGGGATTCGGCAACGTGCTCAAGTACGACGAGGCCCGCGTGGTGCCCGACCGAACCCTGAGCCTCGCCGACGGCGCGGTGGAGCCGTGGACACATCCATCCGGCAAGTGGTACCAGCGCGAGCTGATGAAGGCGGCCCGGCGCCTCAAGGTCGACACCGGCACGCCCTGGGAGACGCTCCCGGCCGCGACGCGTGAGTTCGTCTACGGCGGCGACGGAAGCTTCCCGGGCATCCACGGGTTCTTCGAGGAGGTCGAGTCGTACCGCTACAAGCTCCACGTCCGGGTCTTCCTCTCGCGCTATCGCAGCCAGTCCATCTGTCGGATCTGCCACGGCGCTCGGCTCAAGCCGGCCGCGCTGGCGGTCCGCGTCGCCGGCCTCACGATCGCCGAGTTCTCCGTGCTCACGATCGACGCGGCCGCCCGGCTGCTGAGCGACCTCCGGCTCACCGCGTGGGAGTCCGTCGTCGCCCGCGAGATCCTGCGCCAGCTGAACGCGAAGCTCACGTTCCTCCTGCGCGTCGGCCTCGGCTATCTCACGCTCTCCCGCCAGACGCGCACCCTGTCGGGCGGCGAGGCGCAGCGGATCAACCTGGCCAATCAGCTCGGCTCGCAGCTCGTCGGGACGTTGTACGTCCTGGACGAGCCGTCCATCGGACTGCACGCGCGCGACACCGCGCGGCTCACCGACCTCTGCCGAGAGCTCGCCCAGGCCGGTAACACGGTCGTGGTGGTCGAGCACGACCGCGAGTTCATCGCATCGGCGGATCACATCGTCGAGCTCGGTCCGGGCTCCGGCGAGCGCGGCGGCGAGATCGTGTTCAACGGGTCACAGGCCGAGTTCCAGAAGGCGACGCACTCGCTCACCGCGCGCTACGTGACCGGGCGCGAGTCGATCCCGGTGCCGCCGTTCCGGCGGAGCGGCCGGCGCATGCTGACCCTGGCCGGCGCGCGCCAGCACAATCTCAAGGACGTCACGGTCCGCGTGCCGCTGCACACCTTGACCGCCGTGTCGGGCGTGTCGGGCTCCGGCAAGTCGACCCTCATCCACGACACGCTCTATCGCGCGGTCGCGCGCGTCTTCAAGACCGAGTTCGCGCCGCCCGGCGAGTACGACACCCTGAGCGGCATCGAGTACATCAAGGGCGTCCGGCTGATCGATCAGGAGCCGATCGGGCGTACGCCGCGGTCGAACCCGATCACCTACGTGAAGGCGTTCGACGAGATTCGCAAGCTCTTCGCGGCGCTTCCGCGGGCCAAGGCACTCGGGCTCGACTCGGGCGCGTTCTCGTTCAACGTCCAGGGCGGCCGCTGCGAGTCGTGTCAGGGCGACGGCTTCCAGAAGCTCGAGATGTACTTCTTCGAGGATGTGTACGTCGCCTGCCAGGAGTGCGAGGGGCGGCGTTACCGGCCCGACGTGCTCGGCGTGAAGCTTCGCGGCCGAAGCATCAGTGACGTGCTCCAGATGACCGTCGACGAGGCCGTCGACTTCTTCGCCGCGCAGACGAGTCTGGCGCGACGGCTGCAGACCCTCCAGGCGGTCGGGCTCGGCTATCTCCGGCTCGGGCAGGCGGCGACCACGTTGTCGGGCGGCGAAGCGCAGCGCCTCAAGATCGCGGCAGAGCTCGGCGCCCGCGCGACCGGCGAGATGCTCTACATTCTGGACGAGCCGACGACCGGGCTACACCTGGACGACGTCAAGAAGCTCCTGGGCGTGCTCAACCGGCTGGTCGACGCGGGCAACACGGTCCTCGTGGTCGAGCATCACCTCGACGTCATCAAGTCGGCCGACTACGTCATCGACCTCGGGCCCGAGGGCGGAGAGGACGGCGGTGAGATCATCGCCGAGGGGCCGCCGGAGACGATCGCGCAAACAGCCGGCTCGTATACCGGCAAGTTCCTGGCCGAGCTCCTGCCGCGGCCCAACGGCAAGCACGGCCATCACTGAGCGCGCCGTGGACCGCGCCGCCTCGACCCAGATGTTCATCGTCGCCCGCCGCCATCCTGAGCTCTACGACTATCTGAGCACGCGCTTCGCCGACGACCCGAACGTGACGGTCGTGCTGGATCGGCGGCTCACGCCGCGCCGGCGGCGGGCGCTCCCGGCGGCGGCGGAGCGGCGCCGGGTCGACCGGCGCTCGCGGCCCGACGTGGACGAGCAGCTCCGCGCCACGTCTCTCGCGGTCGTGACCGCTTCGTCGGCCGCGGCCGCTTCGTCGGCGGCAGCCGCAGCTCCTGTACCGGCCCCGGCGCGCGAAGCGCGCCAGTGGGTCGAGTCAATGCACCGCGGCGTGAACGCCGTGCGCGGCGCTCTGGACGAGTACGAGCGGCTCCAGGTCGACGCGCAGTCGATCAAGCACGAGCACGACCGGCTCCAGCATCACGCTCGGGCGCTCCAGCAGGAAAACGAGCGGCTGCGCGCCGAGATCGACCGCGCTCGGAAAGAGCTCGCCGAGCTCGATGCCGGGATCAGCCACGCGATCGAGGTCGTGACCGACCTTCACTCCCGGCTGAACAAAGAGCTCGACCGGGATCCCACCCGGTAGCCCGCCAGCCGGCGAAGCCCCGGCGCAGCCGCACCCCGCCATGACACGGTCGGCGGCAAAGTGGTAGCATCTCGCGGCCGTCGAATCACGGTCGAGAAGGCGCAGCTCCCCGAATCAGCGTCGTGCGCGCCGCAGGCCGTCGCGGGGCCGGGGCCCCGCCGGCCGAGGCGCGTCCATGAATTGAGGAGGCACCCGAGAGATGCTCGTCCAGAGTCGCGGGCTTCGTGACAAGTACTGCATCGCCGGCGTCGGAGAAACGGAGTACTCGCGCGCCTCGGCGCGGACGACGCGCGCCATGGCCGTCGAGGCGATTCGCAAGGCGATCCTCGACGCCGGGCTCAAGGCCGCCGACGTCGACGGAATGCTCGACTACCAGGGCGGCGACTCGACCTTGGCCAACAGCGTCGCCTCCGACCTCGGCATCCGCTTCAACTTCTACATGGACGTGATGGGCGGCGGCTCGTCCACCGAGGCGCTGGTCGGACTCGCGATGGGCGCGATCGAGGCGGGTATGTGCAATACCGTCGCGATCTACCGCTCGATGAACGGCTACTCGGAATTCCGCATCGGCGGCACCGGCGCGCGCGCCGCCCAGCCGGTCCGCGGCCTGGATCTGGCGCAGGTGCCGTATGGGATGCGCAGCGCCGGCCAGAACTTCGCGCCGACCTTCATGCGCCACATGTACGAATACGGGACGACCTCCGAGCAGGTCGCCCACGTGCGGGTCGCGCACAGCAAGCACGCCTCGCAGAACCCGAAGGCGCTCCTGAAGCAGCGCGTGACGGTGCAGGACGTGCTGGCCTCACGCTGGATCGTCAAGCCGCTGCACCTCCTCGACTGCTGCCTCGAGACCGACAACGCGACGTGCATCATCGTCACGTCGGCCGAGCGTGCGCGGAATCTGCGGCAGCGCCCGATCTACATCATGGGCGTGGCCGGCCGCGTGTCGAAGCCGCGGCTCGATTTTCACTGGGCGCACGGCCCCATCTCCCGGGTGGCCGGCTACTACGCGAAGGACATCGTCTTCCCGCAGGCCGGCATCCGGCCCGAGGACGTCCACGTCACCGGCTCGTACGACGCCTTCACCTTCACCACGATGCTGCAGCTCGAGGAGTACGGCTTCTGCAAGAAAGGCGAGGGCGGCGCCTACGTCTCGAGCGGGATCATCGAGCTCGGCGGCAAGCGCCCGAACAATACCTCGGGCAGCCACCTCTGCGAGGGCTACACCCACGGCATGTCGATGGTGATCGAGAACGTGCGTCAACTGCGCGGCACCGTGGACGACTACTGCCCGCGCGCCGCCGAGGGCGTGCACACCTACGACTACTCGCCGGGCCATTGCCGTCAGGTCAAGGACGCCGAGATCACGATGAACCTCGGCTGGGCCATGCCCGCGACCGGCAGTGCCCTGATCATGCGTCACTAGCCGTGCGAGCCCAGATAAGGAGCTTCTGATGCCTCAGCCGGTGCAATACCGCGGCATGGCGCTGATCGTTCCCGACAACGACAGCGAGTGGAAGGAATTCTATGAGCACGCGCGCGCCCATCGGCTCGTCGTGCGCAAGTGCAAGGCGTGCGGGCTCATGCGCTACCCGCCGACGCACGCGTGCCCCTGGTGCATGGAGCTCGGGTGGACGTGGCACGAGGTCTCTGGACGCGGGACGGTCTATTCGTACGAGATCGTCGCCCACGCGATCCAGCCCGGCTTCAAGGAGATGACCCCCTACGCGGTGGTCCTGGTCGAGCTCGACGAGCAGCGCGGGCAGCCGACCCCGGACGAGGCGCTGCGGGTCATCGCGAATCTGGTCAAGCCGGACTTCACGGCCGAGGCCGAGGCGAACGTCCAGATCGGCCGCCGCGTGCGCGTGGTGTTCCAGGATCTCGCCGAGCACATGGCGTTGCCTCAGTTCACGCTGACCGACGAGCCTCCGATCGGCCGGGTCTGGAGACTGCCGGAGTGAAATTCGGCCTGGGGCTCTCCGTTCAGCATCTGCCGGAGGAGCCGCAGGCCGTTCGCTTCCGCGAGCACGTCGAGCAGGTGCGGCTCGCGCGCGCCGTGGGCTTCAGCTCGATCTGGGCGAGCCAGCACTATCTCTCCGATCCGTTCACCTACTTCCAGCCGATCCCGACGCTCGCGCGCCTGGCCGCCGACGCGCGCGGCATGATCCTCGGCACCGGCGTCCTCCTGCTGCCCCTGCATCATCCGGTCGAGATCGCCGAGCAGCTGGCGACCCTCGACGTCATCTCCGACGGTCGTTTGATCTTCGGCGTCGGCCTCGGCTACCGCGACGTCGAGAATCGCGCGCTCGGACAGGATCCCAAAGATCGGGTCAGCCGTCTGGTCGAGGGGCTCGAGGTGGTCGAGCGGCTGTGGAGCGGCGAGCCGGTCACCTACGACGGGAAACACTTCAAGCTGCAGTCGACGCGGATCTCGATGCGCCCGATGCAGAGCCCCCGGCCGCCGGTGTGGCTGGCCGCCAACAGCGACGGCGGCGTTCGGCGCGCCGCGCGGCTGGGCGACGCGTGGATGATGAATCCGCACGCGACCATGGCGACGCTCGAGCGCCAGCTCGAGCTCTTTCGCCGAACGCGACACGAGCTTGGACGTCCGCCGGCCATCGAGACGCCGCTGATCAAGGAATGCTATGTGGCGCCCGACACCGCGACCGCCTTCGCGGAAGCGGCGGCGGTCATCGGACCGAAGTACGGCGCGTACCGCCGCTGGGAGCAGGACAAGGCGCTGCCGCCCGGCGAAAGATTCGACACGAGCTTTGGCGAGCTCGCGCGCGACCGGTTCATCATCGGCGACCCGGCACGCGTGGTCGAGGAAATCGCCCGCTGTCGAGAGCGGCTCGGCGTCACGACCCTGATCTTCCGCGTCCAGTGGCCGGGCATGGACCAGGAAAAAGTCCTCCGCTCGATCCGGCTGCTCGGCCAGAAAGTGCTCCTGAAGTTTCTCTCGAGCTAGCGAAGTAAATTCACGAAAAGCATGTAAGTTTTACGCCGGCGTCAACGCCGCGACAGGCGCGGCACTCCGCATCCTGCGCTCACTTCGGCATTTCCGGCCTGGCACTGAGCTTGCCTCACCTGAACCACGTGGAAGAACGGAAGACACGGTCCTCTGGCTCGATCTGCTTCGGCTCCGGCATTACCCTGACAGCGCTCGTGCTCGTGTCGGCGCGGCGCGCCTGGGCACAGACCGCGGGGGGCTCGTCGGATTTGGGTCACTTCGGCCGACTCGAGGGCCCCGTCACGATTCTTCTGATCGTGGCCGCCGGCCTCGTGCTCCTCATCGGCCTGGTCGCCAAGATGCTCGACTTGCGGCTCAAGCGCGACGGCGAGGTCGTCGCCGTCAAGGGCGTTATCTCCGACGCGCTCGGCGGCGACCCCGAATTGTTCGAGCTGCCACTCACGGCGACCGTGCGGGTGCCGCTCTGGAGGGGATCGCCCGTCACCATCCGAGTGTTCGGCGAGGTTCCGTCGGGCGAGCTCAAACAAGCCGCGCTCCGCCGAGTCCAGCGCACGGCCAAAGCGGAGCTGGCCGTCCGCGCCCGGATCAAGTCGCGGATCGGCGTGACGCGGGCCGCGCCGAGCCGACCGATCAGAACAACGCGATCGGGTTGACCGGCGAGCCCGTCGCGGGCTGTAAGCGCAGCGGCGCGACGGTGAGCAGGGACTCCCAGGGGTGCCACGACGCGCGACGTTGCCGAGCCCAGGATGGCTGAGCGGCCTCAGGGTGGTCGCCGTCGCATCCTCCTCGGAGTAAAACGAGAGCCGGATCGGGACTAGAAAAACTCGAACGAGACGGGCTCGCGCTCCATGCGGAGCCGCAGGTCCGCCATGAAGACGAGATACGGGTGCGCCCCGCGGGCCAGGAGCGCGTCGCGATCGCCCCGAAGAACCGCCGCGGCGTCCTCGGCATCGAGCGCGAGCTCGGCCATCGCGGCGGGCGCGTCCTTCAGAAACCGCGCACGAAACGCGTCGTCGGACTTGAGCGCAAAGAGGCAGCGGTTGAGCCGATAGGCCGAGGCCGGCGGGAATCGGTAGTGAGGCTGATCGTTCACACCGGCCACTCGACGACCGCGTTGCCGTGATGCCACGAAGGCTCGTAGCAGTAGATGTCCGCCCTGGCGTCGCCGACGGCGCCGAGCAAGGTCGCCCAGGTCCTGAGCTCGATGTTGCCCATCTTGTCGAGCTCTTCGCCGGTGATCGCCGCCAGCTCACGACCGTGTCCCGCTTTCAGCGACTCGAGCAGCCGGCGGTCGTACTCGAACTCCGGCGAGGCGTAGCGATCGGTGCCCGGGAAATGGGACATGCCGCCCGACGCCATCAGGGCCACGCGCTCCGGCCGCGATCGGAGTATCTCGCCGAGCGCCCGGCCCCAGTCGTAACAGCGACGCGGCGTGGGTTGAGGCGGGAGGTAGACGTTCACGTGGAGCGGGACGATCGGCACCGCCGGCTCGGGCATCGTGAAGTGCAACGGGACGTAGAACGCGTAGTCGAGCGGCGCGTGCTGGGTATAGAAGAGGTCGAAGCCGCGCTCGACGCCCTGCTCGACGACGGCCCGCGCCAGCGGCTCGTGGATCGGGAACCGGTAGCGATAGTGCCCGAACGTTCCCGCGCACTCGCGGCCGACGTAGACGGCGAGCGCCGGCACGGCGTCGAGAAAGAACGCTTCGACGTGGTCGCCGGCCACGATCGCGATGGCGTCGGCGCGGAGGGCTTCGAGCCGGCGCTTGACCCGCGCGAAGGCCGCATGGACGCGCAGGACGAGGTCGCGGTCCTCGGTCCCGGGCCGGGCCAGCAGCTGGGGCGTGTGGGCGCACGCGAACGCGCCGACGAGCATCGCGTCAGTTCTCGGCCGCGGCCCCGACCGCGGCCGGGATACGCGGCGCCGTCACGCCGTGATTCTCCTGACGATCTCGTCGAACGCGCGGTCGGCGAGCGCCCTCACCTCTTCGCGCGTGAGCGGCTGAATCGGGTGCGCCACCACGACCGTCCGATACTCGGCGGCGCCGAGCGCATCCGCCTGCACGCGCGCGGCTCGGACGAACTCGGACGAGATCACCGTCGCCACCGGGACACCGTTGTCTTCGAAGAACACGCCGTCGTGCACACTGCACGTTGTGCACGACCCTCAGTCGGCGAGTCCCTCGACGAGGACGTCGGTGGCGCCGACGATCTCTTTGCGGAGCGCGTCGGGCGCGGGGCGCGCGAAGGTCGGCTTCTTCTTCCGGACGATAGCCTTCGCCCCCGTGCGCTCGCGCAGCAGCTCTTCGAGCCGGTCCAGCAGATGATTGCCCTGCGCCTTCGAGATGTCGAGCAAGGTGATGACCTTGCCGTCCAGGCTCACGGGGCGTGACGCCGTCTTGCGGGGCACGGCGACCGAATCGGTCGGATCGAGATACTCGGTCATCGGTCAATCCTCCTGAAGACGAGATTCGAGCCCTTCGAGAACGTCCAGCCCGGCACGATCGCGGAAAACCGTCCGGCGGTGCCCCCGGCGACCATGACCTTGATGTGCTCGGGCGCGCGAAACTTCGGGATCCGCGTGGTCTCGCGATCCGGATCGCGATACTTCCCGAGCACGTGCGCGGGCAGGCCCTCGCCTCCGTCGCGCCCGGGGATGAGCTCGCGCACCGGCCACTGCAGGCGCTCGTGGAGCCACCGGCGAACGTCGGCCTTCTTCCAGCCGGCGTCGCCGAGGATCTTCGCGTGTTCCGGCGAGAGCACGAGCAAGGTGTCCCCCCAGTGCGTCATCCGGTGATGGGAGATCACGGCCATGCTCGCGGCGATCGTCGGCATGAGGTCCTCGGGAGTACGGCTGCGCTGCGCGTAGACACCGAGCGGCGCGTCGGCGGCGAGGAGCGCGACGGTGCTCTGGTCGGACGCGAACCCGTGCTCGACCGCCAACGACTCCCACGGACTCTCTTCTTCGTGCTCGCCGATGCAATACGCGTAGCGCCCGGGATGGGCGAGCGTCGACATGCTGACGTCGCCCGGCTTCGCCCCGCCGAGGTTCACACACACCAGCCTCACCGCCCGGCCGATCGTCGCGTTGGCCCGCCAGCCCGGCCCGAACACGCCCGCCCCGGAATTGATCTCGAGCGCCGCGCGGATCGGGCCGTTGACGATCACGAGCGGCGACGGCGCGTTCGTCGTCGCCGACACGCCGTGCAGGTCGAACGCTTCGTCACAGATCGCGTCGATCGCGGCGATCACGACCGGCAGGTACTCCGGGCGGCATCCGGCCATGACCGCGTTGATTGCGATTTTCTCGACGGTCGCGCGGCCGTAATTGGGCGGGACGAGCGCGATCAGCTCGTCGGCGGCGCGCCCCGACGCCGCGATTGCTCGCTCGACCAGGCGTCGGGTCGGCGGCACGACCGGAAGGCCGTCGGTGACGCCGCGGGCGAAGAGGCTTTCGATCGCGTCAGCGTCGAGATCCGGGTCGGCCGGCGACATGCCCAGAGGCTAACACAGGCGTGCGGGCCGTCGATGAGCCCCGATCGGACTGCCGGGTCAGCGCGGGGAGACGGCGTCGGCGACTGCCGATGGAGTCGGACCGACGACGAGCGCGAGGGTCGCCGGATAGCCGTAGCGATGGACCGCCGCCGCGAGAAGACCGAGCAGCATCGCGAGTACGAGCACTGCGGCGAGGACGTGACGATAACGGCGCCGGACCATGAGAACTGTAGGGGTGAGCATCGCGAGCAGCGCCGCGCTGAGGAGAATCGGCGCGAGGGTCGCGAGCTGGCCCATCCGCCACGCGATCATCACCACGAGGACGAGACCGAGCCCTGCGACCGTGATCGCGCCTTCGCGCACGTGGTGGTACACGGTCTCGGGCGGGAGCCCGAGCATCAGACGGCAGAGCCGCCGCTGCCGAGCCGCCTCCGGGGTCTCACGCCGTTTCCTGAGAAAGCGCACGGACTAGTGATCGTGCAAACGATGCACCACGGCCAGGTGTCGTCCAAATATCCGTAAATCAAGCTCGCGCGGGGCTCGCCAGTGTCAGGGATGGTGGGATGACAGCCATCCGACGATCAGAAACTGAACAGGCCGGCCCGGAGGCGCCGAGGTTTCCGGATTCGCTCGCGACGGCCACCGCCGGTACACACCGCCGCAGATGTTCAGATGTTCGCCGGGGATGAAAAGATTCCGCCGCGCGCCCGTAAGGGGAATCGCTGACCCGGGCCCCGGCGTCCCAATCATTGTGATGATGAAGCGGAATGGGAGGACGAGGACAATGGCCAAGAGAATCTTGACACCTATCGACGGTAGTGAGGAAAGCACCACGATCGTCTCGACTGTCGCGGCGCTCGCGCGCGGCGCCGGCTCGACGGTCCGCCTGCTGAGAGTGTTCCCGGTTCCGGAGCATGTGGTCACCCCCGAGGGTCGCACGGTCGCGTACGTGGATCAGGAGATGGCGCGACTGACGGCGCTCGGTCTGGACGAGCTCGCCCACGTGGAAGCCGAGCTCGAGGGCATTCCGGTCGAGCGCGTCGTGCGGTTCGGCGAGCCGGCGGACGAGATCCGGCTCGAGGCCGAGGCCTTCAACGCCGATCTGGTGGCACTCGCGACCAGCCGCCGAAACCGTCTGGCGGCCGCGCTGCGCCCGGGAGTGGTGGATCGCGTGATCCAGGAGGCGCCGGTTCCGACTCTGGTCCTGCGCGACTGAGCGTCGCGGCGAGGCGCCGCGATCCCGGCTCGCGCGGGCGCGCGGTGGCCGCGCGTTACGCGAGCATGTGCCGAACCATCTTGCTCTCGACCAGGTAGACCACCATCTCGGCGATGTTGGTCGCGTGGTCGGCCACGCGCTCGAGGAAGCGCGAGACCAGGATGAGCCGGATGGCGCGGGGGATCGTCTTGGGATCTTCCATCATATAGGTCAGGAGCTCGCGGAAGATCTGCTCCTTGAGCGCGTCGACGTCGGCGTCCTCGCCGCAGACCCGGCGCGCGAGCTCCGTGTCACGGCTGACGAACGCGTCGAGGCTCTCCTTCACCATCCGCTGGGCCTTCTCGGCCATTCGCGGCAGATCCACGTACGGCTTGAGCTGCGGCTCCGGATTCAGCTCGATCGTCCGCTGGGCGATGTTGACCGCCTGATCACCGATGCGCTCCAGATCGGTCACGATCTTCATCGCGGTCGTGATGAATCGCAGATCGCCGGCGGCCGGCTGGTGGAGGGCCAGCAGCTCCACGCACTTCTCGTCGATCTCGACGTCGTAGGCGTTCACCTGCCGGTCACGGTCGATGACCTCCTGGGCCAGATCGCTGTCCCGCTCCAGGAGCGCGCGCATCACGCGGCGGATCTGATCCTCGACCAGGCCGCCCATGGCCAGCAGAGTCTGCTTGAGAGCATCCAGCTCTTCGTGAAAATGGCGCTGCATAGTGTTCTCCGCTCTCAGCCGAACCGGCCGGTGATGTAGTCCTCGGTCCGTTTGTCGTGCGGATTCGTGAACAGCTGTCGCGTCACGCCGAATTCGACGAGCTCGCCGAGGAGGAAGAAGCCCGTCGACTCGGACACCCGCGCCGCCTGCTGCATATTGTGGGTGACGATGACGATCGTGAGCGTGCTCCGTAGCTCGAGAATCAGCTCCTCGATCTTGGCGGTCGCGATCGGATCGAGCGCCGAGCACGGCTCGTCCATCAGCAGCACCTCGGGCTCGACGGCCAGCGCGCGCGCAATACACACGCGCTGCTGCTGCCCGCCCGAGAGGCTCACGCCCGACTTGCCGAGCTGATCCTTCACTTCGTCCCAGAGCGCGGCCTGCCGGAGCGCCCGCTCCGCGGCCTCGTCCAGGACCGAGCGCTCGCGGACCCCGCCGAGCCGCAGACCGGCCACCACGTTGTCGAACACCGACATGGTCGGGAACGGGTTCGGCTTCTGGAACACCATGCCGATCTTGCGCCGGACCTGCACGGGATCGATGCCGGGCGCGTAGACGTCCATGCCTTCGACCCGCACGCTGCCGGTCACCCGCGCGCCGGGGACGACCTCGTGCATGCGGTTGAGGCACCGGATGAACGTGGACTTGCCGCAGCCGGAGGGGCCGATGACCGCGGTGACGGCCTTCGGCGCCATCGTCACGCCGATCCCGTGCAGCACGTGCGCGTTCCCGAACCACGCGTTGAGGTCGCGGACGACAATTCCGTCGGCCATACGCTATCTTACCCCCGTGAAGCGGCCGCTCGTAGCGACGCGGGCCGCGAAGCTCACCACGAATACCAGGCCGATGAGCACGAGTGCTCCCGCCCAGGCCTGACGGTGCCAGTCGTCGTACGGCGCGATCGCGTACGCGAAGATCTGAAGCGGCAGCGCCGCGATCGGCTGATCGAGTCCCTGATGCCAGAAACGGTTCCCGAACGCCGTGAACAAGAGCGGCGCCGTCTCGCCCGCGACGCGCGCGATCGCCACCATGACGCCGGTGATGATGCCCGCGCGGGCGGTCCGCAGGACGACGCGTAGCAGCACCTTCCACTCCGGGATACCGAGCGCCAGCCCCGCCTCGCGCAGTGAGGCCGGCACCAGCCGCACGAGCTCCTCGCTGGTTCGTACCACGATCGGCAGCATGATCACCGCCAGGGCGAAGCCGCCGGCCAGCGCCGAGAAACGCCGCATCGGCAGCACGATGATCGTGTAGGCGAAGATCCCGACCACGATCGACGGCACGCCGTTGAGCACGTCGGCCAGGAACCGCGCCACCCACGGCAAGCGTCGGTCGCGCGACTCCGCGAGATAGAGACCGCCGAGGATGCCGATCGGCAGGCCGAGGATCGCGGCCAAGGTGAGGAGCATCAGCGTGCCGACGATCGCGTTCGCCATGCCCCCGCCCACCTCGCCGACCGGCTTGGGCAGGTGCGTGAAGAAATCGACGTTCACCGCGGAGGCGCCCTGCCAGAGCAGGAACGCGAAGATCAGGAGCAGCGGGAGCACGACGAGGCCCGCGGCGGCGGCGGCCAGCCACGACATCACGACGTTCACCACGCGGCGCGACCGGGGCGTCACTCGCGCACCGCCTTGATCGGGCCGCCGACGGACCACACGAGCAGGCGCGCCAGCGCGTTGACGACGACGGTGACGACGAAGAGCAGCAGGCCGATCTCGATCAGCGCGGCTAGATAGAGGTCGGACGTCGCCTCGGCGAACTCGTTGGCGATGACGCTGGCCATCGTGTAGCCGGGTGCGAACAGCGACAACGCGACCTCCGGGCGATTGCCGATGACCATTGTCACCGCCATCGTCTCGCCCAGCGCGCGCCCGAGACCGAGCAGGATCGCGCCGACGAGCCCCGAACGGCCGTAGCGCAGAACCGCGATGCGCGTGGTCTCCCAGCGCGTGGCGCCGAGCGCGAGCGCCGCCTCGCGCTGGCTGGTCGGCACGGCCAGGAGCACCTCACGGCTCACCGCCGTGATGTAGGGCACGATCATGATCGCCAGGATGATGCCCGCGGCGAGCATGCCGACGCCGTACGGCGGGCCCTGGAAGAGCGGCAGGAATCCCAGTGTCTTGCCGAGGAAGGGTTGCACCCAGACCCTCAAGAGCGGCGCCAGGACGAAGATGCCCCAGAGCCCGTAGATCACGCTCGGCACCGCCGCCACCAGCTCGACCAGGAAGGCGATCGGCGGGCGAATCCATGCCGGAGCGAGCTCGGCGAGATAGATCGCCGCGCCGATCCCGAGCGGCACGGCGATGAGCAGTGCGAGCAAGGACGAGAGCAGGGTGCCGTACACGAACGGGATCGCGCCGAAGTGCTCGGCCACTGGATCCCAGGTCGAGGACGCCAGGAACCGCCAGCCGAAGGTTCGTATCGCGGGCCACGACGCGTGCAGCATCGACCCGATCATGGCGACCACGAGCAGAACGAGCGTCAGCGCGGCGGCCCGCATGACGAAGCGCAGGACCTGGTCGCCGATGTTCCTCGGCGCCGCCTGCGCTTCGACCCGCTGAACCGCCGCGACGACCGCCATCAGGCGCGCTAGCGGGCTACCAGCAGAGGTTTGCCCTGGTAGGTGATCTGCTTGATCTTCGCCTCGATCTGCTTCACCACCGGGGTCGGCAGCGGCGCGTAGAGCAGGTCGTCGGCGTATTTTTGCCCCTCGTGGCTCATCCACCAGAGGAACTTGGCGATCGCCCGCCCCTTCAGCTCGTTCGGCTGGTCTTTGTAGACGAGGAGCCACGTGAAGCTCACGATCGGGTACGCCTCATCACCCGGCGGGTTCGTGAGCGAGACGCGAAAATCGTCGGGCATGTTTTTGGCCGCTCCGGCCGCCGCCGCCGTCGTGGACGCGATCGAGGGCGCGACGAACTTGTCGGCCGAGTTCTTCACCGAAGCGACCGGGAGATTGTTCTTCACCGCGTAGGCGAGCTCGACGTAGCCGAGCGCGCCCGGCTGATTCTTCACCTGCCCCGAGACCCCTTCGTTGCCCTTGCCACCGAGCCCGACCGGCCAGTTCACGGACGTGCCGCG
>WNFK01080836.1_pt1 | contig 15889 bp, 16 predicted proteins | sample 5400281 | NCBI WGS metagenome assembly WNFK01 (sample SAMN13153350, study PRJNA577476) | soil metagenome | isolation source: 20 cm soil on Douglas fir-dominated hillslope | place: USA:California | collected 2013-09-17 | reverse complement strand
CCCGCCGCGCCGGTACTGGGCGTACTACACGTGGCAGGAGATCGACGCGATCGCCAAGCGCGATCCGAATGCGACGGCCGTCATCAACGTCGGCGCCGTCGAGCAGCACGGCCCGCACCTGCCGCTCATCACGGACACGCTCGTCGGCATGGAGCTGCTCGGCACGGCGCTGGCGCGGCTGCCCGACGACGTGACCGTGCTCGCCCTGCCGCCGACCAACTTCGGGAAGAGCACGGAGCACACGACGTTCCCGGGGACCTTGACCTTCAGCGGCGAGACCCTGCGCATGGTGCTGCGCGACCTGGCCGCGTCGGTGGCCCGGAGCGGATTCGCGAAGCTCGTGCTGCTCGGCAGCCACGGCGGCAACGTCGGAACCCTGGACGACTTCTTCCGCGACCTCCGGATCGAGACCGACCTGCGGGTCTTCAAGATCTTTCTCGGCGGCATCGGCCAGGTGCCGGGTCTCGTCGCGCCCGAGGAAGCCGCCATCGCCATGCACTCCGGGGATTCCGAGACCTCGATGGTCCGGCACCTGACCCCGGCGCTCGTCCACATGGACCGCGCCGAAGGCTACGTCTTCGATCCGACGCCGGACATCGGCTACTCGTTCAAGGGCCACGACGCGATCGAGGCGTGGGTCGCCTCGGATCTGTCGAAGACGGGCGCGATCGGCAACCCGCACCGCTCGTCGCCCGAGAAGGGAAAGCTGATGTGCGAGGCGAAGGCGGCGCGCCTCGCCGAGTTGCTCGACGCGATCTACCGGAGCCCCAAGCGTGAGTTTCGTCTAGCCCCGAAGGAATCCTAGGAGCCGAGCCATGAAGCGCCGATCGTTCCTCGCGACGTCCGCCCTCGTGCTCGCCGATACCGTGATGGGGGTCCGGCGCGCCGCGCGCGCGCAGGGAGTGGACAAGCTGACGTTCGGCACCAACTGGAAAGCCCAGGCCGAGCACGGCGGCTACTATCAGGCGGTCGCGACGGGGATCTACAAGAAGTACGATCTCGACGTCACGATCCGGATGGGCGGCCCCCAGATCAACCATCCGCAGCTCCTCGCGGCGGGCGCGATCGACTTCAACATGGGCTCGAACTGCTTCAGCGCGCTGAACTACGTGAAGAACAGCATCCCGATGGTGTGCGTGGGCACCGTCTTCCAGAAGGATCCGCAGGTGCTCGTCGCCCACGCCGGCCAGGGCAACGACTCGCTGGCGGCGATGAAGGGCAAGCCGATCATGATCTCGCCGGTGGCGCGCGCCGGGTACTGGCAGTTCCTGCGCGTGAAGTACGGCTACACCGACGATCAGATCCGGACCTACACGTTCAACATGGCGCCGTTCCTCGCCGACCAGTCGGCAATCCAGCAGGGCTTCGTGACGAGTGAGCCGTACAAGATCGAGCGGGCCGGCGCGAAGATCGTCGTCCATCTGCTCGCGGACGCCGGCTACTCCAGCTATGCCACGACGATCGAGACCTCGTGGAAGCTCGTCAACGAGAAGCCCGAGGTCGTGCAGCGGTTCGTGAACGGGACGATCGAGGGCTGGTACAGCTATCTCTACGGCGATCCGACCCCGGCGCACGCGTGGATCAAGAAGGACAACCCGGAGATGACCGACGACCAGATCGCCTACAGCCTCGCCGCCATCAAGCGGCACGGCCTGGTGGATTCCGGGGATGCCGACAAGCTCGGGATCGGCGCCATGTCCAGCGCGCGGTGGAAGGACTTCCACGCCACGATGGTGGAGGCCGGCCTCTACGCGGCCGACCTCGATCTCACCCGCGCCTACACGCTCAGGTTCGTGAACAAGAAGCACGGCTTGCACCTGAAAAAGACGTGATCGTCCGGCTCCGGAACGTCGACAAGGTCTACTCGAACGGCGTCATGGCGCTCCACGGTCTCGATCTCGACGTCGGCGAAGGCGAGTTCCTGAGTCTCCTGGGCCCGTCCGGATGCGGCAAGAGCACCGTGCTCCGGCTCGTGGCCGGGCTCGGCGAGGTCTCGCGCGGCCGGATCGAGTGGTCGAGCGCCGGCGCGCCCGGGCAGCCGCACGGCGACATCGGCTTCGTGTTCCAGGAGGCGACGCTCATGCCCTGGGCCACCGTGTGGAAGAACGTCCTCCTGCCGCTCAAGCTGCGGGGCCTCACGCCACACGAGTCGGAGCCGCGGGTGCGCGAGGCGCTCGCGATGGTCGGGCTCGACGGCTTCGAGCAGGCCTATCCGCGTGAACTATCGGGCGGGATGAAGATGCGCGTGTCGATCGCGCGCGCGCTCGTCACGCGCCCGCGCGTCCTCCTGATGGACGAGCCGTTCGCGTCGCTGGACGAGATCACGCGCTTCAAGCTCGACAACGATCTGCGCGCGCTCTGGGCCCGGCAGCGCTGGACCGTCGTGTTCGTGACGCACAGCGTGTACGAATCGGTGTACTTGTCGACGCGGATCGCCGTCATGACCGCCCGCCCCGGTCGCACCGCCGGCGAGGTCGCCATCGAGGGACCGGCGCTCCGGGACGAGTCATTTCGCACCTCACCCCTCTACAACGAGTACTGTCGGAACGTGTCGGCGCGACTGGCCGAGGCCGGTCGCGCGTAGCGCGATGTCGAGCATCCCGTCGGTCGGTCCCGAGGGTGCGGCGGGCGACGTCGAGATGCGTGATCTCGAGGCGGCGCGGGCCGGCGCCGCCGCCGCCCGGCCGCGCCGCCAACGCCTCTGGGGGATCGTCCGTCTCGTCGTGCCGCCGGCCGGCGTCGGGATCGCGGGGCTCGCGGCCTGGGAGGCCGTCGTCCGCCTGTACCAGATCCCCCCCTACATCTTGCCGGGACCGCTGCTCGTCGTCCGCACGCTCGTGAGGGACTGGGGGACGCTCTACCCATCGCTCCTCGTGACGCTCGCGATCGCGGGGGCGGCGCTGCTCGTCGCGACGGTCGCCGGCGTCATGATCGCGATCCTGTTCACCCAGTCCCGGTGGATCGAGCTGTCGCTCTTCCCGTACGCGGTGATCCTCCAGGTGACGCCGATCGTCGCGATCGCGCCCCTGATCATCATCTGGGTCAAGAGCATTCCGGTGGCGCTGCTCACCTGCGCGTGGATCGTCGCGTTCTTCCCGATCGTTTCCAACACCACGCTCGGGCTCAACAGCGCCGATCACAACTTGCTGAACCTCTTCCAGCTCTACGGCGCCAGCCGATGGCAGGTCTTCTGGCATCTTCGTCTTCCGAGCGCCATGCCCTACTTCCTCGGCGGGCTCCGCATCAGCGGTGGACTGGCGCTGATCGGCGCGGTCGTGGCGGAGTTCGTCGCGGGGACGGGGGGCGCGCAGTCCGGCCTCGCCTACCGGGTTCTCGAGTCCGGGTACACGATGCAGATCCCGCGCATGTTCGCCGCGCTGTTCATGATCACGTGCACGGGCGTCCTGATCTTCTCGGTCTTGACCGCGCTATCGCATCTGCTGCTCCGGAAGTGGCACGAGAGCGCCGCCGAGCGTGAAGGCTGATGGACGCGATCGCCGGCTTCGTCGCCGTCCCGGGCGAGTCCACCGTCCGACTGCGCAATGCGACGGTGCCCGCGCCGCTCTTGACCGCCGTGCCGCCGGGCGCGTCCGTATCGCCGGACGGGCTCGCCGCCGTGGATCTGACGGTGCGAGACGGGCGGATCGTGGATGTCGCCGCGGCGCTCGACGGGCCGGGGTCTGCCGTGAACGCCGAGCACGCCGGCCAGAGCGCTGATCGTGTCAGCCGAGATGTCGGCGTCGATCTCCGGCGGGGCCAGGTCTGGCCGTGCCTGATCGATGCTCACACGCACCTCGACAAGGGCCACACATGGGAGCGCGCGCCGAACCCCGACGGCACGTTCGGCGGCGCGATCCAAACGGTGATGGCCGACCGCGCCGCCCACTGGTCGGCCGAGGACGTCCGCCGACGGATGGACTTCGGGCTCCGCTGCAGCTTCGCGCACGGCACGCGGGCCGTCCGTACCCACCTCGATTCCGCCGGGCCTCAGGCGGCGATCACCTGGCCGGTGTTCGAAGAGCTTCGCAAGGAGTGGGCCGGCCGCATCGAGCTGCAGGGCGTGTCGCTGGTTCCGCTCCAGGTCTTCGGATCTCGAGAAGGCGAGGCGCTGGCCGAGCGTGTCGCCGCGGCGAGCGGAATACTCGGCGCCGTCGGCTACGTCTCGCCGGAGATCGACGCGCTGCTCGACCGGATGCTCGCGCTGGCGGACGCGCACGGGCTCGACGTCGACCTGCACTGCGACGAGAGCGGTGACGTCGGGGCGCGGGCGCTGTCGCATCTGGCGCGCGCGGTGCGGCGCCGGTGCTTCGCGGGACGCGTCGTCTGCGGCCACTGCTGTAGTCTCGCGATCCAGCCGCCCGACGTCGTCGCCGAGACGCTCGATCTCGTGGTCGAGGCCGGCATCAGCGTGATCAGCCTTCCGATGTGCAACCTCTACCTTCAAGATCGGGTGCCCGGACGGACGCCGCGCTGGCGCGGCGTGACCCTCCTGCACGAGCTTGCCGCCCGGCGCGTGCGTGTCGCCGTGGCGAGCGACAACTGCCGCGACGCGTTTCACGGCTACGGCGATCACGACATGCTCGAGGTGTTCCGCGAGGCCGTGCGCATCGGCCACCTCGACCGGCCCTTCGGCGATTGGCCCCGAACGGTGACGGCCACGCCGGCGGATCTGATGGGCCTGACCGGCGCGGGCCGGATCGGACCTGGGATGCCCGCGGATCTCGTGCTCTTCGAGGGGCGCTCGTGGAGCGAGCTCCTGTCGCGCCCCCAGGCAAACCGCGTCGTGCTCAGGAACGGCCGGGCGATCGAGCGCCGGCTGCCCGACTATCGCGAGCTCGACGACCTCGTGTCCCCGCTCGAGAGCCGGAGGGCGCCTCATGGAGCGTGAGCTCTCGAACCCCCCGGGGGTTCACACGCCGCAGGCGCACTACTCCCACGTCGCGCGGGTAGGCAACACCCTCTACATCGCGGGCCAGCTCGCGATGGACCCGTCGGGCGCCGTGATCGGTCTCGGGGACGCCCGGGCCCAGGCCCGGCGGTGCTACCAGAATCTCGCGACGATCCTCGCCCACTACGGCGGAAGCTTCCGCCACCTGGTGAAGACGACGACCTACATCACCCACTGGGGCTTTCGCCCGCTCGTCGCCGCCGCGCGTGACGAGGTGTTCCCATCGCCGCCCTATCCGGCCAACACGCTCGTCGTCGTCCAGGGGCTCGCCGAGCCGCACTTCCTGGTCGAGATCGAGGGCATCGCCGTCCTCGACTGAGACGATCGCGTGGCTCAGCTCCCGCGGTAGGTCACGTAGCCGTACGGCGAGACGAGCAGCGGCACGTGATAGCGACCGGTTGGGTCCGCGATCGCGAAGCGCACAGGCACCTGCTCGAAGAACGGCGGATCGGAGAGGGTGACGCCGGCGGCGCGAAAGTACGCGGCCACGTGAAAGACGAGCTCGTACCGGGCGACTTGCATCTCGCCGGGCGCGAGCAGCGGCGCGTCGCAGCGACCGTCGGCGTTCGTCGTCACCGTCTTGAGCAGCCGCGCGCGGCCGTCGGCCTCCACGATCGAGAGATCGACGCGGAGCCCGGCCGCCGGCCGTCCGCGCCCGGTGTCGAGGACGTGAGTCGTGAGGCCGGCCTCGCCGGACGGGCTCACGCCTTCACCAGGGTCTCGAGCCGGAGCCGCGTGATGTCGGAGACCTCGGCGAGGGCGGTCTCGATCTCCGCGTCGACGGTATTGCGCACGCGGCGCTCGAACGCGGCGAGAATCGCCGCCTTGGCGTGCCGTCGCACCGCGATGATGAACGGAAAGCCGAATTTCTCCCGATAGCGCGCGTTCAGCCGATCGAAGCGCGCGTATTCCTCGTCGGTCAGGCGATCGAGCCCGGCGCCGGACTGCTCGAGGCGTGAGGCCGCGCTCAGGGCCTCCGCCCGAGCCGCCCGGATCGCGAGGTCGGGATGCGCGCGCAAGAGGGCGAGCTGCTCCTCGCGCGAGGCCTCGCGCATCGCCCCGACCATGGCCTCGTGCAAGGCTTCGCGACTCGCGAACGGGCGCCTGGTCCAGGCGCGCTCGGCGATCCACGGCGAGCGCTCGAAGACGTGGCCCAGCACGCGGCGGAAATCGTGATGGTTCATGCGGTTGATCTCGGGCAGCGGCAGTGCGGCGGGGGTGTCGCTCAACGTCAATCGAGGCGATCGATCGGAGCGCCCTGATCGAGCCAGCGGCCGAGCAAGTCTCGCTCGGCCTCGGTCATCCCGGTCTTGTTGCCCAGCGGCATGGTCCGCGTCAGCACCACGCGGAGCCGAATCGGCTCGGCCCGCGCGCGGATGCTCTCCGGTGTCTCGAACGTCACGCCGTTGGGCGCCGCACGGAAGACGTCGTCGGTCGGCGTCTCGGAATGGCAGGAGAGGCAGCGCCGGTCGATGACCGCCCGCGCCGCGGTGAAGGTGACGCGCTCGCCGCGCCGCTTGCCACCGAGCCACGCCGGTGAGGTCAGGAACACGACGGCGGCCAGGGCCGCCGCGACGGGCACGAGCCACCAGTCGGCGGGGCGGTGGCGCTCGCGCGCGATCATCACGTGCCGCGCGCCCGCGCCCACCACGATGAGCAGCCACAGGATGAGCCAGTTGAGCGGATGCCCGTACGTCGCCGGATAGTGATTGCTCAGCATGGTGAAGATCACCGGGAAGGTCACGTAGCTGTTGTGCGTGGAGCGCTGCTTGGCTCGGCGCGAGAGCGTCTCGTCGGGCGTGCGGCCCGCTTCGGCGGCCGCGATGAGGTCGCGCTGCGCCGGCACGATGCGCATCCAGACGTTGGCCACCATGATCGTCCCGACCATCGCGCCGGTGTGGATGAACGCCGCGCGGCCGCTCAGCACGTGGGTGAGCCCGAAGACACCGGCGAAGAGCAGCGCCCACGAGAGGATCGCCGCCGGCAGGCCGCGGCCGCGCGCGAGCGGCGAGGTCCACACGAGGTCGTAGACGACCCAGGCGACGACGAGCGCGGCGATGCCCAGGAGCACGGCGCGGCCGGGCGTGATCGCGGAGACGGCGGGATCGACCAGGTACACGCCGCCCGTCATGTAGTAGACGAGCACGAGCAGCGGAAAACCCGTGAGCCAGGTCATCGCCGCTTCCCACTTGAACCAGTGGATCGGTGACGGGAGCTGGCCCGGCGGCAGCTTGCGTCGCTCGACCAGATAGAAGCCGCCGCTGTGCAAGAGCCAGGCATGGCCCTCGACGCCGCCGCGCGGCGCATCCGATCGGATCAGCGCGGCGTCGAGCCACATGAAGTAGAGCGAGGTCCCGATCCAGCCGATTCCGGCGATCAGGTGGGTCCAGCGCAGGCCGATGTTCAGCCAGTCGAGGATCAGCGCGTCCACGGTCGCTAGAGCTTACTCGGCATAGGCCCAGGCCGTCACGCGGCGCTCGATGACCGCAAAGATACCGTAGAGGAGCACGCCCATGGCCGCCAAGACGGCCAGCCCGCCGAAGGCGAGCCGAGTGTTGAAATCGGACGCGGCCACGGCCATGAGATAGCCGATGCCCGCGTTCGACGCGACGGTCTCCGAGATCACCGAGCCGACGAACGCCGACGAGACCGCCACTTTCAGCGAGGCGAAGAAGAGGGGCATCGTGCGCGGGACTCCGACCTTGCGGAAGATCTGCCACCGCGAGGCGCCGAGCGAGCGGAGCACGTCGCGCAGCTCGGCCTCGAGCGTGGCGAGGCCCACCGCGACGTTGACGGCGACCGGAAAGAAGGCCAGCAGAAACGCGGTGAGCACCGCGGGCGCCGTGCCAATGCCGAACCACATGACGAGCAGCGGGACGACCGCGGCCTTGGGGATGCTGTTGAACCCGACCAGCAGCGGGTAGAACGCATCGTTGACCGTTGCCGAGCCTCCGATGGCGAAGCCGAGCAGGAGGCCCAGGCCCACCGCGGCGACGAACCCCAGCAGTGTCGTCACCAGGGTGTGCCACGCATGGAAGGCGATGGGCCCCGCCGTCTGCGCCATCGTCAGCGCGACCCCGCTGGGCGGCGGCAGCACGATCGGCTGGACGTGCAGCACCTTGACGGTCGCCTCCCACACCAGGACGAGCCCCACGAACACCGCCAGCGGCAAGACGACACGGCGGCCCCGCGGGCCGATCACGCGGCGGTCTCGCGAGCGGGCCGGATCTGCTCGCGCATGAGCCGCATCAGCTCGCTGCCCTCGGCGCCGTACACCTGAGCGAGCGCCCGCGGCCGCGGGAGCGCCACACGGTGCGTGTGCGCGATCCGACCCGGGTGGCTCGCGAGCACGTAGATCGCGTCGGCCAGGAAGATCGCTTCGCGGAGGTCGTGGGTCACCAGCACGCCCGTGAATTCTCGCTCGGCCCGCAGGCGCTGGTAGAGCTCCCACATCTCTTCCCGCGTGAACGCGTCGAGGGCGGCGCGGCGCTCCGCGCCGCTCAGGCCGACCGTGGCGAGCAAGGCCACCGCGCGGTCACGCCACAGATCGGGGGCCGGGGCGCGCGGGTCGCTGTTCTCGCGCAGGATCTCCAGGGGGAGTAGCACGTTGTCGAGCACGGTGCGCCAGGGCAGGAGGACGGGGTTCTGGAACGCCATGCCGACGTTCGTCAGCGGGCCGTCGACCGGCCGCCCGTCCACGGCGATCGCGCCGGCGGTGACGGTTAGCAGACCGGAGATCAGCTTCAACAGGGTCGACTTGCCACAGCCACTCGGCCCGACGAATGCCACGGTGCTGCCGCGCGGGACCTCGAGCGAGACGCCCGCGAGCGCCTCGGTCAGGCCGCCGGCGGTCACGTAGGCGAAACCGACGTCGCGGAGCGCAACCGCGGGGACGCCGCGCGGGGGGCGCGGATCGTTCGCCGGGCGCGGCGGCTCGGCGGTCAGGGGACGATCCGCCCGGACGCCGGCCGCAGGAGCCGAAAGACGTCCTCAGCGCCGAGCGGCGTGGCCACGACTCTGGCCGCGAAGGGACGCAAGGCGTCCTCCACGGCGGCGGCGATCGCGGCGGGGGGCGCCATGCTGCCGGCCTCACCCACGCCTTTGACGCCGAGCGAATTGAGGGGGCTGGGCGTGACGACGTGGGCGATGCGGATCGGCGGCGTCTGCTCGGCGGTCGGCATCGCGTACTCCAGCCACGACTGCGTCAGCGGCTGCGCCTGCGCGTCGTAGACCAGCGCCTCCCACAAGGCGCCGCCGACGCCCTGGGCGACGCCGCCGTGGAGCTGCCCCTCGACGATCAGTGGATTGATGAGCCGACCGGCGTCGCTGGCGACGGCGTAGTCGAGCACCGTGATGCGTCCCGTCTCGGGATCGACCTCGACGACGGCCACATGCGCGCCGCTGGCGAATGTGGCGCGCGGAGCCTGGAAGTAATGCATGGCCTCGAGCCCCGGCTCCATCCCTTCGGGCAGCGGCGAGCCGGGCGAGCACGCCGACGCGAGCATACCGAGCGAGACCTGGCGGTCGGGTGCCCCAACGACGCGCGCGCCGCCGTCCGTGAGCACGATGTCCCCCTCGTCCGCCTCGAGCAAGCGCGCGGCCACGCGCCGCGCTTTCGCCGCCACCGCACGGGCCGCGCCGAGCGCGGCGTTGCCCGCCATCACCGCGTTGCGGCTCGCATACGTGCCGACGCCGAACGGGATCTGCGCGGTGTCGCCGTGCCGGACCTCGACGTCGCGGGGTCGAAGCCCGAGCTCGTCGGCGACGATCTGGGCCAGTACGGTGGCGGTGCCCTGGCCGTGCGGCGCGGCCCCGGTGACGAGCAGCGCCTGGCCGGCGCCGTCGACGCGCAGCGCCGCGCTCTCGTAGGGGCCGAGCCCAGTCAGCAAGACGAAGCAGGCGACTCCGACGCCGAGGAGGCGGCCGTGCTCACCCTTCGCCCGCTCCGCCGCCTGCTCGGTGCGCCGCGTGTCGTACCGCGCGAGTTTCAGCGCGGCGTCGAGGCCGGCGCCGTAGTCGCCGCTGTCGTAGATCACGGGAATCTGCGCCGACGCGGTGCCGACGTCCCACGGAAACTCGTCGCGGCCGATGAAGTTTCGACGTCGGATCTCGGCCGGATCCATCTCGAGCGCCTCGGCCAGATGATCGACGGCGCGCTCGATGGCAAAGACCGCCTCGGGCTGGCCGGCGCCGCGATATGCCGCCGCCGGTGCCTTGCACGTCAGCGCGCATCGCACACGACAGGTGTAGTGGCGGATCCGATAGGGGCCGGGCAAGCTCGCCGCGGTGATCGACGGACAGAGGACGCCGAGGCTGCGCGTGTACGCTCCGAGGTCGGCGAGCAGCTCCGCGCGGAGGGCGACGATCGTCCCGTCGCGTCGAGCGGCGAGCTCGACGTCGTGCCGCTGCTCGCGGGCGTGGGCGGCGGTGATCACGTGCTCGCGGCGGGTCTCGACCCACCTGACCGGCGCGCCTTCCCGGAGGGCCAGCAAGGGGAGCACGATCTCCTCGGGATAGATCTCCTGCTTGACGCCGAAGCCGCCGCCCACGTCGGGCGCGACGACGCGGACACGATGCTCGGCCAGGCCGAGCAGATCGCGGAGCACGTCGCGCAGGGTGTGCGGCCACTGCGTGGAGGACCAGACGGTCAGCCGCCCGGTCCCGGCGTCGTAGTCCGCCGCGACCCCACGCGTCTCGAGCGGCATGCCCGTGTAGCGCTGCACCGAGTAGCGGCCGCGCGTCACGATCTCCGCCGCCGCGAAGGCGCCGTCGGCGTCGCCCACGCGCACCGTGAACTCCGCGGCGATGTTGGTCGGCGCCCCCTCGTGCAGGAGCGGGGCGCCCGGTGCCAGCGCCGCGTCGGCGTCCGCGACCGCCTCGAGCACCTCGTATTCCACGCGGACGTCCGCGGCCGCGTCCTCGGCCGCATAGCGGGTCGGCGCCACGACCACGGCGAGCGGCTCGCCGACATAGCGGGCGCGGTCGCGGGCCAGCGGCGCCTGCGCGCAGGGACGCAGGGCCTCGTGCGGGACCACCGCCGGGATGGCGATCACACCGGGGAAATCGGCGGCCGTGTACAGCGCGGCGCCGACGGACACGGCGCCGACGCGGCCGGCGTCGACACGAAACCGTGCGTGCGGGTGGACGCTCCGCACGAAGGCGACGTGGCGGAGGCCTGGCAGGCGCAGGTCCTCGACGAACGTCGCCTGACCGCGGAGAAGCCGTGGGTCTTCCAGACGCTTCAGCGACGCTCCGAAGAGGCGCATAGATGCCGGGCGAATTATAATTCGCGACGATGGCCGGTCGGTCGACGGCGGCGATCGAGCAGTCCGCCCACGCGCGCTTCATGCGGCGCGCGGTCGCCCTGGCGCGCCGTGGAATGAACGCGCGCGCCGGCGGGCCGTTCGGAGCCGTCGTCGTCCGCCGGGGCGCCATCGTCGGCGAGGGGTGGAACCGCGTGGTCGCGACGCGCGATCCCACCGCGCACGGCGAGATCGTCGCGATCCGTGCCGCCTGCCGCCGGCTGGCGACCTTCCGCCTGACGGGCTCCGACCTCTACACGACCGGCGAGCCGTGCCCGATGTGTCTCGCCGCCGCGTACTGGGCCCGGATCGACCGGATCTTCTATGGCTTCACGATCGACGATGCCGCCCGTATCGGCTTCGACGACCGCCTCATCTATCGCCAGCTCGCGAAGCCGGGGGACCGGCGAACCATGCCTGCCATACGGCTCCTCGCCACCCAGGCACGGGCTCTGCTGCGAGAGTACGCTGCGACCCCACGCCGCGCGAGGTACTGAGCCGGATCAGTCGAGCTTGCGATCGCCGGCCGGCGGCAGGTAGGCACCGGTGAAGACCTGCGCGACCGTCGGCTTCACGCCCAGCTCGAACGCGACGACCACCTGGTCGATCGCCCGCTGCATGCGCGCGGGATCGATCCCGAGCAGGCCGTTACGCCGCACCTCGTCGTTCACCATGTTGGCGCTGATCGCGAGCTGCAGCCGCTTGAGCTCGGTGGCCTCGTTCGCCAGCGGCTCGGCGGCCTTCACGTGGGCGATGGCCGCTTTCGGATCCTTCAGCGCGGCCTTGAAGCCCGCGTTGAGGGCGCTCATGAAGCGCCGCACGGTGTCCTCGTTCGCCTTGAGCCAGTCGACGCGCACGACGACGGCATTGCCGTAGAGGTCGATGCCGTAGTCGCTGTACTTGAAGGCCACCACGTCGGCTTCGGGGATCTTGAGGTTCTCCGTGAGGTTGAGAACGCCGGTGAAGTAGAAGCCCGAGATCGCCTTCACGTCGCCCTTCACGAGGGCCGGCTCGCGGAGCGGCGGCGCCATGTTGGTCCAGGTAACGCTATCGGCGGGCACGCCCACGTTGCGCGCGAAGATGGGCCACAGCCGCCGCGGAGCATCGCCGGCGGGTGCTCCGATACTGGCGCCCTTCAGATCCCTCGGCTGCTGGATGCCGTAGCGCTTGAGCGAGATCAGGGCGAACGGCGGCGAGTTGAGGACGATGCCCACGGCGATGAGCGGCTGCTGCGGGTTCTTGACGTTGTACTCGATCATCGAGTTGATGTCGCCGTAGCCGATGTCGTAGGTGCCGGTGACCACCTGCTCGATGGTCTTCTGCGAGCCCGTACCGCGATCGATGGTGACGTCGAGCCCCTGGGCCGCGAAGGCTCCGATGGCCTTGGCAGTGATGAAGGGTGCCTGCGGTCCCTGGACCTGCCAGTCCAGCGCGAACTTCACCTTCGTCTGCGCCTGCACGTCCGCGCACCACACGGAGAGCGCAACGAGCGCGAGGCCGGGGATCACACGGGCGGGAGTCGTGAGCATGAGGGAATCTCCTTGGAGCGCGATACTGTGCCGACGGCGGAGACCCTGTCAAGGCTGATGCCCCCGGGAGCTCTGCTCGCGCCTCCAGCGCGATTGCCGTGGATAACAGCACACGGCACCCGACTGCCCGATCGCTAGGCACTCGCCGGCGCGACGATCCACCCACCCGTCACCGGGTCCTCGACCGTGAGCCCCGACAATTCGCCCACATCAAGGCGCTTGCCGCCGGCTCGGCGCGCGTGCCGGGCCCGGTACGCGGCTTGCTCCGACCCATCCATCATGCTCGCGGGTGAGTCAGCGGCCGCCATGCTCGAGCTGGTCGACACGACCAAGCGCTACGGCGCGGTCGTCGCCGTCGACGCGATCAATCTCCGGATCGTCGGGGGAACCTACTGCTGCCTGCTCGGGCCCTCGGGCTGCGGCAAGACGTCCACCTTGCGCATGATCGCCGGGCACGAGGCGGTCAGCGCCGGCGCCGTGGTCTTCGGCGGACACGAGATCACCGACCTGCCGCCGGCGCGCCGCGGCACCGCGATGATGTTCCAGAGCTATGCGCTGTTTCCGCATCTGACCGCGCTCGACAACGTCGCGTTCGCGCTGAAGATGCGGGGAGTGGACCGGGCGTCCCGCCACGCCCGCGCGGCGGCGACCTTGGCGCTGGTGGCCATGTCGGCCTACGCGAGCCGCCGCCCCGCCGAGCTCTCCGGCGGGCAGCAGCAGCGCGTCGCGCTCGCCCGGGCGCTCATCACCGAGCCGAAGATCCTGCTGCTCGATGAGCCACTGTCGGCGCTGGATCCGTTCCTGCGCGCGCGTATGCGGGCGGAGCTCAAGCGGCTGCAGCGCGAGCTCGGCATCACGTTCATCCACGTCACGCACTCCCAGGAAGAGGCGATGGCCCTGGCCGATCTCGTCGTGCTCATGAACGAGGGCCGAATCGAGCAGCAGGGCAGCCCGCGCGAGGTCTTCAACCGGCCGCGCACGGAATTCGTGGCGCGCTTCATCGGCGGCCACAACGTCGTCACCGCGCACGGCGCGCGCGTGGCGGTGCGGGCCGATCGCGTGCGGCTTCGCCGGCTCAACGGGCACGGCGGCACGCCGCCGTCCCAGGGCATCGTGACGAACGTGGAGTACCAGGGCACCGTCGTGCAGACGAGCGTAGCGGCCGACGACGGAACCGAGCTGATCGCGCTGGCGCCCGAGCAAGTCTTCGATCGCGAGCCGCTCGCGCCCGGCACGCGCGTCGCCGTCGACTGGGATCCCGACGCCGCTCATGCGCTGGCGTCGTGAGCCAGGGGCTTGCAGCCTTCGACACCGACAAAGGAGAACTGACATGGCGGACACGAAAAAGAAAACCACGATCGTCTCCCGGCGCGACGTGCTCAAGGGCGCCGCCGCGGTGACCGGTACGGCGATCCTGGGCGCTCCCGCGATCATCTCCGCGCAGCCGGTGACGCTTCGCTATCTCGGCACCGCGGTGAATCAGTCGAAGGAGATCGCGCAGAAGGCGAAGGCCGATCTCGGCGTCGTCATCGAGTACGTGCCGGTGACCACGGACGACGTCAGCAAGCGGATCATCACGCAGCCCGCCTCGTTCGACATCGCCGACGCCGAGTATTTCCAGCTCCGCAAGCTGATCCCGTCGGGAAACCTGATCGGCATGGATGCCAGCCGGATCAAGTACGCGGACAGGATCACGCCGGTCTTCACGCGCGGCGAGGTCGCGGGCAAGAAGATCGGCGACCAGGGCACCGCGCCGAAGAAGGTCTTCTACCTCGAGGGCAAGAATTCAACGAAGTTCTCGGCGTCGCCGACCCAGTGGATCACCCTCATCCCGACGGTCTACAATGCCGACACGCTCGGCATCCGTCCCGATCTGATCAAGCGCCCGATCGGCTCGTGGTCGGAGCTCTTCAACACCGAGTTCAAGGGCAAGTCGTCGATCCTGAACATCCCGTCGATCGGCATCATGGACGCGGCGATGGTCGTCGAGTCGCTCGGCCTGCACAAGTACCGGGACAAGGGCAACATGACCAAGGCCGAGATCGACCTCACCACGAAGGCGCTGATCGAGACCAAGAAGGCCGGTCAGTTCCGCGCGTTCTGGAAGGACTTCAACGAGAGCGTCAATCTCATGGCCTCGGGTGAGGTGGTCATCCAGTCGATGTGGTCGCCGGCGGTCACCAAGGTGCGCTCGATGGGCGTGCCGTGCATCTATCAGCCGCTCAAGGAGGGCTATCGCGCGTGGGCGGCCGGCTTCGGCCTGCCCAAGACGCTGTCCGGCAAGAAGCTCGACGCCGCGTACGACTTCATCAACTGGTTCCTGTCCGGTTGGGCCGGCGCGTTCCTCAATCGCCAGGGCTACTACTCCGCGGTCCTCGATACGGCCAAGGCGCAGATGGAGCCCTACGAGTGGGCGTACTGGATGGAGGGCAAGCCCGCCGAGAAGGACATCAAGGCGCCGGACGGGACCTTGCTCGAGAAAGCCGGGGCCGTGCGCGACGGCGGATCGTTCGAGGCGCGCATGGGCGCCGTCGCGTGCTGGAACGCGGTCATGGACGAGAACGACTACATGGTCAGGAAGTGGAACGAGTTCATCGCGGCCTGAGCGGTAGCGGAGCAGGCGGAGCCGTCGTCCTCCAGCCCTCGTCGATGCCCGCGGCGACCCGGGCCGGCGTGTGGCTCCGGCGGCTGACGTCGCGCGCGGCGGCGCCGTACTGGCAGGCGGCGCCGCTCGCGCTCGTGTTCGCGTTCTTCTTCGTCCTGCCGCTCGTCGTCACCGTGATCGTGAGCCTCTGGCGTTACAACGAGTACTCGATCACGCCGGCGCTCGTCGGGGACAATTACGCGTCCGTCTTCTCCGGATGCCTGGCCGAGCTGCCGCGCCTCTGCCTGACGTTCAAGACGTACCTGTCGACGTTGAAGTTCTGCGTGCTCGCGTGGGCGCTGACGCTCCTGCTCGGGTTCACGGTCGCCTATTTCCTGACCTTCCACGTGCGCTCGCTCACGGCCCAGATGGCGCTCTTCCTCGTCTGCACCATCCCGTTCTGGACCTCCAACGTCATCCGCATGATCTCGTGGGTGCCGCTGCTCGGACGCAACGGGCTCGTCAA
>WNFK01131621.1_pt3 | contig 15894 bp, 14 predicted proteins | sample 5400281 | NCBI WGS metagenome assembly WNFK01 (sample SAMN13153350, study PRJNA577476) | soil metagenome | isolation source: 20 cm soil on Douglas fir-dominated hillslope | place: USA:California | collected 2013-09-17 | reverse complement strand
AGAAGTCGTAACTTTGAGCGCGGCGGAGCAACTCCGCCGCAACTTTACTATGCAGGCTGGAACGCTCATTACTCCGCGTCTGGCCGAAGAGGCCATCTACTCTCGGCTGACGTGTCTGCCCATCGAATCACTGCCGCTGACGCAGTGTGTCGGTGCGACGCTGCGCGAGAATATTTATGCGGAGCGCGATCAACCGCCCTTCGACCGCGTCGCCATGGACGGGATGGCGGTGGACAGCGACGCATTGCGGAGAGGCCTCAAGCGCTTCCGCGTCCAGGGCATTCAGGCGGCGGGCGCGCCGCCCATGAAGCTGGGCGGCGGCGACGCCGCGATCGAAGTGATGACCGGTGCGATTTTGCCTCCGGGCAGCGACTGCGTGATTCCGGTCGAGCAGCTCGAGGTCGCGGAAGGCTACGCGTCGCTGAGCGCCGCCGTGGTGAATTCGCCCTACCACAACGTGCATCGGCGCGGCAGCGACAGCCGTCAGGGAACGCTGTTGCTGGAAGCAGGCACTCTGCTGCGCGCGCCGGAAATCGCGGTTGCCGCATCGGCCGGCATGGCGCGGGTGCGAGTGAGCAGTCAACCCGCCGTGATGATCATCTCGACCGGCGATGAGCTGATCGAACCGGGAGATCCGATCGCGGACTATCAGGTGCGCCGCTCCAACGCGTACGCCGTCGCCGCTACCTTGCGCACGCGCGGCTTCGGCCGGGTCGGCGACGATCACGTGCCCGACGATGAGGTCCTGATGCGCAAACGGTTGGGCCTGCACCTCACCACCCATGAGGTCGTGGTATTGAGCGGCGGTGTCTCCATGGGCAAGTTCGACCTGGTGCCCAAGGTGCTGCAGCAGCTCGGGGTGCAACAGGTGTTTCACAATATTGCACAGCGGCCCGGCAAACCCATGTGGTTCGGCATCGGACCCCAGGGTCAAGCGGTGTTTGGATTGCCCGGCAACCCAGTCTCCACTCTGGTCTGTCTGATCCGTTATGTCATTCCGGCCATCGCTGAAGCCATGGGCACCAAGCGCGCACCACCCGAACGCCTGGCTCTGGCGGCGCCCGTGAGTGTCCAGCCTGCGCTCACGTATTTCTTGCCGGTGGCCATCGAGCACGACGATTGGGGGCGCCCCTGGGCCAATCCGCGGCGGCCGAATGGGTCCGGAGATTTCTTGAGCCTGACCGGCACGGACGGCTTCGTCGAACTTCCTCCGGGCCCCAATACCTACCCGAAGGGTTTCGTCACCACTGTGTACCGCTGGTAAAGGGTTATGAGCTCCACCGTTCACCACATTCGTGGGCCGCAAAATCCGCTCGATCGTCTCGGCCGGCCGCTGCACGATCTACGCATCTCGGTGATGGACCGGTGCAACTTCCGCTGCCCCTACTGCATGCCGAAAGAGCAATTTCACGAGCATTATCGATTTTTGAAATCGCAGGAGCGATTGTCGTTCGAAGAAATCGTGCGTCTTGCGGGGTTGTTCGCGAGCTTGGGCGTGCGCAAGTTGCGTCTCACCGGCGGCGAACCGCTGCTGCGGACGAATCTCGCGGACCTGGTCGGCGATCTCACCGACGTCCCGGGCATCGACGACATCGCGCTGACCACGAATGGAGTGCTGCTGGGGCAGCACGCGGTCGATCTGCATGCCAACGGCCTCAAACGCGTGACCGTGAGCTTGGACACCTTGGATCGGGAAGTTTTCACGCGCATGAGCGGCGGGTTCGGCGCCCTCGAACAAGTCCTGGCCGGCATCGAGGCCGCCATCGCCGCCGGCCTGACCCCGGTCAAGATCAACGCCGTCGTCGAACGAGGCTTGAACGATCACACGGCGCTGGATCTCGTCGAGCGCTTCCGCGGATCGCCCGTGATCGTACGCTTCATCGAGTTCATGGATGTCGGCAACCGCAATCAGTGGCGGCCCGACTTGGTGGTGCCTTCGCGCGAGCTCGCCGCCCGCATCCATGAGCGCTGGCCCATGCGGCCGATTTCAGAGAACTACAAGGGCGAAGTGGCGCAGCGATGGCGTTTTGACGATGGCGGCGGTGAAGTGGGTTTCATTTCGTCGGTATCGCAGCCATTTTGCGGTGCCTGCAGCCGGGCGCGTCTGTCCTCGGAAGGCAAATTCTACACCTGCCTGTTCGCGACTCACGGTCTCGATCTGCGCGCACCGCTGCGTGCCGGCACCAGCGATGCGGACATTCTTCAATTGATCCGCGGCGTCTGGCATGGCCGTACTGACCGCTACAGCGAGCTGCGCGAGCAATTGCGGCATGACCTTTACTCATTTGGATGCCGGGCACCACCCGGCCATGGTCGATGTCAGCGACAAGAAGCCGACCAAGCGGACGGCCACGGCCGAAGCGCGGGTGCGCTTCCCGCCGGCCGTCGCGGCGGCGCTGCGTGACAGCGGACTGCGCTCGCCGAAAGGCCCGGTCTTCGATACGGCCATCGTGGCCGGAGTCATGGGCGCGAAGCGTACCCATGAACTGATTCCGTTCTGTCACCCGCTTGGGCTGGAAAATTGCCGCATTACCATCGATCTCGACGGCGACACCGCGGTGATTCGCTGCACGGTGAGTGTGCATCACAAGACGGGCGTCGAAATGGAGGCTCTCACCGGCGCCGGCATTTCCGCCCTGACCGTGTACGACATGTGTAAGGCGCTATCGCACGACATCGTCATCGGCGACTTGCGCCTGCTCGCGAAGGACGGCGGGAGAAGCAGTTATGCATTGAAGGCAGCGCCATGACGCGGATGGACGTCAATCCCGATCACCCCGAAAGCCCGGCGGCGCCCGTGCACGGCCTGATCCTCGCCGGCGGCTCGAGTTCGCGCATGCATCGCGACAAGGCCGCGCTTCAGTATCGGGGCAAGAGCCAGTTGGATCGCGCCTTCGAGTTGGCGAGCCGGCATGTCTCGACGGTTTTTGTCTCGGTCCGCGCCAACCAAACCGCCGACCCGACGCGGGCGCAGCGCCCGATGATCGTGGATTCCGTCGCGGGCGAAGGGCCCATCGTCGGTATCCGTTCGGCGCTCGCCGCGCACCCCCAAGCTGCCTGGTTGGTACTGGCATGCGATTTGCCGTTTCTGTCGGACGCGGCGCTGTCTCAGCTCTTGCGTGAGCGCGATCTCGCCGGCCTGGCCACCGCGTACCGCAGCGCCCACGATGGATTGCCCGAACCCTTGTGCGCCATTTGGGAACCGGGGGCAGCGGCCGCGCTCGAGTCCTATCAGGCCGGCGGCGGTCATTGCCCGCGCAAATTTCTGATTCGTCACGCGGTGCGGCTGCTGGAGCCGCAGGACCGTCGCGCTCTCGACAATATCAACACGCCCGAGGAATATGCAGAGGCATTGGCGGCGCTGCACGCCCCTTCTTAGGTCAATAATCCCATGCAATTGAAAATCCAATACTATGCTCTGATGCGTGAACAAGCCGGCCGTTCCGAGGAGACCCTCGAAACCTCCTCCGCCACGCCTGCGGACCTGTACGGGGAACTCTCCACCCGGTACCGGTTCACGCTCACCCGCGAACAATTGAAAGTCGCGGTCAACGCCGAGTTCAGCGACTGGTCCCGCAGGCTCACCGCCGGCGACGCCGTCGTCTTCATCCCACCGGTGGCGGGCGGATGATGCGCTTTCGCTTTACTCAAACGGCCATCGATACCATCGAAGCGCGGCGCGAGCTCCTCGACTTGGGCGCAGGCGGCTATGTCAGCTTCGAGGGGTGGGTTCGGGATCACAATGAGGGGCAGGAAGTCACTCGCTTGGAATACGAAGCGTTCCAGGAGCTCGCGGTGAAGGAAGGCGAGCGCATCGTCGCCGACGCCTTGCGGCGCTTTCCGGTCAAGCACGCTCTCTGCATCCACCGTATCGGCTCGCTGGCCTTGAGCGATATGGCCGTGTGGGTCGGTGTCAGTTCCGCGCATCGCGGAGAGGCCTTCGACGCCTGCCGCTTCATCATCGACGAAGTGAAGCATCGCGTGCCGATCTGGAAGAAAGAACACTATCGAAGCGGCGATTCCGGCTGGGTGAACTGCGAGCGCTGCGCGGCGCCGCCGGGTCACACTCACGGGCACGGGCACGGGCATGATCATGAACTCGAGCATCATGACGAGCCCGCCGCCAGCCATTCATGAGTCGGGCGCGATGCAGCCCGACTATTCACGGCAAACGTTACTCAAGGAGATCGGCGCGCATGGCCAGGCGGCGCTGGCACGCGGCCGGGTGCTCATCGTCGGTGCGGGAGGACTCGGCAGCCCGGTGCTGCAATACCTGGCCGGCGCCGGGGTTGGTCACCTCGGGATAGTCGACGCCGACACCCTGGACGCCAGCAATTTGCATCGCCAACCCATCTTCGCTCTGGCGGATGTCGGTGAACGAAAAGTTGAGCTGGCGCGGGCCGCGGTCGGGCGAATCAACCCCACCGTGCAGGTCGAATTGCATTCCATGCGGCTCGACGCCGACAACGCGGTCGCGCTGATTGGCGGCTACGACGTCGTGGTCGACTGCAGCGACAATTTTCGCACCAAGTACCTGATCAACGACGCCGCCGTGCTCGCACACCGGCCGGCGGTCTTCGCCAGCGTCTATCAATACGAAGGCCAGCTGCAAGTCTACAAACCGGAGCAGCGCCACGCCTGCCTGCGCTGCCTTTGGCCCGATGCCGTCGCGGACGGCGTGGTGGGCAACTGTGCCGAAGCGGGGGTCTTGGGTCCGGTTCCCGGAACCTTGGGTACGCTGCAGGCCCTGTTGACGATCAAGATTCTTCTCGGCATGTCCGGTCAACTCGATGGAGAATTGCTGCTGTTGGATTTCACGAATTTCTCCAGCCTCAAGATCAAGGCGCCGCGCCGGGCCGAGTGCCGCGCCCCCGATTGTGCACACATTCGCGAGATTCCCCGCGAGGATCTTGGGATCGAGATCGTCCTGCACTCGCTCGCCGATGCGGCGCAGCGCGGCCTGGAAGTGATCGATATCCGCACCCAGGATGAAGTTGCGGCGCGGCCGGCCGCGGCGCGCCATGTCGCCATGCCCGATCTGCTGGCGGATCCCGGGCTGCTCTCGCCCGGGCGGGAGTATTTGCTGGTATGCGCGTCGGGCAAGCGGAGTTTGGCGGCGGCGCGCGAGCTGCGCAGGCTTGGGGTTGCCGTGCGCTCGCTCGCCGGCGGACTGCAGGCCCTGGAGAGCTGATCCTTGCGCTTCAACAGTAAATTGCCCGACGTCGGCACCACTATTTTTACGGTGATGTCGCGCCGCGCGCTGGAAGAGGGCGCCCTCAACATCGGCCAGGGATTCGAAGGACGCAATCAGTATGCGCCGATGGAGGGCGTGGTCGAGTTGCGCGAACAGATTTCGGCAAAACTGCACGCGAGCTACGGCCGCCGCATCGATCCGCACACCGAGATCACCGTGACCTGCGGCGCCACCGAGGCGCTGTACGATGCGATTCAAGCCGTCGTGGGCCCCGGCGATGAAGCCATCATTTTCGATCCCGCCTACGATGCCTACGAGCCCGCCGTGCGGCTGGCGGGCGGCCGTTGCGTCCGCATCGCGTTGACGCCGCCGGCTTTTCGCTTCGATTGGGACGAGGTGCGGCAGCGCATGAGCGATCGCACCCGATTGATCATCATCAACAGCCCGCAAAATCCCAGCTGCACCGTGGCGGATGGCGCCGATTTGGATGCACTCGCGGCCTTGATCCGTGATCGGCCGATCACCGTGCTCGCCGACGAAGTGTACGAACATGTGCTCTATGACGGCCGGCGCCATGCGTCGGTGCTGGCGCACTCCGAATTGCGCGAGCGCAGCTTTGCGGTATTTTCGTTCGGGAAGACGCTGCATGCCACCGGATGGCGGGTCGGGTATTGCGTCGCGCCGCCGGCGTTGACCCGCGAACTTCGCAAGGTGCATCAGTTCAATACATTCAGCATCGTCTCGCCGCTGCAATACGCCATTGCGCGCTATCTCGCGGCGCACTCCGATGCGTGGACCGGGCTGTCGGCGTTTTTTCAAGCCAAGCGGGACCTGCTCGCCGGGCTTCTGCGGGGCTCGGGCTTCGAACCCATCCCGGCCGCCGGTACGTATTTCCAGCTGGTCGATTACGGCGCTCTCAGCGCCGACAGCGACGTGGATTTCGCCGACCGCCTGATCCGCGAGGCCAAAATCGCGACCATTCCGCTGTCTCCCTTTTATGCAGTGCCGCCGGCAATGACGCTGCTGCGCCTCTGCGTCGCCAAGCACGATGCAACGCTCGAGTCGGCGGCCGAGCGGCTCTGCGCCTTCGCCGCCGCCCCGCGCATGAGGAAGAACCGCCAGGAGCCTGTCTGACTAATGATCGCCGTCGCGAGGGCGCTCCACATCGAGCAGATTTCTGCGATCGTTTCGCGAGCATAGTGGGTACTATGTGAGTGAAACGATCGCAGAAATATGCCGATGTGGGGCGGCCGCAGCAGGCGCATCATTAGTCAGACAGGCTCCTACCGGTTCCAGGTTCCCAGGCGGCGCGGCGCCGACCGCAGACTCTGGCGCTGCCGTATTCGCGCCGCGTCCATCAACATGCGCCCCGCCCAGCGATACACATTGTTCTCTTTGACCGTGCGGCGCATCAGGCTCATGCGATTGCGCCGTTCGTCCCGTCCCATGCGCATGGCGATCTCGATCGCCTCCGCTGTTTCCGTGACGTCGAACGGATTGATCAGCACCGCCTCCGCCAGCTCCCGGGATGCGCCCGCGAAGGTGCTGAGTATGAGAACGCCATCCTCGTCGTCGCGCGCTGCGACGAATTCCTTCGCCACCAGATTCATGCCGTCATGCAGACTGTTGACCAGGCAGAAATCGGCCGCCCGGTACAGCTCGTAAATGCGCAGCGGCTCTTGATGTTCGTCGATGAGGATGATGGGCCGCCAGTCGCCTTCCCCAAATCTGGCGTTGATCCGCTCCACTTCGCCGTAGGTGTGTTGCTGCAGCGCCTGATATGCCGGCAATTGACCGCGTGAGGGCGCGGCAACCTGCAACAGGACGATTCGCCCGCGGTGCCGCGGATTCTTGTCCAGAAGCGCCTCAAGCGCCTGCTGCACCGCCGCCCGGCACGCGGCCACATCGGGCAGGCGCCGCAGCCAGCGCGGCGGCCACTCGATCGAAATGGGATATGGCGCGACCCGGCAGACGTGCCCTTGGAGGGTGACGGTCATGTGCTCGTGATCGATCTGGCATTCCACGAAGCGGTCGACGGAGTCCAAAAAATTCTGGCAATGATGCCGGGTATGAAACCCCAAGATGTCGGCCGACAACATGTACATCAGCATCTCGCGCTTCCACGGGCACACGCCGAAGGTCTCAGCGTTGGGCCAGGGAATGTGCCAGAACAGCGCAATCGTCGCCTTCGGTATCTTCCTGCGGATCAGCTGCGGCAACAGCGCGAAATGAAAATCCTGGATCAGGATCACCGGACTGTCGGTGTTGGATTCCGCCGCCACCACATCGGCGAACCTCTCATTCACCTCCGCGTAGGAATGCCAATCGCCGGCGCGAAATGCCGGCCGGACATAGGCGAGGTGGCACAGGGCCCACAGGCCTTCGTTGCAGAATCCATAGTAATAACCCTGTTCCTGCTCCGGGGTCAGCCATACCCGGCGCAAGGTATACGAAGGATCATCGGGAGGCACCCGGATCTGATCGTATCGATCCACCGTCTCCCGATCTGCGGTGCCCGCCCCGTGCGCCACCCAGATGCCCGAACAGGCACGCATGATGGGCTCGAGCGCCGTCACCATGCCGCTCGCGGGGACCTGCACGACGGGATTCTTGTCCGCGTCGAAATTATGGATGTACGGTTCCCGATTCGAAACGATGATGACCTGCGCGGAATGCAGGTGATCGCGTACCACCTGGCGCAGCGCCTGCGGGGTCCAGTTCTCGTGGAAATCGATCTCCAGCCGCTGCTTTTCCTCCGCCTCGGCCAACACCTTGCGCACCTGCGACAGTATCGGCATGGATGCGCGCGGCGACTCGGCATCGTCGAGATAGCGCTTGCCCCGAATGTCGCCGATCAACACTTCGACCCACCGGCGCAATTGCAGCCAGGCCACGAGCACGATGAGAAGCGCCAGCAGCAGGACCGATATGCCGACGAATACCAGCACGAAATCCCGCGCCGTTCTCTGCCGGCGGTCGACGAAACTCAAATCGTGCAGCATCAGCACGCGAAACGGCATCGGCTGCGCCGAATCGAAATCGAAGCGCGACACCTGTACCGACCCGGACGGCAGCTGCACGACGTGCGAGGCGGCGGGTTTCGGACCGTCGGTTGCATCGCACGAAATGCTTGCCGGCGTGCGCTCGGATCTGAATATCGTCGATCCGTTGGGGCGGCACACCAGAATCGCCAGCAAGCGCTCATCGGCGGCTGTCTTGGCGAGATAGGCGCGCAGGCGCGACTCATTGCCTTTTTCGACGAGATCCGTGATCGGCTCTTCCATCGAATGCATTACGAGCTGTGCGCGCAGTTCGACGTCGGAGCGAAACCACTCCGCGAGCAGCCGCTCGATATAGGGCAAACCGAAGTACGCCACGACGCAGGACGCAAACGCAACCGGCAGCACGAAGCGCAGCATGACTGAGCGAAACATCGCAACAAAATACAGAAATTCAGCGTGCCGGTGTCGATTTTTACGGCGCCGGCATCGATTTTTACGCGGGCTTTTCGTGTAAAACTTACATTGAAAAATTCGCTCGCATGGGGCGCAAACGCGCAGCATCATGATAGAAACGCTGCCGCCGCCGTCGCTCGAATGGTGCTTGTTCTTGGACGTTGACGGCACTCTGATCGAGTTGACCGTCACACCCTTCGAAACCCATGCGGACGCCGATCTCAAGGCGTTGTTGGGTGAGGTGGCGGAGCGCCTCGGGGGCGCAGTGGCGTTGGTGAGCGGCCGCAGCATCGAGTATCTCGATGCATTGTTCGCACCTTTGCGGCTGCCCGCCGCGGGTCTGCACGGAGTCGAGCGGCGCAAGGCCACGGGCGTCATGCACGGCGCGGGCTTCGTGGATTCGCAGCTCGACCCGGCGCGGATGGCGCTCGGCGCGCTGGTGAAGGCTTGGCCGGGCACCTTGCTCGAGGACAAGGGCCGCACGGTCGCCGTACATTTTCGCTTGGCGCCGGAGGCCGAATCGAATGTTCGCGGCGCGATGGCCGCCGTCGCATCGCAGCTGGGCAGCAACTATCACATCCAGGAAGGCAACATGATGTTGGAGATCAAGCCGCGCGGTTTCACCAAGGACAGGGCCATCAAGGCATTCATGCAAGAGCCGCCCTTCTCGGGCAGAAGGCCCGTGTTCGTGGGCGATGATCTCACCGATCAAGACGCCTTCAAGGGTGTCGAGGATCTGGGCGGCATGTCGATTGCAGTCGGTGATCGCGTGCGTGCCCAGTATCGCGTCGAGAATCCCGCGGCGGTCCGAGCCTGGCTTCAAGGAATCGCCGCACTGCACGATTCGCATCGGGCATGAACGAGCGTCGGCGCTGTGATGCTTGTCGGTGCGAGTGCTCGTCAGGAAGGGTAAGGAGCCGCAAGGCAACTGCTTCTTCGTTGCCTTGAGGCTCCTTACCCTTCCGGGCGAGCTCGATCCGAACCCGTCACAGCGAGCCCTACCCGAACCGCTCACAGCCAAGACTCTAGCTGCGAATCTGCCCGCTCCCCCGCACGACATACTTGTAGCTGGTCAACTGCTCCACGCCGACAGGTCCGCGGGCGTGGAATTTGTCCGTGCTGATGCCGATTTCCGCGCCCATGCCGAATTCCCCGCCGTCGGCAAATTGCGTGGACGCATTGTGCAGCACGATGGCGCTGTCGACCCTCGCCAGAAACCGCTCGGCCGCCGCGGCGTCATCGGTCACGATGCACTCGGTATGCTGCGAGCCGTATTGGCGAATGTGGGCGATCGCCGCATCCACGTCCTCGACCACGCGCACGGCGATGATGGCGTCGAGATACTCCGTGTACCAGTCTTGCTCGGTTGCGGACTTCACTCGCGGCTCGACGCGGGCGCTCGCCGCGTCGCCGCGCACTTCACAGCCCGCATCGAGCAAGGTCCGGATCAAGGGCGACAAATGCGTCGCCGCACAGGCGCGGTCCACCAATAAGGTCTCCGCCGATCCGCAAACCCCGGTGCGCCGCATCTTGGCGTTGAGCACGATCCCAATTGCCATGTCGAGATTCGCACCTCGATCGACATACACATGGCAGACCCCTTCGAGGTGCCCGATGACCGGCACGCGCGCTTCCTGCTGAACGCGGGCGATGAGGCTCTTTCCTCCGCGCGGCACGATCACATCGATGCTGTCCGCCATATGGCTCAGCATATGGCCGACGGCCGCCCGGTCGGTGGTCGGCACCAGTTGAATGCAGGCTCGCGGCAGACCCGCAGCTTCGAGCCCCTGTCCCAAGCAAGCATGAATCGCCGCGCTCGACCGGGCGCTCTCCGAGCCGCCGCGCAGGATCACGGCGTTGCCCGATTTCAGACACAGCGCGCCGGCGTCCGCCGTCACGTTGGGGCGGCTCTCATAGATGATGCCGATCACGCCCAGGGGCACGCACACGCGCTCGATCTGCATTCCGTTCGGCCGGGACCATTGCGCCAAGCGCTTGCCGATGGGATCGGCGAGACGCTCGATGTCATCGAGTCCCTGGGCCATGGCTTCGACCCGGTTGTCGTCCAGGCGCAGCCGATCGAGCAGTGCGCCGGTCAATCCCTTCGCGACAGCCTCGTGCGTATCGCCTGCGTTGGCCGCCAAGATCTCGGGGCGTCGGGCTCGCAGCGCAGCCGCGGCCGCACGGAGCGCGCGATTCTTCTGCTCGGTGGGGGCGAGCGCCAGCACCTCCGCAGCGTCCCGCGCCGCCCGGCCCATGACTTGCATGAGATCTCCCACGGTCTCGTACGTCATGACCGCCGTTGTCTCGTGCGTCATAGGGAACCCGTCACATGAGCTCGTATCAATACCAAGTCGTCCCGGTGCACGATTTCATCGCGGCCTCGAAACCCCAGCACCTTCTCGATGTCGCCGGACCTGCGGCCGATGATGCGCGCCGCATCGCCGTCCGAATACGCACAAATGCCGCGCGCCACCTCCGAGCCGTCCGGACCGATGATGCTCACGGTATCGCCCCGATCGAATCGCCCCATTGCGCGGGTCACGCCCGCCGGCAGCAAGCTCTTGCCTCCCATCAAGGCGCGCACGGCCCCGTCATCGACGACGATCGCACCGGCCGGCCTCAAGGTGCCTGCAATCCACTGCTTGCGGGTCGCCATAGGCGTCGAGGAGGGTACGAACCAGGTGCAACGCGCGCCCTCCTCGATGCGCTGCAGCGGGTGCTGGACGGCCCCCTTGGCGATGCACAAATGACACCCCGCGCCCACCGCAATTTTTGCCGCGGCAATTTTCGTCTGCATGCCTCCTGAACCCATGTCGCTCCCCGCTCCGCCCGCCATGGCCTCGATGGCGGGCGTGATCTCGAGCACGCGGCCGATGAACTCCGCGTCCGGGTCTTCATTGGGATTGGCCGTGTACAAACCGTCGACGTCGGACAACAAGATCAGGCAGTCCGCGCCCACCATTTGCGCCACCCTCGCTGCCAGCCGGTCGTTGTCGCCATAGCGGATCTCGGACGTCGCCACGGTATCGTTCTCGTTGATCACCGGCACGGCGCCGAGCGCCAATAGGGTGTTCAAGGTGCTTCGCGCGTTCAGATAGCGGCGACGCTGCTCGGTGTCGCCCAGGGTCAATAGAACCTGCGCCACGGTGATTTCGTGCGCATCCAAGAGTTCCTTGTAGGCATGCGCCAGGCGAATTTGTCCTACAGCCGCCGCCGCCTGGCTTTCCTCGAGCTTGAGCTTCCCGGAGTTCAATCCCAGATGGCGCCTGCCCAAGGCGATGGCGCCGGAGGAGACCAAGATGACATCCTGGCCGCGCTTGCGCAGGGAAACCACGTCCTCCGCAAAACCCTCGAGCCAGGCGCGATTGAGGCGGCCTTTTTCCCCGTCCACCAGCAAAGTGGACCCGACTTTCACCACCACGCGTTTGGCCTCCGTCAAGCGGTGGGCGATGATCTTTCGGTCTGCGGCGGTCATAGGATCACAATATTGCCATTTACTTGAGCAAGCAGCCTCCCCTAATATTCGCCTGGCCGAATCCGCAGCTCGTTCAAAGATAGGTGAATCGTGGGCAGAGAGTACGAACCGACCGTCGGTCAGTGGTATGAGGACTTGGAAAACGAGGAAACGTTCCAGGTGCTCAAGGTGGACGAGGATCGAGAAACCGTTGAGATTCAGCATCTCGACGGGGATATCGAGGAATTCGACGTCGACGGCTGGGCGGAACTTGACCTGGAGCTTACCGAGGAGCCGGAAGGCTGGTCGGGCTCCAAGGCCGAGAAAGACGCGGAAGAGGAAGAAGATGAGGACCGCGAGGAATACTAGTACCGCGGCACTTTGGATTTGAGCGGTGCGCATGGCCTGAGGGGAGAGGAAGCGTCAAGGCAACGTAAGAAGCAGTTGCCTTGACGCTTCCTCTCCCCTCAGGCCTTTCACGCTGGGCCAGTCAACATTCCTGTGCAGAAACCAGTCAACATTCCTGTGCAGAAACAGAGACTCAGACGCGCTCTAACCAACCATGTCGATCCGGTGCGTCGCCCTGTTGAATCGCCACCAGCTGCGCGCGCAGCGCACTCGTGAGCGGCCCCACGTCGCCGTTCCCCACGCGATGATCGGCGCCGCGATAAATCAGGGTACCCACGCCGGCGAGCACCGCCGCCGTGCCCGATAGCGCCGCTTCACCGGTTTTCACCCACTCGAGCATCTCTTTGACATCGAAGATGCGCTCCGAGACCTTGTAACCCAAGTCGCGCCCGAGCGTGAGCAGGGAATCACGTGTGACTCCGTGCAAAAAGGTGGTATCGAGGCTCCGGGTCAAGAGTTCGCCGTCGCGGATCAACACGAAGTTCGAGGCGCCAGTCTCCTGCACCTCGCCGCCGGGACAGAACAACACCTGATCGACTTGGTATTTGGCCCGGGCACTCAGTGTGGGGCCCAAGGCCGCGGCATAGTTTCCGCCGGTCTTGACCATGCCCATCTGCGCCGCCGAACGCGTGTTTTCGTCGTCGACCAGAATGCGCAGCGGCTTCGCTCCGCCGGAAAAATAATCCCACACCGGGCTCGCGAGCACGATCAACGAGGCTTCTGCCGTGGGCGTTGCCGCCGCACCGATGTTCGCAGTCGTACCAAACAGGATGGGCCGCAGGTACAGGGCGCCCGGAGCTTCAGGCACCGCATCGCGGCAGCGGTCGATCACGGCGCGCACCATGCCGGCGAGCTGTGCCGCATCCGGTTCGGGCAGCACCAGTTGCCGGGCACTCTGCCGCATACGCTGAATGTGCCGATCCATGCGAAAGATGTGTATGGATCCGTCGGCGCGGCGGAATGCCTTGAATCCCTCGAAGCAGGTGCTCGCATAATGCAGCACATGCGCGGCCGGACTCACCTCGATCGGCGCGACCGGCTTCATCTCGCTCGGGCTCCAGCGGCCTCCCTGATAGGTGGCCACCGCCATGTGAGAGGTCAACAATGTGCCGAAGGCGGCTCGCTGGGGTTGCGCAGTCATTTGGATTTCACCTTGGGTATGAAAATCATCGCCGGATGCTCGAGCAGCTCTTTCAGCGCCTGAATCATCGCCGCAGCATCATAACCGTCCACGAAGCGATGATCGAATGAGGATGATAAGTTCATGATTCGACGCACCGCCACGGCACCGTGGTGAACCACGGGCCGCTCGATCGCCTTGTTCAGCCCGATGATCGCCACCTCGGGGGCATTGATGATGGGCGTCGAGGCGATGCCGCCGAGCTTGCCGAGACTGGTCACCGTGATGGTCGACCCGGCGAGTTCATCGCGAGTCGCCTTGTTGCTGCGCGCGCGCTCCGCGAGACGACGGATCTCGGCCGCCACCTCCCAGAGCCCTAAGGATTGCGCATTTCGCACTACCGGAACCTTGAGGCCGTCCGAAGTTTGCGTGGCAATGCCCACATGCACCGCGCGGTAGCGAACCAGGACTCCGCGCTCAGCGTCATACAGCACGTTGCACTGCGGAAACGATTCGAGCACTTTGGTCAGGGCCATGACGACCAGCGGCAAGTAGCTCAAGCTCGCGGCCTCCGCAGGCCGCGACAAATTCAAATGCAGCCGCAGCGATTCGAGTTCCGTCACGTCGACTTCTTCGACGTACGCAAAGTGCGGAATGTTGCGCTTGGCCTCACTCATGCGTTCGGCAATCAGGCGGCGCAAGCCGATCACCTTGATTTCCGACGTTTCCGCAGACGTTTCCGCGGAAACGTCCGCGCCGGCCGGCCGGGATTGCGCGGCCACCAAATCCCCACGCAGGATACGTCCTCCGGGACCCGAGCCCGCTACCGTGGACAAATCAATGCCGGCTTCACGCGCCCGGCGTCGATTCGCGGGTGACGCCATGACCCGTCCCTGGCGCGGCGCCGCCGCGGCAGCGGGCATCGATGCTGCCGGCGCACTGGCGGCGGCAACCCCGCCTGTCTTCGCCGCGCCGCTGGGTGCCACCGGTTTCGGCGCGTCGGGGGCCGCCACGTTGGCCGGACGTCCGGCCCCACCATCCGCCGCAGCCCCGTCGCTCACGTCGAACACGATCAGCGGCGAACCCACCGCCACCTTGTCGCCCGGCGCGCCGGTGATCGACACGACCCGGCCGCTCACCGGCGCAGGCACTTCCACCGCCGCTTTATCGGTCATCACCTCGACGATGATCTGATCTTCCGTCACGGCATCGCCCGGCTTGGCATGCCAGGCGACGATTTCCGCATCCACCGTGCCTTCACCCAAGTCAGGCATCTTGAATACGTACTGACTCATGCCGACTCCATGACTGTCTTCAACGCCATCGCGACTCGTGCCTGGCCGGGAAAGTACTCCCATTCGAACGCGTGCGGGTAGGGCGTGTCCCAGCCGGTGACCCGCTGTATCGGCGCCTCCAAGTCCCAGAAACATTCTTCCTGGACGATGGACAACAGTTCAGCGCCGAATCCCGAGAAGCGGGTAGCCTCGTGAGCCACGATACAGCGGCCGGTCTTTCGCACGGAGCTGCAAAGAGTATCCACATCGAGCGGCACCAGCGATCTCAGATCGATGATTTCGGCGGATACGTTCATGGCCGCCGCCGCGGCCGCCGCGACGAACACCATGGTGCCGTAGGTGAGGATGGTCACCTCCGTGCCGGCGCGCACGATATCGGCCTTGCCCAGCGGCACCTTGGTCGGATCGCCGTCGAAGGGTCCGTTATAGAGCCGCTTGGGTTCGAAGAAAACGACGGGATCATCGTCCTCGATGGAGGTGATCAACAGGCCCTTGGCATCGTACGGATTCGATGGCATCACCACTTTGATGCCGCTGACGTGGGTGAAAATCCCTTCCGGACTCTGCGAATGCGTCTGACCGCCGCGGATCCCGCCTCCGCAGGGAGTCCGAATGGTCACCGGTGCGAAGAACTCTCCGGCGCTGCGATAGCGGATGCGCGCCAATTCGCTGACGATTTGATCGAAGCCCGGATAGATGTAGTCCGCGAATTGAATCTCGGCGACCGGGCGCAGGCCGTTCACGCTCATGCCGATGGCGGTGGCGACGATGCCGCCCTCGGCGATGGGCGTGTCGATGACCCGATGCTCGCCGTACTTGCGCTGCAACCCCTCCGTGGCGCGAAACACACCGCCGAAATACCCGATGTCCTCGCCCATGAGCACCACGGACCGATCCCGTTTCAGCATGATGTCCATCGCGGAATTCAAGGCTTGAATCATGTTCATGGTGGCCATGGCGCCTAA
>WNFK01142681.1_pt1 | contig 15899 bp, 19 predicted proteins | sample 5400281 | NCBI WGS metagenome assembly WNFK01 (sample SAMN13153350, study PRJNA577476) | soil metagenome | isolation source: 20 cm soil on Douglas fir-dominated hillslope | place: USA:California | collected 2013-09-17 | reverse complement strand
CCCAATCCATCGACTTCAATTTCCGCGCAACAAATCCGCGATAGTTCTCGTTGATGTGCAGACTTCAACATTTCATATCGGACTTGTGGAAACAAGGAGGCTAATCGTGGTCACGCAATCCAGCGCTCTTCGCACGAGCGGCATGAACATGAATATGCACGTCGACAAGCTCCATCACGTCACCACCATCACACGTGTCGCCGAGCACCTCGGCGAAGACGAAGACTGGCTGCGAAACGTCGCCAGTGACATGGAGATCGAGGACGGCGTCATCTGGGTCTATGGCGCCGGAGACGACGGCGTCCAGGCATTCACTGACTTCGGAATCGAAAACCTGATCGAGCTCGTCCGCATCTACAAAGAGAATCCGACTTGGCTCAAACGTTCGCAACCAGAATAGCCCAATCAAGCTGCGACCTACGCCGGGTGCCAACGTAGTGCCAGCTAATGTGGCGTTATACTGGCCGACCAATCCCGCGTCATTTCTTGGGAGAAACGACGGACGCAGCATGCCGGACGAGCACGTGACATGCTCGGGCGCGAAGGCTGGCTTCTTTCGACGCCTTCCCGTTTGGTCGGCAGACGCAGCAGATGATCCACAGGCAGTTGCCGCGATTTGACAGCCAAAGTGTGTACCTAAATCCGGCAATGGGGCGTGCCCCATTGCCGACATGTCCCCATCGAGTTGACCGCCGATCAATTCGCCTGTTTTGCGGCGGCCTCGATCACCTGAGCGACCGCAGCCGGCTGAGAGACAAAGACAGCATGGCTTGCGCCAACTTCGGTGACCTTGGCGCCCGAACGCTGATACATCCAGCGCTGAAGCTCCGGGCTAATTACGCGATCCTGGGTGGTCAGGATGGCGTAGCTGGGCTTGTTGCGCCAAGCCGCCACAGAGAGGGGCGCGCCCATGGCCTTCTGGGCAAGCTGCTGCTCCGAATCCGCCATGAACTGAGCGTCCGGCGCCGGAACGTCCGCAGCATAGGTTTCCCGGAACTTCGCCGGCGGGATGTAGAAATACTTATGCTCCGGCGTGGCCCGATTGGTCGACACCCGCACGGGCTGCAGGGCGGCTACATAGACGAGGGCGCTGACCTTGGGGTCGGCGCCCGCTTCCGTGATCACCGAGCCGCCATAGCTGTGGCCGACCAGCACGATCGGCCCCGTCTGCTGATCGATAACGCGCTTGGTGGCATCCACGTCCTCGGCGAGGCTGGTGAGCGGCTCCTGCACGATAGTCACATGGAAGCCGTCCTTGGTCAGGATGTCGTAGACGGCGCGCCAGCTGGAGCCATCCACCAGTGCACCATGGACAATGACAATGTCCTTCGCAGCCGGCTTCGTCTCGGCGTGAGCCATCGTGCCGCTCATGGCGATCATGAGCGCGATGGCAAAGTTCTTCCGTAGTGTGGACATGATTGACTCCAAGCTTTAGGGGTGAAATTCGCAAAGACCCGTCACATTTCGATCAGCAGGCATCAGACGTCAGCTAAACTGGGGTTCTGTCGCTTGGTAGCTCGGCATTGCCTGTATCTGCTCCCACCATCTGGCGAAACCATCCACCGCGAAGACTTCGTTGGCATCCGGGGTGAGCGAAACGAGGAAGCAGATCGGGGCGACGTAGAAATCACCAAGCGAGGGACGCTCGCCCGCGATAAAGGCACTGCCGCCACGAAGCTTCATGAGCTCCTGCAGCACACGACGGCTGCCAGCGATCGCATGCTTTCTCGCCTCTTCATCCGGCCCGCCGATGAAGTCGGGGAACAAGTGATATCCGGCGACAGCGATGAGAGCGCCATAGCCGTAGGAATCAACAATGCCCATCGCCATGCGCATGCGCGCTCGGTCCTTTGAACTATCCGGCGTGAACGACGGGCCCGGCAGCACCTCGTCCAGATATGGCGCGATAGCGCCCGTTTCGATGATGCGGAATCCATCGTGGTCGAGCACCGGCACTTTGCCGAACGGATGGCGCGCTACGTGCTCGAGTTGGCGCGGCTCACCCTTGAGCACGTTCACCGGCACCTGCTTGTAATGCGCGCCCTTCTCGGTGAGTAACATCCGGACTGTCCGGACATACGTGCTGCCGTCGAAACCGTAGAGGACGATCCCAGTCATCTTATTCCCTTTTGCCTGGATTTCGCATGACCGCGGTTCAGAGATTGCTTCTCTTCGAGAGGCTCACCGTTCTGGGTTCGTTAGACCTTTTGGACCGTCTGATAAATGCTCGTCGTCCAGTAATCAGTATTCCTCAATGCGAAACAATGAACGGACCTCACCGACGCGATTAACGTCCCTGTGCTGAAGATTCACGCGCATGCCGGTGCGGGTGACCTCCAGGAATATGCGGATGCGATCCCAATCCATCGGCTTCAATTTCCGCACAACAAATCCGCGATAGTTCTCGTTGATGTGCAGACTTTAACGTTTCATATCGGATTTGTGAAAACAACAAGGAGGTCGTCGTGGTTACGCAAGTCAAACATTACATCAATGGCAGGCAAGTCTCTGGCCGCAACGGACGGACGTCTTCCGTCTTCAATCCCGCGACTGGCGAGCAGACGGGATTATTGCCGATCGCGAACGCCGCGGATGTCGCGGATGCCGTCGCTGCGGCAACAAAGGCTGCGCCGGGATGGGCGGCAACAACGCCCTTGCGACGAGCCAGGATCCTGAACCGTTTCCTCCGGATTCTCGAGGACCGTATCGACGAACTCGCTGCTGTCATCGTCGCCGAGCACGGAAAGGTCCACTCGGACGCCGTCGGTGAAATTCAGCGTGGTATGGAAGTCGTGGAATTCGCGACGGCCGCCCCGCAACTGCTGAAGGGCGAGCTCACCGAGAACGTCGGAACTCGCGTCGATAGCTACTCCATGCGCCAGCCCCTCGGCGTGGTTGCCGGCATTACCCCGTTCAATTTCCCCGCAATGGTACCGATGTGGATGTTTCCCGTCGCGCTTGCTTGTGGAAATGCCTTCATCTTGAAGCCCTCCGAGCGAGATCCATCGGCGTCACTGATCGTCGCGGAGTGGCTAAAGGAAGCGGGCCTCCCTGATGGCGTATTCGGCGTGGTCCATGGCGACAAGGAAACCGTCGACGCGCTGCTTCATCATCCCGGCATCTCGGCGATAAGCTTCGTGGGATCGACCCCGATCGCGCGGTACATCTATGAGACGGCGGCGACGACAGGAAAGCGTTGCCAGGCGCTGGGCGGCGCCAAGAACCACATGATCGTCATGCCCGACGCCGACATGGACCAGGCCGTCGACGCTCTCATGGGCGCCGCCTTTGGTTCCGCCGGCGAACGTTGCATGGCGATCTCCGTCGCGGTCCCGGTGGGCGAAACGACCGCGAACAGGTTGATCTCCGCGTTGGAGCCGAAGATCCGCAGCCTCAAGATCGGACCTGGCACGGATCCGGAAGCGGAAATGGGCCCGCTCGTCACGAAGCAGCATCTGGACAAGGTCCGCGGCTACATCGACGCAGGAGTCGCCGAGGGTGCAAAATTGCTCGTCGACGGTCGTGGCTTCAAGATGCAGGGTTACCAGGACGGCTACTTCATCGGCGGATCGCTGTTCGATCATGTCACACCGAACATGAAGATTTACAAGGAGGAGATTTTCGGGCCCGTCCTGGCTGTCGCTCGTGCTCCCGACTACGACACCGCCGCGCGGATGATCAACGAGCACGAATTCGGCAATGGCACATCGATCTTCACCCGCGATGGTGATGCGGCTCGGGAATTTGCGCACCAAATCAAGATCGGTATGGTGGGAATCAACGTTCCGATCCCGGTGCCGATGGCATTCCATTCCTTCGGTGGATGGAAAGCGTCGATCTTTGGCGACCACTACATGCACGGCCCGGAAGGCGTTCGCTTCTACACAAGGTTGAAAACGATCACGAGCCGCTGGCCAACCGGCATTCGAGCTGGTGCCGATTTCGTAATGCCGACCATGGCTTGAACGCTACGACTGGCCCGCTGCCCATCCAGGCAGCGGCACGGCTCACGCGGAGAACGATGATGCCACTCCTGTGCTTCGATCTAATTCAAGGACGTCCGGAAGACCAGATCAAAAAGATATTGGACGTCACCCATGAAGTGATGGTCAACGCCTTCAACGTGCCCGAACGCGACCGCTATCAAATCGTCAGAGAACATGCGCCATCCAGAATGATCATCGAGGATACGGGTCTCGGCATCAAGCGAACTCCCAATATGATGGTCCTTCAAGTCACGACCCGTCCTCGCAGTCGGGCGATGAAGCAAGCATTCTATAGATCGTTGGTGGAGAGACTTGCCGATGGATGCGGCATTTCACCAAGCGACGTTGTCGTGACTTTCGTAACAAACACCGATGAAGATTGGTCATTTGGACTCGGACGCGCTCAGTTCCTTACCGGAGAGCTCCAACTTGTCGAAACGTGACGCCGCGGCGTGAACGTAAGAAGATCGAGACGCTGTTCGCACATCTCAAGCGCATCCTGCGCCTAGACGGGTTCGCGCCGGGAGGCCCGTCCAGTGCTCAAGTCGAGTTCCGCCTTGCCCTACAATTCAGGACTTCCGAAAGCTGGCAACACTAATCCCGCTGCCCGCCCCAATGCCGGCCTCAGAGCAAACAAACTCACACGCGCCCGATTCCTGCCGGCCCTGTCGCGCGCGTTACTTCCGAGAAAAGCCGCTCAAAGGCAACAGGAAACTAAAGCGAGCTCCCCCGAGTATGGAATTGTTATCCGCTCGAAGCTCGCCGCCGTGGGCTTCGATGATGGATTGGCACACAAGCAAACCCATCCCCATGCCGGTTTCCTTGGTCGTGAAAAAACCGCGGAAGAGCTGCCCCAGATCATGCGGATCAATACCCGGCCCGCTATCCTCAAGCGAACACGATATCCAAGGATCGGACAGCTCCGTTCGAACAAGAAGTCTCCGCTCTGCCGATGCTGATTGGGCCATCGCCTGCACCGCGTTGATAGCAAGGTTCACAACGACCTGTTGAAGCTGAATGCGGTCACCGGTCAACGTCGGAAGCGAGTGCGCCAAATCGAGAGAAACGAAAACTCCTGTCGATTGCAGTTCATTGCGCAGGAAGACTAGCGACTCTTCGATGATGTTCTGGAGAGACAATATTGTCCGTTGCGGACGTCTTCCAGCGGCTATTGCGCGAATGCTTGAAACTACGTCAGTAGCCCGACGCACATCGCTGAGACTTCGCTGCATAACTTCGCGCGCTTGGGCGACGTTGGGATCAGGTCTATTCAGGTATCTAAGGCTAGTCTCAATGTTCGTTCGCATTGCCGCAAGCGGTTGACTGACTTCGTGAGCGATCGTAGTAGCAAGTTCTGCAAGCACGGAAATCCGAGCAGCGGGTGCAACTTCAGTTCGTAGTTGTTCCAGTGCGCGGACCGGTTCAGGAATGTCTACGGTGTTGTGAATTATCATGCTCTAACCCTTTTTCGCAGTGAGTTTGGACGTAGATTTGCGGACAATCGAAACATCCAAACAATAAGCCGCGTACTCATTCCTTCGCTATGCTCGGGAGTTTGGTCGTATTGGGAAGATGGGCCGAGGCGGCCATTAGCTTTCGGTATTCCTCGACCGGAAGACCGCCCCGTCCCCAATTCTCGACGTCGACCTCGTCGATGACCACGAACGTCGAGTTCATGGGCTTGTTAAGGACGTCAAAGAGACGCTTGCTCACGTCCTCGATCAGCTTTGCCTTCTGCTCACGCGTAACGCGCGTGTATTCCGGAAGCGTCCCTTCCCGCGTGATCTGAATGTTGACGATCGGCATCGTACGTCTCCTGCTGGCTTTGTCGTTGACCGTTGGCTTGATTGGAGCAGCAGCGGCCCAGGTCGTCTCTCAAGCTTCGCAGGGAACTCACGCATTTCGGGAGCAAGCGCCCGCGTCTTCACGACGCCGGAAACGACGGCGTTAAGCATCCTCTTTTGGTGAACTCAGATCGTCTCGAGCCGCTTTAGCTTGGCTTCGTCCCAAGAAATCCCGCTGCCGACCCTATCCGACGTGAGAACCGTTCCGTCGCAAATTTTCAGCGGCTCCTCGACAATCGCATCTGCCCAATCAACGTACTCAAGCCAATGGGCGGTGGGGGTTGCGCAAAGGAGGTGCGCGCTGATTTCTGGCATCAGATGCGACGACATTTCGATGCCGTGGGCCGCGGCCACGCCGGACGCTTGCAGCCAGCCGGTTACGCCACCTATTCTCGCTACGTCGACCATAATGTAGTCGCTCGCCCGAGCATTGACGGCGCGTAGCAAGCCTTCCGGACCGTTGAAGTTCTCGCCGATCTGGACGGGGACCCTCAGTTCGCGCGCTATTTCCGCGCTTGCCACATAATCATCATGGGCAATCGGCTCCTCAAGCCAATAGATACCCTCCTTTTCCAGTTCCCTTCCGCGAAGAATGGCTTCCGTGCTTGTGAGCGCCTGATTGTAGTCCACCATGATCGCAACGTCGCGGCCGGAAATGCCCCTTCGAACGGCCCGCAGGGCGGCCAGGTCTTCGAAGAGAGTGGGATATCCGAGCCTGAGCTTAACAGCTTGGAGCCCCCCTCCTAGAAGGGTCTGAACTTCTTTCGTGAGGCGATCCGGCTCCATTAGCCCGAGCCCGCGACTGTCATAGGCGCGGAGCGGCTTCGGGCTGGACCCGAGTAGCGAGGACAGTGGAACACGTTGCATCTGCGCCATCGCGTCCCACATGGCCATGTCTAACAGCGAGAGTGCCATCCGGACGGCGCCGCTCACCCCAAGCAGGGCAAACTGGCGTGAAAGGACCTGTGTCGCATCGAAGGGCGTGGAATCCTTCGCCTTCAAGAGATCAACCATCTCGGAGAGATGCGACGACATCGCAACCGCTCCCGACGGCCGATAGCAAAACGCATAAGCCCTGCCCGTTACTCCGTCTTCGTTGAGCAAATCGACAAGCAGTAACGGCACAGCCTTGATGACCGCTGCACTCGTTCCCAGTGTAAATTTCAGTGGAACCATCATACCGCGGGTCGTCAACGAGCGAATTCGCTGCCTTCCTGCATTCCGGCTATCGGTCATTTCGATCTTTCGATGCTTTCACGGAACCAGTCCGACAAGCGCTTATCGTAACATGAACCGATCGGTGCCGCTCTCACTCGGCGTCGCCCGACAGCTCAATTCAATGCACAGCCCAGCTTCTGGCCGTCTTAGACCGCGCTGAATGCCTACCATTGGCCAGGCTCAGGCTCCCGCCTTCACCGCGACCTGCTTCGGAGCCTCCTCGCCGTGAATGCGACCGGAAATGCTCATGTTGTCGGCCGGATGCTCGAACAGGAGAACATTGATGATCTTCGGATCGGACCCGATCGACTCATGAGTGACCTGGACGATGTCACGGATCAACTGCGTCTTGCGGGCCTTCGTAAGGCCGGCCGCGATATGACACTCGATATAAGGCATGTTTACCTCCGATTTCTATTTCAAACGGGCGATCAGATCTTTGTCGTTGGCGTTGCCTTCGACGAACTCGGGCAAATGCTGCCCGTGCTCCACGAAGTTGATGCCTCGTCCTTCCCTGATGACGAAAAAGACATTGTCGGCAGTTTCGCCGGTCGCCTCGCTGACGACACGTAGCAGGCCGGCTGAAAGAGCGCGCTTCTGCTCATCCGAGCGACCATAGCGCATATCGCAGGAAATGATGGACATCTAGATCCTCCTAGGTTGGCGTGAACGGCTATTGAATTCCGGGATGCGATGCCGAATAGGCGGCCTTGGCGTTAACTTTGCCAAGGAGCCCCATCAAATCAGCGATGGGCCGCTCGTCGATTTTTGTGACAGCTTCAACGATTTTGTGACGTAGTGCGGCGTCCGCAAAGGGCTCGCTGAGCCAGTTAAACTTCTCGACTGCACGTTCCCACGATAATGGATTACCGAGACCGCCTTCGTATCCGACCTGCTCGCGATCGAATGTGCGGCCATCTTTGGTCTTGATGGCGATACGCGTGTTCAGCTCGTGCGGATATTTTGCCGTGAAAGTATCGTCCGGACGAATCTCCACCCTGCTCAACAGGGCCTGAGCATCGGCGGCCTGAACACGCGACTGCTCAAGTTGAGCCGGTCCGACCTCGTCGTCCAGAAGCGCTGCAGCAATGAGGTATTTTAGATTGTAATCCGCTTGTTCCTTTGTCTGCGGTCTATCCTTTGGGCCGAACGCGCCACCGCCCGCAATGTCAAATCCCGATTGGAAGATGTCGCAACGGACGGACTCGATGTTCCCCGGCGATCAGGCCATTGTCGCGTTTCAGCTTGAGCACGGCCTCCAGAACCGGCTGTCCGTGAATTAGCGAGCAGAACTTCTTCATGATCGTACTCTTGACGATTTCAAGAGAGTCGTTCGACCAGTCAACGTCGATCTTTTGGTCGAACATCCGCAGCAAGCCGTTCGGACCTTCAAAAAGCCCAGACGGACCGGTGAAACCTCGCTTGGCGAGCGACGCGGAATAGACAGCCCGCATGCCAGTCATTCCGGGGGAAAAGCCCTTCCACTGCGATACCGGCTCGACGTGGACACATGTAAGGGAAATGTTGTCGACGGTAGCGATCGAGATCGCATGCGCGATCTGCTCGTCGGTCAGTCCGAACAGCTTTCCTGCTCCTGCGGCGGCAGAGATCGCAAGCTGAATGGCATGATTGAATCCCTTTGCCATCACGGGCACTACAGCGGTGAACCGGCACTGGATCTCATAGGCGACCGCAAGGGCAAGCATGAAGTCTTCGCCAGACGCCTTTGCATGCTCCGCGGCAGCCAGGATGGCGCCGAAATTGTCGCTGGGGTGACACAGCCCGCCTGGCGACATGTAGCTGTCGAGCAGGTCGACATACCTGACCAACCCGGAGTTATACAACGCCGCCTGGTCCGGCGCCGTCTTGCCGCCGCCAATCAACGTGCAAGATCCGCCGGACCGATACTCCGCAAACTGTTCGCGCAACGCCTCAAACGGCGCTCCCGGGAGCGCGGATATCGCGCATCCCAAGCTATCCAGAATGTTGTCGAAACAGCTCGGTCGGCAAAGCCAGCGATCGCATTTACCGTAGAGGGGGATGTCGAATTTTTCATCAGCATGTGAGCGTCCTTGGCCGATTCCAATGCGATTGATCTTGGTTTTTGTCGCACCAAGGACCGTGCCCCCGTCAATTCCGATCAACAAACGAATAGATTCGAGAGGGCAATCTGTGACGCAGATTGCTCGCCTTACGTTGCAAATGGTCCGACTATGGAGCCGACATCGCGAGACGAAATCGAGCGAAGTGTAGTTACCCAGGAGCCAATTCCATCAATTCTGGGGATTGGGCAATCAATTATCGTCGCCACTCAAGTATGGCTGCGTTTCGCATCCGCATACCAAGGCATCCGCAACGCTAACAGCGCGTCGTTCGCGGCAACTGAACAGAAGAACTGAATGTCAACCGGTAGAGGTGTCGCCCTGATGACCGAGTGGCAGAGGAGCAATCGATCGGCCAGACAAGCCTATTCCGCGGCTACACGCAATTCAGTCTCCGGCCCTGCAATCTGAAGAAAGGCCAGGAGCGCGCTGGACATGTAAGCGTCCGTACGCCGAACGAACACAGTCTGCACTTCGGCAAACTCGGGGGCCAGCTCGTGCACCGCGACCTGACCATCTCGCCAAGCCGCCGCGACTATACCCTTGGGCAACAATGTGATGCCCACGCCCGCGGCCACACACCCCAGAATCGCTTCGATCGAAGCGAATTCCAGAGGCTGTGCAACGAGTATTCCAGCCTTGTTCAACAGATCGTCCAATCTTTTTCGATACGAGCATCCAACACGAAAGACGATGGTTTTCAGTTCGCTGACTGAAGAAAGGTCTTCAATTCCCCGAATTGAGCGGGGAGTCACCAAAACAAGCTCTTCACGAAAGATGCTCTCCTGTTGCAGATCTGGATGGTCGACCGGTCCGGCAACAAACGCGCCCTCAAGTCTGCATTCAACAACGTCCTCGATGAGACTGCACGTTGTTCCCGTCGTGACTACGGGGCGGACCTTTGGGTAGGCTTTCGCAAAGCTTGCAAGTACTGATGGGAGCCGAAGCGCCGCGGTCGTTTCCAAGGTACCGATTTCCAGCACGCCTCCCGGAACGCCATCATCCCTTGCAGCGGCCTTGGCGTCGCTCAACAGCCTGGATATGCGTGCCGAAAACGGGAGCATACGGCGCCCGGCAGGAGTGACCTTCACGCCACGCGCATGCCGCTGGAACAGCAGAACACCAAGCTCGACCTCCAACGCCCTCACTCGCGCCGTGACGTTGGATTGCACAGTGTTCAGCTCGGCTGCCGCTCGATTCATGCTGCCGTGCCGGGCAACTGCCTCAAAGACTCTCAGATCGGTTGCGTCCATAACATGCCCTATCTTCAAAAGTGAGTGGTTCGGCATTCACGCGCTTGAACGAGTGATTATCATGATCGAAGCTGCTCGTTTTACAAGACTGAATCCAAGTCTCTTCTGTTCGATTTCGAGTGGCGGGCGGGATAGGCAATGACAAGGTATCTCCAGAAATAATACCCCTATCGCCAGGACAGATATCGGCGTGATGGCTACGGGTGGCAGGTGGGGGTAACGAGACTCTGTTGCTGACAATTCCCGTATTAAATAAGCCGTCGTCGGACGAAACGAACTCTTGAGCGGGACTCTCAATCGGAGAACCGCTCTAGACAGACGAAATGGGCCAAATGAAGCGACGTCATTCGTTCGTAAGCTGTCGCCATCACCCCTTGTGGGGCGGCCCCAAATAGGGGAACTCGGTAAGCAGATCGACGTGGGGCCCAACCTTGTCCCCAGTCACCTGCCCGTTTGTGAGGACTGCCAAGAAGGCATCGGCGGCATCGTCGGTGAGCGTACGGCCATTCCCCGGAAAGGACGCGGGACGCGACGGGTCGTAGGACAGTATGTCGGGCAGCAGTGTTCCCGCCACCCGCCTTGCTTCCTCCGGCGCATAACCACCGGTGTGCTCCAGTGCATGCGCGAAGACGGCGATGAAGCGGGCATCGTTCGCCGGCTCGCCCGCGTGGTAGCCATCTCGCTCCGAGCCGACGAGAAAGACCCCTTGCGCGGGTAACGCGCCTCGGTCCGCCTGGACCCAAACCCCGCCCGCGCCGTCCAGCGTGCGCGCCCATAGCCCGACTCGGTTGGGTCCAAGGGCAGGGTTGGGCAGTTCCAGCACGATGCTGCACACGTCCTTGTCGATGAAGAAATCGTCGCCAGTGAACTGCAGATCGTTCAACGCCCCCAACGTGTCGAAGAAGAAGGGATCGCTGCGCCAGCCCGCGAAGAAGCGGTAGCGGCCGGCCTCCGTCACGCGCGCGTCCCGGCCCGTCGACACAGGTGCTGCTTCGATCAAGACCTGGCCGCTGTCACCCGTTTCGGCGGCCTGCGCACCCTCGACGCGCCGCACGGTCGCGGTTTGCGGCCCGTCCGCGGAGGGCGAGAAGCGCACCCGATATGCGATGTCGGCGACGGCATCGTCATTCGTATCACTCTTGATCTCGTACAATGCCTCTGGCGCAAACGGCTCGCGCGTGGTGGACCCCGGCGGGTTCACGACGGCGGAAGGATGGACGTTCATGATCAGGATCGACTTGTCCGCCCCGCCTGGCTTGGGGAAGGCATACAAATCCGTGAGGTCCAGGCGCGCGTCGCCGTGCGGGAAGCCGAAATCGGGGCCGGAGTAATGGTGCGACATGGAACATTCACTCCTCTGTCCTGCTCGTCGGAGCATGAATGCGGCGCAAGGCGGCTCCCGCGGCAAGCCTCTCCGCGGCCTCATCAATGACGCGGCGCACGACATCGCCGGCATGGGGAAGATCGTGAATCATGCCGATGGACTCTCCCACCGTCACGTTCGCTATATCGTAGTCACCAACGCGCGACGCCGCCTCAACCTTTGCCAATTCGTCAGCTCGTAGGCCCTTTAGTTTCTCTTCTTGGCCATGCCACTTTTCGATGAATTCATTCTTTAAAAGCCGCCCAGTGTATCCTTCCGGCCACGCCTTTTGCCTTACGATATCGTACACGCTGGTTCGTATCGTTTCGTCGCCCGAAGCTGCCACCACCTTGGCCTTTGCGTTAGGATGGATAAGTGCCTCCTGTGTCGCCCAAAAGCGGCTGCCCATCAGGACCCCCTCGGCGCCCAGCATGAGAGCTGCAGCAAGACCGCGCCCATCTGCGATACCGCCGGCAGCAACAACGATGACGTCAGGGGCATATTTGCTCAGAGCGTCCACTACCGTCGGCACGAACGGCAACGTCGAACGGGCAGTTTGGCCGTGGCCGCCCGCTTCCGTGCCTTGAGCAACGACAACATCGGCCCCGATATCGGCCGCCCGTCGGGCTTGGTCGATGGTATGGACCTGGCAGATGAGAGGCACACGAGCCTGCTTGATGCGCGGCGCGAAGGGCGCAGGATCAGCAAAGGACAACATAATTGCCCGCGGATGACGCTTGATTGCAAAGTCGAGCAAGTCCGGTTGTTGTGCGACAGACCAAGTGATGAAACCGCACCCTACATCGTTGCGCGTGATCTTCGCTGACTCCGCCTCGAACCAGGAACGATCGCCGTATCCACCGCCAAGCAGGCCGAGACCCCCAGCAGCCGCAACCGCGGCAGACAAATCCGCGCCCGCGGCGGGCGTCATAGGGGCAAGAATGATTGGATGCTCGATGCCAAAGAACTTTGTCAACCGCGTACTGATCATCACGTTCCTCTCTCTGTTTTGCAGCCAATTCGGCTCCCCTTTTTCGCTACGAGGTGCCCTACCCCGCGTGACGGCTAATATTACCCGCGCACCTATGTCGCCCTAACAACACCGCGGATAAGTCAGCCGCCGCGCTGCAAGTCCTTGGCAGCGCGTCTCGGCGGACGAAACTTCAAAGCAGCGTTGTCTCCAGCGTAATCTTGGTGTTGAATAATTTCGAGACCGGGCAGCTCACCTTGGCCATGCCTGCCAATTTGGCGAACATTGCGGTGTCTGCGCCCGGTATCCTCGCCACTAGCACCAGATGGACGGACGTAATCGCAAAGCCGTCACCCTGCTTTTCAAGAGTAACTTCAGCCTTGGTCTCCATATGCTCAGCGGTGAGCTCGGCCTCGCCGAGGATCCGCGACATCGTCATGGTGAAACAGGCGGCATGCGCGGCACCGATCAGCTCTTCGGGGTTCGAGCCTGGCTTGTCCTCGAAGCGACTGCCGAACCCATAGGGATAATCCGTTAGTGCGCCGCTCTTAGTCGAGATTGCGCCCTCTCCGTCCCAAATGCGCCCCTGCCATTTGGCCGATCCGAATGTCGTCGTCATAGGTTGCTCCTTTTCGTCCGTTGGCCGCCTATTGGGTGCGATTCTCCGTTCTTGCTATCGACATTCATGCTGTCGACCAACCCCTCTTCTTCGCTGAAAACGGGCCAGCCGCATTCGATAATCACGCAATGCCAAACCGAAAAACGATTAGTTTAGATCACACGTATCTCGAACACAGATTGTCCGGGGCAACCTCCGTCGAGCCTCCTGGCGCATACGCGTCAGAAACCGCCAACGGCTTATTTCTGCCGAGCGCCCAGAGGCCTATATTGCATCCGCCGTCTGCGTGCAGGACCTCGCCTGTCACGAAAGCACTTTCTCGCGACGCGGTTGAATACCGCGTTGCTCGCTCGCGGCGTCGCTTGCAAGGCGAGCAAAATGCACCTTGAGGCGAGGCGCGGCGAAATCCACGAATGCGCGAACCTTCGGAACGGCAAGCCGACCCTGTGGAGAGATCAGGTGCACGGGCACCGCGGAGTGCTCGTCTTGCGCCAGAAGGATTTGCAGCGTGGCTTGCGACAACTGCTCAGCAATGTGATAGGAGAAGAGTCGTGTGATGCCGCGTCCTTCGACGGCTGAGGCAACGGCGCCGCGAACACTATTCACCACGAAGCGTGGCGTGAATTGAACCGAGCGAGGGATCGATGATCCCTTCACCGGCGGAAAGCTCCAGGAATCGATTCCGAAGTGAGTCATCGCAATGATCTTGTGTTTTGCAAGATCAGCGGGCGCTTCGATTTTCGGATGCCCAGACAAATAGCGCGGCGATGCCGCTACGACACGCCGAACCTCGCCCAGCCGGATCGCCACGTGTGTGGAATCCGCCAAATGGCCAATTCGCAAGGCAATGTCGATGCCCTCATCGATAAGGCTAACCGGCCTATCCAGCAGAAGCAGTCTGACCGAAACGGTCGGATAGGCATCGATGAAGGCGTCCACAATTGAACGCAAGACATCTTCACCTGCCGCAACTGGAGCCGTTACGTTCAGCGTGCCGTGCGGAGCCGATCGTTCACCCGCCGCAACAAGGTCAGCTTCCTCGATATCTGAAATAACGCGGCGGCATACGATCGCGTACCGTTCGCCCGCATCGCTTAACTTGAACGAACGTGTCGTGCGATGAAGGAGGGTTACGCCAACATGAGCTTCAAGAAAAGCAAGCGCTCGGCTTATCGAAGCAGGAGATCGCCCCAACTTGCGCCCCGCTTTCCTCAAGCCGCCCTCATCGAGGGCGGCGATGAAGACCTTCATGGCGTCGATTCGGTCCACTTCTCTACCGCTTGAAACTTGATCTCAAAATAACGTAGGCGATCGTTCGAAACGCGGCAATGGGTCGGAGACATCATCGGTTTTGATAGGGCTATCTCCACCAACCGTTGCTCACTCTTGCGGCTCTGGCTTCTCCACTCGAACGCCTGGATAAAGATCGTGTGCCCAGCATCCACGCTCGCTTCAAGATCAGATCAATCACATGGACTGCACGCAGGACTCTCCTCCGCAGAGGGTTCTGCGCAGGACGTGGATTTCCGTACTTAACAATGGATCACCGCAGGCGGCGGACCTATCGTCGTTTGTGATCGGGGTTATCACTAAACTTCAATTACTTGCGGGTGCGCCAGGGCCTATGTTCGATTTCAGTCGAAGTTAGGCGAGAGCTCAACATGTTCATCCGTGCAATTTCCATCATAGCTGCACTATCCATGCTAATTCCGTCCAGCGCTTTTGGCGCGGAACTGGTCGTCATGAGCTCGGTTGCGGCGCGATCCGTAATGGACGAGCTCGGACCTCAATTTGAGCGCGCCAGCGGCGTCGTCCTCAGTTTTAGATACGATACGGCCGTCGCGTTGCAGCGAGCGATGGAGGATGGCGCGCGCTTCGATGTCGCCGTATTAACGTCGCCCGTGATGTCAACGCTGACTGTCGCAAACAGAATAGCAGGCGCTGGCCAGGCAACGTTCGCGAGCGCTCTGATCGCAATAGCGGTCAAACACGGAGCCCCGAAACCCGACATTTCGACCCGGGAGATGTTCGTTCAAGCTTTGCTTAGCGCGGACAAGATCTCATACGCCAAGGAAGGGGCCAGCGGCCAGCATTTTCAACGAGTTGTGAAGCAGTTAAATCTTGATGAGGCGCTGAAGGATAAGCTGCTACCCATGACGGGAGCGAAAGAAATTGAGGCGGTAGCCGACGGATTGGCGACGCTGGGGGTGCAGCTGATCAGCGAGATTCTTCCAATCAAAGGTGTCGACTTGGTTGGACCGCTCCCCGGTGATCTTCAGAATAGCACTGAACTGAAGATCGCCATCAGCGCGGAATCCAAGTCGGCCGACCTGGCGAGACAATTTATCGTCTACGCCACCTCAAGCGCTGCCGCGGATGTGATCCGTGCGAAGGGTATGATACCGCCGTAGCGCAAGGGCGCACGCGCATTGGCTCGATGCACACTACGGTCCTTCGACATCGTCTCTTGGATGTGGGTTCTGGCCAGCCCGTCAAGACCGAGCATCTTTTCGGCGTCAGTCAGATCGAAATGTTGCACAGGAT
>WNFK01187794.1_pt1 | contig 15912 bp, 16 predicted proteins | sample 5400281 | NCBI WGS metagenome assembly WNFK01 (sample SAMN13153350, study PRJNA577476) | soil metagenome | isolation source: 20 cm soil on Douglas fir-dominated hillslope | place: USA:California | collected 2013-09-17 | reverse complement strand
CAGCTTCTGCTTGATCGTTTCGTCGAGCGCCTTCACGTCGACCGGCTTCTTCAACACGGCGACACCCGGCTGCGCCGCGCGTGGATCGCCGACGGCCGGTGTTCCGGTGATGATGACCACTGGCATTCGCGGGTCCCGCTGGCGGACGCCCGCCAGAACTTCCCAGCCTGACATGCCCGGCATCAGCAGATCGGTCAGGACAATGTCGTAGCGATTGCGGTCGAAGAGCGCGAGCGCCTCGGCGCCGCCGCTCGCCGCGTCCGCCATGTAGCCGAGTGACCCGACGAGATCCATCAACATGTCGCGGACGACGGCGTTGTCGTCCACCAGGAGGATCTTCGGGTCCTGCGCGATGCTCGTCATGCTCCTGAAACAGTGCGAAGGCGATGCCACCAGCCGGAAATATCCGCAAATAGCTGCCATAATTGGCTTTTCCCCCCTCGACCCGATGCCAAGGAACCGCCCTGATCAGGATCAGACCAGCCCTCTGCTGGTCAGTGTTACCGATGGTCAGTCTCTAGACAGCATGGGGTCCCTGGGATATCGTCCCCGCCATGGCAAAATCACCGTTCTCGCTCGAGGGAAAAACCGCGATCGTCACCGGCGGCGGTACCGGCATCGGCAAATCCATCGCGATCGAGTTCGCCCGCGCCGGCGCGGACGTGGCGCTCTGCTCGCGCAAGCTCGAGCACCTCGAGCCCGTCGTCAAGGCCGTCCGTGATCTCGGCAAGCGGTCGTTCGCCGCGGCGGTTAACAACGCCGGCGCGTCGTTCCGCGCCAAGCCGGAGGACATCTCGGCCAACGGCTGGAACACGGTCGTCGGCATCAACCTGACCGGCGCGTTCCTCGGCTGCAAGTGGGCCGGGCGCCAGATGATGCAGCAGCCGACGGGCGGCACCATCATCAATCTTTCGTCGATCGCCGGCGTCTACGGGTCCACCATGATGCCGCACTACGGGGCCTCCAAGGCCGGCGTCATCACGCTCACACGCGAGCTCGGCACCGCCTGGGGACGCAAAGGCATTCGCGTGAACTGCATCGCGCCGGGGCCGGTGGAGACCGAGGGCTACCTGGACGTGCTCAAGCAGGCGGGGCCGGACGGCAAGAAGACGTACGACGCGATCGCCGCGCGCGTCGGCATGGGACGCTGGGGCAAGGTCGAGGAGATCGCGTACCCGTGCATCTTCCTCGCGTCCGATGCGTCGTCCTGGATGACGGGCGAGACGATCGTCATCGACGGCGGCCCCTTGCGGTTTCGCGCGGTGACCGTAGCTCAATTGGTTAGAGCACTGGACTGTGGCTCCAGGGGTTGTGGGTTCGATTCCCATCGGTCACCCCAACAAGAGAATATGCGTCGGGCGTCGCTGATCGCTCGATGCGCCCGTAGCTCAGCTGGATAGAGCGTTGGCCTCCGAAGCCAAAGGCCGCAGGTTCGACTCCTGCCGGGCGCACCACTCGGCTTCACGGTTGGGTTCGCGCAGTGGCTGGGCCGTTAGCTCAGTTGGCAGAGCAGCTGACTCTTAATCAGCGGGTCCGGGGTTCGAGTCCCCGACGGCCCACCAAACGAATCGGGGGGTTGCGCAGCGCGCGGCTCCCCGATTTCGCTTTTGTCCGACAATCCACGCGCCAGACCGTTCCCGGCGAATTGCATGAGGAGAGATACCAGTGAAGCACAGCAGTCGCCGCATACTTACCACCCACGTCGGTAGCCTCGTCCGACCGCCGGAGATAGTCGAGATTCTCCAGCGCAAGGAGGACGGCAAGCCGTTCAGCGACGGTGAGCGCGCCGTCTTGGCGCGGCACGTGGCCGAAGCCGTGCGGATGCAGGCAGAGTGCGGTATCGACGTCGCCAGCGATGGCGAGTACTCGAAGACCGGCTTTTCCCAATACATCACGGACCGCCTCACCGGCTTCGAGCTGCGCACCGACCTGCCCGGCCGCGGTGGCGGTACCGCCCGGAGTCGAGACCGGAAGAGGTTCGTGGACGCCTATCGCGAGATCGAGGGCAGCGCGCAAAACGCCCCGACCTCGCCGGGACGGCCTCAGTCGCAGATGATCAACACGGTGTGCACCGGGCCCATCACCTATCGCGGCCAGGCGGCCGTCCAGACCGACATCGCCAACTTCAAGGCAGCGCTGGCGGGCCAGCGCTTCGAGGAGGCGTTCATTCCGGCCGTCGCGCCCGGGACGATCGAGTTACAGCGCGCCAATCATTTCTACAAGACCGAGGAGGAGTTTCTCTACGCCATCGCCGACGCGATGAAGACCGAGTACAAGGCGATCGTCGACGCCGGCTTCATCGTCCAGATCGACGACCCTCGTATGGTGACCGAGTACGACTCGATGGATCCCGCGCCATCGCCCGAGGAGTACCGGAGATTCGCGACGATGCGCATCGAAGCGCTGAACCACGCCCTCGCCGGCCTCCCGGAGGACCGCGTGCGCTACCACATGTGCTGGGGCAGCTGGCACGGGCCCCACACGACGGACGCGCCGCTGCGGGAGATCGCGCCGGTCATCCTCCAGATCCGGGCGGGCGCCTTCTCCCTCGAAGCGGCGAATCCGCGCCACGAGCACGAGTATCACGTCTGGGAAGACATCAAGTTCCCGGATGGGAAGATCATCATCCCGGGTGTCATCGCGCACACCACGAACTGCGTCGAGCACCCGGAGCTCGTGGCCGAGCGGATCCTGCGCTACGTCAGGCTCGTCGGGCGGGAGAACGTCATCGCCGGCGTCGACTGCGGCTTCGCCCAGGGACTCGCGACGGCGCGCGTGCACCCGAGCATCATGTGGGAGAAGTTCCGCATGCTCTCGGAGGGGGCGCGTCTGGCGAGCGGGCGTCTCTGGAGTTGAGGCCGGAACCGGTCTGAGCTGAACTACAATCCGTAGGCGGCCCTGGGGTTGGCGTCGACGATCTTGTCGTAGACGCGCGCGCTGATCCCGCCGGCGGTCTTCAGATTGCGCAAGCCCTCGAGATCCGCAGCGTGGTCGTGATGGCCGTAGTCGGTGCCCATCATCATGTTGTCTTCGCCCGTGTACGTGAGCACGTAGGGCAGATCGTCGTCGGACTGGCACGCGACGTAGAGACGATAGGCCCTCAGCGGATTCTCTGGAAGAGCACGCCCCCGCTGCTGAGGCAAGCGCCGCGCGAGGTCTTTCAGCGTCCACGGCACCCACTGCGACGCGATCTCGACGAAGACCATCCGGAGATGAGGGAAGCGATCGGGCAGGCCTGCCATCACGAGCGAATGGAAAGCGCCGATCGAGGACATCCGGTAGGCCCAGAAGGTGCCGGGCGCATTACGCTGCGCCAGCAACTCGCGGACATAGGGGTTGCCATTGCCGGCGTGAACGCCGATGGCCATGTGGAGCGCGCTCACGGCTTCGTAGAGGGGGAAGAACCAGGGATCGTGGAGCAGATGCTCGTTCTCGATGCCGCGCATGAAGACGGCGACGGCACCGTTGGCGTGCGCGAAGCGCAGCTGATCGAGCGCTTCGGACATGGTCGACAACGGCAGCACACATACCCAGCGCAGTCGGCCCTTGGCTTGCTGCCAGATGTCGGCCAGCCACCGGTTGTAGCTCCGGCAGACCGCGATCTCCGCCTCCGGCCGATCGGCAACCCGCTCCAGAAACAAGGTGGGCCAGAGCACCTGGATGTCCACCCCGAGCTGGTCCATATGTTTCAGGCGGACCTCCACGCTTTCGCCCTCGCGCGCTTCTTGAGGTGCCGCCATCTTGCGGCCGAGCTTCGCCTCGAGCGCGGAGACGTCGGGAGCGGTCACGGCTTGGCGCGCCAAGCCGCGGATCTTGCCGTCGATGTACCAGTATTCCCGCCCGCCTTCTCCCCTGGGACTGATCACGAACGGCCGGAACTGGTGCTCTGAGGGATCCAGATAGTTCCACGTGTGGTCGGTTTCGATGACGTGGGTATCTGCGTCGATGACTGCCATGGCGGCTCCACCTCAGGTGTTCAGCGTCGTCCGGTAGTAAATGTCCTCGAGCCGCAGCGGCCGGCGGAGCAACCCCTGCTCAAGGGAGCCCCGGATCGCGCGCTCGACATTCTTACCCATGGCTCGGAGTCCGATGGGATATGGATCATCTCCGAAGACGGCCGCCTGCTCCTGAAAGTCACTTCCCGGAAAGAACATGTATGCCGACTGGGATCGCCGGGCGCGCTCATAGGCCACTTCTTTGGATCGCTGAAAGGCCTTGAAAAGCTCCAGCGCCACCCACGGATGTTCCTTGAGGATGCGGTTCTGCACGATCACGTGGTGATTCGCCTGGAAACATCCGGTCTTCCGGTAGAATTCGTAGACAACTCCCTTGCCGTTGTCGTCCAGCAGCTTCCTGAGGCGAGGGTTACCGTCGATCGGCGTGCCGCCCCAGCGGTCGACGACCGTCGTGTCTCCGGCGGTGACACGAGCGTCCGGGCGTATGGCCGTGCACGCGTCGATCTCGCCGCGATCGAGCATCACGTCCAGTGTTTGATCCACGGTGAGCCAGTGATGGGTGACGCCCACCGGCCCGTCGGTGGCCAGGCCCAGCGCGCCGCCGTGGCTCAGCTCTTTCGTGCGCCCGTTGTACCAGACGTTGTCCTTGGCCTCGATGCCGTGGAGATCCTTCAGCGTGATCCGAAACCACAGAGCGGCAGTCATGTCGTAGTCGGGAACCCCGATTCGCTTGCCTCTGACGTCCGCGAGACTCTTGATGCCGGCCGCGGTGTTGACGTAGAGGGTGTGCCAGTGGTGGCCCCGGCTCAGGAAGACCGGCAGCGCAGACCAATCCCATTTCTTTCCATCGGTCCGTTCCCGGGCGAGGAGCGTCTCCGAGATGGACATCTCCGAGACGTCGAACTCGTCATAGGTCAGGTTTCGCTGGAAGAGGTTGCTGGGATCGAGCGTGATGCAGTCGAGCTCGATCCCCTGAGGCTTCACGATTCCGTCTTTCAGAGGTTGCACTCGCGGATTGTCGGAGAAGCCCATTGTCAGTCTGAGCGCCATGACTCACCTCCCGCCGCCCGCTATTCTTCACTCGCTGTCGGTTTGCCAGCCCGTATGCGAGATGTCGAAGACCACCTCATCGGGGCCGGCCCACTTCATTTCGAAGTTGCGGTGGCGGCCGGGAGCCATTGCGACGTCGAGACCGGCCTTCTGGGTGAGCCGCCTGGCCCGGACCGCCTCCAGCCTTTGACTGGCCTCGTCGAGGTCTTCCACCTCGAAGCCGATATGGTGGATGCCGTTGTAATTGGGCCCGTGGGCTCCCACGTCGGCGTCTTTCTCCGTCTTCCAGTTCAGGATGGCCAGGTTGATGTAGCCGTCGGTCAGGAATACCGCGCCGCTCGGGCTGCGGCGGATTTCCTTCAATCCGAGGCCGTCTTTATAAAACGCCGCGACCTTGTCGGGGTTCTTCGTGGTCAGCCCGATGTGCTTGATCCTCGCCATGAGTCTCCTCCTTTTTTTGTCAGCCCAGGCCGCCCGCGTGCCCCGCACACGTCATGGCTTCTTGAGCGTGACGTCCTCGTACGGCGCCGAGTAGGGGAAGCCGAGGATCAGACCGATCCCGGCCTGCTCGATACGGGGGCCGATGCCCGCCATCGGGCTCAGCTCGTAGACGGGCACGTGCATGACACGCTCGTGCAGGATGCGCTGGATCTGATGTAACAGTGCCTCGCGTTTCGTTCGATCGATTTCGCGAGCCTGGCGCTGGTACAGGTCCTCGACCTCGGGCAGGACGCCGTAGGCGTAAATTCCGGTCGTGGTCACGTAGGCCTCGAGGCGGGTCGCCGCGCTCCCGCCGGACCCGTTGAGCCCCATGAGCACGCCCTTGAGCTTCTTGTCACGCCAGGCCGTCAGGAAGGCCGCGCGCTCCATCGTCCGGACACGCGTGCGGATGCCGACGGCCCCGAGATACCCGGCGAGCGCCTCGCCCATGGCGTAGAGGGGCGGATACGGATAAAAATCTCCGGCGTCGAACCCGCTCGGGTATCCCGCCTCGGACAGGAGCTGCTTGGCCTTGCCTGGGTCGTAGGGTGGAGGATCGATCGGGAGCGCGAACTCGAAGGACCGGGGAACGATCGAGCCGGTGAGGCGCGAGGTGCCGAGCGACTCGGCCTGATTCACGGCCTGACGATCGAGCGCCTGGCTCGCGGCCTGCCGGACCCGCTTGTCGTGCCACGGCGACTTCGGATCCCACTGGTCGGGCAGATCGAGCCAGAAGACGCCATTGCCCGTCTGCCTCGAGACGACCCTCACATGGGGCGTCCGCCGCAGGTCCTCGGCGACCGGCCCGTTCACCTGGAAGATGATGTCCACATCGCCCTTCTTGAGGGCGGCGGCGCGAGTCGTGTCGTCGGGCATGACCTTGAACACGAGCCGCTTGACGCTCGGCGTCTTCCGCCAGTAACCCTCGAACGCCTCAGCCACCAGCTCGATCCCCGGCGTGAACGAGACGAGTCGATACGGGCCGGCGCCGATGGGAGCTTTCTTGAATCCATCATCGCCGACCTGCTCGACGTATCTTTTGGGGACGATCCACCCGACTCCCGAGGCCGTCGTGCCGAAGTACGTCAGGAAGTCGGGCCAGGGCTGCTTGAGGTGGAACCGCACCCGCCCGGGGTCCACGACCTGCACCTCGCGGACCTTCTCCTTGATCTGTTTGGCGCCCGCGCCCCGGTAGCGCTCGAAGGAGAACTTGACGTCTTCCCCAGCCACCACGTCGCCGTTGTGGAACTTGACGCCCTTCCGGAGCACGAACTCATAGACGAGGCCGTCCTTCGACATCGTCCACGACTCGGCCAGGCTCGGCGTGCTGAGGCCGGCTGGCATCGGCTTCACCAGCGCGTCGTGGAGGGCGTAGAGCACCATGAACGGGATGATGGTCCCTTCCGTGTCCGCGGGGTCGAGCCAGCGGGCGGCAAGGGAAACGTGCGCCCCCCACGTCACGCTTCCTTCAGGTGCCGCGTGGAGCGGAGCGGCCCAGGCGAGGAGCAGGAGCGCGAGCACGATAATATTCATCGGATCGTCTCCTCACCGCGGCTGCGTCACCGTGTCAATGAGCGCCAGCCTTCCTTCCTTCACGACCTTCAGGCCTCTCTCCAGAGCAGCTCTTTGCCAGGGTGGCGAAGTCGGTGGCGGGTCCCTCCAAACTGACTCCGACTCCGACGTTGTCCAGGGAGCGCTGCCTCATCTTGGTGACCGCGAGCTGGTGTCCGACGTCCTGATAGTAGGACCTGTTGTTGAACATGACCATCAACATGGGAATGTGGTGATGGGCGGCGGTCCAGAGAGACCCGGGGGTGTACAGAAGGTCACCGTCGTTCTGGATGCTGACGCAAACCTTGCCCGTCCCCCTGAACGCCAGCGCGACCCCCATCGCCACGCCCATCCCGGTCCCCGTTCCACCGCCACCGGCGATGCAGCGCGACCCGTCCGTCACCTCCCAGAGCCTTCGCTCCCAGCCGCTCAGTGACCCGTGCACCAGGACCCAGTCCTGGCCGCGGATCGTCTCCCAGATCTCGGCGGCGAGCCGGGCGGTCGAGGTGGGCTTCTGCGCCCACCAGCGTTCCTTCAAGTCCTTCTGGACGCGGGTCGCGATCGCCATGTGGATCTCCCGAGCCCGCGCGGTCCTCTCGGCGATCCGCCGCCGCAGATCACCGTCCATTGCGCTCTCACACCCGTGGCTGCTGGTCCAGCTCCTGATCCCGTACTCTTGCAAGCCGACCCGAACGAGCTTGGTCCCTTCCCGGATGATGCTCTGGTGGCGCCGATTGTACCCGGCGGCCACCCTCGGCAGGCCCGCTGGAACGATACCGGCTTCTGGCTCTGGCCGCGTCAGCGCCGCTTCGATGTCCTTGACGCCAACGGTCAGGACCAGGTCCGCTTCCTTCAGCACCTCAACGCTGGCTCCGCTGACGTTCAGAGGGTGAAGATTCGAGAGATTGAAGGAGGAGCCCTGCTCGATCACTGGAATCCCGAGAAGCTCACTCAGCGATTGCAGCGCTTCCGGTCCGCCCGGCGCCCGTCCTAATCCCTCGACGAGCAGAACCGGCCAGCGCGCCTCCCGAAGCGCCTTCGCAGCGTCGGCGATCGCCTCGGGGTTACCCGAGGGAGGGGCAGGGGGCCGATAGCGGCTCAGATCGGGAATGACAAAGCCGTCAGGAAGCCGGCTCTCTTGCAGCTCGACGTCGAGACAGAGATAGACCGGGCCGCGGGGCTCGGTCATCGCGATCTGGTAGGCGCGGAGAATAGATTCGGCGACGCTGAGCGCCCCCTGGGGCTGGTCGTCCCACTTCACGTAGTCTCTGACGATCTGCGCCTGGACTTGCGCCGTGTGGATCCAATCGATCCACGGCCGCCGGTGCGTCGAGTCCAGCGGCCCGGTGCCTCCGATGATGATCATCGGAGCGTTGTTGAGCCAGGCCTCGTAGATCGCCTTGCTCGCGTGCTGCAGGCCAACGATGTTGTGAACCAGCGTGGCCTGAGGCCTCCCGGTCGCCAGGTAATAGCCCTCCGCCATGGCAACTGCCACCTCTTCGTGGCTGCAGGTGATGACCTCGGGCGCGACATTTCCACCGTAGGTCACCAGCGATTCATGCATCCCACGGGTGGTCGCGCCTGGATTCAGAGTGACGTACTCGACGCCGAGCCGATTCAGCAGGTAGACGACGAGGTCCGACACGTACTCGGGCTTTCCAGGGCTCATCGCCGCCTCTCCTTCAGCCATGCGTAACCGCCGAAAACGGCCCGTCGTAGTTCTTTCCAGAAGCAGTCGACATTCTTGAACCCCGCCGCCTTTAACGCCGCCAAGTGTTGGTCCAGGGTCGCCGGAAAGGGCTCCCGGGTCGCAGTCGCCGAAGGTCGTCTCCCGCGCCGCACCAGCGCGGCGAGATCCTCGGCCGAGGCGCCGACGCGCTGGCGTCGCGCGGCCGCTACGCCGTCGTACCGCTGGCGCAGCGCGGCGGTCGGGGCATTGATCAAGTCCGCGTTCAGGAAAGCGCCGCCCGGCTTCAAATGCGCGCAGATCTCGCTGTAGATCTCGCGGATGCGCTTGAAGTCCCGCAGGTTGTGCAAGCAGCTGGACGAAACCGCGGCATCGAACGGGCCGAACTGCTCGGGCAGCCAACTCGCCTCGAAGAGATCGGACCGATGCAGTTTGAAGCGCTCCCCGTACTTCGCGACGAGGTGTCGCGCGCGATTCAACATCGGCTCGGAGCCATCCTGCGCAATGCACGTCGCGTGAGGATACCGGTCGAGGATGAACATGCTCACCGGCCCGTAGCCCGCACCGACATCCAGGATGGTGACGGTTGCGTCGGAGGGGAACGTGAACAGGTCGCAAATCAGCTGGAACCGCTCGGCTCGGCTCGGGTCCTCAGCCTGCTGCCGTCTCACCCACTCGTCCACGTACGTCTCCGAGGCCCAATCGTGGTGGTCGCGCCGCGGCCTATCGCCTTTTGCGTGGCTTCCCTGACGCGTCCTCATCTTCGCGCCTCCCGCGAACCGCCAGGCCCGAATCCTGCGGCAACCGTAGCGCCAACGCAACGAGGGGGTCAAGGACCGGCGCGAACCCAAATCGGTGACGGGCTGGGTCCCCGACGGCCCGCCAAGCAAATCAGGCGCTTCGAAGTCATTCGGAGCGCCTGATCTGTCTTCAGACCCCGGATTGGCTACCAATTGTTCCGACCTGAGCCCTCACCTTCCGTAACCCGCGCGTGCTGCGCACCAAAGACGCCGGGCCACCCACCCGATCGCACGCGGCCGTTCAGCTGACCACAAGGTCGAGAACGGCGACGTTGTGGAACTGCACGCCTGAGAGCACACTCCACGAAAGAACCCGCGCACTAAGAGCTCCAAGACAAGGGGGCGAGTCATGCATTACGACACCTTCCCTCAGTTCAAAGCAGGTTTGCTGGAGGCGGCCAACTTCCCCCAGACCACGTCCGACGCGAAAATCGACATCCTCTTCCAGCATTACAACCACGCGCGCCGACAAGGCAGTCTGACTCTGGGGCGACTTGACGATACCAAGCCGCTAAGGAACACGAGCGGGACGTCCTTCGAGGGAGGAAAGGGCCAACTGCTGCTCACCTCCGAGGCCTCAAAAGGCTTCAGCGAAAAAATGTCGCCCCCTGCCCCGACTTTCGGCAAGACGGTTGTGCCTCGCGGTGTAAGCGCAGCGGAGTGGACGAAAAAGAGCCCGAAGGAACAGATGGACACGATGATGGGAAACAAGTGGTCGATATGGCTGAACGACGCCTTCATCCTGGGCGGAATTCACAGTCATGCGGTGTTTAGCCTGGTAAGCAACGTGAACTTAAAGGGGGACCCGAACGCACAGTTCCCCTTCAACGTGACGCAACGTGAGCTTCTCGGTCTGTGCAAGTTTGGGTACTCCGGCATCGCGGGCGACCTCAAAGCAGGCACGCAATACAAGTGCACCGATACACAGCTCGCCGATGCCGCGATGTTCAAATCCTATGTCGAGGAAATGCTATCGCAGGAGACCAGGGTAAAACGGCGAGCGCCGTAGTGGAGCTCAGGGCGAAGCGCCCTCGATCCGCCGCAATCGCACAGTACCGCAGCTCGCGCAGGCGCTTCCAGCGTATCGGAAGCGCCCGCTGTTTTTTGGACGCTACAGCCCGGCGTGCTCGAGCGGCCTTCCCGTTCGCCGCAGCAGGCCCACGGCGATACCGAGGTTCAGCAGGTTCCACAGGAGGCCGTTGAGGAACGCGGCCTGGTAGGAGCCGGTCAGATCGAAGATCACGCCGGACATCCAGCCGCCGAGCGCCATGCCGAACACCGTGGCCATTAGCACCGTGCCAACGCGCACGCCGGCCTCTTCGGGAGGGAAGAACTCCCGAATGATGACGGCATAGGCGGGCACGATCCCGCCCTGGAACAGACCGAACAGCGCCGACACGACGTAGAGTGACACCAGCCCGTCGAACGGCAGGAACAGGACCAGCGCCAGCGCCTGCAGGCTCGAGCCGAGCAGCAGCGTGCGCCGGCCGCCGATGCGGTCGCAGATCCAGCCCGACGCGAGGCGGCTCACGACGCCGAAGCCCAGCATCAGCGACAGCATCTCCGCGCCGCGTGCCACGCCATGCCCCAGGTCACCGCTGTACGCGACGATGTGCACCTGCGGCATCGACATCGCGACGCAGCAGCTCAGGCCGGCGATGATCAGCACGGTCTGCAGCGCGCCACGCGACATCCCCAGGGGCCGCGACGACCGCGCCACGGCGGGCGATGTTGCGGACGCGGCCTCGGTCAGCGGCGAACGCCGCCGCAGGATCAACGCCAGCGGCAGCATGGTCGCCACGCAGAAGGCGGCGATGCCCAGGTATGTCCGGCGCCAGCCCTCGCTCCCGGTGAAGTGCTGCACGACGGGGGGCCAGACCGTTCCCGCGAGGTAGCTGCCGCTCGCGATGATCGCTACAGCCATTCCGCGGCGACGGGTGAACCAGAGTGAAGTGTCGGCGAGGATTGGTGCGAACGTGACCGAGCTGGCCACGCCCACCAGCAGGCCATGGGCCAGGATGAACTGCCCGAGGCTCGTCGCCTGGCTGGCGAGGGCATAGCCGAGCCCCAGAGAGATCGCCCCGCCCACGACGGGAACGAAGATGCCGAAGCGATCGGAGAGGCGTCCCATCAGGATGCCGCCGAAGCCGAAGCAGATCATCGTCATGGTGTAGGGCAGCGAGGCGGCGGAGCGCGCGACGCCGAACTCCGCCTGCACCGCCGGCAGCACCACGATCACTGACCACATCCCGACGCCGCCGATGGCCGATAGCACCAGCGCGGCGCAGAGCCGGATCCACGCATAGGCGGACTCCGGCACGCTACGCGAGGCGTCCTCCACTCTGTTTCCGATGTCGACGGCAGGCCCGGACATGATGCGACTTCAGTATCCAGGTTATCCCGCCGTTTGAACTCCTCCAATCCGGGACCGCGCGGCGCTTGATTGGCACAGTCCCCCGGTGTCCTCGAGCGGTCCGCGGCTCATCGCTGGCGGTGACCGCCTTGACGGGGGCAGGCGCTTCGGCGACCATGGCCCGGCCGAAGCCTTGGGCTGGTCTTGCGTGTGTTCGAGCGTTGGGTCGGCAACGAGGTTTCTGGGCTCGCATGACGACGGCACTCGCGATCGCGCTGGTCGTGCTGACGATCCCCGCGCTGCTGATCAACATCTACTTCACATTGCTGCTGCTGGACCGGTGGCCCGGGCTTCGTGACCGTCTGGGAGGGCTGTTCGCCACCTGCGGCGCCGACACGTCGTCTTGCGCCATCGTCGTGCGGACGCCGTATGCCCGGTTGTTCGGCGGCACGCCGAACGTCCACGTCGGCATCGTCTGGGACCTGGCGTTGTTCGGCCTCGCCCTCTCGTGGATTTTGACCGGCCGGGTCGCGGTGCCCTGGCCATTTCTGATCGTCGCGGCCGTGAGCGTGCTGGTGGGGCTGTATCTCGTCCGCGCTCTGGTCGTCGACCTCCGACAGCCGTGTCCGCTGTGAATCGCCGGTCACGCCCTGCACGCGGCGGTCGCCGCGCTGCTTGGAATCGTGTGGTGGGTCGCCTGACGACATGAGTAGATTCACGGTCGGCTCGGCCGGTGTCAGGCTCCCCGGCGACGATCCGTACAAGAGCTTTCGGTTCAGGCTCAAGTCCGATGGCCGCTCCGTTGGAGGTTTCAGCAAATGCACGGGTCTGGCGACGTCCAGCACCAAGCTCGAGCTCGTCGTGCTCGAGCGCGGCGTCACGCGCAACGCGGCTTTCGCGAGCTGGATCGGCACACCCACCCCAACCTGGGGAGCGGACAAGCGCAAGGATCTCGTCCTCGAGATCTGCAACGAGGCGGGCCAGCTCGCGGCGGCGTACTTGCTGTAGGGCTGCTGGGTGACGAAGTTCCAGGGCATGCCGAACCTGGATGCGCAAAGCAACGAAGTGGTGATCACGACGCTCGAGCTGGGCACCAAGCACCGCACCCGCACTTCGTATATTAGCTACTCGGTCCGGCCCGCATCGTCGGAGCGCGATATTGCCCTTTCCGAGCGTGGCCTGACGGAGTACGCTTCGGCCAACCCTGCTGTTGACCCGATCTGAGGAGGAAGCTCATGAACGTATCGCGTCGTGACTTCGCGGTTGCCGGTGCACTTGCGTTTAGCGCGTCCAGCCTGCTGCTCAGCGGCTCCGCGGGCGCCGACGCTGCCGACGAGGCGGCCGTTGCCCAGGGCGTCGAGACTCTCCGCAAGGCACTGCTCGAAGCCGACAAGGCCAAGCTGGATCAGGTGGCGGCCGCCCAGATCAGCTACGGCCATTCGGACGGTCGGGTCGAGACCAAGGACCAATTCATCACCGGCGTGATGACCCGTAAGCAGACGGTCAAGTCGCTCGCCTTCCCCGAGCTGAAGGTCGCGGTGGTCGGCAATGCCGCCGTCGTGCGCCACATCTACCTGTCCGACTCGGAGCTCGAGGGCAAGGCGACGACCACCAGGATCGGCGCCCTGCAGGTCTGGCAGAAGCAGGACGGCGGATGGAAGCTGCTGGCGCGGCAGGGGTTCAGGCTGCCGGCCCCGGCCTAGCTTCGCGCAGCGCGACGGCCGCCGCCGCGACGCCGGCTTGCAATGAGACCGCCGCGACCCCGTCACTGTAATCGGGGACGAAACCCGCAAGTGTCACTGGCCGCGAGGCTGGGAAGACGCGGGGAGTAGGACGATCCGAGAGCCAGGAGACCTGCCCGGGCGCAACACCTCAAACCGGTCTTCGAGGGAGGATCCGGAGATGACAGCGCGACCGACCGTGTGGTTCCGTCCCCTGTGGCTCGGATTGCTGATCGCCGCGATTGCGGCGATCACCACCGGGTACACGTGCATCACGCCGTTCGCGGCATTCGCGGTGATCGCCGCCACGACGCTGTCGCGGCGCGATGCGGTCATCCTGGCCGTGGCCTTGTGGCTCACGAATCAGGCCGTGGGCTTCGGCGTCGGGAATTACCCGTGGACGGCCCCGACCCTGGCCTGGGGCGTCGCGATCGGCGCGGCCGCGGTAGTCGCCACGCTCGTCGCGCACTCGGCCGTGCGGCGACTCGCGGCGCTCCATACGCTCGCCCGGTTGGCCACGGGATTCGCCGCGGCGTTCGTGCTCTACGAGCTCGCGCTGTACGCGGCCGCGGTGTCGATGCTGGGCGGGGCGGAAGCGTTCGCGCCGACCATCGTCGGCCAGGTGCTGTTCGTCAACGCGGTCACGCTCGTGGGCCTCGTCGGCCTCCATCAGCTCGTCGTCGGGGCCGCGGTTCTGAGCCGTCGCCGCCGCGCTCACGCTTCGCCGGCCCGCCTGGCCTAGCGTCCGGCGTCCGCGCGGACTGAACCCGAGAGCGCGCTCCAGGTCTCGAGCGATGGGCTATCGTGTCGCCTCGCTGCTCCCGGCCGCCACGGAGATCGTCTGCGCCGTGGGCGCCGAGGCCGATCTCGTCGGCATCTCCCACGAGTGCGACTTCCCCGAGTCGGTACGCGGCCTGCCGGCGCTGACCCGCGCCCGCGTGCGCCCCGTTGGAACCAGCAGCGAGATCGACCGCGAGGTGCGCCGGGTGCTCCAGGATGCGCTGGCCGTGTACGAGATCGAGCTCGCGCGGCTGGAAGCGGCGCGGCCCGATGTCATCGTCACCCAGGATCTGTGCGACGTCTGCGCGGTCTCGTTCGACGACGTCTGCGCCGCGGCCGCCAAGCTCGTCGATCGCAGCATTCGCATCGTCAACCTGCATCCGACCCGCTTCGGCGACGTCTGGTCCGACATCGCGCGCGTCGCCGAGGCGCTCGGGCGAACGGCTGAGGGCGCCGTCGTCATCCGGGGCCTCCAGGCGCGGGCCGCGGAGATCGCCGCGCGCAGCTCGGCTCTTCGCGCGAGGCCGCGCGTTGTCTCGATCGAGTGGATCGAGCCGGTGATGATCGGCGGGATGTGGATGCCCGAGCTGATCGAGATGGCCGGCGGCACCCCGGAGGTCACGCGACCGGGCGACCACGCCCCGACGCTCACGATGGACGCGCTCCGCGAGCTGTCACCGGATGTCGTGGTGGTCAGCCCGTGCGGGTTTCCGCTCGATCGAACGCTGGAAGAGCTTCCGCAGCTTCGCGGCGCGCTGCCGTGGGAATCCTGGCCGGCCGTGCGGGCCGGGCGCGTCTACGTCGCCGACGGGAATGCGTACTTCAATCGCCCCGGACCCCGGATCGTCGAGTCACTCGAGATCCTGGCGGCCTGTCTGCACCCCGACGCGTTCCCGGAGTTCCGCCGCAAGCATCGGTCCACGGTGATCCGAGTGGATGCGGACCTGAAACAACAGTCGTTGTAGCGGCAAGTCAGCGAACTCGCGCTCGACTCCTGCGTAACGCTCGGCGACCCTGCCACGCGCCACGTCGACCAGGTTGCGATCACCGGGCGTTCCGCGTGGGCCGCGGGGCACCCGCACGAGGTGCACGTCGGCTACACTGCGTAAGGGTCGGAACATGCGCAGGCGCCGCATCGTGCGCCCGTGAGGATGCCGTGGAGGCACTCCAAGAGTTCGTCGACAACTTCACGTATCTCGGCGTTTTCGCCGTCCTCTTGCTCGGCAGCTTGGGAGTCCCGATCCCGGAGGAGATGCCGATCATCGCGGCCGCCGTGTTGACCCACGAGGGTATCGTCCGGTGGTGGCTTGCGCTGCCCGTCTGTCTGCTGGGGGTGCTATCCGGCGATATGGTGCTCTACTGGGTCGGCCGGCACTCGGGTGAGCAGGTCCTCAACTGGCGACTGGTCCGGCTGGTGCTGTCGCCCGCGCGGGAGCAATGGCTGAACGCGGCGTATCGACGGCATGCACTGAAGACCGTCGTCACGGCGCGCCACGTCATGGGACTCCGCGCTGCCGCGTTTCTGACCGCGGGC
>WNFK01069840.1_pt1 | contig 15918 bp, 14 predicted proteins | sample 5400281 | NCBI WGS metagenome assembly WNFK01 (sample SAMN13153350, study PRJNA577476) | soil metagenome | isolation source: 20 cm soil on Douglas fir-dominated hillslope | place: USA:California | collected 2013-09-17 | reverse complement strand
GCTCGTGGACATCGTCGGAGACGGAAGCCGGCCCTGAGGGTGAAGGCTTTTGAACCGGAGCACCTGAGACCGCGACAACGATGTCCCGCGAGATGGGGATGACGTACTGGCGGGCCGAAGCCGAGACGGAACTGGTGCCCGCATCAGGTTGCGACGCGTTCGGGCCCCGCGTGGAGGAGCCGGCGATCGGGCTCATCACCAACATGGCGACATCGGCGCCGTACGAGGAGCTGAGACTGAAAAGCAAATGAGCTCCCAGCCGGCGCGACTGTCGACGAGGTGATCGGGCCTGGGTGTTCGCAGGTTCGACTCCTGCCAGGCGCACCACCTTCAGGCTCAAGCGCGCAGCGCATTGTCTCTCCCGCTTAACTAGCGCATCTGAGGAGGTGGCCGTCTGCGTCCCAGGGACGGATCGCGGTGATCTCGGAGCCCGCGACTGTCGGCACGTCGACGTGACCTTGATGCATTGTGGCACTCGTGGTGTCTCGGAGACCTGCGCGCGAACAGTGGCGGCGTTCTTTCCAGATAGTTAGGCGGCGCGCGGATGTCTGGCATTCAAGCTGCAAGAAAGCTGTAGGGAAGACGTCCTTCTCCTCCCCACTCTCCTTTTCGCCAGGTCGCGGAAGGAGGAGCGGGTCATCTCTTATTGAGAGGTGCTTCATGCGGATCTTCACCCGTGTCGTGCTCGCCGCGCTCTTGGCGCTCATTCTCAGCCTCTCCCCGATATTTGTGAGCCCGAGCTCCGCTGTGGAGCCCACCACGGCGGGGGACATCCTCGTCGCGAAACCGGGGAGCGGCACCATTCGCCACTACTCCGCCTCCGGAGCCTTCATCGACGAGTTCGCCAGCGGACTCAATTCTCCATCGTGGATCACCGCCGATCGGATCGGGAACATCTACGTGTCGGAGCACCACGGCCAAAGGATCAGCGTGTTTTCTCCTACCGGAGCGAATCTCTTGACGATCGCGACTCCCTATAAGCCGGGTGGCGTCCAGGTTGGCCCGGATGGAACGATCTACGTCGCGGATTACTTCGGCGGCAAGATCTTTCGCTACTCGGCATCTGGAACAGATCTCGGCCTGTTTGCTTCAACCCCGCTGGTTCAAACCGATTTCATGGCGTTCGATGCGGGAGGCAACCTGTACGTGACGGGCGTGACGGATTCCCTTCTTGAGGTTGTTCGCCGCGTTTCGCCAACGGGTGCGGACCTCGGGGATTTCGTGGCTGGATTCTCCGGACCCGAAGGGATCGCATTCGACGCGAAAGGCAACTTGTACGTCGCAAGTTTCAACTCGGACATCATCCAAAAGTACTCAGCATTGGGAGCCGACCTGGGACCATTTGCCGCACTTAGTCTGAGCGCTTCAATGTTTGGCATCGCCTTCGACGCCTCCGGCAATCTCTACGTGGCGAACTTCGCCGAGCACAGCATTCACAAATTCTCCCCGGCAGGAGTGGAGCAGCTGCCAGTCTTTATTTTAACGGGCCAAGACGCCCAAGACGCCCCTCGGGATCTGGTGATCGTCCCCGTGGGGGCAGTTCCGACTGTCAAGGTGGAATGCAAAGAGGACGGCTGGCAATCGTTTGACTCCTCCTTCAAGAATCAAGGTGACTGCATCCAGTTCGTGAACACTGGAAAGTAGTCGTGGGTCGCGAGACGCAGGTCTGCATCGGCTTAGAGGGGCGTCACCCACCGCCCGAAACGGCCCCCGACTAGCAGGCCGCGGTGTAACTGAGAACGTCACCAACCGGTTTCTACCGGACGCGACTCTTCGCGCCTTGACGCATCCGCGGCAAGCTGTTCTAGCGGATCGAAGTGCGTGAAAAGATGTGCATCGCAGGGTAATCGCGCCAAGAACTTCTAATCCGAGAGGCGCAGGTTCGACTCCTGCCAGGTGCACCAATTACGACAGCTACTTCGGGGGCGGCACCCGCCAGTCACCGGTCCCGGGTCAACCGGTTGCAAGACAATGTCCAACGTCCTGAGGCTGGGCGCCGGATACGTGATATCCTCTCGGGCGTCGGCTCCCTCCTGTCCGTGACGGCGAGTCCAGGTCGCGAGAGCCATCGTGTCCGGAGCACCGTCTGCATCTCAGTGCGGATCCACATTTGGCGTCCGTCCAAGACGCCGATGAAAGGCGAAAACGACGAACTATGCCTAAGGAAGATGCAATCGAGGTGCAGGGCAAGGTGGTCGAGCCGCTGCCCAACGCGATGTTCCGGGTGGTGATGGAGAATGGCCACAAGGTCCTGGCCCACGTGTCGGGCAAGATGCGAATGCACCGCATCCGGATCCTGCCCGGCGACACGGTCACGATGGAACTGTCCCCGTACGACCTGACCCGCGGTCGGATCACGTACCGGTTCAAGTAGAAGTCGCCGGCCAGCGGCGCAGCGGAACGGCTTGATGCCGCGTTAGGTGTGCGGATCGGCCAGCCGTCTCTCCACTAGAGTGTCCGGACTCGTAATAGTGTTGACAGTTGCCGTGGACAAACAAGAGGGTCATCTGCCCTATCTTTCCCAGAGCGGCTCAGCGAGGACTGAGCGAAGCACACCTGCTGCTATCCTGTGAGCGGGCGCAGCCGCCATCGGCACGACCTTCGCGGTCATCCTGTCGTTGAGCTTCTGCCACTTACTCAACGACTTGATGCAGTCGCTGGTGCCGGCGCTCTATCCCATTCTCAAGACCTCGTACGGCCTGAGCTTCAGCCAGGTCGGTCTGATCACGCTAGCCTTCCAGTTCACGGCCTCCATGCTGCAGCCCGTGGTCGGCCTCTATACCGACCGCCACCCACGACCGTATTCTCTGATGGTAGGCATCGCTCTCACCCTCGTCGGCCTCCTGTTGATGTCCCGAGCCTCGACGTATCCCGCGATCCTGCTCGCCGCCACGTTGATCGGGATGGGCTCCGCGATCTTCCATCCCGAGGCCTCCCGCGTGGCGCGCATGGCGGCCGGCGGACGGTATGGGCTGGCCCAATCCCTGTTCCAGGTGGGTGGGAACATCGGTTCCGCGTCGGGCCCGTTGCTCGCCGCATTTGTCGTCGTCCCCCACGGGCAGTCGAGCATTGCGTGGTTCTCAGGTGTGGCGCTGATCGCCATCTTCGTACTGCTGCAGATCGGGAACTGGTACGCGCGCCGCACGCCCGCGCGCCCGGGCCCGCGGACCCCGGCCGCCGCCGTGGTGTCCGCCACAGCGCCACGCAAGAGCGCGCTGCCGCGCCGGAAGGTCATCCAGGCGGTGGCCATCCTCGTGGCTCTGCTTTTCTCCAAGAACGTGTACAGCGCGAGCCTAAGCTCGTACTACACCTTCTACTTGATCGACAAGTTCCACCTGTCGATACAGACGGCGCAGTTCTATCTGGTCGCCTTCCTCGTCGGCATCGTGGCGGGCACGATTGCCGGGGGAGCGGTCGGTGATCGCGTCGGACGCAAGCCCGTCATGTGGTTCTCGATCCTGGGGGCCTTGCCGTTCGCGGTGCTCCTGCCATACGCCAACCTGTTCTGGACCGGCATTCTGGCCGTGCTCATCGCCATGATCATGGCCTCGGCCTTCTCCGCCATCCTCGTCTATGCGCAAGAGCTGCTGCCGGGCAGGGTGGGTCTGGCCGCGGGGATGTTCTACGGCTTCTCGTTCGGTCTGGGGGGGCTCGGTGCCGCCGCCCTTGGCAAGCTGGCTGACCTCACCAGCATCACCACCGTCTACCGCGTGTGCCCCTTTCTCCTGCTTCTGGGGCTCTTGACCGCTTTCCTGCCTCGGCGGCCCGGCGCGCCCTCGATGAAGTCGGCGTAACGAAACCGGAAGATAGAGATGAGCAAGCACGCCGCCGGCGAGCTTGCCGGCGGCGTGCAGGTCGCGGCGGGGACCCGGGCTACTCTTTCGGTACCAGGACGATCTCGATGCGGCGGTTCTTGGCGCGGCCTTCCTGCGTCGCGTTGTCGGCCACCGGCTTGAACTCGCCAAAGGCGGCCGCCGAGAGGTTGCCCGGCTCGATCGACTGTTTCTGGAGATACCGCGCGACGTTGATGGCGCGCGAGGCCGAGAGCTCCCAGTTGGTCTGGTAGCGCTGCGTGAGGGCGCCGACGATCGGCTGGTTGTCCGTGTGCCCCTCGATACGGATCGATTTGTCGCTCACGGTCTTGAGGATCTCGATAACTTTGCCGAGCACCACGAGCCCCTCCGGCTTGATCTCGGACTTGCCGGAATCGAAGAGGATCGCATCGACCATGTTGACGGTGAGCTTGCCCTTCAGCTCGGAGATCGTCACCTGCCCCTTGTCGATCTCGCCCTTCATCTTGGCGACGAGCTGCTCGTAGGTCGAGCTGACCTCGCGCACTTTTTCCTCGCGCGCCTTCTGCGCCTCGCCGAGCTCTTGCTTGAGTCGGGCGTTGTCGCCCTCGAGTGCGCTCACACGCTGGCCGAGCTCGCCCGATTTCATTGTCAGCGTGCGCTCGAGCTGCGCGCGCTCGGCCGTCAGCTGCTCGTTGCGCTTGCCCGCATCGGCGAGATCGCTCGTGAGTCGCGTGTTCTGTGCTTCGAGGGCGTTGTACCGGACCTCGGCTGACTGCATCGCCTTCGTGTACTCGCTCTTCGAGACGCAGCCGGCGGCGCCGAGCGGGATGAGGGCGAACGCGGTGATCGCGACGAACGTCTTGCGCATCTGTGGTCTCCTCGATCGGCAAGCCTGGCGAATTGCCAGCGTTCCATTATTGCAAAGGAGGTCCCGGTCGACAGCGAGATGTCGACGAGGAGCAGATCGACGCCCGCCCCGAGGGCCAGCACCTCGGTGGCCAGAGTCTTGCCGGGGGCCCGACAACCTGGCGAAGAGCGTGGCCGGCTCTGGACGTGAAGAGCTGGCTCGCGAATGATCGGCCTGCCTAGAGACTTACCGGCACGGTCCCCGTCTGGAGCCGCGCAAACTACTGATATTCCTGGCGCGCAATCCCGGTATCAGGTTTGCTCAGGAATGTGGTCGTGGACAGCCTTGGCCAGGTCTCCCGGATTCCACGTTCTGGCCGTCTTTGGCGCCGATTCATGGCGCCGTACCTGCGGCTCGGACAGTGGTTACGTGAGGCCCCTAACCTCTCGGGCGCCGAGATTTCTCGGCGGTTCCGGGAGCGGGTTTCGACGCGTCTAGAGGGCGCTCCCCAGGCTGGTGAGCCGGCTGAGGGCGGGGGTGGCCGGCACCAGCGGCGCCGCTACCGAGCGCTGCTGTGGTGGACCGACTCGCGCGGCAGCGGGAAGGGATTGGGCATGCGGCTCAGTTCCAAGATCTTCCTCGCGTCTTCGCTCGTGATCATCGTGCTCGCGGGCGTCAGCGCCTTGAGCCTCGGAGCGGTGGGCGGCCTCGTGTCCGTTAACCGTGAGATCACGACCCGCACGATCCCCGCGCTTGGCCTCGCCGCGTCCGCTCGAGAAGCGATTCCGCGGCTCCTGAGGCTCGAGGCGCGCGCGCTTGTGCTCGGCGATCGGCGCTACTCGAAGGCGTGGACGGACCTGGCGGAGCAGATGGCCGAGGACCTCGAGCGCCTCGCCGAGTATGCGCTTAGCGAGCGGGAGGCTCTGCACCGCCGCGAGGCAAGCGCCGCGTTTGAGGAGTATCGGCGCATTGTCGCCAAGGAGCAGGCGCTCCTCCAGCGCGGCGACCGGGCGGGCGCGCTACGTTTGACGGACACCGCCGCGAGGGTGCTGTCCGAGCAAGTCCAGGAGAGCCTGAGCGCGTTGATGGCGGCGACCCGAGAGCGGATCCTCGCGGCGCAGGTCGAGGCCGCGCGCCTCGAGACACGTACGTGGACCGCTGCGCTGATCGCCCTGGGCGCGGCGGTCGGCCTGGCGCTGCTCGGAACGGCCATCGTCTCTCGGCGGATGACCCACTCCCTCGATCTGCTGTCCTCGGCCACGGCGGAGGTCGCCGCGGGCGCGTTCCGTACGCCCATCGCCGTCGAAAGCCGCGACGAGATTGGAGCGCTGGCGCGCTCGTTCAACTCGATGGCAAGCCAGCTGCGTCAGATGGAGGAGACGAAACGCGAGTTCTTCGCGGCTGTCTCCCACGAACTCCGGTCGCCGCTCACGTCGATCCGTGGCGCCATCGACCTTCTTCACCAGGGCGCTCCGGGCCCGCTCACGCAGAAGCAGGAACGACTCACCAGCATCGTCGCTCAGAGCTCCGAGCGCCTCCTTGGGCTCGCCAATCAGATCCTCGAGATGTCGCGCCTTCGCGCCGGGCTCGTAGAGCTCGACCGAAAGCCGCTCGACCTCGCGGAGCTCGTGGACCGCGTCGTCGAGGAGCTCCACCCGCAGGCCGAGGAGGCGGGTGTCGCGTTGCAGTGCGAGCGCTACGGGTCCCACTTCGCATACCTCGGCGATGAGCAACGGCTCCATCAGCTGGTGATTAACCTCGGCGCCAACGCGATCCGCTTTACACCGCGCGGCGGGAGCGTCGTCGTGCGGGCCATCGCCGCGAACCCGGAGTTTGAGCTCCAGGTCGAGGACACGGGCGTGGGCATCCCCGCGGAGGCTCTCCCGAACATCTTCGACCCCTACCGGCAGGCCCACCGGGATCGGGGCGGCACCGGCCTGGGTCTGGCGATCGTGCAGGGCGTCGCCAAGGCCCATGGAGGTCGCGTAACCGCGGAGTCGCGCGAAGGGAAAGGGAGCCGCTTCACGGTCCTCCTTCCGCGCTCGTGAGCGTTACGCCGACTTCATCGACTCGTAGACGCCCGCCTCGAGCTGTCCGTAGAGCTTCACGGCCTTCGTGTCGGCGAACGGCAGGATCTGAGTCATGATCAGGGCGGCGACCTTCTTCGCCGGATCGAGCCAGTAGTACGTGTTGTAGAGACCGCCCCAGCTGAACGTGCCGGCGCTGCGGCCGTTGGGCCCGGATTGCAAATTCATCATGTAGCCGAGGCCCCAGCGAATGTCCGCGCCGGGGAAGAAGTTGACGTCGTTCGACAGGGCGGGCATCGCGGTCTTGAGCACGCCGCACGGGATGCTGCCCGTGTGGTTCTGGTTCATCAACGCGACGGTCTCCGGCTTGAGGATCCGCGTGCCGTTGAAGCGGCCGCCGTTCAGCAGCATTTGTAGGAACACCATGTAGTCGCGCGCCGTCGAGTAGAGCGGGCCGCCCGCCGACCAGAACTCGGCCTTCACCGGCACCGCCTCGAGCGGCTGCACCGCGAGCGAGCCGTCCGGCTGGCGTGTGTGCAGCCGCGCCTGGCGCGCACGCTGTTCCTGGCTCGTGACGTAACCGCTGTCCTTCATGCCGAGCGATGAGGCGGCCCGTCCACTCGATGTTGATTCCGTACAGCCAGCGGGCGCCCGGATCGAACACCAGCGGCTGGCGAAGCGAGGCCACCTTGCCGGTGGCCCGGCCCGGCATCCCCGTGGCCTTGATGTAGCGCCCGGTGTCCGGGTCCCAGATGTCGTAGCTGAACCCGGCGGTATGGGTCAGCAGGTGGCGCAGTGTGATCGGCCCCTTCGCGGGGCGCACCTTCGGCGCGCCGGCGGCGTCGAAGCCTTCGAGGACCGTGGGCGAGCCGAGCGTGGGGTCGATGTTGGGCACCGGGCCCTCGAGCGAGAGCTTGCCCTGCTCGACGAGTTGCATGGCCGCGACGGTGGAAATAGCTTTCGTCATCGACGCGATGCGGAAGACGGTGTCGGGCGTCATGGCTGCGGCGCCGTCGAGCGCGCGCAGGCCGAAGGCACCCTCGTACAGCACGCCCTTGTCGGTCGCCGCCATCGCGACGACGCCGGGCACATCCTTCGCATCCACCGCCTGCTTCAGCAGACCGTCGATGCGGGCGCCACGGCCGGCCTGGGCATGAGCCCGGCGGGGCGGCGCGGCGTGGCCGACCGCGGCAGCGGCGGCGATGGCGGCGGTTCCCTTCAACATGTCGCGGCGGCTGTACGGTGGCAGCATAGTGTGCCCTCCCTCGGCGGGTATGCGCCTCGCGCCTATCCAATGTCAAGGCGCGGCTACGCCGTAGAGAACGTCGCAGCCTGCCGCGATGGCGGGGAATTTGTCACTTCCGTCGCAAGCAGGCCAGTTCGTGCCCACGCGGATCAGTCGGCTGTGGGGGCCCACCCGTAACCCTCAGCAAGGCAATGCTTTTCCGGATGAGCCGGGCTGGCCTAGATGAGCCGGGCTGGCCTATCTGTTGCTCTATAAGGCCTGGGGGAGGGTGGTCAGATGCCGAAGCTGACGGTAGTCGTCGAGCGAACCGCGCTGAAGGTTTACGACATCGACCACGTTGAGCACCCGGTCATCCGGGTCGGTCGCGAGATGGGGCTGGAAGTCGTCATCGACAACGTCGCTGTTTCCCGCCACCAGGCCGAGATTCGTCTCCAGGACAAGCAGTGGTTCGTCCGGGATCTCGGTTCGGGGAACGGCACGCTTCTCAACGGGCGGCGGCTTTCCGGCATGGCACCGCTCAAGCGCGGCGACGAGATCTCCTTCGGCAAGTTTTCCGTCTTCTTCGACCACGTGCCGACCGAGCCGGCGCCGCTTCTCTACGTTCCCAGGACCGGGTATGCCGAGCCTGGTCGTACGCTCGTGATGCGACCGGAGGAGCTGGCCCGGCTCCGCGCGACGATCGTCGAGAAGCGCCGAGCCCACGTGCGCTGGCAGGCTGGCGACCAGGAGGGGACCTTCGCGCTCGCTGACGGTGCGGTCGTCATCGGTCGAAGCGAGGGCTGTGATCTGCAGGTGGCCTGCCGCGGTCCGAAGCATCACCTGCATCTCCGCCGTGTCGGTGCGCAGTACGAGGTGCACAACTCGTCCTGGTGGTACCGCATGCGGGTCAACGACCAGCCGACGAGGCGCGCCACGCTACGCGACGGAGACGAGATCGCGATCGGCGGACTCCGGCTCACGTTCAAGGACGACATCCGATGATCGAGGACACGTCGCCGGCCGGGTTGAAGGCGGCCGACCGTGCGCCGGTCCTCTACGGCCGCTACGAGGTCCTCTCGGAGCTCGGCCGCGGCACGAGTGGCGTCGTGTACAAGGCACACGATCCCAAGCTCGATCGCCTGGTGGCCATGAAGATCCTCCGCCCGGAGCTGGTTTCCTTCGAGGAGTCGGGCGTCGGCCTGAAGCAGCGCTTTCATCAAGAAGCCGTGGCGGCCGGCCGGCTCACGCATCCGGCGATCATCGCCGTTCACGACGTGGGCGAGGCCGAGGGCCGACCGTTCATCGTCATGGAGTACATCGAGGGGGGTACGCTCGCCGATCTGCTGCTGGGTGGCCAGCCCCTCCCTCTGGCGGACGCGGTGGAGATCGTGGTGCAGGTCTGTGCAGCGCTCGACTATGCCCATCGCCACGGTGTCGTTCATCGAGACATCAAGCCCCGAAACATCCTCGTCGGGCCCGGCGTCACGAAGGTCACCGACTTCGGCACGGCCCGCATCCTGGACGCCAGTCACACGCAGACCGGCACGATGCTGGGGACGCCGGCCTACATGTCCCCCGAGATGGTCCGGGGCCTGGCCGCCGATCCGCGTAGCGATCTGTTCTCCCTCGGTGTCGTGCTCTACGAAACGCTCACCGGGGTCAATCCCTTCAATGCCGCCGATCTCGCCGCCGTGCTCTACCGCATCGTCAACATCGACGCGCCATCCGTGCGTCACCACAAGGCCGAGCTGCCCCTTGCTCTCGACCGGGTCCTGCGGCGCGCCCTCGCGAAAGAGCCGGAGGCGCGGTACGCGACGGCCACGGACCTCGCCAATGCGTTGCGCGAGGCGGCGAGCGGCGAGAAGCGGCCGTGGACCGTTCGGACCTTCCGCGAGGCGCTGCGGGACCTGCGACGGACGTGGCTCCTCTCGCGCCCCGTTCGCGTCATGGTCAGCGTGATGTGCCTGGCGGCGCTCGGTGCCGGAACGTGGGCCGGCTTGCGGGGCGCACCGGACCTTCCGCGGACCGCCGCACCGGCGTCGGTCGTCAAGCGTGAGGCGGAACCGACGGCGCGACCGCCGATTCCAACGGTGCCGGTCCCGACGGCCCGCCCGGCGCCGACGACCCCGGCCTTGCGACCGGCGGCGCCGACCGTGACGGCCCCGGCCTCTCGCCCGGCGACCCCGACGGGGTCGGCTCCTCCAGCGGCGCTGAGTCGCGTCGCCGCGGTGCCCCACGAGTCGAGGTGCCTCAGCGTGAACGCGGTTCCGTTCGCTGAGGTTTACGTCGACGCCCGGCCCGCGGGATACACGCCGATGGCCTGTCTGCGCGTGCCAGTCGGGGAGCATCGCGTCCACTTCCAGATGGACACACAACGCAGCCCGGAACGGCTGCTACGAGTCACCGATCGGCACACGCCCGATGCGCCCTTGCGGCTCAGCTTCGACTTCAATACCGGGCGGTTCATCGAGCAATGAACCCGCCCCGCGCGGTAGGGCTTCTCGGACTCATCTGTCTTCTGGGCGGGGGCTGCGCCGCTACGCAGGAGCTCACGCGGGATCTTCCTGGCGTCAAGTTCGTGAAGTACACGATGGCGGGAGCCGACCGTGAGCAGCGGGCAAGTCTCGATCGAGGGCTGACTCAGCTCCGCGCCTTTGAATACGACCCTGCAGTGCGCTCGCTGCGTCAGGCGATATGGGATGTCGAGCTGATCGACAAGCGCTCGCTCCGCCTGGAAGAGCTGGTCGAAGTCCACCAGGCCCTCGCCGAGGCCTATGCCGGCCTCGGCAAGAATCAGTGGAGCACGGAGCAGCGCGCCCTGGCGCAGGCCCTCGCCGAATACGGGCGGCGCGAGAATGAGTCCGGACCAACGGAGACTGCTCTGGCCAAGGCCAAGGCCGCCTACCAGTCGGCCCACTTCCGCGAAGCGGTGACCGGGTTTGGTCAGGCGCTGGTCGAGATCGAAGGACAGTCCCCGACGCCGCTGCGGCTGAGGTCGCTGGTCGACGCCCGGTGTCATCTGGTGCTCGCCTACTTCGCTCTGGGGCGGTCAGAGCGAGCCGGCGAGGAAGTTCGACGGCTTGCCGCTCTCGACGGCGCGACGGTGTCGTGCCGCCGCCAGGCGCCCCCACCAGTCCGGACGCTCATCACCGCCGTGGAGGCGAGCGAGGCGCGGCTCGGCAAGCGGAGCGCCGACTGATGCGAGAGGCCGGCGGGGTCGCGACCGTCACGTTCGCTCACCTCACGGACATCGGCCGGGTTCGCACGCGAAACGAAGACTTCCTCGGCGCCTTCGAGCCGGACGATCCGGAGCTTCTCCGGTCGCGCGGGCGTCTTTTCGTGGTGGCCGACGGGATGGGCGGCCTCGCGCGCGGAGACGTAGCCAGTCGACTCGCGGTCGAGACGCTGCGCAGCGCGTACTACGTCGCCGAGCGCTCGGAGCCTCTGCCGGAGGCGCTACGCGTGTCCGTCCAGGTCACCAACGACGCCGTGTACCGCGAGAGCCGGCTCGCCGAGGGCGAGACGCCGATGGGGACGACGCTCACGGCGCTGGTCATCCGCGATCACGATGCGTTCCTGGCCCACGTTGGCGACAGTCGGGCCTTCCTCGTCCGTGGCCGCCAGATTCGTCAGTTGACCGAGGATCACTCGCTCGTCGCCGAGCTGGTCCGTGACGGCGTGCTCAGCCCGACCGAAGCCGAGCACCACCCGAGCGCCCACGTGGTCCTGCAGGCTCTGGGACTCGCCAGGGACGTGACGATCGATGTCCAGGGGCCGCTGGCGCTCCATAGCGGAGACACATTGGTGCTCTGCACGGACGGCCTCACGCGACAGGTGAGACCTCACGAGATCCGGAAGCTGGCAGAGAGCCGACCGCCGCACCGAGCCTGCGAGCAGCTGGTGTCGCTGGCGAACGAGCGGGGAGGCCCGGACAATATCACGTTGCAGCTGATCCGGTTCGGATCGAGGAGGTTCCTGCCCGCCGCGCTGTCATCTCTTCGTGGCTGGTAGCGGAATTTCGCCGGCGGCATCCTCCTGCTTGACTTCGGCCTCCGGAGGCGTGATCGTGACGCCCGGCGGAGGGCTGAGATCATGAGGAGTCATCGCACGCTCGTTGTCTTCGCGGCCGTGGCCGCGATCACCGTCCTCTTTTCGGCGGCTCCTCCGGCCCGCGCGGCGGACACGCCGCGACGCGGCGGTGTGCTGCTCGCCGCGATCGCCGCCGACGCGCCGAGTCTCGATCCGCACCAGGAGGAGACGTTCGCCACCCTCCACCTGGTGGCGCCGTGCTACAGCACCCTGCTCCAGATCGACCCGTACAATTACCCGAAGGTCATCGGCGACGTGGCGACCGAGTGGAAGATCGCGGCGGATGGGCTCACGTACACGTTCAAGCTCCGGCAGGGGATACGCTTTCACGACGGCTCGCCGCTGACGGCGGCGGACGTCAAGGCGACGTACGAGAAAATCGTGTTTCCGCCGGAGGGTGTCCGCAGCATCCGCCGGAACACCTATGCCGCGATCACCAGCATCGAGACGCCCGATGCCTCCACCATCGTGTTTAAGCTCAAGCACCCATCGGCGTCGCTCCTGGTCAACCTGGCCTCGCCGTGGAGCGTGATCTATCCGAAGAAGTACCTCGACAAGGATCCGAACTACTTCAAGACGAACATCGTCGGGTCCGGGCCCTTCAAGTTCAAGAGCCGCACGCCCGGATCGACGTTCGAGGGCGAGCGGAACCCTGATTACTTCATCAAGGACCGCCCGTATCTCGACGGCTACAAGTTCTTCGTCAGCACCGAGACGTCGGCGCGGGCGGCGGCCATTCGCTCGGGTCGCGCGTACATCGAGTTCCGCACCTTGCCGCTGTCCGAGGTCGAGGCGATCCGGAAACAGCTGGGCGACAAGGTGGTCGTGCAGGATACGCCGGCGACCGGCATCTTCGGCATCTCGGTGAACCAGAAGATCAAGCCCTTCACCGACGAGCGCGTCCGTAAGGCGTTGACGCTCGGTCTCGACCGGTACACCGCAAGTCGCGTGCTCTACCCCATCGCGAGCCTCAAGGACGTCGGCGGGCTGATGCGCCCCGGGACGGAATGGGCGCTGTCGGACGCCGAGCTGCAAAAGTTTCCGGGCTTCGGGAAAGACATGGAGAAGAACCGCGCCGAGGCCAAGCGCCTCCTGGCGGAGGCCGGTTACCCCAACGGCTTGAAAGTCGTGTTGAAGAACCGCAACGTCCGAGTCCCGTACATCGACTTCGGCACGTTCGTGATCCAGGAGTGGCGCAAGATCGGTGTCGAGGCCGAGCACCGGCCGCTCGAGTCGGCGTCCTGGTTCGCGGATGGCCGGGACACCGGCAACTTCGAGCTGATCGTCAACCCCTCGTTCAACTTCATGGACGACCCCGACCAGTTCCTCGAACGGTACACGACGGGCGACAGCAACAACTGGGGGCGGTTCTCCGATCCGAGGCTCGACGACCTCTTCGCCCGCCAGTCGAGAGCGCTGGATCCTGTAGAACGGAAGAAGCTCATCACCGAGATCGAAAGGATCGTGCTCGGGCACGCGTACTATATCCCGGGCATCTGGTGGGCGCGGAGCGTGGTGCACTGGACAAAGGTGAAGAATTACGTGGCGCCGCCGAATCATTACTCGAACCAGAAGCTTCAGGACGTGTGGCTCAGCGAAGACTGAGCCGCCGGCGTCTCTCCCTTCTCGAATCGCGAGCCCTGGCCGGCGCGCTCGCTGTCCTAGTCCTCGCCGGTTGCGGAATGCTGCGGCCGGCGCCACCCGGCGCTCCCCGCTCGGCCCCGGCGCCGGCGCCCGGGCCGCCGCCGGCGGCCGTTCCACCTTCTCTTCGGCTCGACGCCATGCAATTCAGCGAGCTCGAAGGCTGGACGCAAGCCGATCCCAGAGGCGCACTGCAGGCGTTCTTGCGCTCGTGCGCCGTGCTCGCGGCCAAGTCTGACGATGCTCCGCTCGGAGGCGTGAACTACGCCGGTGTCGCTGTGGAGTGGCGCCAGGTCTGCGGCGCGGCCTCGCTCGTGTCGAGCGACGGCCCTGAGCCGGCGCGCGGGTTCTTCGAGTTCGAATTCGTGCCGTACCGCGTCGGGAACGACTCGGGCGTGAGCCTCTTCACGGGCTATTACGAGCCGCAGCTCAGGGGCAGCCGCACGCGCCACGGCGCCTATCAAACGCCGCTCTACGCTGTGCCCGCCGATCTGGTGAACGTCGACCTGGGCCTCTTCCGCGACAGTCTCAAGGGGCAGCGGATTGTCGGGAAGGTGGCGGACGGCCGGTTGGTACCGTACCCGCCTCGAGCGGAAATCGAAGGTGGACTGGGCGCGGCCGTGCCGATCCTCTTCGTCGACGACCCGATCGACGCGTTCTTTCTGCAGATCCAGGGGTCGGGTCGGGTCGTGCTGGACGACGGAACCGTCGTCCGTGCGGCGTACGCGGCGCAGAACGGCCGGCCCTACACCGCCATCGGGGCCGTACTGATCCAGCGCGGTGAGCTGAAGCGCGAGGCGGTTTCGATGCAGTCGATACGCGCCTGGCTTCTCGAGCACCCGGCTGAAGCCCAGCAGCTGATGAACGCGAATGCGTCCTACGTCTTTTTCGAGGAGCAGCCGATCGGCGATCCTTCTCTGGGGGCGGCGGGAGCCCAGGGCGTGCCGCTGACACCCGAAGCAAGCCTGGCCGTCGATCTCACCGTGCACGCACTCGGTGTACCGGTCTGGCTCGAAACGACAGCCCCCGATCCGGACACGACGAAGCCGGACCGGCCCTTCCAGCGGCTCCTCGTGATGCAGGACACCGGCGGCGCCATTCGCGGTCCCGTGCGCGGAGATGTCTATTGGGGCTACAGCTCTGATGCCGGCTCGATCGCCGGTCGGATGCGGAGCGAAGGCCGGATGACCGTGTTGTTGCCGAGAAGCGTCGCATCGCGCCTCGGGCCGAAGGCGGACTTTGCCGGCCGCTGATCTCGAAACGGGATCTTTTACCAGGCCAGAAGTCGGGGCATGATTCGGGCGTCCGGATCACCGCGGCGGAGGAACAGATATGGGCAACACGGTCGAGAACGAGCGGGCGCGCGCCAACGACGCGCAGACACTCGAGCAGCTGAACCGCAGCTACGTCCGGGCCGCCCTGGCGTCGGACGTCCGCTGGTTCGACGAGCATCTGGCGGCGTGCTTCATGGCCAGCAGCCCGGACGGATCGCTGGAAGACCGTGCCGGATTCCTGAGCCGGATCGGCCGGCCGAATCCCAGCAAGGACATGGCGGCCGTCGACACGCGGCTTCGAGTCGTCGGTGACGTCGGCATCATCGATTCGGGCTTCCGGTACACGAAGCCGGACGGCCAGGAGGGTGTGGGTCACTACACCGACGTGTACGGGTTCCTGGGGGGACGCTGGCAGTGCGTCTCCGCGCACTTCGCCCTGCGTCCGGCGCCGCCGCAGACCGGAGCCACGAAGACCGCCGACGTCACGACCGCCGCCCCGATCGCGCCGGATGGTGCGACCCTCGCCGACCTCAACCAGCACTACATCCGTTCGGTCCAGGAGTCGGATGTCCGCTGGTTCGAGGCGAACCTCGCGCCGGAGTTCGTGAACGGCAACGCGGACGGCTCGTTCTCCGATCGAGCGGCGTTCATCGCCGTCATGGGCAAGCCGAGCCCGGTCTCGAAGCTGCGCGCGGAGGACGTGCGGATCCAGGTGGTGGGCGACATCGGCATCATCCACGCGCGCACCGCGTACACAAAGCCTGATGGTGCCGCCGGCGCCGGGCGCTACACGGACATCTGGTGGCGCACGGCTGGGTGGTGGCGCTGCGTCTCGGCGCACGTCACGCGCGGCTGAGACCGGAAGCGGATCGCCTTTTCAGGCTCCGCTAGAAAGCCGACGTCAGACGGCCAGACGCTGACTCAGCTTCTGCTTGATCGTTTCGTCGAGCGCCTTCACGTCGACCGGCTTCTTCAACACGGCGACACCCGGCTGCGCCGCGCGTGGATCGCCGACGGCCGG
>WNFK01025872.1_pt1 | contig 15921 bp, 14 predicted proteins | sample 5400281 | NCBI WGS metagenome assembly WNFK01 (sample SAMN13153350, study PRJNA577476) | soil metagenome | isolation source: 20 cm soil on Douglas fir-dominated hillslope | place: USA:California | collected 2013-09-17 | reverse complement strand
CGGGCGAAGGACTTCCCGGCCTCGTCCAGCTTGCCCAGCTCGGAGTAGATGGTCCCGAGCTGCCGCCAGCCGAGGCAGTACTTGGGCGCGACGGCGAGCGCGGCGCGGATCTCGCCGATCCCCTTCTCCGTCTGCCCCGACTTGTACAGCGCCCAGCCGAGGTTGCTCTGCGCCACGGTCCGGGTCTTGTAGAGCGGATCGCGCGCCGCCTTCTCCAGCAGCGGGATCGCGTCCGTGAACCGGTTCCTGGAGATGTAGAGCGCGCCCAGGTTGGTCATCGCGTCCGAGTAGTCGGGCCGCATCTCCAGCGCGCGCTTGAACTCCTTCATCCCGTCGTCCGGCCGCCCGAGCGAGTACCAGTAGATCAGGCCCATCCCGTTGTGAGCCTCGGGCGTCTCCTCGAAGTCCAACGACTGCATGTACTCCTTGAGCGCGCCCTGCGCGTCGCCCTGCGCCAGAAGATTGTCGCCGAGCTGCTGGTGGATCTCCGCCCCTTGCACGCGCTGCTCCGCCGACAGGCCCGAGCACGAGACCATCAAGAGGACGCAGAACGCCGCGAACAGGCGCGCCACCGCCTCCAACGGGTTCGCGACCTTGGGCCGCTCTTCCGGAGGCTGCGCTTCCTCCACGGCCGTCGGCGGCCAGAACGCCGGGGTGCGCTCGATCAGCTCGGCCTTGTGGGCGTCGTCGAGGTTCGCCCAGCCCGTGCCGTCGAGGATGAACCCCATGCTCTCCGCGAAGTTCAAAGCCTCCTCCACCGACTGCTGGACGTCGCGCTGCTGCACCGGCGCGCCCGCGTAGATCACGTTCTCGCCGCTCTCCCCGAGCGTGAGCGCGACCAGCACCCGGTAGACGGCGCCCTCGCGGAGCGCGACCACCGCCACCTGGGCGGTCTGCGCGGTGCGGCCGATGGGCTGCACCACCGGGTGGTTGGTGGAGAGGTAGAGGCCTGCGACGCGCGCGGCGTCGGCGGGCAGGTGCGTGCGCTTGGGATCTTCCTGGAGCATCAACGGCCCTGGACGGTGAACTCTTCGTTCACGTTGTCGGTCTCCGCGGCGGTGCGCTTCGACTCGATCAGCGGATTGTCGATGGTCACCGTGTTCCCACCCTCGTTTCCTTCTCCCACCACCAGCTTGAGGAAGCTCGCCGGCGAGGTGCTCTTGCGTCCCCCGTCCGCGCGCTTGGTGGCCGCGAACAGCACCTTGTTCCCGCCCGGATGCAGATAGCGGGTGATCTCCAGCACGACCTGCGGCTCTCCCGCCCGGATCTTGCGGACGAACTTGGAGTTCACGAACACGTCCACCTCATACTGAGCGAGGGCTCCATCCTTGTCCTCGGTGACCAGCCAGTACCGCTTCGTCATCGCGGCGGCCACGGCCGAAGGGACCAGGGGCGCGGGCGCGAGCGCCGGCACCGCCTGTTGCTGCACCTGATAGCCGGGGCATTCGAGAAAAACGTCCCCGCGGTCGTCGATCCGCACGGTCTTGCACTTCTCGAACTTCTGCGAGCGAAGGCCGTCGATGTTGACTCCGTTCAGGAACACCGCTCCGAGCAGCAACAGCATTCGCATGCCCCGAAGCGTCCCCTGTAACCCCGCGTCGGGTCAAGAATGTTTCAGCGTGGCGTAGGCGCTGTGGGCGTGGATCGACTCGAAGCTCTCCGCCTCCACCTCCCACCGGGTGAAGTTCGGGTCGCGCCGCAGGCGGGTGCCTGCTTCTCGCACAAGGTCCTCCACGAACCGGGGGCGCTCCCAGGCGCGCTCGGTGACGTACTTCTCGTCGGGCCGCTTGAGCAGCGCGTAGAGATCGCAGCTGGCCGAATCCTCGACCAGCGCGATCAAGTCCTCGATCCAGAAGAACTTGTCGAACCAGACCCGCACCGAGACCAGGGTGCGCTGGTTGTGCGCGCCGTGCCGGCTGATCGCCTTGCTGCAGGGGCAGAGCGTGGTGACCGGGACCTCGAGCGCCACCCAGAGGTCGTGGTCGTCGCGCGTGACGCTCGCTCCGAACGTGCAGGAGTAGTCGACCAGTCCCACCGCGCCCGTGACCGGGGCCTTCTTCTCGATGAAGTAGGGGAACTTCACCTCCACGCGCGCGGCGTCGGCGTCCTGGTCCTCGCGCAGCTCGGAGCAGAGCGTCCGGAACTTGCGGATGTCGATCTCCCGCCGGTGGCGGTTGAGCAGCTCGACGAAGCGGCTCATGTGCGCGCCCTTGCGCTTGTGGGTCACCGAGACGCTCATGTCGATCTCGGCAACGGTGTGCTGCAGCCCCCGCGCCCGGTCCAGCACGCAGATCGGATAGCGCAGGCCCTTCAGGCCGGCGCGATCCAACGCCAGCCGGCGGTGGTCGTGCTCGCTCTGCACGTCGCGCAGGGCGGGCAGGCTCCGCCGCAGGGCAGCTTCGTTCTTCGCTACACGCCGCGATTTCACAGCTCCAACTCCCCGCGCAGGATGGTCACCGCATTGCCCCCGATCCAGCCCCGCGCTCCGTCCGGGCCCGGGCGGACCTCGACCTCCACCTGGCCGGGCCGGCCCATCTCGTCGCCCTGGGTGAAGATCAGCCTCCGCGGCATGGCCTCTGGACGCGTCAACTGGATCAGGGCTCCGAGCTGTCCCGCCGCGCTTCCGGTGACCGGGTCCTCGAGGATGCCGTACCCCGGGAAGAAGCAGCGGACGGCGGCGTCGATCCCGGGCTTGGGAGCGAGCGTGTACACCACGAACCCCGAGACCCCGAGGCGCTTGCCGTGCTGCTCGAGGGCGAGGGCGTCGGGCCGGCACCGCGCCAGCGCGCCGCGGTCGCGGACCGCCAGGTAGAGGTTGCCTTCCAGGATCGCGCTCTTCTGCGGTGGGACCCGCGGGTCCAGCGCCTCCGGCACCAGGCCGAGCGCCGCCACCACGTCCGCGGGCAGCTGAATGGGCTCGAAGCGGCTCGCGGGCGTCTCGATCAGGATGCGCAGTCTTCCTCCGGCCCGCGACAGCTCGACGTTCAGGCGCCCGCTCTTGCAGGTGAACGCGGTCCGGGTCACGCCCGGCTCCGGCACCGGGATACGCCGCGCCTCCTCGACCAGCACGTGGAACGCCGCGAGCGTCGCGTGGCCGCAGAACGCCACCTCCGCCTCCGGCGTGAACCAGCGCAGGTGCAAGGGCGCGGTCGGCTCGCGCGCCGGCAGCGGGAACGCCGTCTCGCTGTGCTTCATCTCGTTGGCGATCCGCTGCATCTTCTGGGCATCCAGCTCCGCTCCGTCGAGCAGCACGCCGGCGGGATTCCCCGCCAGGGGCTGGGCCGAGAACGAGTCCACCACGTAGCACGGCCTGCGCATCCCTACACTCCCCTCTTCTCGCCCCAGATCAGCTTGTGGAGCTGGAGCTGGAGGCGGGCCGGCTTGCCGGAATCGAGCACCCAGGCGGCCAGATCTTGGGGTTCCACCTCGCCGTACGAGGGGGAGAAGAGCACCGGAACCTGGTTCCAGAGCTGCAGCTCGTCGAGCTTCCGCAGCGCCCACTGGAAGTCGTCGCGGGAGCAGACCACCACCTTGACCTCGTCCCCGGCCGAGAGCTCGCGGAACGCGGCAAAGTCGGTGTGCTCCTCCTTGGACCCCGGCGTCTTCAGGTCCACGATCTTGCGCACCCCGCGCGGGATCGCGCCGAGCGGCCGCTGCCCATGCGTCTCCAGCGAGACCTGGTAGCCGCGGCCGAGCAGATCCTGGGCGAGCTGCGGCAGCTCCTTCTGCAGGGTAGGCTCCCCGCCGGTCAGGCAGACGAACCGGGCCGGGTACTTCGCGACCTCGTCGAGGATCTCCTGCCGGGTCATCTGCCGGCCGCCGTAGAACGCGTACTCGGTGTCGCAGTACTGGCAGCGCAGGTCGCAGCCGGTGAAGCGCACGAAGACGGTAGGCTCGCCCGCCAGCGTGGACTCGCCCTGGATGCTGTGGAAGATCTCCGTCACGCGCACGCGTCGCTGTGTACCGTTGAGCGGCGCGCCGCGCAATCACTCCTCGGGCCAGCGGGCGCCGAGCCACTTCTCCCGGGCCTCCAGCTGCTGCGGCGAAGCCGCGGGGTCCGGGATGAAGGTGACCGTATCCCGCGGCGCCGCGGCGAGCTGCACCGGCAGCTCCAGGAGCTCGTCCATGCGGAAGAGCGAAAGCCGCATCGTCTGGCCCGGTTGCGCGCGTCCGAGCCGCTGCTTGATCTCGCTGCGGAAGCCGTCCGCCGCCGCGATCTCGTCCCCCGCCGCGACTCCGGCCTGCTGGGCCGGTGAGCCCTCCGCCACCGCCGCCACCTCCAGGACGCCCCCCTTCTCCCTCAGGGTCGCTCCCAGCCAGCCGCGCGCGCGAGACTCCGCGTCGGGCGCCTCGTCCGGGTCCTCCGCCGCGCCTCCCTTGTCGTCGCCCGATTTGGGGGGCGCGATCACGGCCTTGAGGCCGACGCCCGCCAGCGCCTCCTCGAGCTGCAGCTCCTGCGTGGAGTGGACCGCGCGCTGGAACCACTCGTGCAGCGATCGGTCGCCGATCATTTCGGTGGCCGCCCGCTCCACGCCATCCTCGGGCAGGCCCGGGGGCAGCCGGTGCCTCTCGAAGAGCATCTGCACGAGGTTGTCGAGCGACCGCGTGCCTCCGCTGCGCCGGCGCAGCTCCAGGTCGAGCAAGAAGCCCACGATGCTGCCCTTCAGGTAGTAGGACACGGTCGTGTTGGACGTGGTCTCGTCGGGCCGGTAGTGCTTGATCCAGGCGTCGTAGGACGCCTGGGCCAGCGAGACGCGCAACCGCCCGGGCGTGCGCAAAAGCTGGGTGATCCGCTCCGCCCAGATCTCGAGGAAGCGCTGGGGTGTGACCAGCCCCGCGCGCCGCAGCGCCAGCACCTCGTACGTCGAGGTGAGGCCCTCCATGGCCCAGAGCAGCCGCGTGTGGTTCTCCCGGGTCCAGTCGTACGGAGTGAACGCCGCCGGCCGCAGGCGCTTCACGTTCCAGAGATGGAAGAACTCGTGCGCGACCAGCAGCAGGAAGTCCTCGTAGGCGCTCTTCTGCACGAAGGAGAAGCGGGGAGCGATCAGCGCGCAGCTCCTGCGGTGCTCGAGCCCCCCGCGGCCCTTGTCGTTGAGGTGGAGGATGAACAGGTAGCGATCCTGGTACGGCGCCGCGGATCGACGTCGCCCTTGCCCCAGATCACCAGCTCGTGCTGGACGGCCTGGGCCATGAACGGATGCGCGAGGTGCGAGGTCTCCGGGCCGCACTCGAAGGGGCTGTCGGCCAGCTCGTCGTAATCCTGCGCCTTGTACGCGCCGTCCTCGAAGGGGAGCGCCACCCAGGTGCGCCAGCCGGCGGGCATCTGCAAGCGGACCGAGCACGCTTCGCCCTCGCGTCCGACCACGAAGACCGCGGCGGCGCTCGGGTTGAGGAACGCGTGCGTCGCGTCGACATGATTCGTGCGGACGGTCAGCTCGACGCAGTGGAGCCGGTAGCTGACGCGCACGGACCGCGCGCCCTGCGGGCGCAGACGCCAGGTCTGCTTGTCCACCTTCTCGACCGGAAGCTCGCTTCCGTCCCCCTGCGCGCGCAGCCCGTCGACGTGGCGCTGGTGCTCCCGCACCAGGTAGCTGCCGGGAGTCCAGACCGGCAGGCGCACGTCGAGGGCCTCCGCCCCCCGCGCGTCGACTTGCAGATCGACTTCGATGCGGCGCGCCTCGGGCTGCGGGATCCGGAAGGTGTAGGCGTTCATGGAACGCCCAGTGTACGGCCAGCCGGGGCTTAGTGTCCCAGCAGACGGGCGATCTGGTCCCGATCCGGCGCTTCCGGAGCCAGCTGGAGATACCGGTTGTAGGCGACCTTGGCCTCCGCGTTCTTGCCGAGAAGGACGTAGACCATGCCCATGCCCCGGTGCGCCGCCGGAAGCGTGGGGTCGAGCTTGAGCGCGGCCGAGAACGCCGCCTCGGCAGACTTCGTGTCGAACGCGCGAAGCGCGCGGTCCCCCTTCGCGGCCTCCGCCTCCGCGGCGGCCCGCCCCGCGGAAGCGACCTTCTTCGGCCGCGGCTTGCTCTCGGCCCGGGGCGCCCTGGTCGCCGCAGGCGCGGGCTCCGCCGTCAGCTTCAGCTCGGGGAGCGACAGCTTCGCCGGTTGGGCCGCCGGCACCGGCGGCGCGGGAGCCGTCGTCCGCGTCGGATTCGGAGCTGCCTCCGGCGCGGAGGTCGGGGCGGACCCTTGGGCCTGGACGGGCGCGGGGACCGGAATGGGGGAAGCCGCGGCAACCGGCGGGGTCGGGGCGAGCGCGGACAGGGTCGCGGGCCGCAGGACGAAGACGACGAGCGCAGCCGCGATCGCGCCGCCCGCGGCCGAGAGCGCGAATCCAGCGGCGCCGCCCCGCCGCGCAGGCACCTGGGGGGCCCCGGCGGCGAGGGCTTCCGGGCAACCGGGATCGAGCCGCAAGGCCTCCTTCCAGTGCGCGTCCGCTTCCTGCCGCTTGCCCGACCGGAGCGAAAGCCGTCCGAGCTCGACCCTGGGCTGCGCCCACGACGGGTCGAGCGCCCCCGCCTTCTCGAACGCCGCCTGCGCCCGGCCGAGGGCCGGGGCGCTGGCGTTTCCCGGCGAGGAAAGGGCCTGACCGAGGCGGAACTGAAGCAGCGCATTGTCCTGCACGAGCGGGTCGCGCAGGAGCCGCTCGGCGTCGGTGAACCGCCGCTGCTCGATCAGGAGATTGACGTCGCGCAGGAGGGTCGCCACCGCCGAGAGCGGCGGAGGAGGAGGCGCGGAGTTGCGAACCTGCTCCTCGAGCAGCGAGAGCCGCATCTCCAGTAGCCTCACCTCTTGCGTCCTGGCTTGGACGGCCGTTGCTAGCTCCGTGCGCGCTTTCTTCTCCGCGTCCAGCTCGGCGCGGAGAAGCTCCGCGTCGGAGCCCCCGGCGGTCTGTTGGGGAGGCGGCGCCGCCTCGGCCGGTGGGGGCTGAAGGTCGAGTGAATCCGAGATCTCGGTGAAGACCGGAGGCCTCGCAGGGGGAGGATCTTCCGCCGGGCGTGGCGCCGGCTCCGGGCTCACCGCCCGCTCGAGCTCCAGCTTCGCCAGCTTCTGCGCCGCAGGCAGCGGCGTGCTGGCGGCCACCGCGGAGAGGATCAGCCGTTCCTCCTCTTTCGAGGGCCGGGCGTGGATCGCCTCCATGGCGCGGGCCATCTCGCCCAGGGTCCGGAACCGTTTCTGCCGGTCTGCCATCGCCCTGCGGATGATCTTGGCAAACGGGCCCCGCAGCTCCTCCCCGAGGGCCTCGCCGCTCGGCGGCGAAGCCAGGGTGGCGAGCTCGTATCCCAGGGCCCCCGCCGCGTAGACCAGGACCTTGGGGTCGTCGGAGAGCACTGCGCCGTTGCGCAGCTCGGGCGCCGCGTACGCGTCGCCGCTGGGCGGCTCGCCGCTGAGGAGGTCGAGATTGCCGTCGTCGTCCACCAGCAGCTGGTAGGGCCGGACGCCCTGCGATTTCGACTCGGAGAGCCGGATCGCGGCCAGCAGCAGCGCGCCCGAAAGCGGAGCGGGAAGCTCGGTGCCCCGCTTCTGCGCCTTGGTCAAAAAAGATGCGACTGATGCCGTCAACGAGGCTCCTGGAGTCTGGTCAAGATTAGCTCCAGGCGGCCGGGTCTCGCGAATTCCGCGACTGCGAAGATCACGCGGTCGGGAGGGACGAGCGCGGGGCCGGTCAGGTACCGCTGCAGGACGGCCGCGGCCTGCGCCCCGCGGGAGACGTCCTTCCTCGAGGCGACCATGGCCAGGCGGAACGCCGGATCCAGCCCGACCAGCGCGGTCAGCCGTTCCAGGCCGGCGATCTCCGATCGGGACAGGGGTTTCGCCTCCAGCCAGTCCTTGGCCGGCCTGGCGACGCCGGCCTGCGGCACGCGGTCGACGCGGAACGACCCGAGGGCCGGGACCGATACGCCGACATCGCGCGAGACCTCGGCCGGGCCCGCGGGCAACTCGATCCGCCCGAGCAGGGGGGGTGCTAGAACGATCACCTCCACCACGCCGGCAGGAAGGCCCTCGAGCACGAACATCCCGTGCGCGTCGGTTTCGCAGGAAGCCGAGGCCGCACGGATCTGCGCATGCGGCAGCGGGTTGCCGTCGACGAGCAGCCGGCCGCGCACCACCCGCCGAGGCACGGCTGCGAAATCCGCCTTCAGCAGGTCGCCGCGAAAGGCAGGACCGATCGATCGCGAGAGCGCGCCCGGGGAGGTCCACCCTTGCGGCAAGCGGACCGTGACGGTCGCATCCCCCTCGAACGCCCGGAAACGGAACCTTCCGTCCGCTCCCGTCCGGACCACCTGCGTCCGCGCACCCTGCGCGAGCGTCACCTGGGCATGGGCCGCTCCGGCGCCGGAGGGCTCGCCCACCCGGCCCTCCACGATCGGCGCAGAAGCGACGGCCAGCAGTGCAGCAAGAAGAAGGCTCACGGCATCAGTCTGCCCGAGCCAGGATGACCTCGCGAGGATCCTTCCCGGCGCCCGCCATCTTCGCGAACCGCTGGTATTCGCGCATGACCTTGCGCGGATAGGCGCGCACGGCCCGCGGAATCCCGACCCGCTTGTAGTGGCGCAGGCGCCCGGGGCCGGCGTTGTAGGCCATCAGCGCTTCGTCCCGGCGCGGGAACTTCTTTTCGAGCCAGCGGAAGTAGCGGATCGCGAGGCGGACGTCGATCACCGGATCCTCGCTGACCGCGGCGCCATCGCCGATGTCCGGCTCGCGCCCCGCGATCCAGGCGAAGGTGGAAGGCTGGAGCTGCATCAAGCCGTACGCTCCGCGCTCGCTGGAGACGTGGGTGCGGAAGCTGCTCTCCACCGACACCAGCCCGAGGATGAAGAGAGGGTCGTACCCGGCACGGGCGGACTCGGTCAGCACCGCCTCGGCCAGCTTGGCGCGCAGCTGCGGGTCGAGGGAACGGGCGACCCGCCCCAGCAGGACCTCGAGCTTGGCCTGGCTGAGCGGGGCCTTGCCCGGATCCTGCACTGCTCTTGCGGCGGTCGGAGCTGTCGGAGGCATGCGCAACAGCACGGCGAGCGTGCCCCCGACGGCCAGGCACACGCACACCACCGCCACGGCGATCCTGGCATTCCTTGCGGCCATGCCCCTCCTGGCCGGGGGACCCCCGGCAGAACCGCCAAGGTCACGACGCTAACAACCGGCTCCTCTGCGCGACAAGGCGCCGAAGGAGTGAAATATCCGACAAAATTACAGGGTCACGCCAACCGATCCGGTGCGCTCTGCGGAAACCTCAGTTCGGCTGCGCAGGGGCAGGCGGCTCCTTCGGCTCGCTCTTGGCCGCGATCTCCTGCAGCTTCTTGCCAAGCTTCTCGAGCTCGATCCCGAGGATCAGGATCTGGTCCCGCGAACCCTTCTGGGCGAACTCCACGAAAACCTTGAGCTCTGCCTGGGCCCGATCACCCAACGTTTCCAGCACCTTCCGAGCCTCCTGCTCGAACTCGCGGACCCGGGTCGCTGCCTTGGCCTGCGCCTGCTGGAACTTCTCCTGAATCTTCGTCTGGAACTCGGTCACATGTCCTCCCCTTTCTGTCGCCACTGCGTCGCGCGGGCATTTCTAACGCAATGCGTCGGATTGTCAAGAGCACTGCTCCCGAGTACAGTTCCTACATCGCCATGGATGGGATCTTGCCAGGCCCGGTGCTGCTCGCCCCCGCGAGCGCGACGCCGACGGCACAGCCCGCAGCGCTCACGGTGGTCCCGTCGCCGGATGCCGTGGCCGCGCCGGCCCCGACCCAGAACCTGGGCGACGCCAAGCTCTTCATCAACCGCGAGCTCTCCTGGCTGGCCTTCAACGAGCGCGTCCTGGAAGAGGGCCTCAACCCATCGGTCCCCGCGCTGGAGCGCTTGAAGTTCCTGGCCATCACCAGCTCCAACCTGGACGAGTTCTTCATGATCCGGGTGGCGGGCCTCAAGCAGCAGCTCGTCGGCCACGTCGAGGAGAGCGGGCCCGACGCGATGAGCCCTGGGGAGCAGCTCGCAGCCATCGCCTCGCGAGCCCACGAGATGGTCGCGCGACAGTACGGCGCCCTGCTCGGCGATGTGCTCCCCAACCTGGATCGCGCCGGCGTTTGCCTGCTCCCGCCGTCCAAGCTGTCCGCGGAGGCGGATCGCTTCATCAGCGAGTATTTCGCCCGGGATGTGTTTCCGGTGCTCACCCCGATCGCGCTCGATCCCGGGCACCCGTTCCCCCACCTGCGCAACAAGTCGCTGAACCTGGCGGTCCGGTTCGGTCCCGGAGTGCCGGGCGCACGCTTGCGCCACGGCGTCGTCCCGGTCCCCAGCGTGCTGCCCCGTCTGGTCGACGTACCCGACGGTGGGCGCAGGACCTATGTCCTGTTGGAAGACGTGATCTCCCGGCACGTCGCCCAGCTCTTCCCGGGAATGCCCATCGAAGGATGCTGGGCCTTCCGCGTCACGCGGAACTGGGACCTCACCATCGACGAGGAGGAGGCGGAGGACCTGCTCGTCACCATCGAGCGCGAGGTACGCCGGCGCGACCGGGGCAGCGCGGTGCGCCTGGAGATCGCCGCCCAGGCCGAGCAGCACCTCTCTGACTACCTGGTGCGGGCGCTCAAGCTGGGTGCCTCCGACGTGTACCGGATCGAAGGCCCCTTGAACATTCCCGACCTGCTCCCGCTGCTCGGGCGCATCGAGCAGAAGGAGCTCCACGACGAGCCGTTCACCCCGGTGAATCCGCCGGCGGTCGGCGATGGAGAGCGCGACCTCTTCCGGCTGATCAAGGAGAAGGACGTCCTGCTCCACCACCCGTACGAATCGTTCGACCCGGTGGTCAGCTTCATCGAGGCGGCGGCGGACGACCCCGCGGTGCTGGCGATCAAGATGACGCTCTACCGCACGGGCAAGGACTCGCCGGTGGTGCGCGCCCTGCAGCGCGCCGCGGAGAACGGCAAGCAGGTCACCGCGCTGGTCGAGCTCAAGGCGCGGATGGACGAGGAGGCCAACATCCTCTGGGCCCGGGCGCTGGAGCAGGCCGGCGTGCACGTCGTGTACGGGCTGATCGGATACAAGACGCACTCGAAGGTGACGCTGATCGTCCGCCGGGAGGCGGGCGGGCTGCGGCGCTACGTCCACCTGGGGACCGGCAACTACAACCTGAGCACGACGCGCATCTATACGGACCTCTCGCTCTTCACCGCCCGCGAGGACTTCGGCGCCGACGCGACCAGCCTCTTCAACCTGCTCACGGGCTACTCGCGCCCGACGCAGTGGAAGAAGTTCAAGATCGCGCCGCTCGGGCTGAAGGCGTCGGTGATCGAGATGATCGACCGGGAGGCGGAGCTCGCGCGCCAGACCGGCCGGGGCCGGATCATCGCCAAGATGAACTCCCTCGCCGACCGCGAGGTGATCAAGGCGCTCTACCGCGCTTCCCAGGCCGGCGTGCAAATCGACCTGATCGTGCGGGGGATCTGCTGCCTGCGGCCGGGCGTGCCGGGCGTCTCCGATCGCATCCGCGTGGTCAGCATCGTGGACCGCTTCCTGGAGCACGCGCGGATCTGGTTCTTCGAGGCTGGAGGCAAGCGCGAGATGTGGCTCAGCTCGGCCGACTGGATGCCCCGGAACTTCATCCGGCGCGTCGAGGTGGCCTTCCCCGTCGAGGACCCGAACCTCAAGGACCGGATCGCGGAGGAGATCCTCGGCACGCAGCTGCTCGACAACGTCAAGGCGCGCTACCTCCATCCGGACGGACGCTACGAGCGCATCCCACCCGGCTCCTACGGCACGCCGACCACGCCGTTGCGGAGCCAGGAGAGGTTGATGGCGCAGGCACGGCGCGGGACCTTGGCCGTGCAGCAGCCGCTGGTCGCCGGACAGGAGATGTTCCCGGCGGAACGCCGCCAGATCCGGCGGCGCCGGAAGCGTCCGTGATCCACCCGCTGCTGCTGCTCGCGGCGCTGTCCTTGACCGCGCCCTGGAAACGTGTGGCTCCGGGCGTCGACACGGCTCCAGCCGCGGAGCTGGGCGGGGACGCCGCCTGGGCGGCCCGGGTCGTGCTCGTCGATCCGGCCAAAGCGCGCTTCCTGATCCGCTACGATCCTGCCCGTCCCACGCTGGGGGAGTGGCGCCGGCGCTATCCGGCCGCGCTCGCCATCGTCAATGGATCCTTCTATTCGCGCGACGGCGCCGACGTGCGGCCGACCTGCGACCTGGTGGCCGACGGGAAGCGGGTGAAGGGAGCCGGTTGCCAGAGGCAGGACGCTCTCTACTTCGCGTCGGTGCCCCGGGAGCAACCCGCTCCAGCCGGCCCGGTGAGCCGCGAGCCGCGGGCACCGGGGACGCCCCGGTTCCTCGCTCCGGCCGACTTCCGGGCGGAGGACTGGATCGAGGCGATGAAGAGCTTCCCGGCCCTGGTCCGCGGGGGCGCGCCGGCATGTGCGGGGCCGCACTACTGCGCCGAGTCGTCCCGGACCGCGGCGGTGGCGCAGCTGAAGGACGGGAAGGTCCTGCTCTTCGCCTCGCAGTGGCCGGCGGTCCGGCGCGACGTCGCCCGGTGGCTCGCGGAGCAGGTCGGAGCGGTGGACGCGCTCAACCTGGACGGGGGGCCGGAGGCCACCCTGGCGTTGAAGGACGAGGCGGCCGAGGACTCCATCGGCGGCCTGGGGGTCGGCCTGCCGATCGTGGTGATTGTCACGGCGCGGTAACGAAAACGCGCATTCGTTGCAAAATTGCCTGAGACGAGGTACTTGGCCCAGTGCAAACGACGGAGAGGGCGTGTGTCCGCCCGCTACGCGGCCGAGTCGGGTGTGTGAACGCGAGGTGAAGCCTGTCTCTGCTGGTGACCATCGGAATCGTCGTCCTGCTCTTCCTCGGGTATGTCTTGCGCGTCCTGGTCAGGGGCCGGTACGTCCCTGACCGCGTACGTAAAGAGCCCGGCAGCCTGCTCCTGAGTCGCTTCGTGATCGAAGCCGGCTACTGGTACTTCGAGCCGCTCGAAAAGCTCTGTGTGCGCCTGAGGATCACCCCGAACCAGCTGACGGCGGCCTCGCTCGCCTGTAGCGTCGCGGGCGCGGCCTGCTTCGCCACCGGCAGGTTCCTGCTCGGCGGTTGGTTGGTGATCGCCTGCGCCATCCTCGATGCTCTGGACGGCATGGTGGCCCGCACCCGCGGGACCGCGTCGGATGCGGGCGAGCTGATCGACGCGGCGGTGGATCGGTACGCGGAGATCGCGACCTTCGCTGGCATCGCCGCCTACTACCGCAGCTATCCCCTCGGTTTCTGGCTGGCCCTGGCCTGCCTGGGCGGCGCCCTGCTCGTCTCCTACGCCCGCGCGAAGGGCGAGATCTCCGGCATCGACGCCCGCATGGGATCGATGAACCGCGGCGAGCGCGCCGTCTACATCGGAGCGGCCGGGGTCCTCTCGCCGTACCTGGCGCGTTTCTACGAGCCGACGTCGGCCCAACCCGCATTCTACGTGATGCTCGCCACTCTGCTCCTGGTCGCGGTGATGGCGAACATCACGGCCATCCGCCGCTTCCTCTACATCCACAACGAGCTCCGCAAGCGCGAGGGCGCGCCGCCGAGCGCCGGCAGCCGCGAGGAGGAGCTGACCGGGTGGTTTCAACGCGCCTGGATCGCCTCGGCAATCGCGACGGCGGTCGACTACGGCACCTTCACGATCCTGGTGGAAGTCCTCGGGATCTACACCGGCACCTCGCGCGCCCTCGGGGCCGCGCTCGGAGCGGTGACCAACTTCACCGTCAACAAGGTCTACACCTTCCGGACCCGCGAGAACTCGGTGCTGGTCGAGGTGCCGCGGTACGCCGCCATCTCGCTCACCTCCCTGCTCCTGAACACGGTCGGTGTGATCCTCCTGGCCGAGGGCTTGCGCTGGAACCCGCTGGTGGCGGCGGCGGTGGTGGGGCTCGCCGTCTCGCTGGGCTGGAACCTGCCGCTGCACCGGATCTTCGTGTTCCGCGAGCAGACGGGAAAACCGCGCCCCGTGCTGGCCTTGATCGGCGCGGTCGCCTCCGGCCTGGCGGCGATCGCGGTGCTCTTCGTCTCCTATGGGAACCCGTTCGCCGAAGAGCAGGTGCACGGCTTCTCCAGCACGCTCCCGGACACCACCAACCTCACCGCCAAGTCCTATCTGCCCAAGCTGCGGCCCGAGGCGTTCTATTCGGAGACCTACTCGTTCCTCTTCAGCTCCGAGGACGGCTCCTTCGCGCGCGTGCAGTATCTGGTCAGCAACGCCGGCCTGGAAGGCCATGGGAGGGCGGCTGTGCGGGCCGTGGTCGTCTCGCCCGACGGCAGGACCATCGAGGACAGCGAGGCCTTCGAGAGCGGCGAGTGGAGCGTGTTGCCAGAGGGCGCCATCGAGATGGGCGCATCTCGCCTCACCCTCGGTCCCGACGCCACCCACCACGTGCACTTCGCAGGCCGCAAGCTGGTGGTCGACGCGACCGTGCTGCCGGAGACGCAGCCGGTGCGCCCCGGCGGTGGGCGGGTGGTGTTCGACGCGGGCGGCCACGCAGTGTTCGACCAGACCATTTTCGCGCTGCGCAGCCGGTTCGAAGGAACGCTCTGGAGCGCGGGCATCGGCCGCCAGCGCGTCCGGGGATACTGCTACGCCGACACCTCCTACTCCACGGTGCCGGCCTACAAGACCGCCTCGCTCTGGTACCGGATGGCGGCGTTCGACGACGGGAAAGGCACCAGCGCGGCGTTGGCGGTGCTCTTCCCGCCTACACCTCGCGGAACGGCCAGACCGAGGCGCGCTCGTCCGACGTGAAGATCGCCTTCGAAGCGCCCCGCCACGAGCCCGGGGGGCATTTCGAGTATGACGTCCCGCAGCGCGTCCTGGCCGAGGCGCGCGGCGCGGACGGAGAGGTCGTCACGATCCGGGTCGACGCGAGGCGATTGTTGTACCGGCAGGACGTGCTGGAAGAGATGGGGCCGCTTTCGCGGTTGTTGGTGAGCGCTCTGGCAGCGCCGATGGCCTACACGTATGAGAACCGCTACGACCTGCGCATCGAACGGCCGGGAGAGGTTCCGGTTGTGCGCACCGGGCAGGCGCTCTCCGAGTTCTCGTACGCGAATAAACCCCCGAATCGACCAGCCTTCTAGGTACGGCTGCGGCGGTTCCCCACGGCCTGCGCGCGCGCGGGCCGCGGGTTTGTTGCGTTCGGCAGGGCGATGGGAGATGTGCTAGACGTGCCCGCCCATCGGCCTCCCCGGTCAGGAATCGAACCCGGTTCGAAGGCTTCTGAAGGCGAGGAGATGACGCTCAAGGCCCCGCACATCCAAACGGAAATCCCCGGCCCCAGATCGCGGGAGCTGGTGCAGTTGGAGCACCGCCACCTGGCACCCGGACTGCAAGGATTCGCGCTCAGCTCGGGCATCGCGGTCGAGCAGGCGGAGGGGTCGGTGATCGAGGACGTGGACGGCAACCGCTACGTCGACTTGATCGGCGGGATCGGCGTCAACAGCCTCGGACATCGGCATCCCGCGTATTCGAAGGCCCTCCACGAGCAGCTGGACAAGGTCACGGTGGGTTCGTTCACCAGCGCTCCGCGAGCCGAGCTGATCAACGAGGTCGCGAAGGTCACACCCAAGGGAGTGGACAAGGTCCAGCTTTATTCCAGCGGCGCGGAGGCAGTGGAGAGCGCGTTCCGGCTGGCGATGAATCACACCGGACACCAGGAGGTCGTCGGCTTCTGGGGCGGCTTTCACGGCAAGACGGCGCGCGCCCTGGCGGTGAACGGCGCGGGAAACGCGAAGACCTACGGACCGCTTCCGCCGGGCCACGTGCTGCCGTTCGCGAACTGCTACCGCTGCCCGCTCGATCTCGAGTATCCGACCTGCGGGATCGCCTGCGCCGACCTCGCGCGCGATCAGCTCCGGCAGCAGTCCAGCGGGAGCGTCGCCGCGGTGATCCTGGAGCCGCTCCAGGGCACGGCC